>Ga0182736_1000948_pt1 | contig 34140 bp, 21 predicted proteins | sample eDN5th30CKraftBY_FD_128882 | JGI IMG/M metagenome (GOLD analysis project Ga0182736, IMG submission 128882) | Enriched backyard soil microbial communities from Emeryville, California, USA - eDNA 5th pass 30_C Kraft BY (version 2) (version 2) | ecosystem: Environmental > Terrestrial > Soil >...
GAAGGCGTTGTCGAGGAAGATCTGCTGGAAGGTCGCCGTCCCCGCCGTGGTGTTGATGCCGTTGGCGGAGGCCACCACGATCTGCGACAGGGCGAAGGCCACCCGCTGCCGCAGTTGGTCCTGGCCCGTCACCGCATTGGCGTAGAACCGCATCGCCACCGGCCCGGCGCTCAGATAGTCGCGGTTGCAGAAGACGACTTCCGGCTCCCCTAGGCCGCCGCAATAGTCGCCAGGGACGGTCAGGTTGGCGAGATCGACGTAGGTGCTGGTCTTGGCTGCGAACTGCTCGTCCAGCCAGGAGTCCACACCGACATCGGCGATATGCGCCACCAGAGTTTGGCTCGGTCCAAAACTGGCCTGCTTGGCCAGACGCACCGCACTGGCCTGCGAGTCCTCGCCCACCCCAACCGCAAACAGGGAGGTTGCTTGAGAAAGATTGGCGCCGGCTTCGGTCCCCGTCAGCCGCCAACCGGCCGCAGCGCAGCCCAAGGCCGCGACGAGGACACAGGCGGACGCCTTACCGGCGGAAATGGCCATTCTCTACCCTCTCCGTCCGACAGCTTGCATCACGTCGGGCGGCACGCGAATCGGCGGAGCTATCTCCGTCGATCAATGCGCGCTCCGGTTTACGAATTGTTTAGGGGGCGAGCCGGTCGGACGGCGACACCCGCTCGGCGATTATGAAAGCCGACGACGGCGCGAGCTTCTTTAGAGCATTCGATCGGTAATAGCTGACATTCCACCGCAGCGCTTCGCTGGCGATCCAATCCGCAACACAAAAGGCGCGGTCATTGTAGACGTGCGCGCCGCCGGGACGGCTGAACAGAATAGCTGCCGCATTGATCATGCACACGCGCGCGCGTCGAATTTTGAAATCATGTCCGATCAAGTTGCGCCGAAGCCATTGTAGCGGAAGGCCCCGCTCGTGCTTGGTGAGACCTGGACGGGGCTTACGCCAGTCGCCCATCGAGTTGATCGGCTCCCGTAGCACGAAGAAGCCGCCCGGCCGCAAAACGCGGGACACTTCACCGACCACTCGGCCCACGTTCGGGATATGGTGCAACACACCCAGCGCAACGGCCAAATCTACACTGCGCGACGGCAACGGAATTTCGCCAGTCGCCGATGGCGACATGAACACGGCGGGCTTGCCGCCAATGCTGTCGCTCCACCATTCCTGGGCCGGCTCCAACCCAACGAACCGCCCAACGTTAGGCGCAAGGGGCGCAACGTCGTCGCCCTTCGCGCACCCGAGGGCGAGACAGACGTCGTAATTGCGCTTCGACAGCCACTCGAAGGCGTGCAACTTGTTCAGCGCCTCATAACCGTAGTCGTACTCATCTGCCGTCGCGATGTCATAAAACTCGGTGGCGAGCTTGTAATAGCCGGAGCGCTCGTCGTCGTACCATGCGGCGATCTCATCCGGCGTGAAGTCGTCGCCGTACAGCTCCCGGCCACTGAAGAAGCGGCGTTCGAATTCCAACTCCGACATCCCCGCCTCCTTCCCTCATGGACTGATGGTGAAACTGCCCTTGAGCGCAATAACAACGCACGTCTCGCAGGATACTGCGCTTGCAATTGCCGGCGCGCTAGACACCCTTGAAGCTACGCTCCCGCAGAGGGCAAATGCGAGTATGCAAGCCCATTTTGACGTCATGATAATGTTTCCAGGTTCGACCTACGGGGGAATTTGACGTGCCCTCCGAAGATCTGGCCCCGGATTGGCTCAATCAAAAGCTGGCCTGCCCTGCCTGCCATGGCCAATTGAAACGGAACTCCAGCTCGATCATCTGTATAGAATGCGGCGCTGCGTTTCCACAATCCGACGGATTGCTCGACCTCCTCACCACCTCAGATCGCGCTCTCGATGAAACATGGCGGACGCGCCTCGACGAATGTGACGATTGGTATTCCAAGTTGCGAGAGTCGCCACAAACGGCCGCGTCCACATTACTTGCCGACTACAAGCCGTTCACCAGTCGGCTCGCGCGGATCAAGGGCGACGTCCTGGATGTAGGTGGGGGCAATGGCATACCGCGCGCCTATCTTTCGGACGGAGTCCGCTACGTCTCGCTTGAACCCAGCCTCCGCTGGCTCGACGCCGATTGGGCTCTCGTGGCCCCCACCTCCCCGCCCTCGCCACACCCCCCACCTTCGTCCGCGGAGTTGCGGAGAGCCTGCCTTTCGAGGCGGCAAGCTTCGACGCGGTGCTGATGTTCTGGAGCCTGAACCACGTTGCCGACGCTGAACGAGCGGTTCAAGAAGCCGCCCGCATCCTGCGCCCCGGCGGCGCCGCGCTGCTGGTTCTGGAAGACATGCAGCCACGCTGGTCCGACATCGTCGAACGGGGCTTTTGGAGCCATGGCCGACGCAGGGCGCTCAAAACGATCAGCCAGATGATTGGACATGCAGTCAGCGGCCGCCCGTGGCCACTGCAATCCGATCATATAAGGGTCGGTCCAGATGACCTGGCGAAGTGGGGGGCGCCCAACCTCGCCATCACCGAGCGCGTTTGGATTGGCCAGTACCTTACCTACAATCTCGTCCGAAACGCATCATAGCCCCAAACCATTATAATATTCTTATAATATTCGCCTATTGACGAATCCACTTTCCTCGCCGCTACGCGCCGAATACAACGACAATCAGCGCATTTCATTTTGGCGTTGGCGCCACCGCTATTGGTATGTTGCGCGTGAGGAAAGATTCTGCGGTGAAGGCTGACCGCCCTCTCGTCTCCGTCATCATTCCGGCGTTCAACGCCGAGGCGACGATCATGTCGACTTTGCACTCTGTGCAACTTCAGACTCTACGGAACATAGAAATCATTGTCGTTGACGATGGTTCCACCGACGCCACTCGCCGATTGGTCGAAGAATTGAGTCGATCTGACGAGCGCATTCGAATTCTGGAACAGCAGAATGGAGGAGTCGCGGCGGCCCGGAACGCGGGCATCGCCACAGCGAGGGCGGACTACATCGCCCCCATCGACGCCGACGACCTATGGCATCCTCGTAAGCTCGGCGCACAACTTGAGCTTATGACCGCCGATCCGGAACAGTCTCTGGTATACACTTGGTATTATTCTATTGGGCCCGACGGCCTGACCATCCGTATGCATACGCCAAGCATAGAAGGAAAAGCGCTCCAGGACCTCTTCCGCGCCAACTTCATCGGCAATGGCAGCTCGGCGATGATGAAAACGCAGCAGGTTCAAGAGGTCGGAGGCTATGATCCGGGCCTGCGCGCGCAACGAGCCCAAGGCTGCGAAGACCTCGCCCTATACCTGCGATTGGCCGAATGCGGTCTCTTCGGCGTAGTTCGACGCCCGTTTACCGGCTATAGGGTCCAACCCGAAAACATGTCGGGCGACTCCCTACAGATGCTGAAATCCTTCGACCTCGTGCAGTCGCCTTATCGCACCCGCCACCCGGATAAGGCGGACATCTTCAACCGCGGCAGGATGGAATATATCTCCTATCTTTTGAGCCGATCCGCGTTCGAAGGGAAATGGCGCGCCGCGTTCCAGCTATGGATAGAGGCCAATAAGCAGAATCCCACCCTAGCGCTTCAACTGCTGGATAGTCCGGCCATCGCCAGAAGCATCATTCCTCCGCCCGTACGGAAAATGATAAAGTCATTCCTGAAGACAGAAGATCAACAAGCCGGAAAATTGTTCGAAGCCCTCACCTGAGCTGGCTTTCTTCAAGAGCACAGCTCGCGAAGGGCGGGAGCGTCACCTTGACAACCTTCCCGCCGCGTTGCGCACCCGTTCGGCGATCCGCCTCCAGAAGATGGGATCGTACGCCGCGCCCGTCGCCAAACACGCCCTCAACTGTGGTCCCAACGGCTTTTCGCGCAGCAACCTCCAGCATTCAGACACCAGCTTGTCGCCATAGTAATCCTGCCAAAACCGCTCGCCGTCCGCGAGGGCGACCTGCAGGTCGCGCGCGGCCGCCTCGGCCCCATGGCGCCTCAACACCGAAAGGGAGGCCCGCAGCATGCGCCCGGCATTGGCGGACATGTTGCCCCCATGCCGACGATACTCAGCCGCGATGTAGGGATAGGCCTCTATCGGCCAGCGAGACGCGATCTTGAGATAGACGTCGTAGTCCTCGCAGCAAGGAAGCTTCGTGTCGAAGCCGCCAACGTCCCGCAGTCGTTCAGACCGATAAACGACTGTGCCATGCATGGCGATATGATTACCCCGGAGCAGCCCCTCGTAGCCGATCCGCGCGGGATCGGGGGAATGCTCAGCGATCGGCTCTCGGTGCGGACCGACCTCCCGATACCCTCCGTACACAAAGGCAAGGTCCGACCGCCGCAGAAGGGCGTTCGTCGCGACCTCCAGCGCGTCGTCGAGGAGTATATCGTCCGCGTCGAGGAAGTGAACGAACTCACCCCTGGTGCTTGAGAGTCCGAAATTCCTCGCGGCCGACAGTCCACCGTTCTCCTGCCAAAGATATCTTACCTCGGGGAAGCGTCCGGCTACGGCGGCGGTGTCATCCTTAGAGCCGTCATCCACGACGATGATCTCCAGCGGCCGCAGCGATTGACGCAGCACGCTGTCGACGGCCTCGCCCAGAAGCGCTCCGTGATTGTAGCTCGTAAGGACCACGCTCACGCCTGGGATCATGAAAGGCCCCTCCCCGCAGCCCCGCACCTCGTTCAGGGGCGCTTTCGCCAAGGCCAACGTCCTTCGTACCGCGTTTTCACGACGAAGCGGAACGCGCAATCCGCTGCAAGCCCGGCAGCACGGCGCCGTCCAACTCGGCCAGCCCCCGCAATCGCCGGCGCAATACCGGCGATGGATGGCCGACCAGGACATCGCCCGGATCGCAATCGCGGAACAGACGCCCGCCCTGCTCGGCCAAGCTGTGACCATAATTTCCTGGCGTTCCCTTTGAAGAGACGCGATGGATCGACCGGCTACTTAGGCTGCTGAAGGCGGTCAAAGGCTGCAATGTTGTATTCCTGACGGGCTATGAGCGGCCGGATAATTTCCTCGCGGCGCTCGCACTGCGGCTTTCAGGTCGCCGCGTCTTTATAATGAACGACTCCAAATTCAGCGATAAGCCGCGCGGGTGCATCACCGAAAGCCTCAAGGGCGCAGCCCTCCTCCCGTACAGCGGCGCCTTGGTCGCCGGCGCCGAGCATGAAGCCTATCTGAGGTTCCTCAACTACGCCCGCCCAGTCGCCCAAGGCTACGACACAGTTTCGCTTTCGCGCGTTAGGGCGGCTGGCTCAGGCGGCGCCCCAACGCGCGAAAGCGCTCCTCCCTTTTTGTTCGTCGGCCGGTTTGTCGAAAAGAAGAACGTCCTCACTCTCATCGACGCTTACGCCCATTGTCGCGCCAACTTCGGCGCCGGCATCCGCGACCTCGTATTGGTCGGCGACGGTCCCCTCCGGGCCGATATTGAGCAGCGGATCATTCAGCACGGCCTAGGTTCCAGCGTCGAACTGCGGGGGTTTCTCAGCAGCGAAGACACCGCCCGAACGATGGCGGACGCCTATTGCCTGCTGGTCCCGAGCACGGAAGACCAATGGGGGCTGGTGGTGAACGAGGCCCAGGCCTTTCATCTCCCCGTGATCGCGTCGACAACACTCGGGGCCGCGAACGTTCTCGTCCGATCTGGGGTCAACGGCCTACTGGTCGAACCCTCGAATGCTCGAGGCTGGTCCTTCGCTATGAACCTGATCGACCGCAGCGAACAGCTCCACGCGCAGTTCAAGCTGGGCGCGCGGGAAATCGAAGCCCTGGCCGACGTCTCGCAGTTCGTTTCAGGAGTCGAAACCCTGCTCTCTCCAAAGTCGTGAGTTGACGGCGCCGACCCGGCGCACGCGCGGTTGGCCGATCCATATGACAGCCCACGCCACTGGGCGCTCGGAAGGAATATGCATTGACGGCAAGCGACGATCGTCCCCGCCCATCGCCGCCCATCACCGGCCTTGGCTCGCTTATTCCCTATCTGACGGAGCGCAAATTCCTCCTGGGCTGCCTGCTATGCCTCGGATTGGCGGCTTATCTGGTCGAAAGTGTCGGCGTCAGCTTCGTCACCTTCCTGATCTTTAGAGCTGCGAGCCCCCCGACATCCATACAGGCCAATGGCGCGCTCGGCGCCTTGTATGATCTGGCATCGAAAACGATCGGCAACAGCCTGCCGCTCACCATCTTCATCGTATTTGCGCTTGTATTGCTCAGGGCGTCTCTGATCGGCGGCTATGGCATTCTGGCCGCTGCGCTAAAGAACCGATCCTACCATCGCATCAGATCGGCCCTGTATCGAAAATACATGTTCATTCCGTACGCCGCCTCTGCCGCCATGCCTCAAGGGGCTATGATAAACACGCTTCAGAACGAAAGCTGGAAGATATCCGAGATCATCGAGCACGTTTCCCGCATCGTCATAGCGGTCTGCGCCACCCTGGTTTACTTAACGGTGATCGCCATAATTTCCTGGCCGGTCGCTGTAATTATCGCCCTTGAAGGCCTCCTTTTAACAACGATACTTCGCCTCTTGAGGCAGCCGCTGTCTGTAATGAGCCGAGAGGCGACTGCACAGTTCGAAACCATGGCGATCAGAATGGTCGCTGGCATTCAGGCCCTCCGCACGATCCGGGTATTCGGCGCGGAGCGTCAGGAGGCGGCCCGGTTCGACAGATTGTCGAGCAACGTATCAAAGATACTGACGGATCTCGCGCGTATCGACTATCTGATCAGGCCATTGGTCGAAATCCTTTCCCTGGTGATGGTCGGCGGAGTCATCTTCGCCTCGCTCTGGAGCGGAAACTCCAACGCGACCACCATAACCATCGTAGCGTTACTGTTCCGCCTTCAGCCCAGTTTTAAAGAAATCCAGCAGAATACGACCTCGATAGTTTCCATGAGAGGGTCGCTGGAAATCGTTGCGCGGGATCTTGCGCTGGATGACAGGCCTGTTCGCGCCGATGGGGAAATCGATTTCTCCGGGCTGGACCGGGACATGGAGTTCGACAAGGTCTCCTTCGCCTATCCCGGGGCGGCCGGGCTGAGCCTGTCGGAGGCCACCTTCCGGCTACGAAAGGGACGTACCACAGCGATCTTCGGAAGGAGCGGAGCCGGCAAAACCACAGTCGTAAACCTCCTGCTGCGCCTCTACGAACCACAGAAGGGCTCGATATCCGTCAACGGAGTCCCGCTTAGCCAATTCAGCCGCGAGAGCTGGCTCAAGGAAATCCGCCTCGCGGGCCAGGACATCGAGCTGATCGATGGAACGATTTTGGAGAACTTGAGCCTGGGCGCGCCCGATCTGACCGCGAGCGACGCCCTGCGAATGCTGGAGTTGGTGGGCATCGGCGACTTCATCGCCACATTGCCGGACGGCGTAAGCACCCTGGTGGGGGAGCGGGGCGTCCGGCTTTCAGGCGGGCAACGCCAGCGGATCAGCCTCGCGAGGGCGCTACTCGGACGGCCCTCCATCCTCATCCTGGATGAAGCTACCAACGCTGTGGACGCAAAGCTCGAAGACGGAATTCACCGTTCCATTCGCGCGGCATTTCCAGACATTACGATCATCATCATCGCGCATAACAAGGCGCTCGTTGATACTGCTGACGACATTGTGATGGTTGCGAACAGCCAATCGACTTGAGCAGGCCTGCGGGCTCACCGTTTAACTGGGAACAGAATGCAATGTTCATTTGCACGATCCACGGGAAGAGCTAGATGGCCTTAGCCAGTTCCTTAATTTGGCGCCTCCGCCTGGCGAAGCATCGAAAGAAGACACCTTGGCTTCGCCTGGGCGGCACAACCCCCGTCAGCGATTGCTTTGGGTTCGACCGGGGCAAACCGATCGACCGCTACTACATCGAATCCTTTTTGGAGAAACACGCTGGCGACATCCGCGGCCGCGTGATGGAAATCGGCGACGACACCTACACCAAGGCCTTCGCGCGGTCTGCAGTCGCCCATTCGGATGTCTTCCACGTCCATGGGGGGAACCCGGACGCCACCTTGGTCGGCGACCTGTCCGCTCCCGACGCCCTGCCGGCCGCCGCCTTCGACTGCATGATCATCACGCAGACGCTCCACCTGATTTTCGACATGCGGGCGGCGGTGGAGCAAATCTACTGCGGGCTCAAGCCTGGGGGCGTGGCGCTCGTCACCGTCCCGGGAATTAGCCAGATCGCGACGGACGAATGGGGGGAACAATGGTTCTGGTCGCTTACGCCGGCCTCCGCGCGCCGTTTGTTCGGCGTAGTGTTCGGTCCGGACGCGGTAGAGATCACGGCCTACGGCAACGTCTTCTCGGCGACAGCCTTCCTGCAGGGGCTCGCGCTCGAGGAGGTCGACCGTCGAAAGCTCACCCCGGTCGATCCATCCTATCCGGTGACCGTCGCCGTGCGCGCCACCCGAAAGGTCGACAGCATCGAAGCCCGCTCGATTGCGTAAACACGAGGCCTAAAGGCGTGGGGCTTCGGCAGACTGAGGGTTAGCGAATGGCGCATTCTACGGAAGCTGTCTTGTTGACCGGGGGGGCGGGATACGTCGGGAGCCATACGGCCTGGGCGCTCACGGACGCCGGACGCGACGTGGTGGTCCTCGATGACCTTTCAACCGGTCGGCGCGATGTCCTGCCCCCCACCGCCAAGTTCGTCCACGGATCCATTGGCAATGAGGCGATCCTGGCCGAAATCCTGGAAAAGCATCGGATCAAGGCGATCATCCATATGGCCGCACTGACCGTGGTGCCGGACTCGATCGCCACGCCCATCCCCTACTATGTCAACAACGTCGGCAATAGTTTGGTGTTGCTGAAGGCGGCGCTCGCCTATGGCGTCCAGGATTTCGTCTTCTCTTCGACCGCGGCCGTCTACAAGCCGCAGGGTACAGTTCCCCTGCCGGAATCCGCGCCCACCGGTGCGCTGTCACCCTACGGCCAATCGAAGTTGATGGTGGAGACCATCCTTGCGGACGTCGGCGCGAGCGCCGGCCTTCGCTGGCTGGCGCTTCGCTACTTCAACGTCGCAGGCGCCGATCAGGCCGGCAGAACCGGACAATTCACCCCCAACGCCAGCCATCTGCTGAAGGTAGCGTGTGAAGTGGCGGTGGGAAGGCGTCCGACGTTGGACATCTTTGGCGACGATTACGAAACCCAGGACGGCACCTGCGTCAGGGACTTCATCCACGTGAGCGACATCGCCGACGCCCACGTAAAAGCACTTGATTACCTGGAGGCTGACGGCCGTTCCCGTGTGCTCAATTGCGGCTATGGGCAGGCCACCTCCGTCAAACAGATCGTCGCTGCGATTGAGCGGATCACCGGGACAAGGTTGCCCACGCAAATGAGGGGCCGCCGCCCGGGAGATGCGCCCTTTATGGTGGCGGATAGCGGCGCAATCAGAAAGGTTCTCGGCTGGCGCCCTCGCTTCGCCGACCTCGATACGATCGTCGGAAGCGCCCTGGCATGGGAGCGGGCCGCAAGCCTGCCTTGAAACGCCCGCCCAAAACTTCACCCGGGCGGCCGGGTCAGCTCAACACCCCCGCACGTCGAAAGTAAATGGCGTCGTACTGAAGCAACCGCCCGCTGATCCTGTTCCTGAATCCAGGAATGAGGTCCCAGCAAACGAACCCCATGTTTCGAATCATCTCGTCCAGTTGCGCAGGGCTCATCTGCCCCTCGTACAGATCCGCCAGCGAGAGCTCGAGTTTTACCCCTCCGGTACGCATCAACGTCCGCGCCGCGCCCGCAAGCACGTCCCCCTCGGCGCCCTGGGTATCGATCTTGAGAAACAAGGTCCCCGCTTCAACCCCAGCCCGGTCAAGAATATCGTCCAACAGGGCTGTTCTTACGGAAATCACCTCACGCAGCGCAGCGTCTTCAGCCGCCTCAACGGTCTCGGAGGTGACTTTGCGAAGGGAACTGCTCACCAAATTGGCCGACACATTGAACGCTGCCGTCCCCGTCGCGCTGGAGGCGGCGACTGGTTCGAGCACCAGCCATCGCCCGCCGTATCGGGCCGATCGCCGCCGCGCCGTCTCATTTGCGCTCGGAATGGGTTCGATGGAAACGACGCGGCCTTCATAGCCGGCCCGAAACAGACTCTCCGCAAACTGACCGATGTTCGCGCCGACATCGATTACCGTGGAAATGCGAGCTTCCTTTAGAAAATGAACAAGTCGTGGGATCTCCTCGTGGGCGGGCCTAATCCGGCGAAACTCAAGCCCGAAGAGTTTGAAAAACTCTCTCGCTATAATCGCCAACGACATACTCGCCCCTCTCATCAGCACGGGTCCGGATAATATCCGTCATCTCGAAGATAGACGAGATTAGTCGTCGAGGTGCTGTCAGACCAACGGCGCCTTGTCTCCGTTTCGCGCAGATCCACCTGACAGCTTTTTTGGGGGCTATCGCACCGAAATATATCAGGCGGTGAGGACTTGCGACGCTCACCGCCTTTGAGCTTCGTATCTTCAGAGATTGTACTCGGGTTTCCCGTAGTCGCCGACGAGGTCGACCGCGAAGGCTGCGCCGTCGGCCATGTCGGTGAGGTAGGTATTGCTCGCATTGGCGTACATGCCGACGTCGGCTTTCATCGCCTCGGCCAGCAGCCAGCCGACCATGGCCGCCTTGGCCCCCAGTTCGGTCTTACCGTAGTAGGCGAAATAGTCGGTCCGGGTGTCGATCAGGGCATGAATCTTGGCGTCGGTCGGAGCCGTGCCGAAGATTTCGGTGTAGGCTGAGCGAGTGGCCTCGAGCATGGTCTTGCCAGCGTACTCCGCCTCGAACGCCGCCTTGCCCTCGCCGTCGCGCCCCAAGTTGACCGCGAAGTTAATGTAGCGGTTCTCGGCGTTGAAGCCCTGGTAGTAAGCGCTGTTCAGATTGGCCGGGTTCGGCCCGATCGGCGACAGGAGGTAGTCCATGCCACCTTCGCTCGGGGTCCGGTTAGTGAAGAAGGCATAGGAGGTGATGGCCACCGCGGCCGAAGCATCGGCCAGTTGAACGATGGTCTTCAACGCCGCAGCCTCGGTCAGATGCCCCCCCACGACCTTGGTCGCGAGCTCCTGCACATAGGCGCGGTCCGCGTCGCTGGCTGGGTTGTAGCGCAGGATGTTGTCGAAGGCGTTGGTCAGGCGCACCAGAGTATTGGCCCCACTGGTCACCAGCCCATTCCAGTCGGCCAGCGACAGGCCGGCGACCCGCTCGACCCGGATGGTCCCGCCGTCCCACGTGAGCCGCGTACCTCCCGCGCCGTCGCTGGCGACCGCTGTGAATAGCTTGCCGTCGAGGTCGAACCGGTCGCCCTCGGTTGCCGAGAAGTCGCGGATCCAGTCGGCGCCCTGGCCGACGCCGGAAAAGGCGAAACGGTCCGCGCCCTGGCCGCCGTACAGCTGGTCGTCCCCAGCGCCGCCGATCAGGATGTCAGCCCCGTCGTTTCCATAGAGGTAGTCGTTCCCGGCGCCGCCATCGAGCTGGTCCGAGCCGTCGGCGCCGCCGGAGTTCTCCTGGTCTCCGCTGAGGGTGTCGGAGCCGTCGCCGCCGATCAGGCGGTCATGGCCGCCGTCCCCACGCAGGGTGTCGTCCCCGGCGCCGCCGCGGATCACGTCGTTGTCGGCCTGGCCGTAGATGAAATCGGCCCCGGCGCCGCCATAAAGGGCGTCATGACCCGCCCCGCCGTGGAGGCTATCCGCGCCGGCGCCGCCCTTGAGGCGGTCGGAAGCCGAGCCGGTCCAGATCTCCACTTGCTCGACGCCCACGATGCTGCCGCCGCCGGCGATCTGCTGCACACCGGCGGCGCCCATGTCGAGGATCACCGAGATGTTGAGGCCGATCAGGTTGATGTAGGCGAAATCGCCCGCTGCCGCGGTATTGGCGCCGCCGTCGAAGTGGTCGCCGATCCCCCCGTAGAGCCGATCGAAGCCGTCGCCGCCGTTCAGCTGGTCACTGAAGGCGTCGGAATCGTTGGCGCCGCCGCCGTAGAGGTAGTCGTCGCCGGCGCCTCCGTTGAGAACATCGGCCTCGTTGGCGCTGCCGCGCAGGACGTCGTTACCGTTGGTGCCGTTCTGAATCGCCATGGTGGTGTCTTCCTTGAGTTTGCTTTTGTTTGTGGGAAAGCGGCCGCATGGTCCGGGTGTGTCGCCGGGCGGCCGATTGGCGGGGGGCCAGGCGGGAGAACCCGAGGGCTAAACACGCCGCGTATGCGGGAAAGTGAGCGATCTCGCGGACGGGAGGCTGCAAAAGCAGGCCATCAGTTGCATGCGCGACTGAGACGACATCCACCATGCCGACGCGTTCGACTTCCTTGTGTTGGTCGAACATCGCGAAGGAAGGGTGGGCCTGGGCTGCGCCGGAACAAGCGCCCGGCGACCTGCAGAGCATGGTCGCCGGACCGGTCGAGGGGCCCATCGCTGAAATCACAACCCCGTGCACGAGCCGCCCCGCAAGCCATCGACCGCATCCCACGGACACGCCCCTTCAACACAATTTTTCTTTTCCAGCAATTTTTTTCTGATTCAATAATTTTAAAGACGGCCGCCGCACGAACGGGGCCGGCAGACCAAACGCAAACTGTCTCCGTTTTCCGGCCCGTTCGCCGCACGGAGGTCGGTTTGATTCAGCCCCTTTCGTTTAAACGCCACCGCTTTCCGGCTGAGGTCATCCGCTACGCCGTGTGGCTCTATTTCCGGTTCACCCTGAGCATTCGGGATGTCGAGAAGCTGCCGGCCCAACGGGGAAGCGAGGTTAGCGGGGAAATGATCCGGGGCTGGGCCATCGGGTTCGGGCCGATGGTTGCCGCCAACCTGCGCCGAGGCCCCCATTGGCCGAGGGCGCCTGCATGAAATGGTAGTGAAAATCGGCCATCAGGCCGCCGGCCGGGTGAAGCGGCTGTGCGGCGACTTCGGCAAACCTTTCACCCCTCTGCGCAGCGCCAGCTTGGCGAGCTTCGTCGCCGCCCTGGCGGAGGGAGCGTCGGACCCGAAGGCTCAGGGCTGGTGACCGTCCTATCGTCCCGGCCGGACCCGCTTCTTTTCGCATTCGTCACCGAACTGATCTCGTAAGGCGTCGACATTGTCGGGGTTGTGCAGCGATGGGGCTTTGCCGGCGCGCCGCCTTCCATGAGGCGCTCGTCCCCGGGGTCGCCCCCGGCGCCGGTTTGAAGAGCCAAAGCCGCTACCCTCCCGGGTGCAGCCCGGGCGCTTCCTGGCCGGTACGGGCGACATATTCGGTATAGCCGCCCCCGTACTGATGGACGCCCTCGGGGGTCAGTTCCAGCACGCGGTTCGACAGGGCCGCCAGGAAATGGCGGTCGTGGCTGACGAAGAGCATGGTGCCCTCGAAGTTCGCCAGGGCCCCGACCAGCATCTCCTTCGTGACCATGTCCAGGTGGTTGGTCGGCTCATCGAGCACCAGCAGGTTCGGCGGATCGAACAGCATCTTGGCCATGACCAGCCGCGCCTTCTCGCCGCCGGATAGGACGCGGCAGGGCTTTTCCACATCGTCGCCGGAGAAGCCGAAGCACCCCGCCAGGGTGCGCAGCGCGCCCTGGCCCGCCTGCGGGAACGAGCCGTCGAGGGACTCGAAGATCGTCTCTTCGCCGTCCAGCAGGTCCATGGAGTGCTGGGCGAAATAGCCCATCCTGACGCTGGCCCCCACGCTGACCACGCCCTGGTCCGGCTGGGTGGCGCCGGCCACCAGCTTCAGCAGCGTCGACTTGCCGGCGCCGTTGGCGCCCAGCACGCACCAACGTTCCTTGCGGCGCACCAGGAAGTCGAAATCGGCATAGATCGGCTGGGCGCCGTAGCCCTTGTGCACATTGCGCAGGCTGATCACGTCGTCGCCCGACCGTGGCGGGCTCCTGAACTCGAACTGCACCGTCTGGCGGCGGCGCGGCGGCTCGACCCGTTCGATCTTGTCGAGCTTCTTCACCCGGCTCTGCACCTGGGCGGCGTGGGAGGCCCGCGCCTTGAACTTCTCGATGAACTGGATTTCCTTGGCCAGCATCGCCTGCTGGCGCTCGTATTGCGCCTGCCGTTGCTGCTCGCTGAGCGCGCGCTGCTGGTCGTAGAAGTCGAGATCGCCCGAATAGCTAATCAACGTTCCCGCGTCGATCTCCACCACCTTGCCGATGATGCGGTTCATGAAGGCGCGGTCGTGGGAGGTCATCAACAGCGCGCCGTCGTAGGTCTTGAGGAAGGCCTCGAGCCAGATCAGGCTTTCCAGGTCGAGGTGGTTGCTGGGTTCGTCCAGCAACATGCCGTCAGGCCGCATCAGCAGAATGCGGGCCAGCGCCACGCGCATCTTCCAGCCGCCGGATAGCAGACCGACATCGCCGTCCATGCGTTCCTGGCTGAAGCTCAGGCCGGCCAGCACCTCGCGCGCCCGCGCTTCCAGGGCATAGCCGTCCAATTCCTCGAAACGCCCCTGCACCTCGCCATAGCGTTCGATGATGGCGTCCATTTCGCCCGCTTGGTCGGGATCGACCATGGCCGTCTCGAGCCTGGACATTTCGGCGGCCAAGGCGCTGACGGGACCGACACCGTCCATCACCGCGGCGACCGCGCTCTGGCCCGACATCTCGCCGACATCCTGGCTGAAATAGCCGATGGTCATGCCGGGATCGATCGTGACCAGCCCGTCGTCGGGCGCCTCCTGGCCGGTGATCATGCGGAACAGGGTCGTCTTGCCGGCGCCGTTCGGGCCGACAAGCCCGACTTTTTCGCCCTTCTGGACGCCCATCGAGGCTTCTATGAACAGGATCTGGTGGCCGTTCTGCTTGGAGATGTTATCGAGGCGGATCATGGGCGGTCTGCTAACTCGGGCGCGAGGAGAACGCCAGCCTCAGCCCATGGGCTGATCGTCCGAGGTCCGCCATCCACCGATTTCATTGAAGGAAGGCGGGAGGTGGCGCAGCCGTCGAGGCAGAACTCGGAGAACAGCGCCGCCTGATCGACCTGCCGATCGCCCATCATCGCCGTATCTGCCGTCGTCAGGAGACCTGACACAGGCCCATGTCGAGATACCCGCATGGCCGGCTAGGACTTGGAACGGTCAATCATCACGCAGCTCCGAAACAAACTGGCATTTTTTCGGTGCTAGCCAAGGCCCATAAGAAAAGCGGGGCATGCAGTCCCGAATGGGAGAGGACCATCGCCATGGGCATGCAATCACGCCTGTCTCTTCTTTCCTTGCTCGTGCCTGCGATCCTCATATTCAGCGGAGGGACTGCGGTTGCCGCTCAGGAAATGCACTCGCACATGCACATGGACGCGCCCCCACAGGCGCCGCCTGCGGCGGTTAAGCGATCGCGCTGGTCCGATCCTAAGTCGTGGCCGGGTGGTAAGGCGCCACGCGAAGGCGACGCGGTGACAATTGGCCGAGACCGGGACGTTGTACTCGATGTCAATCCGCCCGCGCTGCGCAGTTTGACCATCCAGGGCAAGCTCAGCTTTTCAAACGATATCGATATCGAACTGAAAACAGAGTGGATTTATCTGCAGGGTGGAGAGTTGGACATTGGCAGCGAGGCCCGTCCTCATACGCGCAAGGCCACGATCACCCTGACCGACAACGTTCCCGATGAAAATATCAATACCATGGGGGACCGCGGGATTCTGCTGATGAACGGCGTCCTGAGCCTCCACGGCGACCGCAAGAACGCCTGGAGCAAGCTCGCAGCGACGGCCAAGGCCGGTAGCGACAGGATCGAAGTCCTGGACGCCAGCGGCTGGCGAAAAGGGGATGTGATCGCCCTTGCGTCAACTGACTTCGATTCCACTCAGGCAGAGACGCGAACCATTTCCGCCATCGCCGGAAACGTGATCAAGCTCGATCGGCCGCTGCAATATATGCACTTCGGCAAGATCACCTTCGGCGTAGATGAGCGTGGTGAAGTCGGCCTGCTGACACGGAATATCCGCATCCAGGCCTCGGACGACGCCGAGAAGACCTACTTCGGCGGCCACATCATGGCGATGGGCGGCTCCAAGATGTATGTCTCCGGCGTCGAATTGAATCGGATGGGCCAGAATATGCACCTGGCCAGATACCCGATCCACTGGCACGTCCTCGGTGAAGGACGAGGCCAGTACATCGAAAATTCCTCAATCCACAATACCTACAGCCGCTGCGTGACGGTGCACGGCACCAACAACCTTCGGATTCAGAACAACGTCACCTACAATACTGTCGGCCACTGCTACTTCATGGAAGACGCCGTGGAGACGGGCAACCAGTTCATCCATAACCTGGGGATGATGACCAAGTGTCATCCCGACGGGAAGCCCTGCGTTCCGACCAACCTCGCCCCGTTCAAAACGCCGGGGGGCAAGAACTTCAGTTCGGAGGGCCAGAACGCCAAAGACATCCTGATCCCGTCCGACAACACGGCGTCGACCTTCTGGATCACCAATCCGGAGAATATCTACCGGGACAACGTGGCCGCGGGGTCCGAGGCGATAGGTTTCTGGTTCGCATTTCCCGAGAATCCGACGGGCGCGTTCCAGGGTGATAAGACGGTCTGGCCACGCCGAACCCCGATGCGGGAATTCAAGGGCAACGTCGCCCATTCGAACTTTGACGGCTTCATGTCCGACCGCGGCCCCAGGGCCGATGGGCATTTCGCCACCGGCGGCCATATCGCCCGAGCCAATCCCGCCGACGCGAACAGCCCGATCGTGGAGACGATCATCGAGGATTTCACCAGCTACAAGAACCGGAATGGCGGCATGTGGATCCGGGGGGAGATGGACACCTTCAAGAACTTGAAGCTGGCCGACAACGCCATCGGCTATACGCACGCGTCCGCCAACCTCGGTCGTTCCCCCTTTACGTCACGGGTGGTCGACTCGCTGTTCGTGGGTGAAACCGAAAACATCGGCAACCCCAGGACGCCGGCTGAAATCGCCTACGGCCGCAGCTTGCCAGAGCCCGAACTCGCGGACTTTCCGATCCGCGGCTACGAGTTCTACGATTACCTGCATGAGCTGGACAACGTCCACTTCGTGAACTTCCAGGACAACGCCACCCGAAAGACGGGGGCGATCTCCTACCTGCTGTTCACCAGCTTCGGCGTGAGCACCAACAACACCATACAGCGCGCGAAATTCACCAACGCCAAGCCGGTCTACTTCCCACCGTTCGAGCACAAGTGGAGCAATGACGACTACGGCAACGGCGCCTGGAAGACCGCGGTGTTCCACGACAAGGACGGCTCGGTCGGCGGTGTCCCGAACTCCTATATTCTCATCAATGACGAGCATGGCGGAGCCGTCATCGACGACGCCTGCGAGATCAAGCCCACCTGGAACGCCGCCGTGTGCAAGGGAGATGTCGGACGGCTGGCTGTCGCCGGAAGCGGCGGCCCCCCCGGCTTCGGCGGTCTCGGCGGCGCGCCGGGCGCAGGCCCGGCGCCTGGCGGCCCCGCGCTTGGCGCTCGCCCCACTCCCGCCCCTGGCGCTACGCCCGCTCCTGCCCCGGCCGGTCCCGGCGGACCGGGTGGGCGCGTCAGGGCCCCTGCTCAGCCGCCCGTCGTTCTCAGCCGCAATGGCAAGCAATTCACTCTGGACGGGGAAACCAGCATCCGCGCGGGCGCCGAGATCAAGGTGACCACGCAAAGGCCGTCGGTCGCCCTGCGCCTCAGCGAACTGGACAAGGGCTCGTGGGTGATGTTCGAGCTGCCGGGCTTCGCCACGGCAGCCTCGGGCGCGCCGCAGGACAGCCTGGACGCGCTGCGCAAGGCTAGCGCCACCTCATACTACAAAGGCAAGGATGCGCTGTGGGTCAAGGTTGTCTCCAACGGTGAAGACGGCGCCTACCGCGCCGGCCCTGGCGCCGCTGGAACCAGCATCGAGGTCAGCCGGTAGATGGAATCCCGTCGGTGCTGTCAGACCAAATTGTTCGGAGCGAGTTTCGCCCCTCCCCCGCCCCGACCGTCGGGCAGCCATCGCTCTTCCGCGAAAATACAAGGGGAGACGCGGCGACCGGACATCCAAGGACTGCGATCGTCCGCCTAACAAGCGGTGAAAATCCGCTTCAAACGAGTTTGGTCTGACACTGCCCTTATCGACAGAAACCTGGAGCCTAGGACTAGAAATCCAAAGCCTGGGAGCGGCGCAACCAAATCCGGCGCGCCTAGCTTGTCGACACACGGGCGGATATTCAGGACCGCGCTCGAGCTTCGCGCAGGTGCCAGCGGATTTCTTCGGGAGTATCGGCCTTGCGCTCGTGAGGATCGCTGGCCTCCAACTGCTCCACCAATCGCTCTGGAAGCGCCGCCTTTAGCAGCCCAAGGGCCTTCGGGGGGGCCATCAACACCAGGTGCTGATACGCTCCGGCGATGTAGCTTCGGGCAAGCGCATCGCCCACTTCCTGAAGGAAGAGGCGCTCCGACACCTCCGCTGGAGACCGCTCCCCAGCGGCGTGTCTTGCGGGGCCGAATCTAGAGTGGACGGTCGCTCGCGGCTTGGAATGCGCCAACTTGTCGGCCGGATCCGCCACCATACGCAGTTGGGGCAGTTCGACGACCGGCCCGGCACGCACCCGCTCGCTGAAGACTCGGGCCTCGGTCGCATCGGCCGCCACGATCCAAGTCACATCGCCTTGGGACACGGCTCATACTCCCTTTTGCGGACAAAAGACTAAATCCGCAGCGGCGATCAGGTTGTGACCCAAATCAAAGTGCCGGGAGGAAGGGACCGAATGAGCCTGGCAACGCCAGACGGAAGGCGAGGCTGAGAAGGTCAGCATCGCCATCGATTGCGGCAAGGTTCGTCTGGATGGGAAGGTGCGCGCCCAGTTCAAACGGGAGGCGATCGAACATGCCGCCTGGGCTGTCGCCGGCGTACGGGCGGTCGAGGATCGGATCACTGTTGGCCAGTAACGGATGAAGCGCCGTCGTGCCCGAAGGCGGCGCCTTGTTGCTGGACCAGTCGCCCTATCCTTTCACCGCAACGCCATCCCTCACTTGGTCCGCCCGCCTTCGACCTTGCCCCCCCAACCGCCTCGGTCGCGCACAAGGGCGCCCGTTGGGCAAAGCGAAGCAGCCGGAGCGGTGCGCAGGTAGACTTTGCCCCAGACCCGATAGCCCGGGGCAAGGCCGGCCCAGGTCGCGGGGCCCGCGGTGAACTACAGCATCACCAAAGTGCGCGGCTCCTCCACTCCCAGGGTTGAAACCTTGGTATAGCCTCAGGGTTCAACCCGGCGCATCTCGGCAGGAATGTCCGAGCAGATCGGATGACCGGAAGGCGCCATTGCGGAACTTGGCTCTGGTGCGGAATGCGGACAAAGCTGATGCGGGCGTCGCTGCTTAGGCTAGGGCTGTTTCCCTACGCGCAGGCGTTGCCCGGTAGCGCGCTAGCCAGTGCGCGTAGGGAGCCGGAAGGGTCAATGCGGGCTCCTCTACGCCCAGTTCACGCGCGGCGCGGTACGGCCAGTGCGGATCTTCCAGCAACGGACGGCCCAGGGCTACAAGGTCGGCTTGGCCCGTGGCCACGATGGCCTCGGCCTGTGCCGGCTCTGAGATGTACCAGCTGGTGACCGTGGGAATGTCGGTCTTGGAGCGCACCTGGGCCGACAGCGGCGCCATCATGCTTGGCCCCCAGGGGATTTTCGCCTCATTGGTACTGAAGCCCATGCTGACGTCGATCAGGTCGACCCCCTCGGCCTTCAGCCGGCGCACGTACTCAAGCGACTCCTCAACGTCGTCACCCTCGGCAAACTCGATCAGGCCCAGGCGAGCGGTGAGCGGCAGGTTGGCCGGCCAGACCTCGCGGACGGCCCGGGCGGTCTCGAGCGTGAAGCGGATGCGGTTCTCGAAGCTGCCGCCGTAGGCGTCGGTGCGGTGGTTCGAGTGTTTCGAATAGAAGCTGTGGGCCAGGTAGCCGTGCGCGAAGTGCAGCTCGAGCCACCGGAATCCGGCGTCACGCGCCCGCGACGCTGCGGCCACGAAGTCGGCCTGGACTCGGTGGATATCTTCCACCGTCATCTCGCGCGGTACACGCCAAAGGTCACCGCCCTGCGCTGCCGGGGAGGGGCCGATGGTCTCCCAGGCGCGAGGATCGTCAAGCGCGATATGGTCATCGCCCTCCCATGGGCGGTTGGCGCTAGCCTTGCGTCCGGCGTGCGCGATCTGGATGCCTGGGACGGCGCCGCCAGCGACGACACCCTGCACAGCTTTCGCCCACAGCGCTGCCTGTTCATCGGTCCAGATGCCCGCATCGGCAGGCGTGATGCGGCCCTCGGGCGATACGGCGGTCGCCTCGGCCATCACCAATGCCGAGCCGCCGCGAGCCAGTCCCGCCAGGTGCACGAAGTGCCAGTCATTGATACGACCGTCCTCTGCTGAGTACTGGCACATCGGAGAGACCGTGATGCGGTTCTTGAGCGTCACGCCTTTGAGGGTGAAGGGGTCGAAAAGGGCCGGCATTGCGCCTATCTCTCAGCTGCTGTTCCATTGTTCGTAAAATCTCGAACAAGGTGCAGATGGGATGCCGAAGGAAGAGCGCAAGGGATGAGCCGTTTCCACCATCCACCGCCGGAAGCGTTCGAGCTTACGCGCATCCTGCATGCTTTGAGCGACCCCGTACGGCTGGAGGTCGTGCGCTCGCTTGCTAAGCATGGGGAACAGACCTGTGCCGCCCTCGACGGCGATCGCCCAAAGTCGACCATGTCGCATCACTTTCGGGTATTGCGGGACAGTGGCCTCGTGGAGACCCGTGGCGAAGGAACCTCACACATAAACCGGCTGCGGCGCCTCGACGTGGAACGACTCTTCCCAGGCCTACTCGACGCCATTCTTGGACCTACGGAACGCTAACCGGTCCTAAGCCACGAGTGCCGCCTAGCGCCAGTAGCGGACTCCCGCACACCTCCCAACTCCGGCCACACGACGAGGCCGCCCCTCGGTCCGATCCGACCTTGTGCATAGGTTACAGAGATCCGTTGTGCGGCGGCGTGGCCGAGAAGCCCACCAGCGGGCGTAGCTGCAGATAGCGCCTGAGTCAGGGTGCTCACACCGCTCGAAGAGGCCGACGCCTCGAGGGGCGGATCGGTATTCAGGTCGTCCTAGCGCGATCGGGCGACGGGCCTCGGCCTTGCCGTGCTTGTTTGAAATTCCGATGGTGACGGGTTTGATCGGGCCGGAGAAGCGGCCGTGCGGGCGGATGGTTCAACCTGAGCCCGCGCGCGCCTTTCGGGCCGCCGCGAGTGCGGCTAAGGTCGTCGCAACGAAGCGAAGATTAGGGGGATGCGGTGGGAACGCGATTGGCCATGTTTGCAGCCGGGGCAGCGCTGGCTCTATTTTCCGCCGGCAGCGGTCAGACGTGGGCGCAGGCCTTCACCGCTAAATCCCTTGCGCCGGCTTCAGCTGCGAACTGGGTGACGAACGGCGGCAACGTCTTCAATCAGCGTTATTCCGCCCTCACCCGCCTCAACAAGACCACCGTCAAGAACCTGAAAGCCGTCTGGCACAATGAGCTCGATAAATCCGGAATCGGTCCCGGCTTTTCGGCCCAGGCCCAACCGCTGTTCTACAAGGGCGTGCTCTACACGGTGACGGGCGCGAACGACGCCTTCGCGGTCGATGTCGAAACCGGCAAGGTGCTCTGGAAATACGAGCCGAAGATCGATCTCAAGCACGGCGTCAACGTCTGCTGCGGCTGGCTGAGCCGTGGCCTCGGCATGGGCGATGGCAAGATCTTCGTCGGCCAACTCGATGCAAAGCTCGTCGCGCTCGATCAGAAGACCGGCAAGGTGCTCTGGAGCGTGCAGGCCGGCGATCCGAAGGCCGGCTACTCGATCACGTCGGCGCCGCTTTACTACGACGGCCTCGTCGTCACCGGCCTCGCAGGCGGCGAGTATGGCGTTCGCGGCCGCGTCGCCGCCTATGACGCGAAGACCGGCAAGGAAGTCTGGAATTTCTGGACGATACCGGGACCTGGGGAGCCCGGCCATGAAACGTGGCCGCAAGATAACGAGGCGTGGAAATATGGCGGCGCCCCCGTGTGGCAGACGCCGGCGATCGATCCAGAGCTCGGCCTGATCTATTTCTCCACCGGCAATCCCGGCCCCGACCTCAACGGCGCCATTCGCGCGGGCGATAATCTTTACTCGTCATCGATCGTCGCGCTCGATGCGAAGACGGGTAAGTACCGTTGGCACTTCCAGGAAGTGCACCATGACATCTGGGACTATGACGCGCCCAACCCCGTCGTGCTGTTCGACGCTGTCGTGGACGGCAAGCGGCGCAAAGGCATCGCTGAAGCGGGCAAGTCCGGCTACCTCTACATTCTCGATCGGATCACCGGAAAGCCGCTGATCGGCATTCCCGAAGTCCCCGTGCCACAGGAACCGTCGCAGGCGACCGCCGCAACCCAGCCGATCCCGATCGGCGATGATCTTGTCGCGCACAAGATCGACGAAGCGCCGACGGGCTGGACGCTCTCCAACGAAGGCAAGACCTTCACGCCATTCACCGCCGCACAGCCCGTTCTCTACGCGCCGAGCGCCGGTGTGAACTGGCATCCCAGCTCCTACGATCCGCGCAGCAATCTCATGTTCATCTGCGCCTCAAGCGGCATTGGCGGCGCCTTCGGCGGCGATAAGGACGCCATGATCGGTCCGCCGCCTGGCCAGCAGTATATGGGCGGCGGCTTCTCCGGCGCGCAAGGCGGCAAGGTTACGCCGGAGGGCCGGATGGTCGTCGCGGCGAACCTTACGACCAACAGGGTCGCGTGGCGCAAGCTGGGCCCGCACTGCGGGGGCGGATCGATCGCCACCGCCAGCGGACTCATCTTCATGGGCCGCCCCGACGGGGTGATGACGGCGCTCGATAGCGCGACGGGCGACACGATATGGGAATTCCAGACCGACGGCGGCCTCTACGGCACGCCGACCACGTTCGAACATAAGGGCAGGCAGTACGTCGCCATCCAGGGCGGATCGTCCATCTTCGGCGGGGGCACAAAAAGCGGCACGGGCATCTGGCTGTTCGGCCCGGACGGTAAGATGCAGAGCCTTCCGGCCAGTGCGGCGAAAGCAGAAGCGGGGCCGCGCGGCGTCGCCGAGTTCGCGCCGCCGCCTGCCGTTCCGGCGGGCCGCGTGGCGGATCTCAAACGCGGCGCGGACATCTATCGGACCGTCTGCATGGCCTGTCACGGTCAGGACGGCAAAGGCGGTCACGAGGCGGGCGCACCCTTGCCTGAAGGCCTGACGATCCCGTCGATCATGTACACGGCGGACGCGGGCAAGGGCGTGCGGATGCCGCGGTTCCGCGGCCAGTTCACGGCCGCCGAATTCCACGACGTCGCGACCTACATTCACGACGTTCTGCTGGCAACGCCCCCAAAGAAATAGGAGAGCGGCTAGTCGCTCTCACGTCCGGTTCCCGGCCGAGAATCTATCTCAGCTCATGACCTCCCCTGCCTCGGCTTCGACGGAGCGTCAGCGACGACCGCCCTCGGGCGGCGGCCGCTCTGCGCCACGAGCCGAATGGCTGGCGGTGCTGTCAGACCAAAGGCGACTTGTCTCCGTTTGGTGCTGGCAGACTAAGTGCAAACTGTCTCCGTTTTCCGGCCCGTTCGGACGACGGAGGTCAATTTGGTCCAGCCCCTCTCGTTCAAACGCCATCGCTTTCCCGCGGAAGTGATCCGCTATGCGGTGTGGCTCTATTTCCGCTTCACCCTCAGCATCCGGGACGTCGAAGATCTGCTCGCCCAGCGGGGCATCGAGCTGAGCCGGGAGTCGGTCCGCTCCTGGATCATTAAGTTCGGCCCCTTGATCGCAGCCAACCTGCGCCGCCGCCGACCGCCCCCGACGGGCCGCTGGCATTTAGATGAGATGGTTGTGAAAATCGGAGGCCGACGCATGTGGCTCTGGCGCGCTGTCGATGACGAAGGCGAGGCGCTGGATATGCTGGTCCAGAAGCGTCGCAACAAGCACGCAGCGTTGAAATTGTTCAGGAAGCTACTCAAGCACCAGGGCGTCCACCCAGAGAGCATCACGACCGACAAGCTGGCGTCCTATCGCGCCGTAGCCCGGGAACTTGGCCTAACCGAGCGTCACCACCCGGGCGGAATTAGGGCCAACAATCGGGCCGAAAACAGCCACCTCGTGATCCGGCGACGAGAGCGAAAGCAGCAGAAGTTCAAGAGCCAAGGCTCAGCCCAGCGCTTCCTCGCCACCCACGCCGCAATCTACAACACCTTCAACCTTCAGCCCCATCTGATCTCCCGACAGGGCCTGCGACGGCTCCGCGCCGCCGCGTTCGAAATTCGGGCCGAAGCGGCCCAAACCGCCTGACGAAAAATCCGTGCAAGGCGCCCCCTGCACCGTTGTCAGTTAAGTTGCCAATTCCCCGGCGGGAGCCGACGGCATCCATTAGAGAGCTTCCACCCATGCGCGGACATCTTCCCTTGCGCGATCCAAGAGATTTCCTGATCCGTCCGTATATATATGATCCCCCTTCGGTATCTTGAGATACTCCTGCGCCGCGTGCACAAGCATATCTCGCACTACTTCATTGTCCGCAGATCTTGCCCTTCTCAAACAAGCGCGGACATCTTCGTCGTTCACATCAACATATTTAATACTTCCAATGGAGGCGATGAATACGACGGAGTCCAGATCGCTTATCGGCCAGCAAATGCCGCGCCTAACCAAGCGCGCGTAAGAGGGGGAGACGCACCCTCTATATCGAAGCATTTGTATTACCTCAGAGACTATATAACTATCCCCTGCCTTCATAGCCATATCTATGGCCAACTCCTCGTTCGGGGCAGGAGCAAACTTGAGGTAAGCGACAATATATTTTGATATCTGATCCTCTGAGCCGAACCGCAACAAACCTTCGATGTAGGAAATATCTGCGACGCTGGGCGCACCACTCTTTATGCGCTTCAAGATTTCGTTCATTGCGGCACCCGGGGAACGAACTTCTCAGACAAATCTAGCGCCTTAGATGCCGTGCTGAGTGAATTCTCTAGAGCAGGCCTAATGAACCCTGGCGTATTTGGATTCGATAGCGCCAGATTGATGCTTCCGATTGAGTTCATTAAAGAATTCCGCGCACCACGAACTTCGTCAACGTGACCGTATGCAACCCCATTACCTTTTGTCGCAACGACCTCTCCCTGCGGTGGTGTCAGTCCAACGGCAACTCGTCTCCGAATGGGCGCAATGACGGCAGCTCGTTCACGCTTAGGCCGGGAGGGATCGCCCCTCCGCCAAGGCGGCGGAGCGTCGGGCTTTGTAATCGGCTCGGCTGATTAGGTGGCGGTCCTGGCTGAAGTGGTTGTTGATCGAGGCGTGGACGGAACTGAATTTCTGCAACATCGTCATTCGTCGGAACCGGCTCATCGCCCGCTCTCGTCGTCGAAATGGTAAGTGGCTGTTCTCGACGCGGTTGTTCAACCAGCGTCCTGTCTGCTGCAGATCGGCGGACCCGATCTCCTTCAGCGCGGCTCCGTAGGAACGCAGCCCGTCGGTGACGATGGCGCGCGGGCGGCCGTGGCGCTTCATCGCCTTCTTGATGAGTTTCAGCGCCGCCGCCTTGTCCCGTTCCTTGGTGGCGTAGGATTCCAGCACCTCGCCCTCGTGATCCACGGCGCGCCAGAGGTAGTGCATCCCCCCGTTGATCTTCACGTAGACCTCGTCGAGATGCCACTTCCAGTGGGTGAAGGACCGCATCCGCTGGACCCGCTTGCGACGAATCTCGCCGGCGAACATCGGGCCGAACCTGTTCCACCACAGCCGCACCGTCTCCGTGGCAGATGTCGATGCCTCGCTCGAACAGCAGGTCCTCGACGTTCCGAAGCGACAGCGGGTAGCGGACGTACATCATCACCACCAACCGGATCACCTCCGGCGAGGAGTCGAACCAGCGAAATGGGTCAGCGGGGTGGTGTCAGTCCAACGGCAACTCGTCTCCGAATGGGCGCAATGACGGCAGCTCGTTCACACTTAGGCCGGGAGGGATCGCCACTCCGCCAAGGCGGCGGAGCGTCGGGCTTTGTAATCGGCTCGGCTGATTAGGTGGCGGTCCTGGCTGAAGTGGTTGTTGATCGAGGCGTGGACGGAACTGAATTTCTGCAACGTCGTCATTCGTCGGAACCGGCTCATCGCCCGCTCTCGTCGTCGAAATGGCAGGTGGCTGTTCTCAACGCGGTTGTTCAGCCAGCGTCCTGTTTGCTGCAGATCGGCGGCGCCGATCTCCTTCAAGGCCGCGCCGTAGGAGCGCAGCCCATCGGTCACAATGGCGCGGGGGCGGCCGTTGCGCTTCATCGCTTTCTTGATGAATTTCAACGCCGCCGCCTTGTCCCGCTCCTTGGTCACGTAGGATTCCAGCACCTCGCCTTCGTGATCCACCGCCCGCCAGAGGTAGTGCATTTCGCCATTGATCTTCACGTAGACCTCGTCGAGATGCCACTTCCAGTGGGTGAACGACCGCATCCGCTGGACGCGCTTGCGCCGGATCTCGCCGGCGAACAGCGGGCCGAACCGGTTCCACCAGAGCCGCACCGTCTCGTGGCAGATGTCGATCCCACGCTCGAACAGCAGATCCTCGACGTTCCGAAGTGACAGCGGGTAGCGAACGTACATCATCACAACCAGCCGGATCACCTCCGGCGAAGAGTCGAACCAGCGGAACGGGTCGGCGGATTTGGCCATTCTGACGGCCTATCCGCTCCGGCTTAGCAGCCTGTGAAGTTTGGGCTGACACCACCCGCCGGCGCCGCAGAGCGCGCTCCCTGCCCTGCCGCCAGTTAAGTTGTCAGTTCCGTCAGTTCCATCGAACGTACATCATCACGACCAACCGGATCACCTCTGGCGAGGAGTCGAACCAGCGAAACGGGTCAGCGGATTTGGCCATCCCGACGGCCTATCCGCTCCGGCTTAGCGACCTGTGAAGTTTGGGCTGACACCACCGGTGGCAGTCATGAAAGCAAGACAATGTAGGCTTCATCGGCTGCTCCCATGAGCTTCGGCCACTTTGGGTGCTTCATTATAGTCGAGGGGTCTTCCAAGTCCCCTTTGATCTCATCGTATATCTCGCGGAACAGATGGCACGTCGCCCCAACAACATCTGCTTCGTGCTGATTTTTGAGAATTCTACCAACGAGATCATCGGCAGAATCATCCAAGTTCAAATCTAATATCAGCATGTCGTAGTAGGAGTATGGCGATTTATCATACTTTGATTGGTCGTAATTTTGATCAACCCATATGCTTCTTTGTATCTCCGCGCTCGACAAATCTTGCATGCAGAGAATCAATTCCAGCCGCCTATCTGCCATGGATCGGTCCATGCTCATTGCTCATTCCACTTCTTCCAGCCGCGGAAGCGGTCTTCCGGAATATGGGTATCATCCCGTTGTCCCGTTTTCTCGCCCGGCGCGCTTGGAATCACGGGCTTCCCGTCCTGATCCAATCGCTGGCCTCCGGAGGTGACCTTCACATTTGGCCCTTTCCCGTTGTCGCCCTTTGAATTCGGGTTGCCCGCTGACCAGCGCACTCCATCACCATTTTGCCCTGCTTTTCCGGGAGCCTTCCATTCCCAGCCACCTTCTTTGGTGGGCTTTCCATCGCCCCAGTGGTCTGGAATTTGGCCTTTGACCCCCTCCGGTGCCGGGTTGGGCGGAGGAGCGTGATCATCGTTGTGGAAAATTCCCTTTAGTAGGTCCTCGAGGCCTTGGCCTATTTTTGGTCCACAGTTCATTGCGAGGCATCCGAGGGTGCCTGCCGTTATTGCTCCCAGCGCTTCGCACCCTCCCGCTGCGCATACTCCAGCGATCACAATAGGAACGAACTGTCCGGTGGGGTCGGCCTTGTTGACAGGATCGCTTCCCGCGTAGGCGTACCAATTCAATTCGCCGCTATCAAAGCCAATTGGGTCTGTTTGCAGAAACCTCCCCCCCTCCGGATCATAGACCCGAGCTTTGTAGTGATAGAGCTGGGCGTCAGCGAGGACGATCTGGCCAGTATACCGGAACCTGGGCCCCGTCCACACCGGCTGCTCCCCAAAGGGACCATAGGTATAGGCCGGGCCGATCCGCGTCTGGCTGTCGTTGCTGACCGCCGTCACCGAGCCCTGGCGATCCGTATGGAGCCACAGCTTGGTCGTGCCCGCGCCCGAGCCATCCAACTGCACCAGAGGCTCATCCACGCCGGCACCGTGCACGAAGCTGCGCAGTTCGGCCCCGCCGGCGTCGTATTCTCCCATGAGCCGGTCGCCGTCATAGAGAAACTGAGTGACCGTTGCATCGGCCCCGCCCGGCTGTGCTGTCGTCTTCAAGATCCGTCCCAGCGGATCATAGACGATGTCCAAGGTCGGCGCATTCGGGCTCGCGGCCGGCGCGACCCTCACCAGCCGATTCTCCGCATCGTAAGTGAACAGGCGCTGTCCGCCCCCCTCACGCGCGTCCCGACGCTGATTGCCGTTGAGATCGTAGCCGCCCGAAAGGGCGGCGATCCGCCCGTCCTGATTCAGCCTGTTGGCCGTGATTGAGGTGTCCGTAGCCGGATGCCCCGCCCACACCAATTCAGGATTGCTCTGGCTATATGAGGAGACTTGGCTCGCCGGATTGTAGACCATCGTCTGCAGGCTATTGCGGGCCGTGTTCAAGGGCCACTGATCGTTCATCCAGTTCAGGCGACCGGCTCCGTCGTAGTCATAGCCCACCTTTGTGCCGTTCGCGCGATTGAGGGACTGCTTGCGACCGAGCGCGTCGTACGCGATGTTAGCCACCTCGACACCGCTCAAGGTCACGCGCTTCAGGCGGTTCGCTTGGTCGAACTCGTACCCGACCGTTCGGTCAGGCGTAGGAGCACCTGATCGGCTCGAAATCACACCGATCCTGTTCCCGGCGGCATCGTAGTTCGAGGTGACCAGCCGCCCTCCGACTTGCTCTGTCTTCTGGCGCCCCGCCCCATCATAGGTGTAAATGACCGTGTTCGAACCATCCGCCGCCGAGAGCATCCTGCCAAGGCCATCGTATGTGTAGTTGACGCTGGGCGTACCGGCAGGGCTCAGCTTCGCTATCATACGGTTCAAGCTGTCGAACTGGAAGTTGAAAACGGAGCCGTCCCGCTTGGTGAGCTTGGTTCGATTGCCGTTGCCATCGTACTCATACGATTCCAAATCGGTGGCGCTCGAGACGCCTTCCGTGGCGAGGGACGGGAACCGCTGTTTGAACAGCCGATCATGCCCATCATACTGAAGCGTCGTCAGATTGCCCTCGGCGTCTTTCACTGATTGCTGCTTACCGTTGGCCGAATAGGTGTAGGTCGCGGAAGCGATCTGCCTGCCTCCCAACCAGCCCAACACCCTCGTTATCTCCCCGGCAGGGTTGTATTCTTTCTTGGTGATCCGATCCGGCCCAAGGGCCGTCGCAGAACTCGCCAGACAAGCCGAATTGTTCGTTGTCAAATTCAACCTAACTGCAGTGCATTCGAGGCGATCAGCAGCATCATATGAGTAATGCGTAAGCGCCAGTAAGGCCGTGGAAACACCATCGAAGACCTTGGTGGCGGTCCTACGCCCCGCCGCATCGTACTCGTTCGAGGACCGCAATACGGGCGAGAAAATTTGATTCGAGAAGGAGCCCCTCTCAACTTTCGTCAAAAGAGCGTCGACGTCATACGTGTATAGGGTCGCGGCCCGACTTGCGTCGACTTGGGGCGACAAGACCATCGTTAAGTTCCGCGCCCGGCCCCATGCGTACCATTTGTCGCGGCCCAGCGGATCTTGAACCTGGATCAAATTTCCAAAGTTATCAAATGCGAAAGTCGTCGTAAGGTTCAAGCTACCCGAATCTACCGTGGCTGACCTCAGAACGTATTTATTGGCGGGCTCATAGGCATAGGCTGTCGTGACGGACTGGCCGTTGCTCACTTTCTCTACGGTGCCGGTATGGAATGAAATTCCGGCGATCCCGGTGTAGCTGAAATTCTTTTGCGGCCTGACATTTGCATTGTCCGCAGGAGAAAAAACCGCGGGCGATAAGACCTGCTTCAACTGACCATTGGTGTGCCACTCGTAGTCAGTCTCCCCACCCCGCGCGTCGATCTCTTTAAGCGGCTTATTGCAGGTTTTGGCCGAATATGGCGCGGCACAGTTGGCTCGTGGAGCTTCTCCGGTCGCGCAGCTTACGCCCACGACGCAGCCCGCCGGATAGGTCGTGGTCGTAACGAGATCGGCGGGCTCTCCGGAAACGACGTTTTGGAGGCACATCTTACCCGCCCTTTCCTTGGCAATAGAGCAGGTTCTCAGCGGATTCCCGCGAATATCGTAGGTTTGTTCTACCGCATTTCCCTCCGGATATTCGGTCCGGACCCGTTGTCTAAAATTATCGTAGCTATACTTCGTCGTCCGTCCGGAAGGGAAATCCAGCGTCGGAGGGCTGGTTTCACTGGTGGGGTTGCCAAATCTGTTGAGCACAGCAACAGACGAGGCGCCCACCGGGTCTATAACTTCGCTACGCTTAAACTCCTCGGCCCCCACCCCACCAAGAAAATATCTATTTTGATGGCCAAGTACGTCGGTCACTGATCGGACTCGGAAAAGTTCATCGTATGCGAAGGTTATATATGGGGCCGACTGGTCGGACGGCGTGAACACGCGGCGTAGCCGGTAGGTTGGCTTTGCGAGAGTTTCGGGATTGGGCGACGCGCTGTTCTGCCCGTACTCATAGCGTGTAACAGCAGAAAGCGGAGCTGCATCCGTCCCCACCTCAGTGGTGACCGTCAGGACGTCGCAAAGAATTGTGCGACCGGCACATCCCGATCTCGCAAACGTCGCCCGACGACCGGCGTCCGTCGTCACCGAATTAATGAATGCAAAAATGGGAGGATCATAGTCGCCCGGCCATTGCGTCGCAGAAAGCGAGAACTCCAGCGATCGACCCAGGTTATTTGATATCTTTTTCAGTATGTCCGTGTGCTTATTGTTCGCACTGTTAGAGTGATCGGCATACTGGAATGCGATGTTTACGCCGTCAGGGAAATTCCAACTATCTATCTTGAATACATTCTCATTCACGGTCTCTTCGACCGGATTTCCTATGACATCGACGTCGTGGTAGACGGTGCGAGCGCCGGAAGAGAACGTCATAATCGCGCCATCCCTGTCAGTATACTCGATTCCGAGCGACCCGTAATTAGTTCCGATCACTTCGCTCATAGTAGTTCTTATCGAATACTGCCACGCCGCTCCGGACACTCTCAACGCACCAACATGTCCCGGCCGCGGATTGAACACTCCCGATGGAAGCCTTCTAAATACGATTTCTCCGGGGGGGTTCGTGAGGGTTATTCTATTATAATACAATCCAGACCCAAACCATGAGGCAGCAAAGGTCGCGGTCAGACGCCGTTGGAAATCGAGAGACTTCCCCAAATCATACAGGGTGTACACGGTCGCAATCGCCTCGGAGGCATCCATCGCGCCGTCCGCCCCCAAGGCTCCGAGAATGTCCGAACCCACCCGAGCAGAGATTTGGAAATTGTGCGTCCAGCCGCCCCCGATGCGATCGAAGCTCGAGGCATCCGCTGCATTGTAGAAGGACTCAGCATTGAAGCCGACGTCTAGATTTGTCACCGATTGATCATACTCAACTGCGGAGTTACTGCTGTAGTATCTCCTGAACGGTAAGCTGTATGGAAACTGGCCGGCGCCGCTCGTAACATCGGCGGCAGGGCTAAGCGAGGCCACGCCATTCGCCACGCTGAGGTCGAGCAATTCCTTCTTTGAGCCTATGCCGTTCTGCTTCAGGCTATCCATGACCTCTTGGACAGGATTCGACCTATCGCTGCCCGCGCCATAACCGCCCTTGAACTGCTCGTTGACCAGGAACGCAACGGCACCGGACTTGTAAGCATATTGAGCGCTTGCATTATTATATAGCTCACGCTGCGAAATCGTGATGGCGCCCTCCTGCGGCAGGATATAGCGATACCCTCCATTTGCAATTGCTGTGAGATTACCTTTTCTACGCTCTGAGTAGCCGATGAGGCTGCTCATGACAGACGTCAAATCGCTTAAGCCAGATATATTGATAAACTTTACATTTCTACTGTTAGAATACGAAAAACTACTGACGCCAGAAATATTGACAGGCTGAGTGGTGCCGCCTGCGACCAATCCTTCCAAAAGGCTCCCGGTTAGAGCGTAAGTTTCGAACGCCGATTGCACCGATGGGGAAGACACCGGCTCGCCTGCGACGCTGTTGACGCTGACGAGTGACCTGAGAGTAAAAATGGGGCCCTTGCCTTGATATGTTCCGAACCACCACACGGCGCCCACGGTGAAGCGTTGGCCGATCTGCGAATGCGATACCGACCCAACAATCTTCGCCGCCGCGGACTGGAGATGGAGATATTGCGCAGCGAGCACCGGCCAGTCCCGCCCCTTCGGGGCATCGGTGGGGCCCGGGATGTAAACCCCGCCGGGATCGGGATTGACCAAAAATTTGTCGCCGTAATACGCCTGAGTCGCTTCGGTCGCGTCCCCCCAGCCGAAAAACAGCGAAATATCTCGATCATCTCCTACCGGCAAAGCGGTTGTCCCATCGAGATATCCCGGACCGGCACTTAAATAATCGCTAGTCGACGCCGGCATGGGCGCGTCCAAGATCACTGTAGGCTCCCCGGAGGAATATCCAATTCCACCGCCGGCTACGGAATTCGCCGCCCAGTCCTCCTCTGGCCCTGTAACCACAGGAGCAGCATCTACGTATATCGACCATGCGGCGATATAAGATGCGCTAACCTTGGCTCGAATGCTAATATTCCGCCCCGCAATTTCGTCAGCGTAGAATTTTTTCAACGCACCCTTGTACGATACAGTCACAGAAGTTCTGTATTGATCTGGGATATCTCCGAGCCATATACGCGTGGCAATCCCTGCGTATTTCTGCGTGTAGTTGTATGGTGCGAATTTGGTGTTAATTTCACCCCCACCCACGACATCCTCGACGAGTGCGGTTGGCGTGTAAGTCCTGATATTGCTCTCCAGATTTACAGCCCACGCCCCCAACTGTGCGCCCAGCTTTGGCGTGTTCACTCTTTGAATGTACGGGACGCCATTGATCACGCCCGTCGAAACGTTAGTCATTGCCTCGGTCGTTGCCTGTGTCGCGCACGTTGGCGACCCGGCAGAACCGCACCCCATGGCCGCAGGAAGATCAATTCCCGCTTTGAGGGTGTGCTGCTTGTAAGCTGGGTCCCAAAGCTCATCGACTGCATCGATCCAGATGTGGGCGATAGTTACAGCGCCCGTTGGGGCAAGATCGCCTGAAACATTCGCACAATTACTTTCGCCGTTTATGGTCGCAGGAATCCCCCCGTCAGCGAGAAACTGGCAGGCCGCTTTGGCATCGACGGCAAATGTCTGTGCATTTTGGTCTAGATTTTTAACGATCTTGGTCCACTTACCGAAGTCGGCTGTGGTCATTTGTATTTCACCAACCACGTATTTTGCCGGTATACCGGCCTCACGAAGTAACTTGACCATCAGTTCGGCCTGATCGAAAGCGGTTCCGGATTGGTCAATTAATGCGCCGCGCCCGCCCTTGCTCAAGCCGAAGCGAAATTCGATGGCAATGTTATTTCGGACATAATCGTAGACTGCTTTAGAGTATGCAGTTCGAGTGTCTTTCGCGGTCGTTACGCGCTCTGCGCCGAGCCCCCGCGCCAAAGCTTTGATGTCTGGAGCTGGCCCGCTCAGCGCCGCCGCGCCGGCGGTGTGAAGGTCTTCGGAACGGTAATAGTTCCATGCCTGAGACGGCGATATCAGCGGCGCAGTTGCGAGCTCGATTGCAGGCAGGCCGGCGCGAGCAGTCAGGGGCAACACTAGGATGCCGATCGCCGGGACAAGCGTAGCCAATCGTATGCGCGCACCCATGCGCGCTGCTCCACGGCCATTGGAAGCCACAAAGGCGAACGCTCGCGTTAGCCGCCCCAACGCAAGCATGCTTTTCTCCCTGATCGCCACAGTGCAGAGCAAATCCAGCATTTTCTCGTGCATTCTCATTGTGTCCCGTAGAATCGTACGTCGCCGAGGATCACCATTCCCCAGGTGCCCACCAACCGCACGTAGCGCGCCTGTACAGGCATGCTCATCGTGGTGTAGGCGCCGACCGCCGCTCCGGATACCTGCGGGCCAGGCGAC
>Ga0182736_1000949_pt1 | contig 34130 bp, 30 predicted proteins | sample eDN5th30CKraftBY_FD_128882 | JGI IMG/M metagenome (GOLD analysis project Ga0182736, IMG submission 128882) | Enriched backyard soil microbial communities from Emeryville, California, USA - eDNA 5th pass 30_C Kraft BY (version 2) (version 2) | ecosystem: Environmental > Terrestrial > Soil >...
CGCCCAGCCGGAGGCGCTTCCCACCGCCGTCAACATGCTGACCCAGGGAGTGACCACCGAGATCCTCAATCCCGACGGCCAGGGCCCCACCGACATCGCCGCCCAACTGAAGGCGGATTTGAAAGGCGGCCTCGCCGTCAACGTGGGCGCCTACATCGGCTTCAACGCCGTGTGGGAGGCGGTGATGGGAACGCGCGAGAGGCGGGCGACCCCGGCTGAGATCGCGCGGATGCGAGGGATGCTCACCGACAATCTGAACGCCGGCGCCTGGGGCGTCTCCAGCGGCCTCGATTACAAGCCGGGCTATTACGCCACCGAGGACGAAGTGGTGCAGGTGCTGAGCGCCGCCGCCCCCTGGCGCACCAACTTTCCCAACCATGAGCGGGTGACGCCGGAGACCGGCTTCTCGTCCCACGCGGGCATGTTCGAGACCCTGCGCATCGGCGAGCGGGCCGGGGTGACCCCGGTGATCACCCACATCAAGTCCCAGGGCTTCCAGCAGGGACGGGCAGGCGCGGTAGTGCAGGCCATGCGCCGCCTGGACCACGACGGCCGGTTCGCCGGCGCCGACCTCTATCCCTATCTCGCCGGCCAGACCGGGCTCGCGGCCCTGATCATCCCGGGCTGGGCGCAGGACGGGGGCCGGGACGCCATGCTGGCCCGGTTCAAGGATCCGGCCCTGCGCGCCAAGGTGATCGCCGAGGCCGAGACGGCCATCAAGGCCCGCTGGAATGGCCCGCAGGGAGTCTACTTCCCCGACACCCGCGAGGAACTGACCGCTGCGATGGCCCGCGAGGGCGTCTCCGCCGGGGAGGCGGTGGTCCGCGAGCTTGAACAGCGGGACGCCCGGGTGATCCTGCGCTTCGGCGTCGAGGACGACCTCAAGGCCTTCCTGAAGTTCGAGGACACGGCGGTGGCCTGCGACTGCGGGGCGGCGGTCACGGGGGTCAGCCATCCCCGCTATTTCGGGACCTTTCCCAGGGTGCTGGGCCGCTATGTGCGGGAGGAGAAGGTCATCTCTCTGGAAGAGGCGGTGCGGCGCATGACCGGGCTCGCCGCGTCCTTGGTGGGGCTCGCCGACCGCGGCCTCGTGGCGCCCGGCATGGCGGCGGACATGGTGGTGTTCGACCCCAGGACAGTGAGTGACAACGCCACGTACGAGCAGCCGACCGCCCCCTCGACCGGTATCGTGCATGTGCTGGTGGGGGGGCGGGCCGCCCTGCGGGATGGGCGGGCCACGGGGATCAAGGCGGGGGCCGTGCTTTTGCGCAGCCCGGATCTGCCGACGCGGCGTCTGCGGATGGCGCCCGCCAGGATGGCGGCGGCGAGCCCCGGCCGATGGCGCATCGCCTTCGCTCGCCACCGGCCCGGCGGCGCGACCACGGGCTCCGCCAGCTTCCAGATGGCTGGGCGGCTTTACGAGATGAAGGGCGCCGACGTCGGCGTGCTGCAGACGGCGCCCGGCTGGACCAGCGTCACGGGGATGGCGCGCCGGGCAGGCGGGCCTGCCGTGCCGGTGCTGATCGTCATCGACGGGGCGCCGACCGGCGAACCCAAGGTGCGGATCGACCCTCTGAACCGCTAGCTCGAATGCGCTACTGCGCCTGCGGGCGGGCCGCGGTGTTGTCCCCGCCGCCGCCGACCCGCACTTCGCGGCCGTCGGGCAGGGTCAGCTTGACCAGTTGCCCGCCGGTGCGGCCGTCGCGCAGGGGATGCAGGTCTACCACCACCTTCTCCCCCGGCTTGACCGCCGACTTGGTGATCCCGGCGCGGGTCAGGGCGGCGATGCCGCCGCCTTCCATCCCCCAGGTCTGCTCCTTGCCGTTCGCAGGCTGGACGATGACCCACAGGAAGGAGTGGGGATTGACCATCTCCCAGGTCAGCACCTTGCCGGTGATGGTGATGGTCTTGGCCCGGTCGAACATGGCGTAGGAGTGGTGGGCTGCCGCGCCGCCGGCGACCGCGATGGCCGCCACCGCCGCCGCCGTCCATGCGGAGACCTTCAATCCGTATCGCATCGCCGCGCCTCCGACTTCAGAAGGGCGATGGTAGGTCCGCCGTGCTGCCGGCCGTTGCTCATTTTGCTTGAAACTGTACGCCGCCGCCGCGGGCCCTCCCGCCGTTGACCGGGGGCGCGCAAAGGCGGGAACTGGAGGGATCGACGCCAAGGAGATCGCCCGCCCATGACCCCCAACCTGCGCGCGCTTCTGGCGGCCGCCTGCCTCGTCGCCCTTGCCCCGTCCGCCGGTCTGGCGGCGGCGCCCGCGCCCTATACGCAGGACCAGCTCTTCCACGAATTCAGCGGCTTGTGGGAGAATATGAACCGCATCACGGTGGAGAAGTTCGAGACCATCGCCCAGCCGCTGCGGCCTGAATACCTAGCCAAGAAGGAGGCGCAGACCCGCAACCGGGCCGAGGGCCGGCAGATCCTCACCTCCGACGCCCAATGCATCCCGGCGGGGATGCCGCGGGTGATGCTGAACGCCAGCTTCGAGGTGCTGGTGCGCCCGGACAGCCTGGGCCTCGTCACCGGCGGCGGCGGCCTGCAGATCCGCAACATCTGGACCGACGGGCGCAAGCACACCCCCGTCGACGACCTGTTCGAGACCTTCAGCGGGGAGTCCATCGGGACCTGGGAGGGGGACACTTTGGTGGTCTCCACCATCGGCCTGCGGCCCACCAACGAGTTCCTCTACGGGGTGCAGGGCAATTCGATGACGGTGACCGAGCGCTTCCGCAAGGTGGAGCCGGACGTGCTGGAGGTGGCGACCACGGTGAACGATCCGGTCGTCTTCACCACCCCCTGGGTCTACACCACCCGCTACAAGCGCACGACCGCCCGCACCATCACCGAGAACAACTACTGCGTCGCCGCCCTCGACCGGCAGGTGGACAAGAACGGCAACGAAATCTTCGACCTGACCCCGCCCAACGTGCCGCGCCCCAAGTAAGGGCCGCAGCCGTCCCGGCGACCTTCCGGCCAACCGCCACAAGCATTCCCGCGCGGGGTCGGCGGGGCGTCTATTGCTGAAATGCGACTAGCGCGGTCGCAGATGTTCCGTATTTGCCCAGGGCGGGACATACTTTGTCATGATGCAGCCATTTCCATCCACAAACCCCCGCCTATCTAGGCTCTGGGCGGCCGGCCGAGTCTCGGTGAAAACAACAGCGATTTTGGCTGCGCCTGATTGCGCCGAACCACGGATGCGAGTGACCGATGCGGGGTGATATTCAGGGCGCCGGGAGACGGCGCCACATGATGGACGAGGCCCGCCGTGCTGGCTGACGGCCCTTGGGCCAGCCTGCCCGAGCGTTCCTTGCGCGTCCTCGTGGTGGAGGACGACCCGGGGCTTCGCGTGCTCCTGTCTCGCACCCTGCGTGAGAACGGCTTCCGCCCCACCACCGTCCCCGCCTCGCGCGAGATGTGGCGGGCCATGCGCACGGCCCAATTCGACCTGATCCTGCTCGACATCATGCTGCCGGGGGTGAACGGCCTCGACCTGTGCCGCACCATCCGCACCAACAGCGCCGTACCGATCATCATGGTCAGCGCCCGCGGCGACGAGGTGGACCGGGTGCTGGGCCTGGAGCTGGGCGCCGACGACTACATCGCCAAGCCCTTCAGCAATAAAGAGCTCCTGGCCCGCATCCGGGCCGTGCTGCGGCGCACCGCCAGCGGCCCGATCGAGAATCCCGCCCCGCGGGAGACCATGCAGTTCAACGACTGGACGGTGGACCTGCGCCGCCGTTCGCTGACCTCGCCGGACGGGGCGGAAGTGACCCTGTCGGGCGCCGAATACGACCTCCTGATCACCTTCCTGGACAACGCCCAGCGGGTCATCGGGCGTGAGCGGCTGCTGGAGCTGTCGCGCTCCCGCCTCGCCGACGTGTCCGACCGCAGCATCGACGTGCTTGTCAGCCGCCTGCGCCGCAAGCTATCGGATCAGTCCGGCGGCGAAGGGTTGATCCTGACGGTGCGCGGCGCCGGCTACATGTTCACGGCGGACGTCGAGCGAGCCTGATGCACATCACACTTTGGCCGAAGGGGCTGATCGGGCGGATCACCGCCGTCATCCTCATCGCCATCGTGCTGGAATTCATCGGCAGCATCCTGCTGCACGATCAGGTGGACACCTACACCACCCGCGAAGACCATGCCCGCCGGGTGGCCGAGCTGCTGGTGGTGGGCGAGCGGCTGCTGAAAGAGGCGCCCCCCGAAGACCGCCACATCATCCTGCAGAGCCTGTCGACCAAGCACCTCACGGCCCAGCTCAGCGACCGCCCGTCGGTAAAGCCGACCACGGACGAGAAGCTCAACCGGCTGCGCACCCAGATCGTCGCGTGGGAGCCGTCGCTGGACAACAACACCCTGCGGCTGGCGACCGCCGCCCCCAGCGAGCGCGGCAAGGGCCAGGACCTTGTCGGCGCCATGCAGATGGAGGACGGCCACTGGCTGGAGTTCCGCTCCCGGGACCTGTTCGGCCGCTGGCCCATGCTGTACCGCACCGTAGGTACGGCGGCGATCCTGGCGGGTGGGGTGCTGCTGGCGGCGGCCATGCTGGTGCACAGCCTCGGCGCACCCCTGCGGGCCCTGGCCGAGGCCGCCGACAACGTCGGCCACGGGGAGACCGTCACCGTGCTGGAGCGGGGGCCCCGCGACCTCAGTCAGGTGGCCCGCGCCTTCAACGCCATGCAGACGCGGATCAGCCGCCTGATCGCCGACCGCACCCAGGCCCTGGCGGCGGTGGGGCATGATCTGCGCACACCTCTGACGCGGATGCGCCTGCGCGCCGGCTTCATGGTCGATCCCGAGAACCGGGAGGCGATGGAGGCCGACATCTGCGAAATGGAGACCATGCTCGATTCGGTGCTCGCCTATCTGAAGGGCGACAGCGACAACGAACCCCACCGCCGTATCGACCTTGCGGCCCTGGTCTCCACCCTGGTGGACGCCAACGCCGACCTCGGCCGCGACGCGATCTACGAGGGACCGGATCATCTCGTCCTGGAGACGCGGCCGCTGGCCATGAAGCGGGCCATCAGCAACCTGATCGAGAACGGCCTGAAGTACGGCGACCGGGTGCGGGTCGGCCTCGACCGTGCGGACGGGGAGGTGCGGATCCGCGTCGAGGACGACGGCCCGGGCATTCCCGAAGAAGAGCTGGAGCATGTGACCTCCCCCTTCTTCCGCCTGGACGAGGCGCGGGGGCGCGACACCGGCGGGCTCGGCCTCGGCCTGTCCATCGTCTGCAATGTGGTGGAGCGGGAAGGGGGGCGGCTGCGCCTCAGCAACCTCGCCAAGGGCGGCCTCTGCGCCGAGATCCTGCTGCCGATGGCGGAGCGCCAGAGCACGATGGGATAGGGCGGAATCGCCTGATCGCTGAATCGTGCTTTAGCTTCATAAGCTTAGAGCGCGTTTGCAGGCGAAGCCGCTCACACTTTCGCCCAACGCGCCCTGGGCGGCCTGAGACCCCGGCCCCGATGGGCGCCCTTACATACTTTGTCACGCTGGCGATGCGCGCCAGCAAACCAGCCCCTCCAACTTCAGGGTCGACGATGTCGTCTGTCCCGTCCGGATGATTGTGGCGCTGTTCTCGCCCTTATCCCCCACTCGGACGCAGTTCGGAGGCGGCATCGTCACCAAACCTAGCGGTTCAAGAGGTGGCGTAATGGATGAATTCATCGACCGATTGTTCCGGTTCCGCGGCGAAGTCTTCCCGGTGCAGAAAGCGCTTTATGAGCGCCTCGCCAGCGACGGCCAGAGCCCGAAGGCGCTGATGATCTCCTGCGCGGATTCCCGCGTGGTGCCCGAGCTGATCACCCAATCCGAACCGGGCGAGCTGTTCGTCTGCCGCAACGCCGGCAACATCGTGCCCCCGTTCAGCCAGGCCAACGGCGGCGTCTCGTCTGCGGTGGAATACGCCGTGGTGGCGCTGGAAGTGCGCGACATCATCGTCTGCGGTCACTCCGACTGCGGGGCGATGAAGGCCTTCCTGACCCCTGAGAAGCTGGACAAGATGCCGAACGTCGCGGCGTGGCTGCGGCATGCCCACGCGGCCCACAGCGTCGTCTGCAGCGCCTATCACGATCTCGACGACAAGGCGACGGTGCGGGCCCTGGCCCTCGAAAACGTCATCGCCCAGATCAATCACCTGCGCACCCACCCCTCGGTCGCTGCGGCCCTCGCCCAGGGCAAGCTGACCCTGCACGGCTGGTTCTTCGAGATCGAGACGGGATCAATCCTGGCTCTCAACGGCGCCAATTCGTCGTTCGAGCCGGTTCGTGACAACGGCTATCTGCCGGTGGCGGTCGCCCCAGGGCACCGCCTCGGCGCCCAAGCCTATAGGATGGCGGCTGCCGAATGAGTGTTTCCAGTGCTGAAGTAAGCGCTCCGTCGCGGTTTTTGCCCGCGACGCTGAGCCGGGATTTCATTGCCTCAATCGTCGTCTTCCTGGTCGCCATGCCGCTCTGCATGGGGATCGCCGTCGCCTCGGGCGTTCCGCCTGAGCGGGGGCTGATCACCGGCATCATCGGCGGGGTGGTGGCCGGGGCGCTCGCCGGTTCGCCGTTGCAGGTCAGCGGCCCGGCGGCGGGCCTCGCCGTCATCGTGTTCGAGATGGTGCAGAAGCACGGCCTGTCGGCCCTCGGCCCGATCCTGATCCTGGCCGGCGCCGTTCAGGTGTTCGCCGGCGTCCTGCGGCTGGGCCAGTGGTTCCGGGCGATCTCCCCCGCGGTGGTGCACGGCATGCTCGCCGGCATCGGCGTGCTGATCGTGCTCGGCCAGCTCCACGTGCTGATCGACCGCACGCCGCTCAGCAGCGGCATCGCCAATCTGGCGGCCATTCCCGGCGCCTTCATCAGCCTGTCCCCCATGTCGGTGGGCCAGACCGAGGCGGCGTTCGCGGTGGGCGTCTCGACCATCCTCGCCATCATCCTGTGGGAGAAGTTCCGCCCGCGGCCGCTGAAGCAGCTTCCGGGCGCGCTTGTCGGCGTGATCGTCGGCACGGTTCTGTCCCTCGTGCTCGCCCTCGACGTGAAGCGGGTGGAGGTGCCGGAATCGATCATCGGCGCCCTCAGCTTCCCCGGTCCGGCCGAGTTCGCCCGGATGGCCGACCCCACCATCATCCTGCTGGCCATCGCCATCGCCTTCATCGCCAGCGCCGAGACCCTGCTGTCCGCAGCGGCGGTCGACCGGATGCACAGCGGCGTGCGCACCAAGTACAACAAGGAGCTGTTGGCCCAGGGGGTCGGCAACGCCCTGTGCGGCTTCGTCGGCGGCCTGCCGATGACCGGCGTGATCGTGCGCAGCTCGGCCAACGTGCAGGCGGGGGCGGCGACGCGCCTGTCCACCATGCTGCACGGGGTGTGGATCCTGGGCTTCGTGGCCCTGCTGCCCTGGCTGCTGAAGATGATCCCGATGGCCGCCCTCGCCGGGGTGCTGGTGATCACCGGCTGGAAGCTGGTCAGCCTCAAGCACGTCCGTCACCTGTTCCACCAGTACGGCCTGCTGCCGACCCTGGTCTGGGCCGGGACCTTCGTGATGGTGGTCGCCACCGACCTCCTGATGGGGGTGCTGGTGGGGATGGCCCTGTCGCTGCTGGAGCTGATCCCGCACCTGCGCAAGCCGCGTCTGGCCATTCGCCAGAACGGCAAGGGCGACGAGACCGAGCTGGAGCTGAGCGGTTCGGCCACCTTCGTCCACCTGCCGCGCCTTAGCAAAGCGCTGGAAGCCCTGCCCGCGGGCAGCCGCGTCCGGCTGATCTGCAACGGCCTCGCCCACGTCGATCACACCTGCTCGGAGATGATCTCCGACTGGCTGCAGCGACACAAAGTCTCGGGCGGACGCATCGAGATCGATCCCGCCGGCGCAGAACGCCACCGGCAGTTCGCGGCCGCTGCGGCGCCCGCCTGAACGAACAGAGAAAAGGGAGACGCCCGATGAAGCTGAGACAGGTCCTCATGGTCGCCGCCCTCGCGGCGGCGACCTTCGGCGCCGCCGAGGCCAAGGCGGGCGTCACCGCCGCCCAGGTCCATGCTCGTACGGTGGTGGTGGACGACCCGCTGGAGCACCACACCGTAGTCTCCACCGAGCGGGCCGTCCGCAGCGGGCGGGGCGTGCTGAACAACAGCTGGAACGACAACCACCTGCGCGCCGAGATCGACAAGCGCACCGGCGCGGTGCGCTACGAAGTGCGTCAGGCCCTGCAATACCACGGGGTCCACCGCGACTACCGCACGGTCAATTACATCGGCGCCGACGGCCTGGTCAGCGCCGAGCTGACGCGCCTGGGCGACAACCGCGAGGCCTGCATCGGCCCGGACACCCTGGGCTGCTTTGGGCGCGAGGACGTGGCCTTCGAGGTCGACGAAGCGACCCTGCGGCGGGTCGCCGCCGGCGACGTGGCGGCCGATCCGGCCTGGGCCTTCAAGTTCAAGGCGGGCAAAGGCGCCGAGCAGCGCGACGGCATCTCCCGCGCCGAGGTGGCCGGCCTGCTGGCCGCGGTGGACAGCTATCGCCAGCGCACGGTCGCCCAACGCTGAGGTCAATCACCAACAAACTCGGCAACGAGCAACTTGGCCGCGGGGCCTGTGTGGCCCGATTTGAGCAACCCCCGCAAAGAGAACAGCTTTGATGGATAAGGGAACTAAGATTATGCGCACCACCAAGTACATCCTTTGCACCGGCATGGTCATGATGGCCGTTTCCGCCGGATCGGCCTTCGCGGGTCCTGTCGGCATGGGCCTGCACCACACCGAAGAGCACAGCCGGGCCTATCAGAAGAAGCACACTGTGAAGGTCGCGGTCGATCTCGACTGCGCTTCCCGCGCCCTGGCGGCCGTGAAGGGTCACGCCGACGTCCGCAAGGCCGCCTATGACGGTGAGCGGATCGATGTCGTCCTGCACACCACCAAGGCGGTGGACGAAAAGGCGGCCGGCGTTCGCGCTGTGGTCAACAACGCCTGCGGCGCCGCCTGACGCCTCTCCCCGAGGCCGTTCGCCGCGCCGTTTGGGTGGGGCGGGCGGCCTCGGATCCTGAACTTTACCCCCCCACTCGGGCGGTCGCGGATGCGGCCGCTCGATTTTTTTACGCCCTTCCCCGGTCCGGCCCGTGGGCGAGATGGGCGGCCAGGGCGGCGGCCTGCCCCTCGCTGATATGCAGGCCGAGCTTAGAGCGGCGCCACAGGATGTCCTCTGCCGTCTCGGCCCATTCCTCGCGCTGCAGGTAGGCGACCTCCGCCGCGGTGAGCCCGGCCCCGAAATCCTGGCCGAGGCCTTCGAGGCTTTGCGCGCCGCCCAGGATGCGCTCCGCCCGCGTCCCATAGGCATGAGCCCAGCGCCGCACCGTCCCGGCGGGCAGGAAGGGCGCGCGGATCGCCAGCCCCGCCTCGAAGGCGGCGAGGTCGCCGCCGGGGATGTCGCCGCCGGGCAGGGGCTTGGTCTCGGTCCACGCGCCGCCCATGCGGGGGAAGAAGGGGCGCAGCTTCTCCATCACGTGCTCCCCCAACGCCCGGTGGGTGGTGATCTTGCCCCCGAACACCGACAGCACCGGCGCTTCGCCGGCTTCCCCATGCAGCACCAGGGCGTAGTCGCGGCTGACCTCGGAGGGGTTGTCGCCCTCCCCGTGCAGGGGGCGCAGGCCCGCATAGCTCCAGATCACGTCGGCGGGGGTGATCTGGGGTTCGAGGCAGCGGTTCACGCTGGCGCACAGATACTCCACCTCGGCCGGGTCGGTGCGGACGTGGGCGGGGTCCTCATGCGACTCCACGTCGGTGGTGCCGATCAGGCTGAACTTCCCCTCGTAAGGGATGACGAAGACGATCCGCCCGTCGGCGTTCTGCAGCAGCAGAGCGTGTTCGCCCTCGTACAGGCGGCGGGTGACGATGTGGCTGCCCCGCACCAGGGTCAGGGGCTCGTGGTTGGACAGGCCAAGCTCCCCGGTCAGCAGCTTGCCGGCCCAGCACCCGGCGGCGTTGACGATGGCCCTCGCGGTCACCTCGCTCACCGTCCCGCCCTGATCGAGCCGCGCCCGCCACAGGCCGCCCTGGCGCCGGGCTTCGACAAGGCGGGTGCGGGGGCGGATGTCACCGCCCCGGTCGGCGGCGTCGCGGGCGTTCATCACAACGAGGCGCGCGTCGTCCCCCCAGCAGTCCGAGTAGACGAAGCCGCGTTTGAACCGCGCCTGCAACCCGGCGCCGTAGGGCGATCCCGGCAGCTTCACCCCGGACGAATCCGGCAGCGACCGGCGCCGGCCGAGGTGATCGTAGAGGAAGAGGCCGATGCGGATCATCCAGGCGGGCCGCATCAGCCTGTCGTGGGGCAGCACGAACCGCAGCGGCCGGATCAGGTGCGGGGCGATCTTCAGCAACCGCTCCCGTTCGGCCAAGGCCTCCGCCACCAGCCGGAACTCATACTGCTCCAGATAGCGCAGGCCGCCGTGGATCAGCTTGGTGCTGGCCGAGGAGGTGGCCGAGGCAAGGTCCGACTGCTCCACCAGCAGCACCTTCAGCCCACGACCCGCCGCATCCCGCGCCACACCCGCGCCATTCACGCCGCCGCCGACGATCAGCAGGTCGAAGGGTTCGCTCATCGCCAGTTCAACGCGCAGGGGGGATCGGGTGCAACGGGTCTTCTCCTGCGGCGGGGGCGGCGAACACGAAAGGCGAGCCTAGCGGCCGAACTCCCTCAAGGAAAAGCCAAACCGGGGGCCTGCTGGGTTAGTTCATTGTCTTGACAGCGATTTGGTCCCGGGCGGAACATACCGGATCGGCTGCGCGCGAAATCCCGACACGACATCTCCGGGGCGCGCCGGAACTGGGCTACAAGGTTTGCAAGATCGGCGGTCATCACGCCGGCGGCGGTCCTGTCCTTCAGGGGCGCGCATAGGGACATAGGGAAGGGACGACGATGGAGTTCGGTCTGTTCGCCATGCCGGCGCATCCGCCGGAGCGGAGCCTGCGCGAAGGCTTCGAGTGGGACCTGCAGACGATCCGCTGGGCCGACGAGCTGGGCTTCAAGGAGGCCTGGATCGGCGAGCACCACACCGTCGCCTGGGAGCCGTTGCCGGCGCCCGACCTGATGATTTCCCGCGCCATCGCCGAGACGAAAAACATCCGCCTCGGCCCCGGCGGCTTCCTGCTGCCCTTCCACCATCCGGCGGCCCTGGCCAACCGGGCGTCCTTTCTGGATCACCTGTCCGGCGGGCGGCTGAACTTCGGGGTGGCGGCCAGCTCCATCCCCACCGACCAGGCCATGTTCGCCATGAGCGGGACCGAGACGCGGGAGCGGATGCGCGAGAGCCTCGACATCATCCTGCGCCTCTGGACCGAGACCGAGCCCTTCGTGCACGAGGGCAAATATTGGCAGGTGACGCGGCCCGTCCCCCAGCACGGGGTGTTCGCCCCGCACCTGAAGCCGGTGCAGGCGCCGCATCCGCCCATCGGCATTTCCGGCCTCAGCCCGCGCTCGGACACCCTGCGCTGGGCGGGGGAGCGGGGCTTCATCCCCATGAGCCTGAATCTCAACGCCAACTACCTGTCCGGCCACTGGGACGTGGTGATGGAGGGCGCCGCCTCCACCGGGCGCACCCCCAACCGCGCCGACTGGCGGATGGTGCGCGAGGTGCTGGTGGCCGACACCGACGAGGAGGCCTGGAAGCTGGCCCTCGGCGGCGGCATGGCGCGGATGACCGAGGAGTATAGCCTGACGGTGGTGCGGGCCTTCGGCGCGCTGCCCTTCCTCAAGCATTCCCCGGAGGTGGCCGATTCCGACGTGACGGTGGAGTATCTGGCGCGGACGAGCTGGCTGATCGGCTCGCCTGCGACCGTCGCCCGCAAGATTGAGGCCCTCTATGATCAGGTGGGCGGCTTCGGCGTGCTGCTGCTGCTCGGCTTCGACTATCTGGACAAGCCGGACGCCTGGCGCCGGTCGCTGGAGCTGCTGGCCACCGAGGTGAGGCCGCTGATCGCGCATCTGAAGATCTGAGATTCCGGCGCTCGGCGAAGGCTGGCTTTTTCCAGCCCGTTCTTCCCGCAGGGGCCCGAACCAAGCAAAACAGGGATGGAGACCGGCAACATGGCTCGCTTTGCAAATAAGGTGGCGCTCATCTCGGGCGGGGCAGGGGGCCTCGGCGCGGCGACCGCGCGGCGGATGGCGGAGGCTGGCGGGACGGTGGTGATCGGCGACCTCGCCGACGCGGCCGGTCAGGCGCTGGCGACCGAGATCGGCGGCGACTACCATCGCCTGGACGTGACCCGCGAGGAAAGCTGGTCCGCCGTGATCGCCGCGGTCGAGGCCAAGCATGGCCGCATCGACGTGCTGGTGAACGCCGCGGGGATCGAGGGCGACGTCCTGCACGGCTCGCCCGAGACCACCACCCTGGAAGAGTGGCGCAAGGTGCTGTCGGTCAACCTCGACGGCACCTTCCTGGGCTGCAAGCATGTGCTGCCGGTGATGCGGCGGGCGGGCAGAGGCTCGATCGTCAACATCTCGTCGATGGCGTCCTTCCTGGGGACGCCCGCGTCCTCGGCCTATGGGGCGTCCAAGGCGGGGGTGCAGCAGCTCTCCAAGACGGTGGCGGTGTTCGGCAGCCGCGACGGGCTGAAGATCCGCTGCAACTCGGTGCATCCGGGGGTGATCCGCACCCGCATGCTCGACAACATCTACGAGCAGATCGGCAAGCTTGCCAACCTCTCCGCCAAGGAGGCGGAGGCCGCGTCCTTGAAGGCGGTGCCGCTGGGCGAAGTGGGGGAGCCCGACGACGTGGCCTACCTGATCCTCTACCTCGCCTCGGACGAGGCCAAATATGTCACCGGTTCGGAATTCATGGTCGACGGGGGCTGGCACCTCGTCGATGCAAGGTGAGGCGCTAGGATGAAAGCCGCGATATTCCAAGGGGTTCACAAACCTCTCGTGATCGGCGACGCCCCCGACCCCAAGCCGGGGCCGCTGGACGTGGTGATCAAGGTCGGGCGCTGCGGCATCTGCGGCTCGGACCTGCACATCTCCGAGGACCCGATCTTCGGCGTGCCCGCCGGGGTGGTGCTGGGCCATGAATATTCGGGGGAGGTGGTCGAGGTCGGCAAGGACGTGGCCCGGATAAAGGTCGGCGACCGGCTGGCGGCCTTCCCGCTGCAGAGCTGTGGCCAATGCGGGCCCTGCCGCACCGGCAATCCCACCTGGTGCGAGAAGGGGATGGTGGTGGGCGGCGGCGGCTATGGCGAGTATTCGCAGGTGGCCGAGCACCAAGCCATCCGCATGCCGGACGGGGTGTCCCTGACCGACGGCGCCCTGGTGGAGCCCCTGGCCGTCTCGCTGCACGCGCTGAACCTATCGAAGATGAAGGCCGGCGCGCGGGTGCTGGTGGTGGGGGCGGGGCCGATCGGCCTTGCCGCCGTGTTCTGGGCGCGGCGTCTGGGCGCCGGCAAAATCGCCTGCACCGCCTCCTCGACCAAGCGGGCGGAACTGGCGATGGAGATGGGGGCGGACGTCTTCGTCGGCCCCTCCGAAACCCCGGTGGAGGACGTCAACCGGGCGCTCGGCGGCCCGCCGGAGATCGTGTTCGAGTGCGTCGGCAAGCCCGGCCTGATCCAGCGCTGCGTCGACCACGTGGCGCCGCGGGGGATGGTGGTGGTGGTGGGCCTGTGCACCCAGCCGGACACCTTCATGCCCTTCGCAGCCATCATGAAGGAATGCGTGATCCAGCCCTCCGCCTTCTACGAGGTGCGGGACTTCCACACGACCCTGGACGTGCTGAACGCGGGCATACTGACCCCCCACGCCATGATCACAGACGAGATCGCCCTGGGCGCCCTGCCCGAGGTCTTCGAGGCCCTCAAGCAGCGCACCCACCAGTGCAAGGTGATGGTGAACCCGGGTGGGTGAGCGCCTTAATGCCTCCGTCTTCCTCGGGCCTGACCCGAGGAGCCAGAAACGACGACGACACAGAGCTAGTATTCCGCTTCCCGCGCGTCTGGATGCTCGGGTCAAGCCCGAGCAAGACGGGAAAATAGATGTGTGTATCCCTTAGCCGCTGCGGGGGGCGAGCGCCTATGGCGCCGCCTTGCGCGAGAGTTCGGCCAGACGGTTGCGCCAGACCTCCTCGGCGCATTCGTAGGGCAGCAGCCGGCCGTTGGGGATCAGGGTCCAGAACTTCGTCACCTTCACCGGCTCGGTATAGAAGGCCGGGTCCGTCAGAGTGACGTCCACGGTCAGCCGGCGCCCGCCCTTGTCGTCCCGGGTCACCCTGTAGCGTTCGGTCACCTTGGCCGTTTCGCTATGGGGCAGGCGCCCGTCCACCTGATCGATGAGATTGTCCGTCTCCACCACCAGGGTGTCGCCCTCCCAGCGGCCGGAGGAATAGCCGTTGCGCCCGGGGATGCGATCCTCGGGGGCGGCGTTGCGCGCGCCGAAATAGATCCGCCGCACCTCGCCATGCAGTTCGTAGATGAAGGTGATCTGGTCGGGGCGCTGGATGATCTCCAGGGGATAGCTGGCGCCGCCCAGGATGGCGGAGGGCATGCCGGCGCCGAGGCAGACCCCGCCGGGGGTCTCGCCCGTGGGCGCCACCAGGGCGCGGTAGGCGTCCACCCGCGCCTTGGGCTCGAGCCGCAGGGGCAGGGCGCTGGTGCTGCCGTCGCCGCTGGCGCCGCTATTGTTGTTGGCCCACACCCCGTTCAGGTCCGGCGGCGCCGGGGCCGCCGCTGCTAGGCCGACCCAGGCCGACACGATCGCGAGACGGACGAAATGGCGACGAAGCTCCGCGTACGGCGGCAGGGTCATGAGCGTTTCCCATCGTTGGTGTTTTCACCCGCATGCCATGCGGGCTTTTGCCAACCATAACGGCGCTGCTGGCCCTTCGGCTATTCCGGTTTCGCGAGCGGCGCCTTCTCGGCGGCGATCGGCCTGCTTACCTCGTATGCTAGATTTGCCATCCCCCGCTGGTGGTAAAGGCGCAGATGGGCGCGCCCATTGCGGCGGGTATGCTCGTTATCTCGAAATTAAATGACCTCATTTAAGTAACGTCACGTTTGCCTTGCGGTCTGTCGGCCGTGGCGTTGTTGGTGAATTCGTAGTCACATGCTCAGGGTTCTTTACTGCATTCGCGATGATCACGATCTGAGGTTGATTGTTCTTGCCGCTATCGTGTGCGTTGCATCGGCGGCGGCCACCATCTTCCTGCTCGGCCAGACCCGGTCGAGCACCGGCGGCGCCCGCAACCGCTGGCTGGCGATCGCTGGCATTGCGACGGGCTTCGGCATCTGGGCGACCCACTTCATCGCCATGCTCGGCTACGATCCCGGCATCATCGCCGGTTACGACGCCCTCGCCACCATGGCCTCGCTGGTGGTGGCGATCTCCCTGACGACCCTCGGTTTCGCCCTCGCCACTCAGCAGCGCACAGCGGTTCTGCAGCCGCTCGGCGGGGCGGTGGTGGGCGCCGGGGTGGCGGGGATGCACTACCTGGGGATGAGCGCCGTGGAGTTGCCGGGGATCTTCCTCTGGGACCTCCGCTATGTGGCCGCGTCCATCGTGTTCGTCGTCGCCCTGGCGACCCCGGCAGTGCATCTGGCCTGCCGCGCCCGCACGGCGAGGGGCGGGATTGTGGCCGGGCTGCTGCTCGTCCTCTCTATCCTGCTTCTGCATTTCACCGGCATGGGCGCCCTGACCCTCATGCCCACGGGCGCGCCGGTCGTCTCCAACCTGATGCTGTCGCCCATGGTGATGGGCGTGACCATCTGCGTCGCGGCCAGCGCGGTGCTGGCGCTCTGCCTGGGCGCAGCGGTGCTGAGCGGCCGCGCGGAGGCCGCCATCCGCGCCAGCGAGCGGGAGTTCCGTATCCTGGTCCAGGGCGTCACCGACTGCGCCATCTATATGCTGGACACCGAGGGCAGGATCGCGAGCTGGAACACCGGCGCCCAGCGCCTGAAGGGCTACACCGTCGCCGAGGCGGTGGGCATGAAGCTGGAGGCCTTCTATTCCGAGGCGGAACGTGCGGCCGGCGCCCCCGCCGCCGCCCTCGCCAAGGCGCTGCGCGAGGGCAAGTATGTCACCGACGGCTGGCGCTATCGCAAGGACGGCTCCTGCTTCTGGGCGCATGTGAGCGTCGAGCCGGTGCATGACGACGCTGGCGTGCATCACGGCTTCGCCAAGATCACGCGGGACATGACCCAGTTCAAGGAAGACCGCGACCGGTTGGCGGCCCTGACCCACAACCTGGATGCGGCGCTGTCCAACATGCACCAGGGCCTGTGCCTGTTCGACGCCGACGAGCGGCTGGTGCTGGCCAACCAGCGGATAACCGAGATCTTCAATCTGCAGCCTGGGGATTGCCCCCCCGGCATGTTCTTCATCGACACCATCCGGGTGGTGCTGGAGCGCCGGTCCGGCGTGGCCGTGAGCGACGAGATGCTGGCCGAGGTGTACGCCCGCCACAAGGCCTGCATGGCCCACGTGGACGGCGCCGCCATGGTGGCCGAGTTCACCGAGGACTGCATCCTGTCCATCGTCCACCGGCCCATGCCGCAGGGCGGCTGGGTCTCCACCTACGAGGACATCACCGATCGCCGCCGGGCGGAGTCGCGCATCGCCCACATGGCGCTGCACGACAGCCTGACGGGCCTGCCCAACCGGGAATCCTTCAACGAGCGGCTGGACCTCGACCTGCAGCACGCCGCCCGCAACAAGACCCGGCTCGCCGCCATCGCCGTCGACCTCGACCGCTTCAAGGAGATCAACGACATCCGCGGCCACGCCGTGGGCGATCAGGTGCTGAAGGCCCTGTCCAAGCGGATGGAGGGGATGCTGGAGGAGGGCGAGTTCGTGGCCCGCTTCGGCGGCGACGAGTTCGCGGCGATCAAGCAGTACGAGGAGCCGGCGGACCTGTCCGGCTTCATCGAGCGGCTGGAGGCCTGCCTCCACGGCCCCATGGTGCTGGACGGCTTCGACATCGCGCCGGCCGCCAGCCTCGGCATCGCTGTGTTCCCGGAGGACGGGTCCACCCACGAACAATTGCTGAACAACGCTGATCTCGCCATGTACCGGGCCAAGGCGACCCTGGGGCAGAGCACCTGCTACTACGAGCCGCGCATGGACGAGTCGGCGCGCGCCCGCCGCAAGCTGGCCAAGGACCTGCGCGAGGCGTTGAACCACGACGAATTCACCCTGGCCTATCAGGTGCAGCGGTCGGTGACCGACCGGGAAGTGACCGGCTACGAGGCGCTGCTGCGCTGGGACCACCCGGTGCACGGCCCCATCTCGCCGGCGGACTTCATCCCCGTGGCCGAGGAGAGCGGCGCCATCCTGGAGATCGGCGAGTGGGTGCTGCGCACCGCCTGCGCCGACGCGGCGAGCTGGGCCGAGCCGCACAAGGTGGCGGTGAACCTGTCGCCGGTGCAACTCGCCCACGTGGACCTCGTCGGCCTCGTCACCCAGGTGCTGGTGGAGACCGGCCTGTCGCCCAGCCGGCTGGAGCTGGAGATCACCGAATCCGCCATCATCGGCGACAAGATCCGCGCCCTGCACATCCTGCGCGGGATCAAGGCGCTCGGCGTGACCATCGCCATCGACGATTTCGGGACCGGCTATTCCTCCCTCGACACCCTCAATTCCTTTCCCTTCGACAAGATCAAGATCGACCGGTCCTTCCTGTCGGAGGCGGCGGCGAGCAGTCAGGCGCGGGCCATCATCCGGGCGATCCTGGCGCTGGGGCGCAGCCTGCAGGTGCCGGTGCTGGCCGAGGGGGTGGAGACCGAGGCCCAGCTCGAACTGCTGCAGTCCGAGGGCTGCGACGAGGCGCAGGGCTATCTGTTCGGCCGCCCGCAACTTCTCGACGCGGGCCAGATTGCAGGTCCTGCGCGGCGGCGGCGCGCCTCATAGACCGTCGCCGGCGACTGCTCGATATCGCTTGAAACTGTTTAAGGGGGGCGGCGCCTCGTTCCCCCCGGGCATATCCCCGACAGTGCCGCCTCTGATCACTGGAGAGGCGGGGGATGGCGCGGCGACGCACGACGGCGGGATTGGCGGCGTCCCTGGCCCTGCTTGCCGCCGCCGCGGGGGGCGCCCTGGCCGCCACCGCGCCGGCGCCGCCTTCGCGGGCGGCCGCCTATAGCGCCTGGAGGTCGGCCCACCCCAACGTCGAGGCCGAGATCGCCGAGCTCAAGGCCAAGTCGGCGGCGCTAGTCGACAACTATGTCGCCTTCGTCCCCGCCATCACGCCGGAGCTGCAGCCCTCCACCCGCCAGCTTCGCCTGGACCGGCCCTCCATCACCTGGAAGGTCCCCGGCGGGATCAAGGAGATCTGGGACGGCGCCGACCTGCCGCAGATGGTGGTGGTCCCCGCCGGGGAGTTCACCATGGGCTCTCCCGCCGCAGAGCCCGGCCGCCGCGCCTGGGAAGACCCGGCCCACCGGGTGCGCATCGCCTATCCCCTGGCGGTCAGCAAGTATCCGGTGACGGTCTACGAGTTCTCCAGGTTCCAGGCGGAAACCAACTACGCTGTCACCAACCAGTGCCAGATGTTCGTCGACGACAAGTGGGAGAACAGGCTCGGCTGCACTTGGCGCGATCCAGGTTTCCCGCAGGCCGACGACAATCCGGTGGTCGCCCTCGACTGGAAGGACGCCAAGGCCTACGTCGCCTGGCTGTCCAAGAAGACCGGCCACAAGTACCGCCTGCTGTCGGAAGCCGAATACGAATACGTCAACCGGGCGGGGACCACGACCGCCTACTGGTGGGGGAACGACCCCAGGACCGTCTGCGACCACGCCAACGGCGCCGACCTCGACGCCAAGGCCGCCCCCCACTTCGGCGAGTGGCAGGTGAACGACTGCCATGACGGCAAGGTGCACGCCGCCCCCGTGGGGTCGTTCAAGCCCAATCCCTTCGGCCTCTACGACACCACCGGCAACACCTGGTCCTGGGTCGAGGACTGCTGGAACGACAGCTACCACGGGGCCCCGTCGGACGGCTCGGCCTGGGTGACAGGCATCTGCGCCCAGCGGGTGGTGCGGGGCGGGGCCTGGGCGGAGCTGCCCCCCAGCCTGCGCTCGGCCAAGCGCGGCTGGAACTTCGACAATATCCGCTTCGCCATGAACAGCTTCCGCGTCGCGCGCGAGCTTTGACGTCAGTCGGGGAACAGACATGCCCAAGGTCCTGCCGCCCGGACTGTCCGCGCAAACCTTCGCCGCCGCGATCAAGGCGCTGACCGCCGCCCTCGGCAAACCCTGGGTGCTGACTGAGGAGGACGACCTCGACCCCTACCGCGATCCCTATTCGCTGACCTGGGGGGAGAAGGACGAGCGCCTCGCCTCCGCCGTGGTGCTGCCGGAAACCACCGAGCAGGTGCAGGCGGTGGTCCGGATCGCCAACCAGTACAAGCTGCCCCTGCATCCGGTCTCGACGGGCAAGAACCTGACCTATGGGGGCGCCGCGCCCAACCTGTCCGGCGCCGTCATCGTCGACCTGAGGCGGATGAACAGGATCCTGGCCTGCGACGACAAGCGCAACTTCTGCCTCGTCGAGCCCGGCGTCTCCTATTTCGACCTCTACCGGCATGTGAAGGACAAGGGGCTGAAGGTCTGGCTGGACGTGCCCGACACCGGCTGGGGCAGCCTCGTCGGCAACGCCCTGGATCGGGGGGTTGGCTATACGGCGAGCCCGTTCCGCGACCACTTCGGCGCCCACTGCGGCATGGAGGTGGTGCTGCCCACCGGCGAGGTGATGCGCACCGGCATGGGCGCCCTGCCGGGGGCCGACAGCTGGCAGGACTTCAAGTACGGCGTCGGCCCCTACGTGGACGGCCTGTTCGCGCAGGGCGGCTTCGGCATCGTCACCAAGATGGGCTTCTGGCTGATGCCCCAGCCGGAGGCGTGGCTGTCCGGGATCATCGACGTGCCGCGCTACAGCGACATCGGCGCCCTGATCGAACAGGTCAACTACCTGGAGGACGCCGGCCTGATGACCGGCAAGCCCTTCTACAACAGCCCGCCCTTCCACCCCTTCGAGGGCAACTTCCCCTCGGCCGCGCCGCCCTCCGAGCTGACCGAGCTGATGGCGGACGGCTGGCCGCCGATGGACCGGATCATGGCCCACGCCCGTCACCACGGGGGGCCGTCCTGGTGGTGCACGGTGCAGTTCTACGGCCCGGAGAAGATCATCCGCGCCAACTGGGCCCATGCGCAGCAGCGGATCGCCAAGGCCATCCCCGGCGCCACCTTCCGCGGGGAGCAGTTCATCGCCTTCCCCATGACCCCGGAGCAGGAGAAGCGCGCCCATCTGGTGGATTTCGGCGTGCCCAACATGGCCGTGTTCCACCGCTCGGCGGCGGAGATCGACGCCGACGAGCTGCACGCCCCGCTGCAGTACTACAGCGACTTCCTGGCGGTGATCCCCCGCACCGGCGCGGCGGTGATGAAGGCCCAGCGGGTGCTCTACGACACCCAGAAGGCCATGGGCGCGCCCCTGGCGGCCACCCCCTTCCAGGCGCCGATCACCTGGCATCACCGGTCCTTCGTGATGGCCGCCCCCACCGTCGCCGCCTACCAGAACGATCCGGAGCGCAACGCCAAGGGCAGGGCGCTCTACGCGGCATATGTGAAGAACATGGCCGCCGCCGGCTTCGGCGCCTATCGCACCAATGTGGTGATGCAGGACCTGCTGGCCGCCCAGTACGCCTTCAACGACCACGCCCTGTTGCGCTTCCAGGAGCGGCTGAAGGACGGGGCCGACCCCAACGGCATCCTCGCCCCCGGCCGCTACGGGGTGTGGCCCAAGCATCTGCGCAAAGCCGGCGCATGAACCCGGCCCAACCTGTGGAAAGCATTGCAGAACCGCAGGCCAGGGCGATGTGGCCGCGCCGCCGCCGTATGGACGCCGCCGCCCTCTGCGCCGGGCTGTTCGCCTCGGCGGCGGGGGTGGGGGGCTATGCGGCCCAGCCTGCGCCGCCCAACACCGACGCGGCCATCGCCGACCTGAAGGCGAGGACCGCCGCCCTGGTCGCCGCCCAGCCGCCGCTGGCCAACGATGTGGACCGGCCGCCGGCGATCTGGCGCGCGGCCGGCGCTCTCCAGGGCTTTCGCGACGGCGCCGACGGGCCGGAGATGGTGGTGATCCCCGCCGGCGAGTTCACCATGGGCTCCCCCGAGACCGAGGCGGCCCGCCGTCCGGACGAGGGGCCGCGCCATCGGGTGCGGATCGGCTACGCCTTCGCCGTCAGCAAGTATCCGGTCACGGTCGCCGACTACACCCGCTTCGTCGCCGACACCGGCCGCGACATGACCGAGCAGTGCCAGGGCTTCACCGCCGACGGCAAGTGGGACTACGCCCAGTGCAACTGGAGCCGCCCGGGCTTCCCGCAGGGCCCCGACAGCCCGGTGGTGGCGGTGAGCTGGCAGGACGCCGAAGCCTTCACCGCCTGGCTGGCGAAGAAGACCGGCAAGCCCTATCGCCTGCTGTCCGAGGCCGAGTACGAGTATGTCGCCCGCGCCGGGACCACCACCGCCTACCCCTGGGGCGACGACCCGGCCGCCGTCTGCGGCGTCGCCAACACCGCCGACCTGTCGGCCAAGGCCGAGGCGCGGTTCGCCGACTGGAACGTGATCGGGTGCCGCGACGGCCATCCCTACACCGCCCCGGTGGGCGCCTTCGGTCCCAACGCCTTCGGGGTCCATGCCATGACCGGCAACACCTGGTCCTGGACTCAGGACTGCTGGGCCGAAAGCTATGTCGGCGCGCCTGTGGACGGCTCGCCCCGGCGGCTGGAGGGCTGTCGCCAGCCGGCGGTGCGGGGCGGGTCCTGGGCCGACGTGATCGGCAACCTGCGCGCCGCCAGCCGGGGGCGGAACATCTACTACATCCGCTTCGCCGTGAACGGCTTCCGTCTGGCGCGGGACCTTTAGGCCATGGCCAGCCCGCGTCCCCCCGGCGTCACCGCCGCCAGCTTCGCCGCCGCCCTCGCAGCCTTCAGGGGGGCCCTGGGCGCCGAACATGTGCTGGATGGCGACGCCGCGCTTGAGCCCTACCGCGATCCCTATTCCTTCCGCTGGGGCGACGCGGACGAATACCGGGCCTCCGCCGCCGTGCTGCCGGGCACGGCCGAGCAGGTGCAGGCGGTGGTGCGGATCGCCGGCCAGTATCGCCTGCCGGTCTATCCCATCTCCACGGGGCGGAACCTGACCTATGGCGGCGCGGCGCCCAGCGCCCCCGGCAGCGTCATCGTCGACCTGAAGCGGATGAACCGCATCCTGGCCGTCGACGCGGGGCGCAACTTCGCCCTGGTCGAGCCGGGGGCGACCTACTTCGACCTCTATCGCCACATCCAGGCCAAGGGGCTGAACCTGTGGCTCGATGTGCCGGACACCGGCGACGGCAGCCTGATCGGCAACGCCCTCGACCGGGGGGTGGGCTATACGACGAGCGGCTTTCGCGACCATTTCGGCGCCCATTGCGGAATCGAGGCGGTGCTGCCCACCGGCGAGATCCTGCGCACCGGCATGGGGGCGCTGCCCGGCTCTGACACCTGGCAGGATTTCCGTTACGGCATAGGCCCTTGCGTCGATGGCCTGTTCTCCCAGGGGAACTTCGGCATCGTCACCAAGATGGGGTTCTGGTTGTCGCCCCAGCCCGAGGCCTGGATGGTCGGCATCGTCTCGGTCCCCGACTACACCGACCTCGGGCCGATGATCGAGCAGGTCAACTATCTGGAGGACGCCGGGGTGATGACCGGCAAGCCCAGCTACAACAGCCCGCCCTTCCATACCTTCGAGGGGACCTTCCCCTCGGCCCCGCCGAAGATGCACATCGACGAGCTGATGGCCGACGGCTGGCCCAGCCTGGAGCGGATAAAGTTCTACGCCCGCCGCCACGGCGGCCCGGCGTGGCGCATCACCCTGCAGTTCTACGGCCCGGAGGCGACGGTGCGGGCGAGCTGGGACTATGTGCAGGCGCGCATCGGTGCGGCCCTGCCGCGGGCGACCTTCCAGAGCGCCGACCCGGTGGCGTTGCCCCTGTCGCCGGCCCAGCAGCGGGGCCGGCGGCTGGTCGACTTCGGCATCCCCAGCAACCAGGCCTTCGAGATGACCCCGGCCGAGGCCGAGGCCGCGGAACTCAACGCCCCGGTGCAGGGCTATGTGGACTTCATGGCGGTGGTCCCGCGCACGGCCGAGGCGGTGCACCGGGCCCAGCGGGTGCTGTACGAGACGCAGAAGGCGATGGGGGCACCCATCACCGCCACCCCCTTCAACGCGCCGACCTGCTGGTTCCACCGCAGCTTCCTGATGGGGGCGCCCACGGTGGCGGCGTTCAAGGGCGACCCGGAAGCGCGACGCAAGGGCCGGGCCCTCTATGCGGCCTACGCCAAGGCGATGGCGGCGGAAGGCTTCGGCCTGCACCGCACCAGCCCGGCGATGCAGGACCTGACCGCGGGCCTCTATGGCTTCAACGACCATGCGTTGCTGGGCTTCCAGCAGCGGCTGAAGGGCACCGCGGACCCGGCCGGCATCCTTGCCCCCGGCCGCTACGGCGTTTGGCCCAGACAGTTGCGCAAAGGTGGCGTATGAAACCCGGCCAAGCTGTTGAAGATATTGGGCGACCGCCGCCGACGGCGATGCTGATGCGGCGGGGCGTCAACGCCTTCACCCTGTGCGCCAGCCTGCTGGCCCTGGCGGTGGGCGCGGTCGGCTATGCGGCCCAGCCAGCGCCCGCCAGCCCTGCGCCGGCCATGGCCGAGCTGAAGGCCGCGACCGCCGCCCTGGTCGCCGCCGCCGGGCCCCTCGACACCTCGGCCGCCGGGCTCGCCAAGCCGCCGGTCATCTGGCGCACAGCCGAGGCAGGGCGGAGCTTCCGCGACAGCCCCGACGCCCCCGAGATGGTGGTGATCCCGGCCGGGGAATACACCATGGGCTCCCCCGACGCGGAGCCCGGGCGCAAGGCCAACGAGGGGCCGCGCCATCGGGTGCGCATCGCCTATCCCTTCGCGGTGAGCAAATACGCCGTCACGGTGGGCCAGTGGGCCGCCTTCGTGAAGGACACCGGCTACGAGATGGATCGGGGCGCCTGCTACTTCTACAAGGACGCCCACTACCAGAACACCAACAGCTGCTCCTGGCGCACCCCCGGTTTCCCCCAGACGGACAACCAGCCGGTGGTCGCCGTCGGCTGGCGGGACGCCACCGCCTATGTGGCGTGGCTGTCCAAGAAGACGGGCCATACCTATCGCCTGCTGAGCGAGGCCGAGTTCGAATACGCCGCCCGCGCGGGGACCACGACGGCCTATTGGTGGGGCGACGATCCGCTGGCCGCCTGCACCCACGCCAACGGCGCCGACAAGCGAGCCGCCACCGATCCCCAGTTCACGGAGTGGCGGGTGAACGGCTGCGACGACGGCCATGTCTACACCGCCCCGGTGAACGCCTTCGACGCCAACGCCTTCGGCCTGCACGGCATGTCGGGCAACGCCTTCACCTTCACCGACGACTGCTGGAACGAGACCTATGCCGGGGCGCCGGTGGATGGGTCCGCCTTCGCCACGGGGATCTGCAAGCAGCGGGTGGTGCGCGGCGGGGCCTGGGCGGAGACGGCGGCGGTGCTGCGCTCGGCCGCCCGCAACTGGAACTACTTCGAGGTCCAGCCGGTGACCGACGGCCTGCGCATCGCCCGGGTGCTCTGAGATGGAAGCGCGCGCCATGACCCCAGTGTTGCCCCCCGGCGTGTCCGCCAAGGTCTTCGCCGAGGCGGTCGCCGCCTTCGAGAACGCCGTCGGCAAGGCGTTCGTGCTCACCGGCGCGTCCGCGCTGGAGCCCTACCGCGATCCCTATTCCTTCCACTGGAACGAGGCGGGGGAGGCTCGCGCCGCCGCCGTCGTGCTGCCGGCCAGCGCCGAGGAGGTGGCCGGGGTGGTGAAGATCGCCAACCGGTTCAAGGTTCCACTCTATCCGGTCTCCACCGGCCAGAACCGGACCCTGGGCGGCGCCGCGCCCGGCGCTCCCGGCGGGGTGATCGTCGACCTGAAGCGCATGACCCGCATCCTGGCGGTGGACGAGGGGCGCAACTTCGCCCTGGTGGAGCCCGGCGTCACCTATTTCGACCTGCACAAGCACATCAAGGACAAGGGGCTGAAGGTCTGGCTCGACGTGCCCGATCCGGGTTGGGGCAGCCTGATCGGCAACGCCCTCGATCACGGGATCGGCTACACCTCGGGGGCCTTCCGCGACCACTTCGGCGTCCATTGCGGGATGGAGGTGGTGACCCCCACCGGCGAGATCGTGCGCACCGGCATGGGGGCGTTGCCGGGGGCGGACACTTGGCAGGACTTCAAATACGGCGCAGGGCCGGACGTGGCGGGCCTGTTCGGTCAGGCCAACTTCGGCATCGTCACCAAGATGGGCTTCCAGCTCATGCCCCAGCCGGAGGCGTGGTTGAACGGCTTCGCTTCCTGCCAGCACTACGACGACTTCGACGCCATGGTCAGGGCCATCGGCCACCTGGAGGACGCCGGCATCGTCACCGGCAAGTCGGCCTGGACCTGCACCGCCTACCACCCCTTCGAGGGCAACCTGCCGTCGGCGGAGCCGCGGCCCGGGCGTAACGAGCTGATGGCCAACGGCTGGCCGTCGATGGCCGCCATCGTCAAGCACGCCCGCCAGCACGGGGGGCATGCGTGGCGGGTCAACATGCAGTTCTACGGCCCCCGCGAGACGGTGCAGGCCCAGTGGGAGCATATGTGCGCCTACGTCGCCGCCCAGGTGCCGGAATCCACCTTCCAGTACATCGAGACCCTGGACCTGCCGCTCACCCCCGAGCAGGAGAAGCGGTTCGCCCGCGGCGCCTTCGGCCTGCCCACCCTGGCCAGCTTCGGCGTCCCCAGCCTCGCCATGTTCGACAAGACGCCGGAGGACATCGCCTCAGAGGAAGAGCACGCGCCCGGCCAGACCTTCACCGACTTCCTGGCCGTCGTTCCCCGCACGGCGGAGGCCTTCATGCGGGCGCAGCGGGTGCTGTTCGAGAGCCAGATCGAGGCGGGGGTTCCCTGGACCGTCACCCCCTATCAGCCGCCCCTGTGCTGGCTTCCCCGCGTCTTCCTGATCGGGGCGCCGGTGGTGGCGCTGTTCAAGGGCGACCCGGAGGCCAACAAAAAGGCCCGCCGCCTCTACGGGATCTACCTGAAGAACATGGCCGCCGCCGGCTTCGCCCCCTACCGCGCCAGCCCGGCGATGCAGGACCTGCTGGCGGGGGCCTTCTCCTATGGCGACCACGCGCTGCTGCGCTTCCAGGAACGTCTCAAGGACGCCGCCGACCCGGCCGGCGTCATCGCCCCCGGCCGCTACGGGGTCTGGCCCAAGGCGATGCGGAAGGGGCGGGGGTAGGGGGCCTCCGCCCCACCGATCTTCCCGGCGAATGCCGGGATCCAGGTCATGGAACGCCGCCGTCGCCGGCATGCACAGAGACAGACCTGCTAGCTGTGAGCCTTACGATCGGGGCCCCGGCATTCGCCGGGGTGAGCGGGAGACCTTGCCGCACCAACCCCCGTCAGCCCCTAGGCCGCGACCCGCTTCACCGGGGCCAGCACCCAGGACACCAGGGACGGATAGTCGGTGCGCAGGGTCGCGCCCTCCGACGCGCTGACGGTTTCGATCCGTCCGGCGCGGACGGCGGGGCAGCGGCCGGCGAGTTGGGCCATGCGGCCGGCCCAGGCGCCGCCGCAGGCGTCCAGGGACGCCTGTTGCAACAGGCGCGCGGGGCCTTCCAGCCGATGCTCGACCCCGCCGGCGCCGGCCCGATGCTCCACCTTCAGCACCCGGCGCAGACCCGCGTCGTTGCCGAGGGTCTCCAGGCAGAACAGGGCGTCGGGGGCGGTCAGGCCGGCGATGGCGGCCGGGCCCTTTTTCCAGCGATGATAGAGGTCGTCGTACCAGAGCCTGGTGACGTCGCCGCGGATGGCGCTGACGCGCAGCCCCTGGCGCCGGGCCTGGGCGGCGAAGGCCACGCTGTCGGGGAACCGCTCGTCGTAGACCACGGTATAGAGGTCGGCGAGGGGCTGGGACGCCTCGGCCGCGCCCGCGCCCAGCAGGCTTGCGCCCCCCGCAGCCACCGCGCCGGCCACCATGAATTCCCGCCGATTGGCCATGGCCCGCTTCCCCCTGTGCACGCCTGAGGCGATGCTCGTGGAATACAGTCGCGCGGGGTTCAGCGTCTGTCAATTCGCCGGCGGGACCTCGATTATCCTATTCGTTTTGAAGATGTTTGCGGGAGTCCGGCCTCGTTCACCCCACGCCTATCGCCGACACTGCTCGACAGTTGTTGGCGGAGGACCGAGCGGATGAGCGTCACTGGAAAGGTTGCGGCGGCGGGGGCGGCCCTGTTCGGACTTGCGGTGATGCTCCCCGGCGCCGCCTCGGCCGCGGCCCTGTCCGCCAAGGAGGCGATCAACGGGGTGTGGATGGCCCAGACGCCCTACCGCATCATGAACCAGTTGCAGCCCGCCCCGCTGCTGACCCCCGAGGCCGCCGCCGCCCGCCAGAAGCTGCAGGACGCCCAGGCCAAGGGCTACACCCGCGCGGTCTCCAACATGCTGTGCCAGGGGGTGGGCGGCCCGTCGCAGTTCCAGGGCGGCTCGCCCTTCAACATCTTCTCGGGCTTCGGGCGCATCCTGTTCGTGTTCGAGACCGAATGGACCAACCAACCGCGCACAGTCTACCTGAACGAGACCAAGCAGCCCGAGAACATCTTCCCCAGCTACAACGGCCACTCCATCGGCCATTGGGAAGGCCAGACCCTGGTGGTCGACACGGTGGGCTACAACGGCCGCCAGAGCCACCGCGGCAACTGGCTGGGGGGCGTGCCCCGGTCCGACCAGGCCCACACCATCGAACGTTTCAGCCTGTCCCCGGACGGCAAGGTGATGACCCTGGAGATCACCACCGAGGATCCCAAGACCTTCGTCAAACCCTGGACCACCACCATCAAGTTCGACCGCCAGCCCGATACCGAAGAACGGTTCGAGGTCACCTGCGAAGTCGATCTCGACGCCTACAACGCCCAGGACCTCAACATGTTGAAGGACGTCGATCCCGAGGTCGCGCGCCTGCTCGACCCCAATCTCCGCGAAAGCGATCCGGCGCTGAAGATCGCCGCCCCCGCCAGCAAGTGAGGCCCACCATGACCCCGTTTCGACTTCGCGCCCGCATGGCGCTGGCCGTCGGCGCCGCCGTGGCGGCGACCCTGGCCCTCGGCTTCGCCGCCGACGCCCACCACTCCTTCGGCATGTTCGACAACCAGAAGAACGTGACGGTCACCGGCGTGGTTAAGCGCTACGACTTCAAGATGCCCCACGTGTGGTTCTTCATGACCTCCGAAGACGCCGCGGCGGAGGAATGGGGCATGGAGATGGGCAGCCCCAACCTGATCGTGCGCAAGGGCTGGCACATCAACAGCCTGAAGGCCGGCGACAAGGTCACCGTGGTGATGCATCCCATGCGCGACGGCAGCAAGGCCGGCAGCGTGGTCAGCGTGGTGCTGCCCGACGGCAAGACCCTGCTGAACTGATCCCCCGCGCATGAAGGACCGTCGTATGATCGCCAGGTTCGCGGCGGACGCCCTGGCGCTCGCGTCCACCGCCGCCCTTGCCGGGGGCGCCTCGGCCGCCGAGGTGACCCGCACCTACACCACCCCCACGGCCGGCATCGCCCGCACCGTCACCGTGCCGGCCGGGTACGAGACCGTCTACCTCTCCGGCATCCTGCCCGACCTGCCGCCCGCTCCCCAGCCGGCCGGCGACGCCGAGGCCCAGACCGCCAATGTGCTGGCCAAGATCGGCGGGGTGCTGCGCGAGCAGGGCCTGACCGAGGCGGACGTGGTCTCCATGACCATCTACATGTGGGCCCCGCCGGGGGAGCGGATGGATTTCGACGGCATGATGCGCGCCTATTCCAAACTCTACGGCTCGCCGGCCCAGCCCAACCGGCCGACCCGCTCCACCGTCCAGGTGGTCAACCTCGGCATCCCCCGCGCCCGGCTGGAGATCGAAGTGACGGCGGTGCGCAAGCCGAAGTAGCGGGAAGCTGGCTTTCCCCGCGCAGGGTCAGCCGCCCGTCTCGTCCACTGAGACGGCGACGGTCTTGCCCCGGGACAGCGGTTCCCATCCCACCGAGATGGCCGACCTGATGGCCTTCGACACCACCTGCGGCGGTATGTGCGCGGGCTGGATCAGGGGCGTCCCCTTTCGGGGCGGCGGGGCCGGGGGAAACTCCATCACGGCTTCGCGCTGGCCTTCCTGGTGACGCACGGCGATCGCCATGCCGCGCCAGTTCGCGGCGTCGCTGGACCACATAGGCTGGCGTTGGATGCGCCAGACATAGGGCTGCCCGTCGACTTGGATCTCGACCTCAACGATCCGCTTCTTTTGTGCCATGCGGGGGGGCGCCTATGACGGGGCGGACTCGGTTTCGCTTTCGCCGAATTCGGCGGCGGTCACGAAGGCGGGGCCCTCATCGTCCAGCACCCACATCCCCAGGAACGAGGGATGTTCGGGATCGAGATCCTCATCGACCAGATCGCCCTCGTAGAGGCCGATGTTGCTGTAGTCGAAGTCCAATGAGAGCTGATGGGCGAGGCCCACCATTTCCTCGGCCATTCGGCGCGAATACCCCAACGCTTCGCTCTCGTTGACGAAATCGTCCGCAAGCGTGCTCACTTCAGCCGCATCGCTGCCTTGGGTCGCACTGGTGGTGACGATGGTGTACGCGGGCATGGTCATCTCTCGTGAGTCTGTAGCCCCTCCACTAACCCGTTCGCCGCCGTAAAGGCGCACATTCTTCAAAAAGCTTCGTTTTCGCGAAACGTGGGGCGGGATTGTCCCGGCCCGTTTGTCAGTCCGCGCCCCGGTCCCGCTTCGCCGTGCGGTAGGCCTTTTGAAGCGTGGCGAGGCGGCGGCGCTCGGCGTCCTTGGCCGCCCGGTCCGCCTTCTCCTCCACCGCCGCCAGTTCAAGCCCGAGCTTCTGGAAGTGCGCCCAGCGGGCCGGGTCGAGGGTCCCGCTCTGCAGGGCGCCGCGCACGGCGCAGCCCGGTTCGTTGGCGTGGCTGCAGTCGTTGAACCGGCAGCCTTCGGCCAAGCGTTCGATGTCGTCGAACACGACGCTCAAGCCCTCGTCGGCGTCGATCAGGCCCACTTCGCGGATGCCGGGGGTGTCGAGGATCAGCCCGCCGCCGGGCAGCAGCACCAACTGGCGGTGGCTGGTGGTGTGGCGGCCCTGGTCGTCGGCCTCGCGGATGGCGTGGGTCGCCATCCGCTCCTCCCCCAGGAAGGCGTTCACCAGGGTGGACTTGCCGACGCCGGACGAGCCGATCAGCACGCAGGTCTCCCCCGGCCCCACCTGGGCCAGCAGAGCGTCGAGACCTAGGCCCTCCCGCGCCGAAACCACCAGCACCGGGCAGCCGGCCGCCAGGGCGGCGATCTCGGCGGCCTGGGCTTGCGGATCCGCGCTGAGGTCGGACTTGGTCAGCACCACCACGGGCCTGGCCCCGCTCTGCCACGCGGCGGCGAGATAGCGCTCGATCCGGCGGGGATTGAGGTCGGCGTTCAGGGAGGTGACGACGAAGGCGACGTCGATATTGGCGGCGATGACCTGCGCCTTCCGCAGACTGTTGGCGGCCCGGCGGACGAAGGCCGTGCGGCGCGGCAGGATGGCGTGGATGGTGGAGGCGCCCTCGGCGAGGTTCGGCGAAAGCGCCACCCAGTCGCCGACCGCCGGATGCCCCGCCTCTCCGGCCTCGTGCAGCAGGCGGCCGGACGCCTTGGCGCGCAGTTCTCCCTCATCGGTGGCGACCAGATAGCCGTCCCGTTGCTGGACCACGATGCGCCCAGGGGTGTGGCCTGCCCGCGCATGCGACGCGAAGGCCCGCTGCAGCGGATCTGACCAGCCATATTGCTCGATCAAGCGAGGGTCTTTCAAAGGGCCGGCTATTGGTCGCCGGCGCGTCACGCCCCCACTCTATGAGGCCGTCCGCCACCCGCCGCCAGCCACTCTGGCCCGCCGCCCTGCGCAATGTCAAAGCGGCGTCACGACGTGCGTCGGGGTCTCGCCGCAACTGGCCGTTCGGGCGGGGTCGTGAATGACCGGGGCCGATCCTTAGGCGAGGTTGGGAGGGGCGGCGCAGAGAACTTCATGGGATCGTCCCCCTCGCACGTTCGGAGCGGGTTGGGGATCAATGCCTCCTAGCCACCCCCAGCGGACATTCAGCATTGGTTCGATGATTGCTTCGGAAGATAGGCCAAAGTGTCGGAGATTGTGAAAGTACCGCTCTGTTGCGCGTACTGCTCAATTGGAAAGGCGTGGCTCGCACCAAACAGCACAAGCATCCGATCGTTAGGCTCACTCGATCGACGCAGCTGACTAAAAATCCGCAAGTTGCGCATGAACCACGAGCCGCCCACCCAATTCGGTCCCGCTTCGCCGAACATCGCGATGTCAAAATAAAGTTTGTTGTCGGCTGCTCGATAGGAAGGCGCGTTTAGCTGCCGATACCAATCGCCGACCGACGTACAGCGCCAGCGCGCCTGCAATGCTGTCATGCTGGTCTGGCCGCGCCCTAGGAGCGCTTTTAATTCAGGACCGCGTCCGTTGGTGTCAGCCCAAGCCGCGAAGTCATAATCGGCCTCGGCCATCGGCGGCGCGCCATTCCAATCAACCGCTTCAAGACGGGGTAAATTTAGCCTCGCGGCAAGCCTAAAGCCGATCTGTTCCAGTTCCGTCGGGGCGAGTTGGGCTGAGCCGCTCCGATACGCCGCGTACCGTTGATTGAGGCGAGCCTGGTCCTTAACCTGTACCTCCACGGCAATTCTGGTCGGTCTGTAGCGAGCGAGCGCGTCCACCAGCGCCTCGATCTCTCGCTGCCTGTTCGGCGACATGATGTCGGGAACGCTGCTCTTCACCATGTCCTTGTTCGGGTTCGCGAGGTGCGGCGAGCCGACAATCAACAGATCAGGCGTCTTTTCCTGGGCAGACACAGGCGCGCTTGAGAGCGCGAACGCCGCAGCGACTAAGAGTTCGAATAGCTTCATGTCATCCCCCGATGAGGCATCAGAAGCTGCCGCTACCATCCTGGCAAGTGAACGAACCGCAACGTCTGCTTGCTGGCTAACCCGACCGCCGTCGGCTGCTAGGGTTTGACCGGGTTGGGAAGCGTCTTGAGAAACGCCCTCATCGAGGCCTCGACCTCGTCAGGGTTGGACTCCCAGACGAAATGGTCCGCGTGAGGAAGGCGAACGACGACCGCCGATGGATGGGCAGCGGTGAAGTCATCCGTCTGCGCGGCGGTCTCCCGGGCGTAGGTCTGGCTGGCGCTCGTGCCGCAATTCGGTTCACAAGCGGGCGGGTCGGCGACGATCGACAAGATGGTGGCGTTCACCGCCCCGTGCACCCTCGCCCCGCGTACGACTGCATCTTGAAGGGCTCGACCCGTCGTGGCTTTCGCGGAGGTGTCATCTGGCGCGCCTTCGATCGCGGCCTCGAACCAATTCAGGCCCCGCTCAAGCCTGGGCAACTCGGCCCTCAGCTTCGCGATGAGGCGCCGCGCCTCGCTCGGTTGCGCCGATATCAATCGCGCCAGATCCGCCCTGACCTCTCCAGCGATGGGATAGAGCACGTCCGATCTGGGGCCGTAGAAGGCTTGGGCGTTGGCCGCGTCGAGGTAGATCAGGCCGCTGATCTTGTCGGGGTGTCGCTGCCCGATCTCAGTAAGCTCCTGACCGGCGACGGAATGCCCCACCAGCACGGGGCGGACCAGGCCCAGTTGATCGTTCACGGCGACAATGTCCGTGGCGAGCCGAACAACCGCGTAACTTTCATCACTCGGTGCGGGGCTACTGGAAACGCCGAATCCACGTCGCGTGATGGCGTAGACATGATGCTCGTCGGTGAAGCGTTCAGCGAACCCCTTGAACGTATGCGCTGTACCGCCGTACCCCGCCAGAAATACCAGCGGGCGACCCGCGCCACCGAAATCCAGCACCTCGAGCGCAACGTTTGGCTCAACTTGAACCATGCGCGCCGTCGTCTCGGCCGCGGCGGGTCCCCAAGCGCCAATTGAGGCCGCCAAGACAATCGCTAGGCAGGCGCGAAGAAAATTCATTGAAGCAACATAGGTGCAGCTTCTGGCGCTGCAACTGATGTCCGCAATCCACCCTTGGCAATCACCGGAAAGGTCCACTCGCGGGCCTACCGCATGAACCGCAAGGAAGACGTCCCGGACTGCGCCGGGGAGCCTTACCCATAGGACCGGATCCAGCTTACCGGCTGACCTGGACGCTGGTGGCGCCGGCGTCGGGACCGGAGCGATCGGCGCCTACGCCTGTGGAGACCACCTTGACCCACAGCGCCCCCTCGCCCTTGTAGTAGGAGGTGGCGCTGGCCTTGCGCAGGGCGTCCAGGCTGGCTTGCGGCGCCCCCGAGGCTGCGGTGGCGAAGCCCGGCAGCTCGAAGGTCACCCATGAGCCGGGTTCCAGTTCCGACAGGCTGAGGAACAAGGACGGCCGTTCGGTGGTCACCTTGATCTCGGTGCCGGCGCGCACATTGCTTTGCGTCAGGCTGTAGGCCTTGCCGTTGCGGCTGAGGACGACGGGCGGCTGGGCCGGCGCTCCGGGGCCACCCCCGGCGCCCCCAGCGCGAGGAGGCGCGACGACGAGACCGCCTCCAGTCCCTGCGCGGGGGGCGCCCGGACCGTCGCCGCCGGCCACCGGGACATTGCCGACATTCAAGCGCCCGACATCGCCCTTGCACACCGCCGCGTTCCAGGCGGGCTTGATCTCGCAGGCGGCTGTATCGGCGGCGATGCTGTCGTTCACGCCGTCGTTGATCAGCACGTAGGAATTGGGACCGCCGCCGAACGAGCCGTCCTTGTCGCGGATCACCGCCGTCTTATAGGCCGTGCTGCCACCGTTATCGTTGCCCCACTTGCGCTCCATCGGCGGGAAATACACCGGCTTGGCGTTGACGAACTTCAAGCGCTCCGCGGCGTTGTTGCTGCTGACGCCGAAGCTCGTATACAGCAGGTAGGAGACGGCGCCGGTCTTGCGCGTGGGGTTGTCCTCGTAGTTCCGGAAGGTGACGTTCTCCACGTCGTGACGGTAGTCGTAGTATTC
>Ga0182736_1000950_pt1 | contig 34039 bp, 29 predicted proteins | sample eDN5th30CKraftBY_FD_128882 | JGI IMG/M metagenome (GOLD analysis project Ga0182736, IMG submission 128882) | Enriched backyard soil microbial communities from Emeryville, California, USA - eDNA 5th pass 30_C Kraft BY (version 2) (version 2) | ecosystem: Environmental > Terrestrial > Soil >...
CTCCATCCGCGCCCACTCGACGGGCACGACCTCGGAGACCGGGCGGTCGCAGATCACCATCCCGCCGGAGTGGATGCCCAGGTGCCGGGGGAAGCCGAGCAGCTGCTCGGCGAGCGCGAGCACGGCGGGCGGCATCCCCTCGGGCGCGGGTGGCCCGTCGGGACCGCCGATGCCGTGCCAGCGCTCGATCTGCTTGCTCCAGGCGTCCTGCTGGCCGGGCGAGAAGCCCAGCGCCCTGGCCATGTCGCGGACCGCGGACCGCGGCCGGTAGGTGATGACGTTGGCGACCTGCGCCGCACAGCCCCGGCCGTAGCGGCCGTAGACGTACTGGATGACCTCCTCACGCCGGCCGGACTCGATGTCGAGGTCGATGTCGGGGTAGCCGTCGCGCGCCGGGGACAGGAAACGCTCGAACAGCAGCCCACAGGCCACGGCGTCGACGTTGGTGATGCCGAGCGCGAAGCAGACCGCCGAGTTGGCCGCCGATCCCCGGCCCTGGCAGAGGATGTCGTTGCGGCGGCAGAACTCGACGATGTCGTGGACGATCAGGAAGTAGCCGGGGAACTTCTTCGCGACGATGATCTCCATCTCGCGCTCGATCGTCTCGGCCGCCTCGGGGTTCTCCGCCTGGCTGCCGTAGCGGCGCATCGCCCCCTTGCGCACCCGCTCCCACAGCAGCGACGCCTCGTCGCGACCGTCGGGGACCTCGAACGGCGGCAGGTCGGGCGCGACGAGGTCGATGGTGAAGGCACACTCCCGGCCGAGCGCCGCGGCCCGGGCCACCGCCCCCGGGTACCGGTCCTCGAAGCGGGCGGCCATCTCGGCCCCGGACCGCAGCCTGGCCGTGCCCGCGGGCGGGAGCCAGCCGTCGGCCTCGTCGAGGCTGCGCCGGGACCGGACCGCGGCCATCGCAGCGGCCAACGGGTAGCGGCCCGGCTCGGCGTAGTGCGCACCGGTGGTCGCCACCGTCGGCAGCCCGGCGCGGGCCGCGAGGGCGGCCAGCGCGTCGTTGCGCTCGGTGTCGCCGGGCAGGGCCTGATGGGTCAGCTCGACCGCCACACCCTCGCGACCGAACCGCTCGACCAGCCAGCCCAGCGCCTCCTCGGCCGCCACGGGACCGCCCGCGGCCAGCGCCTGCCGGACCGCACCCTTGCGGCAACCGGTGAGCGCCACGACGTGCCCGGCCGTCTGCTCCACGATCTCGTCGACGCGGTAGACCGGCCGGCCCTTCTCCCGCCCCCGCAGCTGCGCCGCGCTGATCACCCGGCACAGCGCCCGGTAGCCGTCGGGATCCCGGGCGAGCAACAGCAGGTGGCTGCCCTCGGGATCGGGGACGCCGTTCTGCGGGGCCGACAGCCCCAGGCTCAGCTCCGCGCCGAAGATCGTGGCGACCCCCAGCTCGGCCGCCGCCTCGGCGAAGCGGACCACGCCGTACATCCCGTCGTGGTCGGTGAGCGCGAGAGCGTCGAGCCCCAGCCGGGCGGCCTGCTCGACCAGCTCCTCGGGATGGCTCGCCCCGTCGAGGAAACTGAAGTTGGAGTGGCAGTGCAGCTCGGCGTAGGGCACCCGGGTGCCCGCCGCGGCGTCGAACGTCGGCGCCCGGTAGGGCTCGCGCTTGCGCGACCACGCGGGGCTGTCCCCACCGTCGCCCTCCGGGGGGCCGCCGGTGAGGGACGCGCCGTCGCGCGGCCGGCCCGAGAGCACCGACTCCAGCTCCGACCAGCTGACGTCGGGATTGTTGAAACCCACGCCCCGAAGTCTACTCGAACACCCGTTCGATCAGATCCGGTTGTCCACAGGGTCACGCCCGCCCGGGAGCGGCGGCGACGGGCCCGGTGAACCGCTGCGCGGCGGCATCGTGGTCGCGGCCCGCCCGCCGCGCGACCGCCAGCCCGCAGACGATCGTGAGCCCGGCGCAGCAGAGCAGGAAGGTCCAGCCGTGCCGGAACGCGGTCAACGTCGTCGGACCGCCGGACGCGTCGTAGATCGCCACGATCACCGCCGTACCCAGCACCATCCCGATCTGCCGGGTCGTGTTGACCATCGACGAACCCGCGCCCCACCGGTCGGGCGGCAGGACGGCGCCGACGACGCCGGTCAGCGCGGGCATCGCCAGCCCGATGCCGAGGCCGGTGAGCAGCTGGCCCGGCAGCATCGTCGTCGCGAAGTCCGGTTCCGCGGTCATCCGCAGCACCCACACCGTGATCCCCGTGGCGTAGGACAGCGCGCCCATGACGGCCGTCGGCCCGGGGCCGATCCGCTGCACCAGCCGCGACCCGAGCATCGCGACCACGACCACCATTGCAGGACCCGGGGCCATCTCCAGCCCGGCGACGACCGTCGAGTCGCGCCACAGCCCCGTCAGGAACATGACGTTGCCGAACACCATCGCGGCGAAGGCCGCGGAGAACACGAGCATCGCGACGCTCGAGAGCGACAGCGTGGGGATGCGCAGCATCGTCGGGTCGACGATCGCCGCGGGATGCCGTCGCGACCGCGCCGCGAGCACGACGAACAGCGCCGCCGCCACGACGAACGCCGCCAGGACCGGGCCGTCCGTCCAGCCGGCGGTCGGCGCCTCGACCAGCGCGTAGGCGAGCGCACCGACGCCACCCAGCAGGGCGAGCGCACCGAGCAGGTCGGGCAGCGCGCCGGACGCGTCACGCGACTCCCGCAGCAACCGGGGCGCGACGACCAGCACCACCACACAGACCGGCAGGTTGACCAGGAACACCCACCGCCACGACGCGACGACGAGCAGCCCGCCCAGCGGCGGCCCGAGCGCCCCGGCGGCCGCGCCGAGCGCGGCCCACACCCCCACCGCGAAGGCGCGCCGCTGCGCCGGGAAGGCCGTCAGCAGCAGGGCCAGGCCCGTCGGCGTCACGAGCGCGGCGCCGATCGCCTGCACCACACGTGCCGCGACCAGCATCCCGACCGACGGCGCGGCCGCGCACGCCGCCGAACCCACCGCGAACAGGGCGACACCGATGACGAACAACCGCTTGCGCCCCACGCGGTCGGCCAGCCGGCCCGCCGGGGCGAGGCACGCCGCGAAGACGACCGTGTAGCCGCTCAGCACCCAGGACAGTCCGACGAGGTTCGCGCCGAAGTCGACCCGCAGCACCGGGAACGCGATGTTGACGATGAACAGGTCGAGCGAGGCGAGGAACGCCGACGAGCCCACGACCAGCAGGGTGAGACCTGGCCGGCTCCGCGCGGGCGCGTCCGGCCGGGGCCCCGTCCTGGATGGGACGGCGGGGTCGTCGACATCCGGACTCACGGCGGCTCCTCGAGATTACGGACCGATCGGTCCGATTCACTCGCCCGAGGTTGCGCCATGCATCGGTCGGCGTCAATAGTTGAGGGACTGATCGGTCCGTCACAATGGACGGCGAAGCCCGCCGTTCCGGACCGGCGGCACGTGGACCGAGGAGGCGGACGTGGCTCGCAGGGCCGATCCCGACGCACGCGACAGGATTCTCGACGTCGCGTCCGCGCTGTTCGCGTCCCGTGGGATCGGGGCGGTCGGGATGGCCGAGGTCGTCCACGACGCGGGCTGCGGAAAGAACCTGCTCTACACCCACTTCCCGAGCAAGGGCGACCTCGTCGCGGCGCATCTCGAGCGGTTCCGCCGCGAGCGCGACGCCGCGATGGATGCCGCCGTGACCGCTGCCGGCGACGACCCCCGCGCGCAGCTCCTCGCGCTCGTCAGGGAGAGTGGCGAGCGGGTCGCCCGTCCGGGCTTCCGGGGCTGCCCGCTGCGCAACTTCCTCACCGAGTCCCCCGACGTCGGGGGCGACGGGGACATGATCGCCCGGCGCTTCCTCGCCGACTCGCGCGAGCGCCTCGCGCGGCTCGTCGCGCGTCTGGGAGTGGCCGAGCCCGATGTGCTCACCGACCGCCTGGCGCTCCTCGTCGAGGGTCTCTACGCGAGCGCGCACGACCCCCGCCGCGCCGAGCTCGGTCCGGCGGCCGTGACCTTCGCGGAGGAGCTCGTCGACGCCGCGCGCGCCGCGGCCTGACCCGCCTCGGGCCAGGTGATCAGGCCGGTGCGGGCGCCGGCAGGTGCTCGTCGAGGAGCCGGTCGAGCGCCGACTTGGCCCGTGCGCCGATGACGCGCGCAACGCGCCGGCCCCCCACGTAGAGGTCGATCGTCGGCATCGACATCACTTCACTGTCCCGGCTGACCTGCGGGTTCAGGTCGGCGTCGATCGACACGACGCGAAGCCGGCCCGCCCGCTCGGCGGCGATCTGCGCGAGCACCGGCGCGACCATGCGACACGGCGGACACCAGGTCGCCCAGAAGTCGACCAGCACCGGCACCGGTGACTCGAGGACCTCGGCGGCGAACGTCGCATCGGTGACCGCGGGCAGCGAACCGTTTCCGGACATGCGTCCTCCCAGGGACGTCGAACGTGTGGACCGACCGGATCCGGCCGGCGACGTGCACCCCGTCACGGGGCATCAGGGGCCCGTCAGGGCGAGAACAGGGAGAACTCGCACCGGGCGTGCGTGGCCTCGACGAGCTGGTCGCCGAGCTCGGCGCGGACCCGACGGAGCCGGTCGACCGACTCGTCGACCTCGGCGATCTTGCGACGCAGCACCGCGAGCGAGTCGGGGCAGCTGCCCGCCCGCTCGTGCCCCGCACGCAGACAGTCGACGAACGGGCGCGTCTCCTCCAGGGCGAAACCCAGCCCGACGAGCATGCGGATCTCACGGACCGCACGCACGTCGGCGTCGTCGTAGACGCGGTAGCCGTTGGCCCCGCGCCGCCCCGGCAGCAGACCGAGCGACTCGTAGTGCCGCAGCGTCCGGGTGCTCACGCCCACCCGGTCGGCCAGCTCACCGATCCGCATCGCCATCCCTCCCCCTCGATGACGACGCTAGACCTTGACGCCGACGTCAACGCCAGCCCGCGGTGAGGATCTCCCGACGCGTCAGCGCCCGAGGTCGACCAGTGACGCGTCGATCTCGTCGACCGTGGCCGCGCCGAGCTGCGACATGACCCGGACGACCTCGTTGCGCAGCAGCTCGAGCACCCTGTCGACGCCCGCCTCGCCGGCCGCGGCCAGCGCGAACATGTAGGGCCTGCCGACCAGGACGGCCTGCGCCCCCAGGGCCAGCGCCCGCACGACGTCGGCACCGCGGCGCACCCCGCTGTCGAGGAACACCTCGGCCCGCCCGGCGGCGGCGTCGACGACCTCACCGAGGACGTCGATCGTCGCCGGCGCACCGTCCATGTTCCGGCCGCCGTGGTTGGACACGACGATGCCGTCGACGCCGAGGTCGACGAGCTGCGGAACCTCGTCGCCGCGCAGGATGCCCTTGACGACCAGCGGGCCCGCCCAGCGCTCCCGCAGCCAGCGGATGTCGTCGACCGTCACGGACTTCACGTGGCTGATCGCGTCGGCGAGGTTGTCGTAGGCCCGTTTGGCCGCCATGACGTCGAGCGCGGGGCCGGCGGGCTCGACCGCGGGCTCGGCGGGCGCGGACCGCGCGGAGGCGCCCTTGGCCAGCGGGTTGACCCGCGCCGCCCGGGCGGCGATGCGGCCGAGGCCGCCGCCCGACTGCCCGAGGAGGTAGTCGCGCGCCCAGAACGGCCGCGACGCCCCGGCGAGCACCAGCTGCGGGGAGATCTTGAGCGGGATCCCGACCCGGTTGCGCAGGTCCTTCTCGCGGTACGGCTTGATCGCGCTGTCGACGGTCACGCACAGCACCCGGTAGCCGGCCGCTTCGACACGGTCGACGAGCTCGACGTTCGCCTGCTGCTCGGGCTTCATGTAGAGCTGGTACCAGAGCGGGCCCGTCGCGGCCCTCGCGATCACCTCGGGCTTCTCACTCGCCCCGCCCGCCACCGCGAACGCCGTTCCCAACCTGCCCGCCGCACGGGCGACCGCGGGCTCGGACGCGCTGTGGCACATCCGGGCAGAGCTGCAGGGTGCGAGCATGAACGGCACCGACACCGGGTCGCCGAGGATCGTCGTGGAGGTGTCGACCTTCGTCACGTCGGCCAGCGCACGGGGCTTGAGCGCGATGCGGTCGAGCGACTCCCGGTTGCGGCGCAACGTCACCTCGTCGCCGGCGCCACCGTCGACGATGTCGAAGACGGCCCTGGGCAGACGCCGACGCGCCAGGCGGCGCATGTCCTCGACGTTGTGGACATGCGCAAGTCTTCCCGACCTCATGACGGTTCCTTCCCCGACGGGCGGTGTGCGCGGCTCAACGTACTTCGAGCCGTACCGTGCGACCGTTCGGGGTCGCCGGGCGCGTGCTGGTCAGTCGTAGACGCCCGTGAGCCACCACCTCCCGCGGGTGGCCGTCAGCAGCAGGGCCGTGCCGTCGTCGAGCACGACCTGCAGCCGGGTCGAGCCGGCCGCCCCGGGCACCCACCAGCGCTGCTGCACCGGCCAGGGCCCGGCCCACGCCACGACCTCCCCCGACGGGCCGTCGGCCACCCGCACCCGGACGGGCACCCCTGCGAGCAGGTCGATCTCCCGCAGCCCGACGGGATCGCCCGCGGCGTCGAGCAGGTCGACGGCGGGCGGGTCGACCGGCACCGTCGCGGGCGACGGCGCGGGCAGCCGCCCGGGCCAGACCGGCGGCGGCGCCAGCAGGGCCGGCCGGGCGGACCGGACGGGACGGGTACGGCGGGTACCGCGGCGGGCGTTGCGCCGCGGGGGGCCGCTGGGCGAGAGTGCCGGCGCGATCCCCGGCCCCGGTTCCCGGGAACGCCCGCGTCCCGATCCGCCCGGGCGCCCGGAGCGCCCCGCGCCCCGCCCACCACGCCGCGGTCCCGACCCGTCCCGGGAGATCTCGGGCCGCTCCCGGCGCGGCTCCCAGGCCCCGCCCTCCCGGCCCCCGGCCTCCCCCGCACCCGGCGCCGCGCCCCTGCCATCACGAGCCGAGCCCTCCACGCCCGAACCATCACGAGCCGAACCATCACGAGCCGAACCATCTGGAGAACCACCCGGAGCCGAACCCGACGAACCCGGGCCCGACGAACCCGGGCCCCCTGCGAGACACCTCGCTGCCGGGTAGCCGTCGAGATCGCGGTCGGGGCCGTCTTCGAGGGCGTCGGCGAGGACGTCGGCGAGAGCGTCGGCAGGGTCGTCCTCCGGGAGGTCGGGAACCGGGTCCTGCGGCCCACCGGCCACCCCGTCGACCACCGGTGGCCCGGGTGCCGGGACGAGCGGACCGGCGCGGTCGTCGGAGATTCCGTCGAGGGTCCCGCGTGCGTCGCCCCACGGCACCAACCGAACCCGCTCGGCGGGGTCGCGCCCTCCGGTGAGCACGGCGGTGCCCACCCCCGCGGGCCCGCGCAGCGCCTGGGCCCGGACGAGCGCGCGCCCGGCCCGCTCGTCGCCCACCCCGACCTCTCCCCACAGCCCGAGCTGCAGTGCCCCCGCCGTGACGGTCTCCTCCGGGGTCAGCCGCAGCCGCACGACCGCGCCCGATCCACCGCGGGTCAGCCAGGCGTCGAGCTGCCAGCGCACCCGGTCGACCGTTCCCGCCGGGGTGAGCGGCTCGGCACACCGCCAGACGCGCAGCAGCTCCTCCCCCGACGCCGTCGTCGCCGCGACGCCGAGCCGGGTGCAGGACAGGCCGTGGCCCGCGAGGACCCGGTGCAGCGACTCGGCCAGCCCGCGGGCCGCGAAGGCGGCCGCGTCGACCCGGTCGACCGGTGGGTCGAGCTCCAGCTCGACGGCCAGCTCCTCCGGCGGGTGCCTGCGCACGGGCGGGCGGGGATCGAGCCCGCGGGCGAGCCGGTGGGCCAGCACCGCGTCGGCGCCGAACCGGGAGGCGACGTCGGCCGCCTCGAGCGAGCCGAAGGCGCCGAGGCTGCGCAGCCCGAGCCGGCGCAGCAGCCCGACCAGCTCGGAACGGTCGACCTCCGGCTCCCGGTCGAGCTCCTCGACCCCCATCGGCGCGAGGAACGCCCGGGTGGCACCGGCCTCGACCGAGACCCCACGACGGGCGGCGAGCACCGCGGCGAACAACCCGTCGGCCACCCCGATCTGGCACTCCACCCCGGTCCGGGCCGCCACCTGGTCGACCAGCCGCTCGGCAGCGGCCAGCTCCCCGCCGAAGAATCCCGCGGGCCCGCGGGCCGGCAGCGCCACCAGCCCCGGGCGGACGACCTCGACGCCCGGCGCCAGCTCCTCCACCGCGACGACGACGGGTTCGAACAGCCGGGCGTCGCGCTCCGGGTCCCGTCCCAGCACCGCGAGCTCCGGGCAGCGGGCCTGGGCCTCCCGGCGCCGCAGCCCCCGTCGCACCCCCTGCGCGCGGGCGGTGGCCGAGCAGGCCAGCACCCGGTTGGCCACGACCACCGCGGCCGGCCGGTGCGACGGCACGCCCTCGGCCCGTGCCGCGGCCGTGACCGGCCAGTCGGGCGACCAGAGGGCGAGCACCCGGACGGGCCGCTCCCCGCTCACCGGCTCCGACCCGCTGGTCAGGGACGCGCTCGCCGGGGACGCGCTCCCCCGGGGCGCGCTCACACCGCCGCCCTCGCGGCGGCCTGCAGCGGGACGGACACGGCGTCGTCCGCCGGCGGCTCCACGGCCCCGGACCCGCCGGGCAGTTGCATCCCCGCGGTCCGACCGTCGGGAGCGATCCCGCGTCCACGGACCCGGACCTGCACGTGCCGCGCCCGCAGCCGTCCCGCGCCCGCACCCACCAGCCCCTGCCACGCAGCGCGCGTGCAGCTCAGCTCCAGATCCGCTCCCGGCCACGCCCCGAGCGCGACCAGCACCGCACCCCGCTGCCGGACCCGCGCGGCCAGCCGCTGCCGGTCGGCCGCACGGACCCCGGCCCGCTCGTGGCCCGCCACCGCCACCAGGTCGAGCCCGTCGACCAGCGCGGCGACCACGGCGACGAGATCCCGCCCCGGCCGGGGCACGAGCGCCAGCCGATCCAGCCGGACACCGGCCTCGGCCGCGGCGAGCAGCCCCAGGTCGGGACGGCCGACCACCCCGGCCCACGCCCCGCTCGCGGATGCCGCGGACAGCAGCGCGAACAGCAACGACGTCGACCCCGGGCCGGCGCCGACCGCGACCGTCGACCCCCGGCGCAGCCCGCCGGCGGGCAGGACCCGCGCCAGCGGGGCCGCGACGGGCAGGACCCGCCCGTCGTCGCCCGGGGTGGGCGACGCGCGCGCCCCCTCCGACCGGGCTGGTCGCTCCATCCGCCGCAAGAGGCCCCGTGCGACCTCCAGCCGGCTCGCCGCGTCCACCCCGGCGGGAACTGCCCCAGGCGCCACCACACACCCCCTGTTCGAACTGATGTTCGAATCATAGGGACGTCTCCCGACCGCCTCAACCCGGCCTGTGGACAACTCCGACTACCCGTCACCGACACTCACTCGATCGAGGAATGCCGTCACAGGTCGCGGTCACTGTACGAATAACCGGCCGGCGCGAACCCCGCCCGGCGGCCGACTTCGACTCGTTGGAGCGACAGACGTGACGCGGGGTCAGAAACGCCGGAGCCAGCTCGCCGCCCTCACGCTGGACCTCCCACCGGCGCCCCTCGACGATGCTCCCGCCGGAACCAGGCCCCGGATCGTCGCCCTCGTCCCCGCACACGACGAGCAGCGCGCCCTGCCCGAGGCGCTCGCGTCGCTGCGCGACCAGACGACCGCGCCCGACCGGATCGTCGTCGTCGCCGACAACTGCACCGACGACACCGTGCCGGTGGCGCGCCGTCACGGCGCGGAGGTACTCGAGACCGTCGGCAACACCGACCGCAAGGCGGGTGCCCTCGGCCAGGCGCTCGACGCCCTGCTCCCGGCGCTGGCCGACGACGACCTGCTGCTCGTCGCGGACGCCGACTCGATGCTCGTCACCGGGTTCGTCGAGACGGCGCTGCGCACGCTGCGCGACGACCACACCGTCGGCGCCGTCGGCGGGGTGTTCCACGGCGAGGCGGGGTCCGGGCTCGTGGGGGCGTTGCAGCGCAACGAGTACGCCCGTTATGCCCGCGAGATCGCGCGGCGTGCCGATCGCGCCACGGTGCTCACCGGGACCGCGACGCTGTTCCGGGTCGGCGTGCTGCGCGAGGTCGCCGCCGCACGTGGCACCCGGCTACCAGGGCCCGCCGGTCGCGTCTACGACCCCGCCGCACTCACCGAGGACAACGAGATCACCCTCGCCGTCCGCACGCTCGGATGGCGGACGGTCTCCCCGCCGGGTTGCGGCGTCCTCACCGAGATCATGCCGACCTGGGCCGACCTGTGGCGGCAACGGCTGCGCTGGCAGCGCGGGGCCCTGGAGAACCTGCGCGGGTACGGCCTCAACGTCGTCACCGCGCCGTACCTCGCCCGGCAGGCCGGGATGTACGCGGGCATCGTCGCGGTCGGGCTGTTCCTGCTGGCCACGGCCCTGTTCGCGACGGCGGGCCTGCTCGGCCCGCCCACCGGGTTGTGGATCGCGGTGACCGCGGTGTTCGTCGTCGAACGGGTGTGGACGGTGCGGGCCCGCGGCTGGCGCGGGATGGCGCTGGCGCTGCCGATGGTCGTCGAGTTCGGCTACGACCTGTTCCAGCAGGCCGTCTTCCTGCGCGCCGCGGCCGACGCACTGCGCGGCGACCGCGCCGACTGGCACCACCTCGCACCGAGCGGGGCGTGAGGGGTTGTACGCCAAGGTCTGCGCGGCCACCGGCGGCATCGCGGTGCCACTCGGGCTGGCCGGCTACGCGGTACCGGACCTGCCGTGGCCGCTGGCCCTGCTCTGGCACGTCGTCGCCGTGACGACCCTGCTCGCCGCGGCCCTCGCCCTGCGCCGGATGCTCCCGAGAGGGCGGGGCCGCGGGTGAGCGCGGCACGCGCTCAGCTCAGCTCAACTCAGTGCGCGAAGTGCCGCGTGCCCGTCAGGTAGAGCGGGACCCCGGCCGCCGCCGCGGCGGCGGTGACGACGTCGTCGCGGATCGAGCCGCCCGGGTGCACGACGGCCGCAACACCCGCCTCGAGCAGGATCTCCAGGCCGTCCGGGAACGGGAAGAAGGCATCGGACGCGGCGACGGACCCACGGGCGCGCTCGCCTGCCCGGGCCACGGCGAGCCGCGCCGAGTCGACCCGGTTGACCTGCCCCATCCCGACGCCGACGGCCGCGCCGCCCGACGCCAGCAGGATCGCGTTGGACTTGACCGAGCGGCAGGCCCGCCAGGCGAAGCGCAGGTCGGCGAGCACGTCCTCGGACACCGGCTCGCCGGCCGCGAGGGTCCACGACGACGGGTCGTCACCCGGTGCGTCGATGGCGTCGCGCTGCTGCAGGAGCAGCCCGCCGGAGATCGCGCGCTGCTCGACGCCGGTGCGCCGGACGACGCCGTCGATGCGCAGCAGCCGGACGTTCTTCTTGCGCGACAGGATCTCCAGCGCCTCCGGCGCGTACGACGGGGCGAGCACGACCTCGGTGAAGATCTCGGCCACCTGGGTGGCCATCTCCGCGCTGACCTCGGCGTTGACGGCGATGACCCCGCCGAACGCGCTCAACGGGTCGGTGGCGTGGGCCTTGCGGTGCGCCTCGGCGACGTCGGCACCCACGGCGATGCCGCAGGGGTTGGCGTGCTTGATGATCGCGACGGTCGGCTGCTCGCCGTGGTCGTGCGCGGCGCGCCAGGCGGCGTCGGCGTCCACGTAGTTGTTGTACGACATCTCCTTGCCGTGCAACTGCTCCGCGCCCGCGAGCCCGCCCCGCCCGTCGGCGTAGAGCGCGGCGGCCTGGTGCGGGTTCTCGCCGTAGCGCAGCGTCGCCGAGCGCTGCCAGGTGGCGCCCACCCACTCCGGGAACGGGCCGCCCTCGGGGTCGGCCGCGAGGACGCTGCCCATCCAGGAGGCGACGGCGACGTCGTAGGTCGCGGTGTGCCGGAACGCGTCGGCGGCGAGGCGCCGACGGTCGGACAGCTCGAAACCACCCTCCTTGACCTGCTCGAGCACCCAGGCGTACCGCTCGGGATCGACGACGACGGCGACGCTGTCGTGGTTCTTCGCCGACGCCCGGACCATCGCCGGGCCGCCGATGTCGATCTGCTCGACGCATTCGGCCGGCGTGGCTCCCGACGCGACGGTCTCGGTGAACGGGTACAGGTTCGACACGAGCATGTCGAACGGCGCGATCCCCAGCTGCTCGAGCTGCGCGAGGTGCTCGGGCTTGCGGGTGTCGGCCAGCAGCCCGGCGTGCACGCGTGGGTGCAGCGTCTTGACCCGGCCGTCGAGGCACTCGGGGAAGCCCGTCAGCTCCTCGACCGGGGTCACCGGGACCCCGGCGTCGGCGATGCGCTGCGCGGTGGAGCCCGTCGAGACGATCTCGACGCCCAGCGCGTGCAGCCCGGTCGCGAGGTCGAGCAGTCCCGCCTTGTCGTACACGCTGATCAGGGCCCGGCGGACGGGTCTGCGCTCGCTCACGGAAGGTCACCTCTCGTCCGGTCGCGCCCGTCGCGGACGAGCGCGGCGACGGTGCCCACCAGCAACCGCCGCTCTGTGATCTTGATGCGTTCGTGCAGTTCGGCCTCGGTGTCGCCGGGCAGCACCGGGACCGCCTCCTGCGCCAGGATCGGTCCGGTGTCGACGCCGCTGTCGACCAGGTGCACCGTCGCGCCGCTGACCTTGACCCCGTGAGCCAGCGCGTCGCGGACCGGGTGCGCCCCGGGGAACGCGGGCAGCAGCGCGGGATGGGTGTTGATCATCGGGCACGGCACGCCGGAGAGGAAGGCCGGGCCGAGGATGCGCATGAAACCGGCGCTGACGACGAGCTCCGGGCGGTGTGCGACGACGGCCTCGGTGAGCGCGACGTCCCAGGCCGCGCGGTCCGGGTGCGCGCCGAGCGGGACGGCGAACCCCGGGATGCCGGCCGCGTCCGCGCGGTCGAGGGCACCGCAGCCGGGCCGGTCGCTCCCGACGGCGACGATCTCCGCCGGGTAGCCGGGATCGGCCGTCGCGTCGATCAGGGCCTGCAGGAGGGTGCCCGTCCCCGACGCGAGGACCACGATCCGGCTGCGGACCGGGCGCGCACCGCGCAGGGCACTGCCGGACGACGCGGGCACACCACTCCTCGGCAGGAAAGACAGGGCGGACGTCTGTGTCGAGAGTAGGCGGCGGCGGGCGTCACACCGTCGCCGCCCCGTCCCGGACGGGTGTCGCAACCGCGCGAAGGTCCCGGCCGACGCTCAGGACCCGTTGCGGCGCTGGGCCTCCCGGAGCGCGACCAGCTCGGCGACGGTGCGCGGCGCGGCGGCGGGCTCGTCGGCATCCTCGCCGTCCGCCACGTCATCGACGTCCGGGTCGGCCGCCCTGGGGGCGTCGTCGTCGCCGGATCTACGGCGCAGCAGCCTGCCGCGGATCACCCCACGACGGCCCCTGCCGGGCGCCTCGACCTCCGGCCCCTCGGCGTCCGGCCCCTCGCCACCGGGCCCGTCATCACCGGCAGCGTCATCACCGGCAGCGTCATCACCGGGAACGGCGACAGTGGAGGCCACGGGTGAATCCGGGGCAACGGCGGCGGCGCCGGCCGCCGGCACCGGATCGTCGTCGATCGCGCGGCGGCCGGGCTCGTCGTGGTCCTCGCCACCGTCCTCGTCCCCCGCCGCGGCGGCCGCGGACCCGTCCGCGTCGGACCGGCCGTCGAGCTCGTCGTCCTCGGGATCGTCGTCCTCGGGATCGCCGTCGACACCGTCGACGCCGGGCGCGCCCTGCCCCTCGCCCACCTCATCGTTCCCGGACTCGAGCTCGACGCCTTCCGAGCCGTCCTCGAAGTCGTCGGAGTCCTCGAAGTCGTCGGAGTCGCGATCGAGATCCTCGGACCCGATCTGCGGGACCGCGTCGCCGTCGCCGGTCGCGGACCCGGCGGGCTCGTATTCCTCGCCGCCCGGCTCGTCGTCGTCCTCGATCTCCTCGAGGTCGACGTTCCCGGTCCGCCGGGCGAGGGCGGCTCCGGGGGCCGACCGCTGGAACGTCGCGATCAGCAGCGCCGGCCCCCCGATCCACAGCAGCACCGCGGGCGCCAGCAGCTCGGGACGCAACCGGATCGGATCGAAGGGGCCGGCGGCCAGGCGTCCGCCCGCGAACACCGCGAGGACCACGACGACCAGCACGAGCAGGACCGTGGCGACGGCGGTGGCCCGCAGCCGGGTCCGGACGTCGGGGGTGTCGGCCAGGGCCCGTCGGCAGACCGCGCCGACCGTGACGCCGACGGCCACCGGGACGAGCAGGACGACGATCGCCCACGCCGGGGGCGCGGTGTCCGGCATGGCCGCGAGCAGCGGGAACGGCATCCGCGGGCCGGCGGTGACCGCGAACGGCGACGCCGACGCCGTCCCGACGACGACCCCCGGCCCCAACAGCCAGGACGCGCCCGCGAGGACGGCGTTGGGCAGGTAGGCCAGTGAGAGCAGGAAGGTGCCGAGCGCAGCGCCGAATCCCGGCCCGAGCGTGACGAAGGCGCGCTGGATCTCGCCCGCCCGCACGACCATGTCCACGGTGAGGACCGCGGCACCCGCCGCGACGAGCGCGACCAGTCCGACGGCGGCGCCGTGCAGCGCCGCGCCACCCCACGACGGGATGCGGGCGCGCCACTCGGCGGGCAGCCCGCAGGCGCGCAGCAGTCCCGCGCCGGTGGCGAGCGCGGCGAGCAGACCGGCCCCGACCATCGCCGCCCACGGCGCGACGGACACGGCCGCCGCAGCCGGGAGGAGCGCACTGGCCAGGACCGCGACCGCCGCGTGGGCACCGGCGTGTGCGGCGAGGACGGCACCGCCGTCGGTACGCAGCCGGCCACCGAGGCGCCGGACCGCCCAGCGGGCCCCACCGGCGATCACGAGGACCAGCACGATCGTCGGGAGCAGCGGCAGGACGCTCAGCGGCGCGCCCTGGACCTGCAGCGGGATCTGGTGCGCGGCGAGCCACAGCGGGATGGCGGCGGCGAAGGCGCCGTCGACGGACATCCCTGATCCGGACGTGAGGACGACGAGTGCGGCGGCCGGGACGAGCAAGGCGTAGCTGACGAGCACGGTGCCCATCGCGGCGGCGAGCAGGACCCGGAGCCGGTCGAGACCGTCGGACGGCGACTCCGCGGCGGCGGCGAGCACGTCCGCCCCGGGAGCGTCGTCGCCGGGCAGGTCGGCGCGGCGGCCGTCGGGCCCGCGGGTCCGCGCACCGGCGACGTCGGCACTCCGAGCCCTGCGAGCACCGGCGGAGACCTCGGCCGGCCGGCCTCGGGACGGGGCGGTTCGGCGGCTCACGCGGTCCAGACTCTCAGCGCGGCGCGTCGTCGGCGGTCAGGCACGCCGGGCGGGCGCGTCGGGCTTGGTGCAGGTCACCTACTGCTGCGGCGGTGTCTGCGGACGGTTCTCGCCGGTGGAGAGGGTCTGCGTCGCCTCGGCAGGGGGCGACCCGGCGGGCTGCGACCCCGTCGGGGACTGGCCGGGCGGCGGGGCCGGCGGGGTGGCCTGAGGGCCCGTGGGCTGCTGGCTGCCACCCCAGCCGTGCGCCCCGTACGTCGACGGGGCAGGCGGCTGGCCGAAGCCGCCGGCGGGCTGCTGCGGGGCGTAGGGCGGCGGCGGCGCGTACCCGGGCGGCTGCTGCTGGACGTATCCGCCCTGGTAGCCGCCATAGGGCTGCGGTCCGGGCTGCCCCGGCTGGCCGTAGCCGGGCGGCGGGCCGTAGCCCTGCGGTGTGGCCGGCCTGGGCGCCGGGGGCTTGACGATGCCGAGGTCGAACAGCACGACCAGGACGGCGCCCGCCGCCTGAAGGAGCGCCAGCACGAGCACGACGATCATGATCGCGGGCAGCGAGGCACCGGCCGACCCGCCGAACGACCCGAGCAGGCCCGCGACGGAGTTGCCGAACAGCACGGCCTGCAGCACAGCGAGCGCCCCGACGACCGTGACGACCGCACCGGGGATGAGCAGCCCGCGGCGGATCGCGGCGGCCGCGACGAGCAGCCCACCGATCATCAGCAGCTGCTGGCCCTGCACGAGGTAGAGCAGGAACGCCGAGGAGAACGAGCACAGGTAGACGACGATCCCGAGAGCGCCGACGCCGAGCGCGGCGAGCCGGGCCGGTCCGGCCAGACCCGCGTTCGCGGGCTGCTCGGTCTGCTGAGTCATCGACGTCCCCCTCGGCGCACCCGTTGCGCGCGCTCGTCGTTGCTACATCGATTTCGACGGTACCCGGCGCGGCGGACCCACCGTCGGCGGGCCGCCGCGCCGCGACGCGGTGGCGCTCAGAGCCCCGCGATGATCTCCCGCATCAGCGCGGCGGTCTCGCTCGGCGTCTTGCCGACCTTGACCCCGGCGGCCTCGAGGGCCTCCTTCTTGGCCTGCGCGGTGCCGGCCGAGCCGGAGACGATGGCGCCGGCGTGGCCCATCGTCTTGCCCTCGGGGGCGGTGAAGCCCGCGACGTAGCCGACGACCGGCTTGCTGACGTTGGCCTGGATGAAGGCCGCCGCCCGCTCCTCGGCGTCGCCGCCGATCTCGCCGATCATGACGATCGCGGCGGTCTCGGGGTCGGCCTCGAACGCCTCGAGGGCGTCGATGTGGGTCGTGCCGATGACCGGGTCGCCGCCGATGCCGATGGCCGTCGAGAAGCCGATCTCGCGCAGCTCGTACATCATCTGGTAGGTCAGCGTGCCCGACTTCGACACCAGCCCGATCTTGCCGGGGCCCGCGATGTCGGCCGGGATGATGCCGGCGTTGGACTTGCCGGGGCTGATGATGCCGGGGCAGTTCGGGCCGATGATCCGGGTCTTGTTGCCCTTCGCGACGGCGTGCGCCCAGAAGTAGGCCGAGTCGTGCACCGGGATGCCCTCGGTGATGACGACGGCCAGCGGGATCTCCGCGTCGATCGCCTCGATGACGGCGTCCTTGGCGAACTTCGGCGGCACGAAGACGACGCTGACGTCGGCGCCGGTCTCCTTGATGGCCTCCTCGACGGTGCCGAAGACCGTGAGGTCCTTGCCGCCGATGGTGACGGTGGTGCCCGCCTTGCGGGCGTTCACGCCGCCGACGATGTTCGTGCCCGCCGCCAGCATCTTGGTGGCGTGCTTGGTGCCCTCGCCGCCGGTGATGCCCTGGACGATGACCTTGCTGTTCTCGTTGAGGAAGATCGACATGATCAGGCCCCCGCAGCCGCGAGCTGGGCGGCCTTGTCGGCCGCGTTGTCCATCGTGTCCACCTGCGTGACCAGCGGGTGGTTGGCCTCGTCGAGGATCCGGCGCCCCTCGATGACGTTGTTGCCGTCGAGCCGCACGACCAGCGGCTTGGTGGCCGCGTCGCCCAGGATCTTCAGGGCCTCGACGATGCCGGTGGCGACCGCGTCGCACGCGGTGATGCCGCCGAAGACGTTGACGAACACGCTCTTGACGTCGGGGTCGCCGAGGATGACGTCGAGGCCGTCGGCCATGACCTGGGCCGACGCGCCGCCGCCGATGTCGAGGAAGTTGGCCGGCTTGACCCCGCCGTGCTTCTCGCCGGCGTACGCGACGACGTCGAGGGTCGACATGACCAGGCCCGCGCCGTTGCCGATGATCCCGACCTGGCCGTCGTCGAGCTTGACGTAGTTGAGGCCCTTGGCCTTCGCCTTGGCCTCGAGCGCGTTCTCGGTGCGCTCGTCGACCAGACCGGCGTGGTCGGGGTGGCGGAAGTCGGCGTTCTCGTCCAGGGTGACCTTGCCGTCGAGCGCGATGACCTTGTCCTGCGGGTCGCGCACGAGCGGGTTGACCTCGACCAGCGTCGCGTCCTCGGAGACGAAGGTCTCCCACAGCTTGACGATGACCTGCGCGGCCTCCTCGGCGACCGCGGCGGGGATCTTCCCGGCGGCGACGATCTCGTCGGCCTTCGCCTTGTCGACGCCGGCGATGGCGTCGACGGGGATGCGCGCGAGCGCGTCGGGGCGCTCGACGGCCAGCTGCTCGATCTCCATGCCGCCCTCGGCCGAGCACATGGCCAGGAAGGTGCGGTTGGAGCGGTCGAGCAGGAACGAGAAGTAGTACTCCTCGGCGATGTCACTGGCGGTCGTCACCAGGACGCGGTGGACGGTGTGGCCCTTGATGTCCATGCCGAGGATGGCCCCGGCCTTCTCCTTGGCCTCGTCCGCGTTCTCGGCGAGCTTGACACCGCCCGCCTTGCCACGGCCGCCCGTCTTCACCTGCGCCTTCACGACGACCGCGGTGCCCAGCTCGGCGGCGGCCGCGGCCGCGTCGTCCGCGGTCTCGACGGTCCGGCCCGGCAGCACCGGGACTCCGTGTGCGGCGAAGAGTTCCTTCGCCTGGTACTCGTACAGGTCCACTCGGCTCTCTCCTGATCACTCCGGTGTGCAGGCGGCCGGCGCGTGATCGAACGCGTCGCCGCCGCCGACCATCGGACTCGACCGTGTTCTCGCCCCAGGACCCTAGCCATGCGGAGCGCACCGTCCCTGACCTGGGCCGGTGAGACCAGTCACCTTGCCGGTGGGGCTGCTCACACCGCGTGATGCCGCCGTTCGGGGAGGTGTCCGCGATGGGCAGGACGGGCGTTTCTGACCTACCGTCTCCCCATGGCGTCGGCGCCCAGCGCGCGAGCCCGCCTGGCCACCGCGGCCGGCGGGGCGCGGACGCTCGCCCGGGAGGCCGCTCGCGCCGCCGGCTACGCGGCCCGGACCTTCGGCTCGCCGGGCGGGCTGCGCGGGATGGCGGTCGAGAGCGCCTGGCTCGTGGCGCACGTCGCGTCCTACCCGCTGGGCCTCATCGCCGAGACGATGCAGGACCCGGACCACTACCGCACCGACGTGCTCCCGCCCCGCATGCGCAGCCTCGTCGTGTCCGACGTGGCGGCCGCGGGGACGCCGATCATCCTGGTGCACGGGATCATGGACAACCGCTCGGTGTTCAGCGTGTTCGGCCGGGCGCTGCGCCGCCGGGGCTTCGGGCGTGTGCACGCGGTCAACTACGGCGTTCTCACCGGAGACCTGCGCGACGCGGCGCGCGAGCTGCGCAGGGCCGTCGAGGACGTCCGTGCGTCGACGGGCGCGGAGAAGGTGCACATCGTCGGCCACTCGCTCGGCGGCATGATCGCGCGCTACTACGTGCAGCGGATGGGGGGCGACGAGGCCGTCGACACGCTGGTGACGCTGGGCAGCCCGCACACCGGGACGGCGACGGCCTACCTGATGCCCACGCCGCTCGCCCGCCAGCTGCGTCCGGGCTCGGAGGTACTGACCGAGCTGGCCGGGCCCGCCTCGCGGTGCCGGACCCGGTTCCTCGTCGTGTGGAGCCGCCTCGACGAGATGGTCGTCCCGCAGGGCAACGCGCGGCTGACCCACCCGGACCTGTGGGTCGAGGAGCTCGAACTGCGTGACGTGGGTCACCTTTCACTACCGATCGACCCGCGAACGGTGCACTGGGTGGCCACGGCGCTCGCCCGCAGCGACGCCCGCACTGATCACTTCACTCGCAGGTCGCGCTCCCGACGGGCGACGAATGCCACGATGCGTGACCGATCCTCACCCGCCTGAACCCGTTCGGGTGCACCTGCGCACACGCCCCTGGGGGATTTGCCCCGGCACCGCGGAGCCCGCTAGTTTCGCGACGTCCGTGTCACGGACGGGTCACGACAGGTGACGGAGCCGGCCCCGAACCGGTTCCGCCGAGGGTCTCCCCAACCCGACCTGCCCGCCCCGACCGTGCAACGGGCTGCCTCATCGGTATCGAGAAGGGCAGTTCTTGTCGCGCCACCGCTCCCCACGCGGCGCCGACCAGGACCTCCACGCACACCCGCCCGCGGGCGGCTGTGCGGTTGCAGGAGGTCACCGGTTACCGGCGCCTCCGTCGCCGTCCATCCGTGGGCGGGCGACGGTCGCCTTCGCGGCGGCCGGCGCGGTCGTGGCCGCGGGACAGTCGTTGGCGTCGCTGTGGAGCGCCGCACACCCGGTCGACGCGCCCTACGCGACCCTCTCGACCAACGCGATGATCCCGGTGGAGACCGTCACGCCCGCCGCCCCCGCGACCAGCGCAGGCGCGCCCCGCGCACTGCCCGCGATCGGTGCCGCCCAGCTCGCGTCCGTGGCCCCGGGCGAGTCGCTCGACCCCGGCGAGGACGTCGACGTCGCCAACCTCACCAAGGCCGTCGACATCGGCGCGAAGATCGCCCAGCAGGCGAACCTGCTCAAGCGGGCGCTCGCCGCCGGCGCGCCCGAGGGCGTGCTGTGGAACGGCGCCGCCTACGTGCTGCCGACCGTCGGCCGCTTCACGTCCGGCTTCGGCGCCCGCTGGGGCGTCACGCACTACGGAATCGACCTCGCCAACAGCATCGGCACCCCGATCTACGCGGTCACCGACGGCGTCGTCGAGGAGTCCGGACCGGCCAGCGGCTTCGGCCTGTGGGTCGTGCTCAGGCACCCGGACGGCTCGCACAGCGTGTACGGCCACATCAACCGCAGCCTGGTCACGGTCGGCCAGAAGGTCACCGCCGGCCAGGAGATCGCCGAGATGGGCAACCGCGGCCAGTCGACCGGCCCGCACCTGCACTTCGAGATCTGGGCGCCCAACGGCACGAAGATCAACCCGGTGCCGTGGCTCGCCGCCCGCGGCATCAGCGTCACCGGCTCGGGCAACGACGGGCCGACGCACGACTGACCGTCCGCGCGGTCCCGCCGCCGCTCAGAGCTTCTGCAGCGGGACCCCGCCGATCAGCATCAGCCGCACCGTCCCGGAGCTGCCGAAGTCGATCGTCACCGTCGCGCGGGCGCCCGCGCCGTCGGACGCCACGACCGTGCCCAGGCCGTACTTGTCGTGGTTGACCCGGTCGCCGACGTCGAGGCTGATCGTCGACTGCTGCAGCGTGCGTTCGGGGACCCGCCAGTCGCCGCGGTCGGTCGCGCCCGGACGGCGACCGAACCCGAAGCGCCCCACCGGGGCCGCGGGCCGCCGGGTCTCCTCGCGACGCCAGTCGACCAGCTCGGCGGGCACCTCGTCGAGGAACCGCGACGCGGGGTTGACGCTCGGCTGCCCGAACGCCGTGCGCACGATCGCCCGCGACAGGTACAGCCGCTGCTGGGCCCTGGTGATGCCGACGTAGGCCAGCCGCCGCTCCTCCGCCAGCTCCGCCGGGTCCCCCAGCGCGCGCATGTGCGGGAACACCCCGTCCTCCCAGCCGGTGAGGAACACGACCGGGAACTCCAGGCCCTTGGCCGTGTGCAGGGTCATCAGCGTGACCATGCCGGAGTCGTCGTCGGGGATGGAGTCGGCGTCGGCGACCAGGGCGACCCGCTCCAGGAACGCCGCCAGCGAGCCGGGCGCGGGCGCGCCGGCGTTGGTGTCGTCGGTGTCGAGCGCGGTCTCGCCCGACCCGATGACGGTGCCGTCGGGGTCGGAGGCGCCGCCGTCGAGGAGATCGGCGACCGCGGCGTCGCCCGCGAACTCGCGCGCGACCGTCACCAGCTCCGCGAGGTTCTCCAGCCGGGAGCCGTCCTGCGGGTCGTCGCTCGCCTCGAGCTCCGCGACGTAGCCCGTGCGACCGTAGACGGCCTCCAGGATCTCGGCCGTGTCGTCGCCGCGGTCGACCAGCTCGCGCAGGTCGTCGAGCATCCGCTGGAACTCGGCGATGTTGCGCTGCGACCGGGTGGCCAGGGCCGGCAGCTCCTCCGGCTGCTCGGCGGCGATCCGCAACGCCCGCGAGAACGACGTGCGGTGCCGCTCGGCGTACTCGGCGACCAGCGACTCGGCGCGGTCACCGATGCCCCGCTTCGGGACGTTGAGGATGCGCCGCAGGCTGACCGTGTCCTCCGGGTTGGACAGCACCCGCAGGTAGGCCAGCGCGTCGCGGATCTCGCGCCGCTCGTAGAACCGCACCCCGCCGACGACCTTGTACGGCAGCCCGACCCGCAGGAACACGTCCTCGAACACCCGCGACTGTGCGTTGGTCCGGTAGAAGACCGCGACGTCGCAGTTGCGGAACTCCCCCGAGTCGACCAGCCGGTCGATCTCCCCGGCGACGAACGAGGCCTCGTCGTGCTCGTTGTCGGCGACGTAGCCGACGACCTTCTCCCCGTCGCCCTGGTCGGACCACAGCCTCTTGTCGCGACGGTTGGCGTTGCGCGCGATGACGGCGTTCGCCGCCGAGAGGATCGTCTGCGTCGAGCGGTAGTTCTGCTCCAGCAGGATCGTCCGGGCGTTCGGGAAGTCCTGCTCGAACTCGACGATGTTGCGGATGCTCGCGCCGCGGAACGCGTAGATCGACTGGTCGGAGTCGCCGACGACGCACAGCTCGGCGGGCTCCGCGCCCGGGCTCGCCGGCTCGACCAGCTGGCGGACCAGCTCGTACTGCGCCTTGTTGGTGTCCTGGTACTCGTCGACGAGCACGTGCCGGAACCGGCGCCGGTAGTACTCCGCGACGGCGGGCAGCCGCGCCAGCAGCGACACCGTCTCCATGATCAGGTCGTCGAAGTCGAACGCGTTGGCCTGCCGCAGCCGCGACTGGTAGCCGACGTAGACCTCCGCCACCCGGCGCTCGAAGTCGTTCCCGGCGCGCTCGGTGGCGTCGTCGGCGGACAGCAGCTCGTTCTTGAGGTTGGAGATCTGGGCCGCCAGCCCGCGGGCGGAGAACTTCTTCGGGTCGAGCTCCAGGTCGCGCGCGACGATGCCGACGAGCCTGCGCGAGTCGTCGGCGTCGTAGACCGAGAACGCGCTGCGCACGCCGAGGTGCTTGGCCTCCCGGCGCAGGATGCGCACGCACATGGAGTGGAACGTCGACACCCACATGGCGTTGGCCCGCCTGCCCACCAGCGCGTCGACGCGTTCCTTCATCTCGGCCGCGGCCTTGTTGGTGAACGTGATCGACATGATCTCGCCGGGGTGCACGTGCCGTTCGGCCAGCAGCCAGGCGATCCGGTGGGTGAGCACCCGCGTCTTGCCCGAGCCCGCCCCCGCGACGATCAACAGCGGTGAGCCCGCGTGCGTGACGGCCTCGACCTGGCGGGGGTTGAGGCCCTCGAGCAACGCGGCACCCCGCTCCGTCGTCGGACGGGCCGGGTTCTCGGACGGCAGTTCGAACAGCGCGCTCATCGTTCGAACACGGTACCGGCGAGGGACGACGGTGCGTGCCGCGGCGTGCGTGTGGCAAACTCGTCGGCGTGTCGGTCAGCGCCTCGCGATTTTTCTACGGGTACCGGATTCCGGTCCCCGTCGCCGCCTGACGCAACAGAGCCCCGACGCCCCGGAGTCCATCGGACCCGGGGCGCTTGCATGTCACGGGCCGGTGGACCGCGCACCCAGGAGGAGAACATGTCCGTGAACACCGAGCCCGCCGCCGACACCGACGACGCCACCGACATCGACGCGCTCCGCCGCGAGATCGACCGGCTCGACGCCGAGATCCTGCGCCTGGTCAAGGAGCGCACCGACGTCTCCCGGCGCATCGGTGCCGTCCGGATGGCGGGCGGCGGCCCGCGCATCGTCTACAGCCGCGAGATCCACGTGCTCGCCCGGTTCCGCGAGCTGGGCGAGGAGGGCCGCGAGCTCGCGATGCTCCTGCTGCGCCTCGGCCGCGGACGCCTCGGCGGACGCTGACGCCCGGACCACCCGAAATCCCGCCACCGGCGGCCTCTGCGGTGGCACAGTGGAGTCATGGGGACCGTCTTCGGCATCGTCGCTTTCGTCATCGCGCTCGTGGGAACGCTCGTGGCGCTCGGCCACGTCGGATACCTCGCGATGCTCAACAAGAGTGCGAAGGAGCGCGGCCTGTCCGGCGGCGCCACCAGCGACTACGTCAACAGCCGGTGGAAGGTCGCCGGCGGCACCGCGCTCGTCGCGCTGATCGGCCTGCTCTTCACGACGGGTGGGGTCGTGCCGGACATCATCGGCATCCTGCTCGCCGGCGGCGCGGGCGTCGCGGCGAAGGGCGCGCTCGACGCGACGCGACGCGAGTTCCGCGGCCAGCTGCCGCGCTGACCGGCCCGCCGCACGGGGTCGGCCGCACGGGTTCGGCGGCCGCACGGGTTCGGCGGCCGCACGGGTTCGGCGGCCGCACGGGTTCGGCGGCCGCACGGGGTCGGCCGCACGGGGATCGACTCAGCAGGATTGGCCGCCCCTGGTCGGCCAGGCCGGGGGATCGGCTGCGCTGGATCGGCCGCAGGGGATCGGCCACGCAGGATCGGGCGCGCGGCGTCACGCGCGCTCGGTTGCGCCGTTCGCAGTAGACCGACGGTCACGCAGGCCGTCCGAGCGGTCGCGACGCGTGATCTCCCCCGACCGGGTGGTCCTCGGGCGGAAGGTCCTTTCGGCGCCCTCGACGGCGGCCGTTCGGAGGCACCGCTCGGCGAATCGTGCCGATCGACCCAGGGGGCGGCGGGACGAACGGTCCAGCGTCCGCCACTGCCTGGCCGTTCGCAGCGACCGCCGGGCGCGTGAGTGATCGACTGCGGACTGCGACCAACGGCTCAACGGTCGCCGGGAGTCGGTGAGCGGAAATCGCGCTTTCAGCGCCTTGTCGATGAGCGGGCGAGTAGCACTTGGTGAACATTCTGTGCGTCCGGTAATTGTGGTCGGGTCACTTCACCCGAAGGAGGACGACAGATCGTGGTCGCGTTCGCTCAGCGTCGTGGCTCTCGTCAGGAGCCGAGCTTCGTCTCTGTCGGAGAGCTGTTGCGGCGCAACATTCCTGCGGCTGACGCCGACAACGACGACGTGACCACCGATCCGGCCGCCGTTCCCGAACCGCGCGAGCCCGAATACGTCTCCGTCGGCAGCCTGCTCCGCCGCGAAGGCCGCGCCCCGCATTCCTTCGACCGCCCCCTGAAGCCCCGGGCGAGCCGCGCGGAGAAGTCCGCGGACGAGCTCGCCGCGAAGCGCGCCGCCGGGCGGCGCAAGACGACGGCCGCAGCCGCCGCCATGCTCACGATCGGCGGCGTCCTCGGCGCCGCCGTCCTCACCGACGCGGCCTCCAACTCCTCGGCCGCTCAGGACCAGCTCGACGGCAGCTTCCCCGGCCGCGGCATCCCCGGTGACGGGGCCGCCGCGGCGCTGCCGTCCTCCGGCGGAGGCAACGCGCTGAACGCGGGTGTCGGCGCTCCGACGTCATGGATGAACGTGGCGTTCCCGTCCTCACTGCCCTCGGGCTCGCCGCAGGCCGCCGCGTTCGGTGGCGGTACGGGCGGCAGCGCCGGGGGCACCGGCGGCCTCCTGTTCGGCAGCGGCGGCACGGGCGCCCCGGGTGGCGTCGCCCCGGGTGCCGGTGGCGCCACCACGCCCGGCGTTGGCGGCGGTACGGGCGGCCCGGGCGGGAACAGCTCGACGCGACCCAGCGACGTCACCACGCCGCAGAACAACCCGGTCCTGGAGCAGACGGTCGACAGCGTCACCCACCCCGTCTCCCAGGTGGTGGAGCAGGTCGGCGGCCAGACCCCGCTCAAGCCGGTCACCGACCGCGTCGCCGGCGCGGTCGACGGCGCGGGCAAGGGCCTCGGCAAGACGGTCGGCGCGGCGGGCGGCCTGGTCACGAAGGCAGCGGAGCCGGTCACCAAGCCCGTCCTCGAGCTCGCCGCCCCGGTCACCGACACCGTCACGAAGGTCCTGCCGCCGGTCGCACCCGTCGTCGCGGCGCTCAAGCCGTCCAACCCCGCACCTGCGGGCGGCACGCAGCAGTCCGTCGTCGAGACCGTCGGGCGCGGCGCGCAGGGCGTCGTCGAGGGAGCTGGTGAGACCGTCGGCGGGCTTCTCGGCGGCCTGACCGGTCGTCGATGACCCCCTGAACCTCGGGTCGCCTGCTCGGCGACCTGTACCTGATCGGTGTCCCGCCCGGTGATCGCCGAGGGAGGGAGTGAGCGCACCGACTGCGCTCATCCCTGTTCCGCCGATCCCCGGTGCTCGGCCCGGTTCCGCGGGGCCCGGCCACCCGCCCTCCCTGTGCGGTGATCGCCGTCTCCGGGACATGGGCGCCACCTGCTGCGCTCACGTCCCGGTTTCGATGATCACGCGGCCGGGCGGCCGGGCTGATCGCGTGGCCCTGCCGAGACGCCCGAACATGCGGTGATCGCGGTTCCAGGGACATGGGCGCAGCAGACTGCGCCCAGGTCCCTGCGTCAATGATCACTGCAGCCCGGCTGCCCGGCCGATCACGAAGCCCATGCACTGATCGCCATCTCCGGGACATGAGCGCCGTTGACTGCGCTCAGGTCCCTGGTTGGATGATCACGGCGATCCGGCGGCCTCGCTCAGCACCTGCCCCGCAATAGCCCCGCCCATGTGGTGATCGCCGTCTCCGGGACATGAACGCCACCGACTGCGCTCTGATCCCGCTTTCGACGATCACCGCGACCTGGCTCAGCACGACAGCACGAACCCTCTGCCACACACCCGCCCACGCAGTGATCGCCATCCTCGGGACATGAGCGCCACCGACCGCGTCCACGTCCCGGTTTCGATGATCACCCACCGCCGGCCGGGGCGGCCCCGGGTCGCCTTGCGAGTGGCACCGCACGAGGCCGGCCGGGCCCCGGAGCAGCCAGGGTCGGTCAGACCAGCCTGCGGTCCGAGGCCCAGCGGGAGAGCTCGTAGCGGTTGGAGAGCTGGGTCTTGCGCAGCACGCTCGAGACGTGGGTCTCGACGGTCTTCACCGAGATGAACAGCTCGCCCGCGATCTCCTTGTAGGCGTACCCGCGCGCCAGCAGCCGCAGGACGTCGCGTTCACGACGGGTGAGCAGGTCGAGCTCCGGGTCGCCGGGCGGGGCGGCGCCGGGCCGGTCGGAGAAGACGTCGAGCACGAAGCCGGCCAGCCGCGGGGAGAAGACGGCGTCGCCACCGTGGACCCGGCGGACGGCGTCGGCGAGGTCGCGGCCCGAGATCGTCTTCGTCACGTACCCGCGCGCACCTGCGCGGATGACCGCGATGACGTCCTCCGCCGCGTCGGACACGCTGAGCGCGAGGAACACGACGTCGGGGCACTCCGGACGGATCCGGCGCAGGACCTCGGCGCCACCGCCGTCGGGCATGTGCACGTCGAGCAGCACGACGTCGGGCCGCAGGTGCCGGATCGCGGCGACGGCCTCGTCGACCGACCCCGCCTCCCCGACGACCTCGACGTCGGGGACGCCCCGGTCGAGCTCCGCGCGCACACCGGCCCGGAACAGCCCGTGGTCGTCGACGAGGAACACCGAGATCGTGCCGTCGGGGGTGGCCGCGTCCTGCGGGTCGCTCACGGCTGGGCCTCCTGCTCGTCCTCCCGCGCCGCGTCGGGCGCGGGAGCGTCGTCGTCACCTGTCGTCGTGCCGGTCGCCGGGTCGGTCGCCAGATCCATCGCGAGGTGCACCTCGGTGCCCTCGCCGAGGGTGCTGCGCAACCGTACGCGTCCGCCGTGCCGGGCCATCCTCGCCTTGATCGAGTCGGCGACGCCGTGCCGGTCGGCGGGGACGTCGTCGGGGTCGAAGCCCTTGCCGCGGTCGCGGACGAAGACGTTGACCTCGTCGGGCTCGATCTCGACGAAGACGCTGATCTCGTCGACGCCTGCGTGCTTGGCGGCGTTCACCATGGCCTCGCGCGCGGCGAGGACGAGCGCGCGCAGGTCCGGGTCGAGGGGCCGGTCGGCACCGACGAGCACGGGGCTGACGGTGAGGGCGTAGGTGTCCTCGACCTCGGCCGCCGCCTTGGTGAGCGCCTCGGCGAGCCCCTCGTCGAGTGCGGGCGCCTTGACCCCGCCGCCGCTGCTGCCCCGCCCGTAGCCCTGCGGGCCGTAGAGCCAGTGCCGCAGCTCGCGCTCCTGGCCGCGGGCCAGCCGCAGGACCTCGCGCGGCTCCTCGGCCTGCCGCTGGATGAGCGCCAGGGTCTGGAGCACCGAGTCGTGCAGGTGGGCGGCGATCTCGGAGCGCTCGGCCTCGACGATGCGCTGCCGGCGCTCCTCGCCCAGGTCGCGGGCCAGCCGCACCCACCACGGGACGGTCAGCACGGCGACCCCGACGATCGTCGCGACGACGGCCAGCAGCCCGAACTGCACCTGGCCGAGGTTGATGTTGCCGATCAGGAAGACCGCGATGCCCAGCGCGACGAACAGCGCGCCCGAGACGACCCGGATCAGGGCGGTCCGGCCGCCGCCCGCCGCGCCGGTCACGCCCGACCGCGCGCCCGCGGCCCACCGGCGGCGCTGCGCCTCGTCGGCCTCGCGCCAGACGACGGCCGCACCCAGCGCGGCCACGCCCAGGGGTCCGACGATCCAGCCGATCACCGAGTTCCCCAGCGCGGCCGCGACCAGACCGACGCCCAGCCCCAGCGCGGCCAGGCCGATGGCCTGCTGGCGCTCCCGCCTGGTCGTGACGCGCTGGACGTCGGCGCTCTCCTGGCGCACGAAGACCCACAGCAGGCCGTAACCCACGACGCCCGCACCGTTGATGGCGGCGAGCACGACGAAGGCGGCCCGGACCCAGATGACGTCGATGCCCAGGTGGTCGGCCACGCCGCCCGCGACACCGGCGACGAGCCGGCCCGAGCGGCGTCGCTCCAACGGGCCCCGCGCCGGGACGGCGGGTGCGCCGCTGGTCGCAGCTGGCTGACTCACGACACCATGGTCACACGCAGGACGGCCCCGGGGCATCGGGGACGACCTCCGGGGGACCTCAGGGTCGTCCCGGATGGGCGCGCGCCCGCCACGCGGGAGGCTGGTGCCCATGGAGGGGGAAGCCATGAGCGAGCTTGCGAGCGGACCGGCGCAGCGTCCACGTGACACGCCGGGACCGCGGGGCGAGGGAGAGCGATGAACGGGACGGATGTGCAGTCGACGCTGCGGGAGATGTGGGAGACGCGCCCTGCGCGGCCTCGCCACGACCGCAAGGTCGCGGGGGTGGCGGCGGCCATCGCCCGGCGTTACGACATCGACCCGGTGCTCGTGCGTGTCGGGTTCGTGGTGGCGGCCCTGTACGGGATCGGCGCGGCCCTCTACATCGCGGGCTGGGTGCTGCTCCCGGAGGCCGACGAGAACGACCCGACCGACGGCGCCGCCGCGGCCACCAAGCCGGGCAAGCGCCCGCATCCCGGGCTCCTGATCGCCCTGATCGTGGCAGCGGTCGTCGGGACCGGCGCGATCTTCGGCCACGACGGCGGGATCATCTGGCCGGCGATCATCGCGCTCGGCCTGCTGTTCCTGCTGCACCGCTCGCGCGGCGGCCGCGGCGTGGCGGGCCCGCACGCACCGGCCCCGGCGGCCCACGACCCGCAGACGGTGAACCTCCGCAAGGAGGGCACGACCGCCGAGCAGGAGACCACCGAGCTCGACCCGGTGACGGGCGAGCCGAAGCCGACGCCGCCGTCGTGGGACCCGCTGGGCGCCGCGCCGTTCGCGTGGGACCTGCCAGAGCCGGCACCGGAGCCTGCTCCCGAGCCGCCTGCGCCGCGACGCCGACCGCCGGTCACGGCCGTCACCCTGGCCGTCGCGCTCGTCACCGGCGGTGTGCTGGGCGCCCTGCTGCTGGGCGGCACGAACCTGATGTCGCTCCCGACGCTCCTCGCGATCGTCCTGGGCATCCTGGGCGCCGGTCTGGTCGTCGGGGCGTTCGTCCGCGCCGGTCGCGGCATCATCCCGTTCGCCCTGATCATGTGCCTGCTGACGTGGGGCGCCATGCAGGTCCCGACGGACTCGCTGCGCGGCGGGGTGGGCAACACCGAGGTGCGACCGGTATCGGTCGACATGCTCGCGCCGTCCTACGAACGGGCCGCGGGCAACATCGAGCTCGACCTGCGGGGGCTGGACCTGTCCGTCCCCGCTGGCGTCGGCGCCACCGCGCTGCCGCAGGACCCGGGTGTCCCGGCGCCGCCCGCCCCGCCGGCTCCACCGGTCCCGCCCGTCGAGACCCGGGTCGACGTGGGCATGGGCAACCTCGAGGTGTGGGTGCCCGCGAACGCCGACGTCACCGTCCACGCCGATGCGGGCGTCGGGCACGTGCAGTTCGGCAACCGCGAGAGCGGAGGCAGCAGCGCCCGCATCGACGTCGTCGACGACCTGGGTGCCGACGGCATCCGGTCCGGCCGGCCGATCGTCCTCGACCTGCACGCGGGTCTGGGCAACGTGGAGGTGCATCGTGGCTGACGAGACGACGGGGACGACCACCGGCCGCCCCACCCGCACCCCGGCGCGGCGGTTCCCCGACCTGCTGTGCCTGGTCGTCGGGCTGCTGAGCCTCGGCGTCGCGGGGAGCGCGCTGACCGGGAACAGCCTCTGGTTCACCGGGTTCGACGCCCGCTGGCTCCTCGCCGGCGCGGCCGTCCTGCTCGGGGTGCTGCTCCTCGCGGGCAGCCTGCGCAACCGCAGCTGAGAGACCACGGCGGAGCTGGGGAGCGCCGCCGACCGGTCGTCCGGGTGATCCGGCCCTCGGGGGACGGTGGGATCACAAGGGGACGGACGACCGCCCGTGAGTGGCGATGGTCGCCATGGCGACCATCGCCACTCACGACGTCCGGGCCATCCCGGCCGCCTCGAGGATCTCCGGGACCCCACGCTCGTCGCCCACGACCATCACGTGCACCCCCGCGACCCCGGGCAGCTCGCGCAGCTCGCGCACCGTGTCGACGCACGCCGCGACCCCCTCCGCGGCCACCTTGTCCGACGGCACGCCGCGCAGCCGACGCTCGAGCTGCTCCGGCACCGACACCCCGGGGATCGACGACAGGAACTCCAGCGCCCGCAGCGACCGGATCGGGCCCACCCCGGCCAGGACGCCGCAGCGGGCGTCGAGGCCGCGGTCGCGGACCTGGCTCAGCCAGCCCGAGAACGCGTCGACGTCGAACACGAACTGCGTCTGCACGAACTGGGCGCCGCCGTCGACCTTCTGGGCGAACCGGTCGGCCGACGGCCCCGGGCTGTCGACGGCACCCAGCAGCCAGCGCGGCGCGGGATCGACCGACCGGCCCGACAGCAGCACGCCCTCGTCGCGCAACGACCGGGCCGCGGCCATCAGCCCACCCGAGTCGAGGTCGAACACCGCGGCCGCGTCGGGATGGTCGCCCTGCTCCGGGCGATCCCCGGTCATCAGCACGAGGTTCGGGACGCCGAGCGCGGAGGCCGCGAGCAGGTCGGACTGCAGCGCGATCCGGTTGCGGTCGCGGCAGGTCATCTGCATGACGGGCTCCACGCCCGCCTCGAGCAACGCGAGGCTGCCGGCGAGGCTGGAGACGCGGACGTTGGCGCCGGCGTTGTCGGTGACGTTGACCGCGTCGACCCAGCCCCGGAGGTGGTCGGCGGCCCGGCGGACGGGGCCGAGATCGGCCCCGCGCGGGGGTGCGACCTCCGCGGTGACGGCGAACCGGCCCGAACGCAACGCGTCCGCGAGCCGGCCGGGGATCTCCGGCGAGAGTGCCGTGGGGGTGCTCACGCCCACATCATGCAGTCCGCCCCGGCCGGGCGCGCCGGGCCCCGCGGGTCACTCCCACTCGATCGTGCCCGGCGGCTTGCTCGTCACGTCGAGCACGACGCGGTTGACCTCGGCCACCTCGTTGGTGATGCGGGTGGAGATCCGTTCGAGCACGTCGTAGGGCAGGCGGGTCCAGTCAGCCGTCATGGCGTCCTCCGACGACACCGGCCGCAGCACGATCGGGTGGCCGTAGGTGCGCCCGTCGCCCTGGACGCCGACGCTGCGCACGTCGGCCAGCAGGACGACCGGGCACTGCCAGATCTCCTTGTCGAGCCCGGCGGCGGTGAGCTCCTCACGGGCGATGGCGTCGGCGGCGCGCAGGGTGGCCAGCCGGTCGGCCGTGACCTCCCCGATGATCCGGATGCCCAGCCCCGGCCCCGGGAACGGCTGGCGGCCGACGATCGTCTCCGGCAGCCCGAGCTCGGCGCCGACCTTGCGCACCTCGTCCTTGAACAACGTGCGCAGCGGCTCGACCAGCGCGAACTCGATGTCGTCGGGCAGGCCGCCGACGTTGTGGTGACTCTTGATCGTCGCCGTCCCGGTCCCGCCGCCGGACTCGACGACGTCCGGGTAGAGCGTGCCCTGCACCAGGAACCCGACGTGCTCGGCCTCGGCGACCTCCGCCGTCGCGGCCTCGAAGACCCGGATGAACTCCCGCCCGATGATCTTGCGCTTCTGCTCGGGCTCGCTGACGCCCGCGAGGGCGCCGAGGAAGCGGTCGGCCGCGTCGACGGTGTGCAGCTTCGCGCCGGTGGCCGCCACGAAGTCGCGCTCGACCTGCTCGCGCTCGCCCGCCCGCAGCAGCCCGTGGTCGACGAACACACACGTCAGCCGGTCGCCGATCGCGCGCTGCACCAACGCCGCCGCGACCGCGGAGTCGACCCCGCCCGACAGCCCGCACACCGCGTGCCCGTCGCCCACCTGGGCGCGGATCGCGGCGACCGAGTCGTCGATGATCGACGACGTCGTCCAGCTCGGGGTCAGCCCCGCGACCTGGTGCAGGAAGCGCCGCAACACCTCCTGGCCGTGCGGGCTGTGCCCGACCTCCGGGTGGTACTGCACGCCGGCCAGCCGGCGCTCGGTGTCCTCGAACGCCGCGACCGCGACCCGGTCCGACGACGCCGTCACCGTGAAGCCCTCCGGCGCACGCACCACCGAGTCGCCGTGGCTCATCCACACCGGGTGCCGCGCGGGCAGACCGTCGTGCAACGCACCGGCCGTCGACGTCAGGCACAGCTCGGTGCGGCCGTACTCGCGGGTGCCGTCGGGTGCGACCTCCCCGCCCAGCGCCTTGGCCATCGCCTGGAAGCCGTAGCAGAGCCCGAGCACCGGGATGCCCGCGGCGAACAACGCGGGGTCGATCTCCGGCGCACCGTCGGCGTACACGCTCGCGGGCCCGCCGGACAGGATCAGCGCGACGGGCTTGCGGGCGACGATCTCGGCGACCGGCGTGTCGGAGGGCACGATCTCGGAGTACACCTGCGCCTCACGCACCCGGCGGGCGATGAGTTGGGCGTACTGCGCCCCGTAGTCGACGACGAGGACGGTCGGCTGCTGCACGTCTCGAGGATAGTTCGTGGCCCCGACCACCCTGGGGGCGGCGACCCGCGGCGCGGGGTGCCCGACGACCGGTGCCGGCGGCAGTGCCGCTCGACGAGGTCGTCGCCCGCCGCCCCGGCCCGGATCACGTGCTGACGGCTGCGGGCCATCCGGTCCCCGCACGGCCGGGAGCGCGGGGCCGGGTCGCCGACCCCGGCCTCTGGGGTCTGGCCCCCAGAGTCGGGCCCCTAGAGTCGGGCCCATGTACTCGACGCGCGTGTCGTTGCTGGTCCGGGCCCCGCGAGCCGTCGTGTGGCAGGCGCTCGTCGACGCCGACGCCATCGCGCGGTGGCGCGTCCCCGACGGGATGCGCTGCGAGGTGCACGAGTTCGACGCGCGCGAGGGCGGCCGGTTCCGGGTCTCGCTGACCTACTCCGACCCCGACGCCCTCGGCAAGACCAGCGCGCACACCGACACCTACCACGGCGTCTTCACGACGCTGCGCGCCGAGCAGGAGATCGTCGAGACGCTGGAGTTCGAGTCCGACGACCCGGCCCTGGCCGGCACGCTGACGCAGACGACGACGCTCGCCGACGCCGACGGCGGCACCGAGGTCACGATCGTCCACGAGGACATGCCCGACGCCGTCTCCCCCGCCGACGACGAGGCCGGGACCCGGATGGCCCTGGCCAACCTCGCCGCCCTGGTCGAGGGCTCCTGATCCGGTGCCTGCAGCGACACGATCGTCGCCGTAGGCGCCGAATTCGTCGTAACGGCAGTCCGGCCGTCGACGAAGCGTGGTCGTACGTCGATGTCGACGAGCAGGACCTGCCCAACCACGTCCCCGACGTGCCGAGCGCCCGGCGGCAGGCCGCCGTCGACAGTGGCGGGGGCGGCGCGGCGTACTACAAGAACTGCAGCGCGGCGAAGGCTGCCGGAGCGGCCCCGCTCCTGCGGGGCCGGCCCGGCTACCGCGCCGCGCTCGACCGGGACGGCGACGGCGTCGCCTGCGAGACGTAGCAGGCGTCAGCCGCGGACCGTCAGGCCCGCCTTCTGGAACTCCTTGAGGTCGGAGTAGCCGGTCTTGGCCATGGCCCGGCGCAGTGCGGTGAACAGCGCGACGTCGCCGTAGGGGCTGTCGGACGGGCC
>Ga0182736_1000952_pt1 | contig 33982 bp, 34 predicted proteins | sample eDN5th30CKraftBY_FD_128882 | JGI IMG/M metagenome (GOLD analysis project Ga0182736, IMG submission 128882) | Enriched backyard soil microbial communities from Emeryville, California, USA - eDNA 5th pass 30_C Kraft BY (version 2) (version 2) | ecosystem: Environmental > Terrestrial > Soil >...
GGAGCGGAGCGGGGACGACTCGTCGGTCGTCGCCGAGTCGGCGGCGGTCATCGCAGGGCTCGAAGGCCGGCTGGACGAGGTGACCGACATGGTCGTGCAGCACCTGCTGGCAGAGATCGCCGAGCTGCGCGGCGAGACCCAACTACTGGAGCTTCTCCGCGCCAGCGCGGAGCGAAACATCGACACCGTTTTCGCGGCGATCCACCACAACATCCCGATCGAGCATGTCGAGCCACCGACCGCGGCGCTGGAGCATGCGCGGCGGTTGGCGCAGCGCGGAGTGCCGGCAAACGCCCTTGCGCGCGCGTATCGGCTCGGCCAACAGACCATGCTGGACATCGTTCTCAACGAGGTTCAGCTGGCCGACCTGGACCCACGACGAAGCCTCGCAGTGTTTCGGCAGCTCACCGACATCACCTTCAAGTACATCGATCGGATTTCGCTGCAGGTCATCGCCGCCTACGAGACCGAGCGGGATCGCTGGCTGGAGACGCAGAACAGCACGCGCGCGCTACGCGTTCGCGAACTGCTCGATACCGAGACCGCCGACGTCGATGCGGTGAGCCTCGCAATCGAATATCCGCTACACCGTTGGCACCTTGCGGTGGTGGTCTGGTGTCCCGAGACCGATCAAGACGACGAGTTGGTTCGTATGGAGCGGCTGGTCCGTGGCCTCGGCGAGACCCTGGGAAGTCAGGGCCGTCCGCTTTTCGTCGCCGCGGACCGGGTGACCGGCTGGGCGTGGATCCCGCTCACGGTCAACTCCGCTCGCGATGCGGTGAGTCGTACTCGCCGCTTCGCCCAGGCGGACAAGCAGGCACCGTCACTCGCGATCGGCGACCCACTGCCCGGCGTTGACGGCTTCCGGCGTTCGCACCGTCAGGCGCTGGGTGCGCACGCGGTTGCTCTCGCGGCCGGGCCGGGTGCGCCGCGAATCCTCGCCAATAACGATTCGGGCCTGTCCGCCGCGGCGCTGCTCGCCGACAAACTCGACGTGGTGCGCGTCTGGGTCGCCGACGTGCTCGGCCCGCTGGCTTGCGATACCGAAGCCGACCAACGGCTCCGGGAGACGGTGCGGGTATTCCTGCGCGCCGGTTCGAGCTACAAGGCGGCTGCCGCGGAGCTGAACTTGCACTTCAACTCGGTGAAATACCGCATCCAGCGTGCCGAGGAACGCCGCGGCCGGCCGATCAGCCACGATCGGCTCGAAGTGGAATTCGCTCTGCTGTTATGCCATTGGCTGCGCGCCGCGGTACTTCGCGGCGTGTGACATCTGCGGAATGACCGCCGCCGTCATTACTGGATGAAGGCCGACGCCGCGCGCAGGTGCTCGACCGCCTCGTCGACGATCGAGGTGATCAGCTGCGCGCACGACGGCAAGTCCTCGAGGATGCCGGCCACCTGGCCCGAGGCCAACACACCGGCCTCGGTGTTGCCTTCCACCAGACCCGCCTTGAGCAGCATCGGGGTGTTGGCGGCCATCAGCACCTGCGACCAGGTGAGTTCCTTTCCGTGCCGCATCGCCAGCCCGTCTTTGACCATGGTGGGCCAGCTCATTTGCGACATCTTCTTGAACTTCGCCGCGTTGCGGATCGCCGCGCTGAAACCCCGCACCCGCGAGCCGCTTTCAAGCTTCTCCACCAGCTCGGTGCGCAGCACCCGGTGCGGCATGCCGTCGACCCGGGTAGAGACCACGGTGCCGCTCAGGTCGGCGGCCAGGTAGCGCTGCTTGACCGCGTCCGGAACGGTGGAGTCGCTGGTGAGCAGGAACCGGGTGCCCATCGCGACGCCGGTCGCACCGTAGGACAGCGCGGCGGCCAGGCCACGGCCGTCGAAGAACCCGCCGGCGGCGATCACCTGCACACCGGTACCGGCAACCGCGTCGAGCACCGACGGCAGCAGCAGGGTGGTGGCGACCGGGCCGGTGTGCCCGCCACCCTCGCCGCCCTGCACGATCACCGCGTCGGCGCCCCAGGACGCCACCTTCTTGGCGTGCTTGGCCGCGCCGACCGACGGGATCACCACAGAACCGGCCTCTTTGAGTTTGGCGATCAGCTCGGCCTTGGGGGCCAGCGCGAACGACGCCACCTTCACACCCTCGCGGATCATCAGGTCCACGCGGTCGCCGGCGTCGGACGCGTCGGCGCGGATATTGACCCCGAACGGCTTGTCGGTCGCGGACTTCACCTTGGCGATCGCGGTGGCCAGTTCGTCGATCGTCATGGTCGCCGAGGCCAGGATGCCCAGCCCGCCGGCGTTGGCGGTGGCCGCGACCAGCCGGGCGCCGGCCACCCAGCCCATCCCGGTCTGCACCACCGGGTGTTCGACACCGACCAGTTCGGTCAGCGGGGTCTTGAGGCGGCTCATGCCCGTACCTCTTTGTCCCGCAGCGACTTGGGGTCGATCACCTCGCGGATCAGCCGCAGCTCCTCGACCTCGGGTAACCGAGTGGTCGCGGCGTCGGCCAGCCCGTGGACTTCGAACGAGGTGTTCTCGGCGACCTCCTCGGCGCTGACACCCGGGTGCAGCGAGACCGCGCGCATCTGGTGGTCCGGGCCGGAGAAGTCGAACACGCCCAGGTTGGTCACCACCCCGCCCAGGTTGAAGAACCGGAACGCCGGGTTGGCCGGATCGACCTTGTCGTAACCGATCCCGGACACGATGTCGACGGTCTCGCAGAACACCCGCGATGAGTGGGCGCCCACCCAGTAGCTGGTGGTGTGGTTGATGGTGTTGCCGGGTGCCCCGCGCACCCCGAACATCTGGCGCGTCGGATGCTGCAGCGGACCGAACGCCGACAGGTTCTGGTTGCCGTAGCGGTCGATCTGGTTGGCGCCCATGATCACATGACGCCGGCCCCAGGCCAGGGTCTCGAAGACCCGGTTGAACGGCATCCAGCCTTCTAGCGCCCCGACCTTCCCGATCGCCGGGGTATCGGCCAGGATGCGAGCCTCGCCGTCGGTGAGCACCAGGTCGGGGGAGAAGGTGAGGCGGGCCAGGCGCGCGCCGACGGTGGGCACCGTGGCCATCGGACTGGCCATGATCTCGCCGGCGTCGCGGAACAACTCGGCGCAGGCGACCGCGCAGATCTCGGCGCGAGTAGGTGAATCGGTCATGCTTGGGCCTCCGCTCCGAACTTCTTCACCGCAGCCTGGTAGTCGTCTTCGCTGCCGGACAGGTAGGTGGCCGTGAACTCCGCCCACGTCTCGTCGGACTTGGCGGCTTCGGCATAGTGCCGCTGGAACTTCTCGTCGCGGCCGTAATCGGCTGCGCCGATGGTGAAGTGGGCTCCGTTCGGGGCCTCCACCACCTTGTCCACCATCATCCGGTTGATGATCTGGGTCTGCGGCGACGTGGTGGCGATCAGCTCCTCGGTGGGCACGATCTTCTCCACCGACAGGAAGCGGCGCCGCGCCGACATCAAGAACAGGTCATCGAAGTACGGGTCGATGCCCGTGTAGGCGGCGTTGCCGCGCTCGTCGCCGAGGTTCATGTGCACGAAGGCGGCGTCCAGGTTCAGTGCCGGCATCGCGATCAGCGTCTCGGTACCGCCCTCCACGGGGTACGGCGAGGTGACGGTCTTGAGCTCACCCTCCCAGAAGTCGATCACCGAGCTGCCCAGGCCGGCCCGGATCGGCAGGAACGGCAGCCGCTGGGCGGCGGCCTGCAACCCGCAGCGCAGCATGCCCTCGTCCATCTCACGGGCCTCGATCGCACCGGTGGTCCGTGCCCGCGAGAACCACGGGTCGTAGAACGGCGGGGAGTCCAGCGAGACGAATCCGTAGTAGGCCCGGCGCACCTTGCCCGCCGAGCACAGCAGCCCCAGATCCGGTCCGCCGTAGGTCACGACGGTCAGGTCCTTGACGTCGGTGCGCAGGATGGCGCGGACGAACGCCATCGGCTTGCGGCGCGAGCCCCAGCCGCCGATGCCGATGGTCATGCCGTCGCGCAGCTCGGCGGCGGCCGCGTCGAGAGTGGTTACCTTGGTCGTCACTTCTTCCCCTTCTCGGTCCCGGCGAACGCGTCGCGGTGCTCGTCGGCGACCCCGGCGAGGTTGAGCTCGAAGGTGAAGCCCTGCTCCATCCGGTAGCTGGAATTGACCTTCTGCACGTCGATGAGGTTGAGCGCTTCTTTGGCGGCCCGGATCACCCGGGTGTCTTTGGCGGCGATGTCGCGGGCTACCCGCAGGGCGGCCTCGTCGAGCTCGGTGCGCGGCACCACGTCGTGCACCGAGCCGTACTGGTGCAGGGTGGCGGCGTCGACGGTGGCGGCGGTGTAGAAGAGCCGGCGCATCATGTGCTGCGGCACCAGCCGGGACAGGTGGGTGGCCGCACCCAGGGCGCCACGTTCCACCTCCGGCAGGCCGAACTTCGCGTCGTCGGAGGCCACGATGACGTCGGCGTTGCCGACCAGGCCGATTCCGCCGCCGACGCAGAACCCGTTCACCGCGGCGATCACCGGCACCGCGCACTCGTAGACGGCCTTGAAGGCGGCGAAGCAACCCCGGTTGGCGTCGATGAGCGCGGTGAAGCCCTCGGTGTTCTGCATCTCCTTGATGTCTACGCCGGCGTTGAAGCCACGGCCCTCGGCCCGCAGGATCACGACATGGGTGGCCATGTCGTTGCCGGCGGCGGTGATGACCTCACCCAGCTCGAACCAGCCGCGGGACGGAATGGCGTTGACCGGGGGGTAGTCGACGGTGACCGCGACGATCCCGGGCTCGACGGTCTTGGATGTGATCGGCATGGGCGGACTTCCCTGTCGTATTGGGGCGTGGGGTACCTGAGCTACCTAAGCAAGCACTTGCTTGGTACGCTAGCACAATGTCTGATCCCAAGCCCGCCGCGCTCTGTCTTGGATTGACCGGCAAAGTGGTCCTGGTGACCGGCGGGGTCCGCGGCGTCGGCGCGGGCATCAGCGCCGTCTTCGCCGATCAGGGTGCGACGGTGGTGACCTGCGCCCGGCGGCCGGTGGAGGGCCTGCCGTATGACTTCCACGCCTGCGACGTCCGCGACGACGACGCGGTCAAGGGACTGATCGACGCCGTGGTCGACCGCCACGGGCGGCTCGACGTGGTGGTCAACAACGCCGGCGGCTCACCGCACGCGCTGACCGCGGAGGCCTCGGCCAACTTCAGCCGCAAGATCATCGAGCTCAACTTGATCGCGCCGCTGCAGGTCGCCCGGCACGCCAACGCCGTCATGCAGACCCAGGACAGTGGCGGGTCGATCATCAACATCACCAGCGTCAGCGGGCATCGCCCGTCGCCGGGCTCCGCGGCCTACAGCGCCGCCAAGGCCGGCGTGGACAACCTGACCGCCACCCTGGCCGTCGAGTGGGCACCCAAGGTCCGGGTGAACTCGGTGGTGGTCGGCATGGTCGAGACCGAGCAGTCCGAGCTGTTCTACGGCGACGCCGAGTCGATCGCCGCCATCTCCGCCACCGTGCCGCTGGGCCGGCTCGCCAAGCCCGCCGATGTCGGTTGGGCGGCAGCTTTTCTGGCTTCCGATGCCGCGTCCTACATCAGCGGCGCCAGCCTGGAAACCCACGGCGGGGGCGAGCCGCCGGTCTACCTCGACGTTTCGAGCGCCAACAAATAAAGGAGAGACACACACATGGGACTTCTCGACGGCCGCGTGGTCATCGTCACCGGAGCCGGCGGTGGAATCGGGCGGGCACACGCGCTGGCGTTCGCCGCCGAGGGCGCCCGGGTAGTGGTCAACGACATCGGCGTCGGGCTGGACGGGTCACCGGCCGGCGGGGGCAGCGCTGCCCAGGCCGTGGTCGATGAGATCGTTGCCGCCGGCGGGGAGGCCGTCGCCAACGGCTCCAACGTGGCCGACTGGGATGCCGCCGCCGCGCTGATCCAGACCGCGGTGGACACCTTCGGTGGACTCGACGTCTTGGTCAACAACGCCGGAATCGTTCGCGACCGGATGTTCGCCAACACCAGCGAAGAGGAATTCGACGCCGTGATCGCCGTGCACCTCAAGGGGCACTTCGCCACCATGCGGCAGGCCGCGGCGTACTGGCGGGCCCGGTCCAAGGCCGGCGAGACCGTGGATGCGCGCATCATCAACACCAGCTCCGGCGCCGGCCTGCAGGGCAGCGTCGGGCAGGCCAACTACTCGGCGGCCAAGGCCGGCATCGCCGCGATGACGCTGGTCGCCTCCGCCGAGATGGGCCGTTACGGCGTCACCGTCAACGCGATCGCCCCGTCGGCGCGCACCCGGATGACCGAGACCGTGTTCGCCGACATGATGGCGACGCAGGACCAGGCTTTCGACGCGATGGCCCCGGAGAATGTGAGCCCGCTCGTGGTGTGGCTGGGCAGCGTGGAGTCCAAGGACGTGACCGGCAAGGTCTTCGAGGTCGAGGGCGGCAAGATCCGCGTCGCCGAGGGCTGGGCGCACGGGCCGCAGGTCGACAAGGGTGCCCGTTGGGACCCGGCGGAGTTGGGGCCGGTCGTCGCCGATCTGCTGGCCAAGGCCCGTCCGCCGGTCCCGGTCTACGGGGCGTAATCCGGGCCGCCCGGGCGCATCAGGAGAATGCGTTGACGCCCGTCAATGCACGGCCGATCAGCAAGCGCTGGACCTGGCTGGTGCCTTCGTAAAGTGTGGTGACCCGCGCATCCCGCAGGTACTTGCCGACGGGGTACTCGTCGATGTAGCCGTAACCGCCGAAGATCTGGATGGCGCTGTTGGCGGCTTTCACTGCGGTCTCACTGGCGAACAGCTTCGCCATCGACGCCTCGGTGGCGAACGGTTGACCGGCGTCGATGAGCTCCGCGCACCGCCAGACCAGCAATCGTGCCGCATCGGTGTCGACGGCCATATCCGCCAACAGTTCCTGGATCAACTGAAATCCCGCGATGCGCCGACCGAACTGTTCGCGTTCGTAGGCGTGAGTCAGGCTGGCTTCCAGGCAGGCGCGTGCCAGCCCCACGCAGCCGGCTGCCACCGACACCCGGCCCCTGTTCAACGCGGTCATTGCGATCTTGAAACCTGCACCCTCGTCGGCTATACGCAGTGTGTCGGGTATTCGAACCTCATCGAGAAACAGCTCTGCGGTTGCCTGGCCACGTAACCCGAGTTTCCCGTGAATCTCGCGGCGGGTGAAACCGGGCCGGTCTGTCGGCACCAGGAACGCGGTGACGCCCTTCGCGCCGGGCCCGCCGGTGCGGGCAAACACCAGGGCGATGTCAGCCCAGGTCCCATTGGTGATGAACACCTTCGACCCGCTGAGAAGCCAATCCTGGCCGTCCCGAACCGCCGTTGTGCGCAACGCTGCCGCGTCGGATCCGCTCCCGGGTTCGGTTAGTGCGAAGCATGCCAGCATCGCACCCGAACACAGGCCGGGTAGATACGCCGCCTTGATCTCGTCGGCGGCATGCGCCGCAAGGGTTTTGGCAACAAGGCCCAGCGATACCGACACGATGCCGCGGATGGCGGTGTCGCCGCGGCCCAGTTCCTCCATCATCAGGCAGTAGCTCAACGTGTCCCCGCCGGAACCGCCGTAGGCTTCCTCGACTCCCATGCCGAGGAAGCCGACCGCGCCCAGTTTGCGAACGATTCCGCGGTCCACGAGTTCGGCCCGGTCCCATTCGGTGGCATGGGGAACAACTTCACAGTCCACCCACGATCGGGCCAGTTCCCGGATGTCGGCCTGCTGATCGGTCAATCGCATTACGGCTGCTCCTTGTCGGTCTGTGCTCGCGCAACCAGTTCGGCGAGTTGTGTCCCCAACAGAGCGACGGCCTTGTCTGCGTCGGCTAGTAGACCGACCTGTAGGTGAAAGTCATGCCACCTCTTGGTGTATCGCCGATGGATCAGCAAGCCGTCAGCGGACCCGTGCGTGAACTTGCGCTCAAGCTGATCCGCGTCAACGGCCAAGGGATCGTCACCGGCCGAATGCATGACAATCGGTGGCAGCGAGGCGAGATCGCCGTGGACGGGCGAAATGCGGGGGTCGTGGGCGTCATGCTGTCCGCAGTAGAAGGTGCACCACTGGGAGGTGAGTGGGGGGATGATCAGCGGATCATTGGCCGCAAGGCGTGCGGCAGCTTGGTCGATAGCCAGATCCAGCCAGGGGCAGATTAAGGCGAGCGCTGCGGGAGCGGGCAGTGACATGTCCCGAATACGCTGGGCCAACGCGAGGGTCAACCCGCCGCCGGCCGAGTCTCCGGCGACGGCAATCGTCCCGACTTGGTCAAGAAGCGCGCCGTAGACACCTAGAGCGTCCTCCAGCGCGGCCGGGAACGGGTTCTCTGGCGCCAGCCGGTAGTCGGTGACGACGATCTGCATTCCCGCCGCGGCGGCGAGCGCGCCGGCGAAGCCCCGATAGCCGGGTGGGCCCCCGGCGGCGTATCCGCCGCCGTGATGGAACAGGATTGCGGCCTCCGGCCGGGCGGTCTGTGGCGTGAGGCGCTCGACAGGCACACCGGCAAGCGAATCGCATTCAACGGTGACACCGGCGGGGACCTTCGACATTCCGGCGATCAGTTCGATGATTCTTCGCTTTCGGGCTATCGAAAACCGATGGGAGATGAAAACCGTTCGCAGTGATCGCAGCCCAACCCGAAGGACTGCTGGGGAAATCTTCAACAGCGACTCCTACTAGTTAAGTAAGTACTTGCTACGATAATATTTCACGTCATGGTTTACAACGGCAGGGGCAGGGATGTTGGACATGGACACCACACCTGACGATGAAAAGGTCGAGGTGCTGATCCTGGGTGCAGGGCTGTGCGGTATTGCTGCGGCGATCGGACTGAGGCAGGCGGGTATCGACGACGTGATCGTCGTCGAGCGTTCAGGCAGCGTCGGTGGTACCTGGCATAACAACAGGTATCCGGGGTGTGCCGTCGATATCCCCTCCCAGGTCTACTCGTTCTCGTTCGCGCCCAAGGCCGATTGGTCGAGGGTGTACGGGAAACGTGCGGAGCTCGAGGAATATATCGTCGGCGTGGTCGATGACTTCGGCCTGCGCGGCCTGGTGCGCACCCATAACGAGATGCTTGACGCTCGGTGGGATGCCGACGCCCGTCGCTGGCGGATCACCACCGATCAATGTGTGATCTCGGCACGGTTCTTCGTGATCGCGGCCGGCCCGCTACACGAACCGGTGTTTCCGGATCTGCCCGGTCGAGACACTTTCCAGGGCCAAGCGTTTCATTCCTCGCAATGGCCCGCGGATCTTGACCTCACCGGCCGAAACGTCGTGGTCATCGGAACCGGCGCCTCCGCCATCCAGTTCGTTCCGGCGATTCAGCCGCGGGTGGCCCAGCTGAATCTGGTGCAGCGCACGCCGTCGTGGGTATTGCCAAAGCCTGATTGGGACATCAGTGAGACGTCCAAGCGGTATCTGGCCAGAATCCCGTTGCTGATGAAGGTGATCCGAGTGTTCACTTGGTTGCTTCTGGACACCTTCACGACCGCTGCGATCCGTTCGCAACGCTTCGCCCGAGCGCTGGGGGTGCTGGGGAGATTGCACATTCGGCGCCACATCAAGGATCCCTGGCGTCAACAGGCGCTGACGCCTAGGTATGCTCCCACCTGCAAACGGCTGTGCTTCTCAAACGACTACTACCGGGCGCTAGCTCAACCTAACGTCAATCTGGTCGTCTCGCCGGCAGTCGCGGTGCGCGAGGATTCTGTAGTGACCGCCGACGGAAGTGAACTGCCTGCGGACGTCATTGTCTACGGCACCGGTTTCCAGACCCTGCAACATCACCCGATTGCTGAGCGTATCCGCGGCCGAACGGAAAAGACCCTCGCCGAAGTCTGGAAAGGTGACCCCAAAGCCCATATGGGAACTGCTATCAGTGGATTCCCCAACGCGTACATGATGTTTGGACCCAATGTCGGAACACTCTCCGGATTCACGATGGCCGAGGCGCAGACCAAGTACATCGTAGGGGCCATCACGGCAGCCAAAAGGTTGGGTGTTGCCGGCCTCGATGTGACCGCAGCGGCGCAGGACGGCTTCATCGCCGAAGCGGACAAGATGTTGAACAAGTCGACCTTTATCCTGGGCGGCTGTGACAGCTACTACCTGGCAGACGGTCATCGTCGGGCATCACTGCCCTGGCCGGGGACGATGTACTCGCTGACCCGGCGATTGAGCACATTCGATCTCGAGTCGTACGACCCTATCTATCACCCGGATACCACTCCGGTGTGCTGAGCTATCGCAACTTACAATCGTTGCGCATCCAGCCACCGGTGGACTGCTCCCGCCGCAGTGCGCCATCGGCTGTCCAGCATCACGTCATGTGCGAGGTGTGGGATCAGCTGCCAGTCGGCGCCGTACGCTCGGGCAGTGGCAGCGGTTGCGCGCGCGCTGAACACGAAATCGAGTTCTGCGGCGAGGACCAACATAGGGATGGGGCGTCGTACCGGCACCGGACCGCGAAACAGGCAATCGACAAGTGCGCGGTCACTCTCCTGTTGCAGGCGCATCGCGTAGCGGGCCACCAATTCCTCGGGCATATCCGGTGAGAAGAACCAACTTCTGGCGAGTTCGGGCACTGAAAAATCTGGACCTAGCTTTCCGCGCAACAGCCCCCTGAGCATTACGCCGGGATGGTGACGCAAGGCCCGGGCCAACGTCCCCCACGAACCATGCGGAGGTGCGGAGGCGACAAGGACGGCGCCGCGCGCATCGTAGCGTTCCAGATACTTGGCGATGACAAAGCCGCCCAGCGAGTGCCCGATTAGAACCGGCAGGGTCTCCAAGGCGCAAACGGCAGTGTGCAGGTCTTCGGCGAAATCGGATAGCGTGACCTTGCGTATCGAGCCGTCGACGGGACTGCGGCCGTGCCCTCGCAGATTCAGTGCGAGGGCGCGGTACCCGTGTTCGGCAAAGTAGCTCAAGAAGTGCTCATCCCAACACCAAGCGGCATGGGAAGTGCCGTGGATGAACAACAGCGGTGTCTCATGTGTGGCGGCCGATGCGCCGCTGTCAAGGATCTCTAACATCCGCCTCTCCAGGTCGAAGTCTGCGAATCGGGGGTTCAGGGCCGAAGCGCTCGAGCGCCGCTCTGGGCCAGCAGTCGGCCTATTAGAGATCGGTGTATCTCGTTGGGACCCTCGACAATACGCCACAGACGCGCCTCGCGGTAGAAGCGTTCGACCGGAAGATCGGTGCTGTACCCCCAGCCGCCGAAAAGCTGTAGGACGCGATCGGCGATGCGGCAGACCGCTTCGGAGGCTACTACTTTGGTAATCGAGTGACGCATCCGCTGGGCCACGACACCGTCTCCTTCGCGACTGGCGGCGCTGTAGGTGAGGTTGCGAACGATTTCCAGATCCAGCGCGCAGTCGGCCAGGGTCCACTGGACGCCCTGCTGGGTGGCGAGGGTGGTCCCGAAGGACTCGCGGTTGTTCACGTGGTCGACAGCGAGGTCGATTAGCCGTTCGCAGGCGCCGGCGGCGCGGGCGCCGATCTCCAAACGTGCCGTGCCGAGTAGTTGTTGAGCCAACATGAATCCCTGGCCCGGTTCACCGAGTCGGTTGTCGTCGGTCACGTAGCAGTCTTGAAGATCGATCTCGGCGGGCGCCATCGATCCCATAGTCGCGATGCGGCGAATAACGCTGAAGCCCGGGGTGTCGGCATCGACGATGAACGCAGTAATACCCTTGGCGCCCGCGTTACGGTCAGTTCGTGCGAAAACGACTACGTAGTCGGCGATGTCGCCCAAACTGACAAAGCATTTTCGTCCGGACACGATCCAGCCGTTGCCGTTGCGTACCGCGGTTGTGGTCATATTGCCCACCGGGTCGGTTCCACCGGTCGATTCGGTCAGCGCAAATGCGCCTAGCTTCTCGCCTCGGACAACGGGATGCAGGTAGCGCCGCTGCTGGTCAGGGCTCGCCGCATAGAGGACGGACAACGGCTCCCCCATCCGGCCGATTAGGTCGGGCCCCAGCAATGAGCGAGACAACTGCTCGATCATCACGATCCGGTCGACGTGGCTGCCGCCCGCCCCGCCAACGCTTTCAGGTACGCCGAGGGCCCAGATTCCCAGCCGGTGTAGACCGGCGTAGATACGCTTCTCGACGTCGGGGGACATCGGCTCGCGTTCGTTCGGGATCAGCTCGGTATCAACGAATTTTTCGATCGTGGCGCGGAGCTGGCGCTGCTCGCGGGACAGCATGCTGCTCACGCTTCTGCCGGCCTGAAGGGGTAGAGCTGCAGCTCGACGTCCCACGTGCGGGGGCTGTCCCAGTCCCTCTTGAGCTCGAACTGCTTTACCCGCTGCGTAATTGTGCGTGGCAACTCGGTGACCAGCTCGATGTAGCGAGGGTGCATGTACTCCGGCAGCAGCGTGGCCGCGATCTTGGCGACCTCGCTTTCGCTGAGCGATGCAACGGCCGGGCGCACCAGCAGCTTGATGTCATCTTCGCCCAGCTGGGCAGGTACCGCGATGGCGGCACACTCGGCGATGGCAGAGTGCGCCGAAAGGATGTTCTCTAGTTCGGCCGAAGCGATGTTGACTCCGCGGCGGCGGATCATATGGCGCAGCCGGTCGACAAAGTAGTAATTGCCGTCGGCGTCGGCCCGCAGCAGGTCGCCGGTGTGCACCCAACCGTCTTCGTTCTTGGTTGCAGTCGCTTCTGGGTCGCCGTAGTAGACCACTGCAGGACCTTCGCTGGGTTGCTTCGGCCGGACGAGTAGTTCGCCCGGTACGCCGACCTCGACCTCAGCACCGTCGGCATCTACGAGGCGCGTTTCGATGTCGGGGCTAGGTCGTCCGATGGAGCCGGCGGGAGCATTGCCGAAATTGACGATGGTGCCGATAGTGTCACTGCCCGAGTATGACTCGATGATTGTGACGCCGAATCGGGTGGCGAATTCTTCCCAGATGTCGGCAGGCATTCCACCGCCCAGGAAGGCCTTCAGGTGGTGGTGGGCGTCCAGCGCGTCGGGCGGCTGGTTGAAGAGCATACGCGGGATCGTCCCCACGTAATATGCCAGTGTGCAGCGGTTTTCCCGGATATCCCGCCAGAAGCGACTGGCGCTGAAATGCCGGCGCAGGATTAGCGTGGCGCCCAGGCGCAAGCCGAGCGACGCCCATACCAAACCCATGGCATGGTAGGCAGGTGTCGGGATGTAGAACGATTCCTCGCCGTCGCGAAGACCCAGTGCGGCACCGATCATCGTCGCTCGAGAGCTCGTTCGCTGGTCGAGTACCACGCCTTTGGGATACCCGGTGGTTCCAGATGTGAAGTTGATGAATGCCGGGTCCCCGGCCGAGCACTCCCGCTGGTGCAGCCAGTATGCGGGATCGCAGTCGCCGCGCAACGCAGCCGCAAGGTCGGGATCGTGCGTGCTATGGGCGCTGAGCGATTCATTTCGCAACCGCACCGCGGATTTCGGGTCGGCGATAATGGTCGCGGGCGTGCAGAGCTCGACGACATGGCGCAGCGGCTGACCCTCCAGATTGCTGTTTATCAGTGCACCTAACGCCCCGATAGCCTGGGTGGCGAGTTCGGTGATGAGCAGATCCGCGCTGTTGGTGATCATGATCGCGACGGTGTCACCGGGCGCCACTCCGAGCTCGGAGAGCCAGCCTGCAAGTGCCCCGATGCGGCCGTAGAGGTTGCGGTAGGTCAGTGTCGTATCTTCGTCACGGACTGCCACCGCGGTCGCCGGACGGTCGGCGAACGTCGCGATCAGTCCTGGGTAGGTGTCGGTCTGCAGGGTGGCGGGGAAGGACGTCATCAGAGCGGCTCCTCACACTGGAGAATCTGGATATAGCAGGATCCGCCGGCACCGATCATGTGTGCCAGGGCAGTTCGCCCTTGGGTGTGCTGACGCTCTCCGGCGGCACCGCGCAGTTGTGTTGTCAGTTCTATGATCTGGGCTAGACCTGTTGCGCCACCCGGGTGGCCACGGCCGATCAACCCGCCACTCGGGCTGACTGCGACCCTGCCGCCGATATCGAACTGACCGTCGAGCACCTGCGCTCCCGCCTGTCCGGTCGGACACAAGCCGAGGTCTTCGAGATACTGCAATTCCTCGACGCTGAAGGCGTCGTGAACTTCGACCAGGTCCAGATCGTCGGCAGTGATACCCGCGGTTCGATAGGCAGCATCCGCGACGCGGCGGGTTATCCCGGGATCGGGCGCACATGCTGCTGCGGGATGCCATTGGTCGGTCGCCGAGATCGCTGCGGCCACCCGTATCGTCGCTCCGCCGTGGCGCGGCGGTTGGGCGGACAAAACGACGGCGGCGCCGCCGTCACCGATCGGGCAGCACTCGGCCCTGCGTAGCGGATCGGCGAACATGGGCGATTCCTTGAGTCTGGCGACCGAGGTGGCAGTGCGCCGCTGTGCCAGTGGATTACGGCTCGCGTTGCGTAGATTCTTTGCCACCACCGCCAGCGCTGCGTCGTCGGGTTCGCCGTGATCGTGCATGCGCTGCCGTTTGAGCATGGCAAAAGCTGTCGGCGGAAGGTTCGCGCCCGATACCGCCGCGAGATCCAGCCGCGCTTGCGAAGCGACCGCATGACCGAGGGCGCTAGCGAGGCTGCCACATCCGACCGCGACTGCGCAGTCGACATAGCCGGCAGCCACGGCGTCATACGCGCCGTTGAATGCGGCCGAACCGCTCGCTGAGGCGTTTTCCACCACGTGCGCAGGCACTCCGGTGAAGCCCAGATCTTGAACGATCTTCGGCGCTGCTCCCAAGTCGCCGCCAACAACACCGGCGATAAGGAGTTCGACCTCTGGCCAGGCGATCTTCGCGTCGGCCAATGCAGCTCGGATGGCGGAAGTGCCGAGTTCGTGGCTCGTGGCCTCATGGGTACGGGCGAACGCGGTCATTCCGATCCCGGTGACATAGACCGGACGGCGCACCGCCGCCAGGTGGCCGCTCATGATGTGCACCGGGTGAAGCCGAATCCGGTGCGGCTGTCCGTGCCGTCAATGTGCCGCGGCACCAGTGCAACGCGATCACCGATTTCCACCCCGCCATCCATGACACCTTGGACGATGCATTGTGGGCCCAGCTCGACTCGCACCAGAGTTACCGGAGGCTCGGCGCCCGGCAACGGAAAGCCTATGTGGCAATAGCTTCGGACCACACCGACAGTCGGTAGCGGGTGCTCACGGGTCGCCGCGCAGCACCGCGGGCAATGCGGCCGACGGGGGAACGCCACGGCGCCGCAGTCTGGGCATTCCCCCGAAATCAGTGTCGTAGCTTGACCGTCGGTCACCAGGATCGTGGGATCAAAAGATGGGTTCATCGGCCACACCACGTGGGTTTCCGACGTTCGCGGAATGCGCGCGGGCCCTCCGCGGCGTCCGCGGTGCGCTGAATGCGAGCTATCGCCGCCGCTTCGGCGTGGTGTGCTTCCTTGTTATCGGAGCCGTCCACGAGTTCTTTGATGGCTTGGACCGCTAGTGGAGCACTGCGCAGAATCATCTCGGTCCACTCCTCGATGGCGGACCCAAGCTCACCCTTCGTCACCACGCGGTCGACCAACCCCCATGTCAGCGCTTCGGCAGCGGTGATCGGCTCACCGGCGATCATCATGCGCAGGGCTCTTCCCTTACCAACCAGCTGTGGCAGTCTGTAAGTGGCCCCACCGGCAGGGATCATGCCGACGCGGGCTTCGGGCAGGGCGAGCCGCGCATGTTCCGATGCCAATCTCATGTCGCATGCCAACGCGAGTTCCAGCCCGCCACCGTATGCATCGCCGTTGATGGCGCACAGCAGTGGTTTACGTATCCGCAATCCATGCATGATCGTCTCGGGTAACGGTATGCCCTCGGCTTGCTTCGCGGCGACTTCTTGCGGCAGGGTTTTCAGATCGGCTCCTGCGCAGAACGTGGTGTCGCCCGTGGCGGTCAGAACCCCGGCCCACAGTCGCTCCTCGTCGTTGAGCACTGTGAAGGCCCGGTGAAGACCCTCCAACGTGGCCCAATTCAAGGCATTACCGGCGGTCGGCCGGTTCAAGCAGATATGCAGGGTGCGGTCGCGCTCGGTGACGATGACGGGTTCGCTCGATGCGGTCATGCTCAAACTGCCATCGAGAATCCGCCGTTGACCGGGTAGGTCTGGCCGGTGATCCAGTCGGCGTCGGCTCCGGCCAAGAATACGATCATCCCCGCGGCGTCGTCGGGAGTTCCTAGGCGCGACAACGGGTACGCGCGCACCATTTTGCGTTCCAGGTCGGCGGTGATGAACTCGGCGACCCGGCCGTGCTTGATGGTGCCTAGTGCGACGCAGTTGCAGGTGATCCCGGCGGGGCCCGCTTCCCTGGCCACGGCCCGCATGAAGCCGGCCGCACCGGCTTTCGCCGCAGAGTAGACAGCCAGACCGGCTTCGCCGACGCGTGCGGCGTCGGAAACCACTGTGATCACTCGGCCCCCTCGACGCTCCAACATCCCGGGTAGCACGGCACGCGTGCAGTGCATCACCGCCTGCAAGTTCAGCATCAACCATGGCTCCCACTGGGGCGGCTGCGTTGCCACAAACGGGAGAGGGTCGGAGCCGACGAGGGGCACTCCGGCATTGTTCACCAGCACGTCTACCGGGCCGTGCCGGTCGACCAGGTCGACGACAGCGTCCCAGGACGTCACGTCGGCCGTCGCCGCAATTCCGCGTGCGCCCAGCTTCGCCACCTCGCCGGCCACCCTGTCGGCCGACTCGCCGTTGATGTCGTTCACCAACACAGTGCCTACGGTCCGTTCTCGGGCCATTCGCAATGCGACCGCCCTGCCGACACCTGCCCCGGCTCCGGTGACCAAGGCAACCCGCTCAGACATCACGCCTCCTCCGCGTTTATAAGTAATGATATACTTACAATGCCTGTCTTGGTGGTGTCAACCTCGCCCTGCGCAGTTTCCCCGCAGAGGTGGCCGAGACGGCGGTCGTGGTTGAGTCAGATCGTCAGGTAACTGCGAAGATCGGTGGGGAAGAGATGTCAGGTCCGCTACGGCGACGACTACCCAAGGCAGAACGACGCGCGCTGATCTTGGAGGCGGCTCGAGAAGTGTTTCTCAGCCACGGCGTCGGTGCCACCCGTGTCGCCGATATCGCCGATGCAGCCGGGATCAACACTGCGCTGATGTATCAGCACTTCAGTTCCAAGGAGGAGCTTTTCAGCGAAGCTGTGGTGTATCCGCTGGAACAGTTGCTGGCTCGCACCGAACAGCAGACTCGAATGCTGGTCAGTGGAGCGGGCAACATCCATCAGCGGACGACGGAGGAGTTTGTGCGCGAGGTGCTGCGCATCATGGTCGAGTTGGGCCCGCTGTTCGGGACGGTGTTGTTCGGTGACCGCGAAGTCGGTAGGGCGTTCTACCGGGACCGTTTGGAACCCACGCTTAACGGCATCGTGAACCTCATCGATCGCGGCCTCCCTAACTGGCGGCACAATGAGTTCGACCCGCGCCGGACGACGGTGGCGGTCTTCGGAATGTGCTGGTTCACCGCACTGGACAGCCGCATGCGTGGCGAAACGCTTGATGTGGATGCGGCCAGTAAACAACTGACAGCGCTGATATTCAGTGGCCTGCAAGGTGATCGGGAACTCGACGTCGATTGAGAAATTGCCGTAGCACCACCTAGATGACTCCCGAGTTAGCGGAGGGCGATAACGATGAAGACCAAAGCGGCGGTCTTATGGGATAGAGACCAGAAGTGGGAGATCGAAGAAGTCGAGCTCGACGGGGCCAAGCAGGCTGAGGTCATGGTCAGGCTCACCGCCAGCGGGCTGTGCCACTCCGACAATCACATCATCACCGGAGACATGCCCTTAGTGTTGCCGGCGATCGGCGGACACGAAGGTGCCGGCGTCGTCGTCGAGGTCGGACCGGGAGTGTCTGAAGTCGCTGAAGGGGATCCGGTGGTGTTCAGTTTCGTGCCGTCCTGCGGCCGCTGCATACCATGCGTGAAAGGTATGGCCAATCTGTGTGTGCAAGGAGCGGCACTTATTGCCGGTCCTCAGCTCGACGGCACCCACCGGTTCCATGCCCGCGGTAGGGACTTGGGCCAGATGTGCATGCTCGGAACGTTCTCCGAATACACGGTGGTGCCAACGTCATCGGTGGTCAAGATTGATCCTGCACTCCCCTTGGACAAGGCCGCCCTGGTCGGGTGCGGGGTCACCACCGGCTACGGCAGCGCGGTGCGGACCGGCGAGACCCGAGACGGTGACACCGTGGTTGTGATGGGAGTCGGTGGTGTCGGAATCAATGCCGTGCAAGGTGCCCGGATCGTTGGCGCTCGCCATGTCGTGGCACTCGACCCCGTGGAATACAAGCGCATGCGTTCGCACGAATTCGGCGCAACTCACACCGCGTCCACGGTCGGTGAAGCATTCACCCTGATCGCACAACTCACGTCTGGCGAGATGGCCGACGTCTGTGTGGTCGCCACCGATTGCGCCGAAGGCGGCTATGTCGCGCAGGCGCTGAGCCTGGTCGGCAAACGTGGCCGCGTGGTGATGACCGCGACACCCCACCTCACCGAAAACACGGTGGCAATGTCGCTCGTCGACCTCATCCTGTTCGAAAAGCAGGTCCGCGGATCACTTTTCGGCTCGTCGAACCCTCACTACGACATCACTCGGATTCTGGGGCTGTACGCCAGTGGACAACTCAAACTCGATGAGTTGGTCACTCGCGAGTACGCGCTCGAGGAGATCAACCAGGGCTATGCAGACATGCATGCGGGCGCCAACCTACGCGGTCTGATCCGGTTCTGACAGTCATACGAGCATGGAGGTAGTTCACGTGCAAAAGGATTCACAATCCGCAGCCGCGCGGTCAGAGCAAGGGCCTGCCCCAATCGTCGTCACCTGCCCTGCGACCGGTGACGTGGTCGGCAGCGTACCCGTCACCCGGCCGGCCGAAGTCGATTCCATCGCCGCCCGGCTACGTGCAAACCAGCCCGCGTGGCAGGCCCTCGAAGTCAAGGGCCGGGCCCGATGGGTGGCCAAGTGGCGTGACTGGATTTTCGACCACGCCGGCGAGTTGGTGGGACTGGTACAGCAGGAGTCCGGCAAGTCCTGGGGTGACGCCAACGTCGAGACGATGGCGACCGACGTCGTCAACTATTGGATTGAGCATGCCGCTGCGTTCCTGGCGGACGAGAAGGTCCGTCCGGCCGGTCCGACGAACATCGCCAAGCGACTGACCATCTGCTACGAGCCGTATCCACTGGTAGCGGTCATCACGCCCTGGAACTATCCGCTGGCGATGCCGCTCAGCGATATCACGCCGGCGCTCCTGGCCGGTTGCGCGGTGTTGTCCAAACCCTCGGAGGTCACTCCGTTGGCCTGGCGGACCGCAGTCCTGGGCTGGAAACAGATCGGTGCTCCCGACGTACTGGAAGTTGCCATCGGTGCTGGCGAAATCGGGGCGGCGGTAGTTGATGTCGCTGATTATGTGATGTTCACCGGCTCGGTGGAAACCGGCCGCCGGGTGGCGGTGGCCGCCGCGCAACGGCTGATCCCGTGCAGCCTGGAATTGGGCGGAAAAGATGCCATGATCGTCTGCGCAGACGCCGATATCGATAGGGCTGTCGACGGTGCCGTGTGGGCCGGTTTCTTCAACGCCGGACAGACGTGCGTCTCGGTCGAGCGAGTGTATGTTGAGGCACCGGTCTATGACGAATTCGTCGAAAAACTAGTGGCCAAGACGGCCACCTTGCGCCAGGGCATGGACGCGGATCATGACTACTCGTGCGACGTCGGCGCTATGGCCAACGCAGCGCAGCTGACCATCGTCGCCGGGCACGTCGACGACGCAGTCGCCAAGGGAGCCAGGGTGCTGATCGGCGGGAAGGCTCAGGACAACGCGCTGTTCTACGAACCGACCGTATTGGTCGACGTCGATCACGATATGGACTGTATGCGCGTGGAGACCTTTGGGCCGACGCTCCCGGTGATGAAGGTGTACGACGCCCGCGAAGCGGTACAAAGAGCCAACGACTCCCGCTACGGACTGTCCGGCAGCGTCTGGACCCGCGACAAATCCAAGGGGATGGCGCTGGCCAAACTCATGAACACCGGATCGGTGAACATCAACAACGCGATTCTGTCGGTCTTCCAGTACCCGCTACCGATGCAGGGTTGGAAGGACTCGGGGCCGGGCTCACGCGCCGGCGGACCGCATGGCATCCGAAAATACTGCCGCACCAAGGGAATCGCCGCCGATCGGGTCGCGCTGAAGCGCGAGCCGTTCTGGTATCCGCATTCGTCACGAAAGGGCAGGATCCAGTCCGCCGCGTCGCGGCTGCTTCAGGCCCGTGACTGGCGGCGACGACTCGGACTCTGAGGAGCGAACACCGCAGACGCTGGGATTGCGACGAAAGGACTTGCCTATGAAGGTCGATTACTTCGTCGTCGGCGAAGCAGGGGACTGGGAACGAGCCGCCTGGGCCGAACAGCACGGATACGACGGGGTGTGGCTCCCGGAGATAACTCATGACCCGTTCCCGATGCTGGCGGTTGCCGCCACCCATACGGCCACAATCCAGTTAGGTACCTCGATCGCTTTGGCGTTCGCGCGCAATCCGATGTCACTGGCTATGGTCGCCAACGACTTGCAGCTTTACTCGGGCGGACGGTTCGTGCTCGGCGTCGGCTCGCAGATCAAGGCGCACATCACCAGGCGGTTCTCCATGCCGTGGTCGGCCCCCGCCCCGCGAATGCGCGAGTACCTGCTGGCCGTACGTGCAATCTGGCGCAGCTGGGCCACTGGCGAGCCACTGCAGTTCACTGGCGAGTACTACACACACACCCTGATGACGCCGTTCTTCAGTCCGGGACCGAACCCATATGGCAACCCGCTGATCATGCTGGCCGGTGTCGGCACGCGGATGACCGAGGTGGCCGGTGAGGTCGCCGATGGCTTTTTCGTGCACCCCTTCACCACTGAGCGTTATCTACGCGAGACGACCCTCCCCGCACTGCGCCGGGGCCGCGCAGCCGGCGGAGAGGACACCCGCGACGGTTTCGAGATCAGCGGACTGCCCTTCATCGTCACGGGGACCGACTCGGCGGCCGTGCGGGTGGCCGACGCGGCGGTGCGTAGGCAGATCGCCTTCTACGGCTCGACCCCGGCATATCGGCCGGTGCTGGACGTGCACGGCTGGGGCGATCTCGCCGAGGATCTGAGCGTGCTCTCCAAGCGCAACGCATGGGACGAAATGGGCCGCCGCATCACCGACGAGATGCTCCACGAGTTCGCGATCGTCGCACCACCCCGGCGCGTAGCCGAGGAGGTGCTCGCCAGGTATGGCGACGTCTTAACCCGCACCGGCTGCTACGCCCCCTATCCCGTGCCCGAAGGGTTCTGGCAGCCAATCATGTATGAGGTGCGGACCGGTGTCCGTGCCGGCGGTGGTGGCACCGACCGGAACTGACGGGGCGATTTCGGTTGCGTTACGACCCTCCGCATAGTAAGTATATATCTACTTATGAAGCCGAGTTGCAGAGTTCGTGGAGTTCTGCAATCGATTGACAGAGTAAGTAGTTACTGACGTAAGGTGCGTGTCATGGGTCACAGGACACTTTCTGCATGCCAACCGCTCGGCGATGAGTCACTGCAGCGCCCCCTCGAATCGCATAGCAGCTGCTCTTGCGGCGTTCCGGGCGTCGCCTGGCCGGCCCATCGGCAGGGGCGTGTCGGCCTGGCCGCGGCGGGCTTGTCTCATCGGTTTGCTGGTCATTAATGACTACGCGCGTCAACAGCGATGGATTGCCGGCCATCCCGAAGCGTGCGTTCGACGTGGCGCGGTGTCGCGCATCGCACCTCAGTGGCATCCCGCGGCGCAGCGCGGCCACGACCGGTCGAGCTGTGCAGCTGCTCGTGGACGTGTTGCGATACACGGTCACCGACGCAGTGTCGTTGCGGCTCCCGGTTCGCGAGCTTCTCGTACAGGCCTGGACGTTGCTCAAAGTGACCGCGATCCCCGGCCTGCTGATGGCGATCCCATTCGGAGCCATGGTGACGGTTGTGACGTCGGGACTAGTCAACCAAGTCGGCGCGACTTCGCTGCTCGGCGCAGCGAGTGGCGTCGGTGTAGTCCGGCAGGGCGCCCCGATCACGGCGGGACTGTTGATCGGCGGTGCGGCGGCGTCGGCCATCGCGTCGGATTTCGGGGCACGCGCGATTCGTGAAGAGCTAGAGGCAATGCGCGTCATGGGGGTCGACCCGGTACGTCGCCTGGTGGTACCGCGGTTCCTGGGCCTACTGGTGTTGGCCCCGATGCTGTGCATCTTCATCATCGCGGCCGGAACCGGCGCCGCCTTTGTCCTGGCGGTGTCAGCTAGCGGAATGTCGTCAGGAAGTTTCTGGCAGTCTTTCGGCACCTTCGCGAAGGTGACCGACATCTGGTTTGCCGTCGGTAAAACCGCCGTTTTCGCGGTGATTGTGACGATCGTGTCAACGCTTCGCGGCATGGAGGCCAAAGGAGGTCCGCGCGGCGTCGCAGATGCCGTCAACTCGTCGGTCGTCCTCAATGTTGTCTGCATCGTCTTCTCCAACCTGGCGATCACGCAATTGCAGACCATGTTCTTTCCGATGGAGGTGGCCTGATGATTCCCGCCGGTACGGCGGCGCCCTCCGGGCACATCAATACCCGGTTGATAGCGCAGCCTGTTCAGCAGGCCGGCCGAGTCGTCCGCGCCGTAGGGCAGTGGATCGTCTTCATCGCCAAGACATTCGGGCTACTTTCGATAACGCTCCGAAAATATCGGCGGGAAACGCTGCAACAGATGAACAGCCTCGCCTGGGGGCGGGGTTCGTTGATCGTCGACGGTGGCGTCGTGAGTGTGCTGCTGATCCTCGGTGTCGCCGTGGGCGCCTCTTTGGCCGTAGAGGCGTTCTCGGTCTTGAATATCATCGGATTTGGTTCGCTGTCGGGGATTGTCGCCGGAGTGGGGGCGGTACGCGTGATCGGACCGCTGGTGGGGGGCATCGCGTTTGCCTGTCAAACCGGGTGCCGGATGACCGCCGAGATCGGGTCCATGCGCATAGCCGACGAGATCGATGCCGTCGAATCGATGGGACTGCGGCCGATACCCTACGTGGTCGGAACCCGGCTGATCGGCGGGCTGGTGTGTGTGATCCCCGGATACCTCGTGACGCTGGTGACAACGTTCTACGTCATGGACGCGGTAATCCGGGTGTTTCACGATGTACCCGGCGGCACCTACAGTCACTACTTCGTCGAGTTCCTCAATCCGACCGATCTCGGCTATTCGGTTATCAAAGTAGCCGTATACTGCGTGGCCGCGACGGTTATCCATTGCTATTACGGGTATTTCGTCAGTGGCGGCCCGGTAGGCGTCGGTTTGGCCTCGGGACGCGCCGTGCGGGCGAGCCTGGTCGCGATCATGGTCCTGGACTTCGTAACCACCGTGATGCTGTGGGGCATCCGGCCTGACTTCGTATTCAAGGGGTAGGTGGGAAACGTTGTTGATACATGGATCGGCGGAGCACGAAAAGCGGACGCTGACCGTCGTTGGCATAACGGCGATGTTGTGTGCCACTGTGACCGCGCTTCTGGGCGTGACCAATCCGTTCGGGGGCCGACCGGCGGACACGATTTCGGTGATTATCGATACGCCATACGCGGGTCAGGGCGTCGCCCGCGGTACCGCGGTGGTCATGCACGGGGTGACGGTTGGGGAAGTTACGGCAGTTACCAGTCGGCCCGGCGGAGGTGTCCGGCTAGATGCGGACCTGCAACGGAAACCGGTTGCGGGATTGACCGACAGGCTGCGCATAGATTTCCGGCCCGTGAACTACTTCGGTGTCACGGGTGTCAACCTCATTGCGGGCCCAGGCGGTCAGGTACTTCACGACGGTATGCGGCTGACCGCGGTGCCGGAAGGCAACTTCACCCTCCAGGCGTTGCTGTCCCGCCTTGGTGAGGTGTCCACCGGAGTGCTGACACCTCAGCTCATCCAGGTGATCGACCGGGCCACCCGCTACACCGACGCGCTCGATCCGTTGATCGAAACCGCGTTGATCGCAGCCAATACCGTCGCCCAGGTGCAAACAGTGACCACCGAGAAACTTCTCGCAAACGCGACGGGGGTCAGTGTGGTGTTCCCGCCGGCGGTCGACGCTTTGATGGGAGCCGGCCACAATCTCATTCACGACGATGCCAATATCCAGGGACGGATTCACTCGGACTACACCGAGGAGGAATGGCAGCACCTGTTCATTCCGACGCTCGAGTTGGCGTCCGGGGGGCTTTTCGCCGACATCGGCAAGCTGGAGTCGAGTCACCTGGGTCAGTTGCTCCCGGTAACCGACACGGTCAAGGCATTGACCGATGTGGTACCGCCGTTGATCAGGCCCGAAGGCTTCGCGGAGATGCTGGCGGAGTTGCGGACCCGGTTTGAGCGGATGTACGGCGGCACTCCTGATCAACGCATGGTCCAAATCCAGATCGCTCTCGACAGTCTTCCGGGTGTAGCCGCGCCCGTCGGTGCGATGGGGGGGCCGTGATGTCGGCAACGGCAGCCTTGTGGCGGCTCGCGATTAGTGGCGTCGTCGCAGCCGTTCTGTTCATGTTGATGGTCAATGTCATTCGGCAACCGGTGGCCGCGGCGGAACGGACTTATACCGCCGAGTTCACAGATGTATCCGGGTTACATCTGGATGCCGATGTGCGGGTACGGGGAGTACGGGTGGGAAAGGTCCGCTCCGTTCAACTCGAGCGGCAGGGCGGCCACAGTATCGCCGTAGTCGCTTTCACGCTCGACAAGCGTTACGGAGTCGTGCCCGCCAGTCGCCTTGCCATCAAGTATCAAGCCTTGACCGGGTTGCGGTATGTCGATGTCGTCAATCCGGCAGAGGAGTACGCGACGGCTGATCTCGTGACGCGGGTCCCCATCGCTATGACCCAGCCGTCATTCGACATCACCGCATTGTTCAATGGGCTGCAACCGGTCATCGCAACGCTCAGTCCCGAGGAGATCAACGCCTTCGCCAGTAATGCCGTCTCATATCTGTCCGGCGACGGTGGCGGCCTGGCGCCGATGCTCGACAGCATCCACCGGCTGACGAGGTTCGTGTCGGATCGTCAGCATGTGGTGGCGGCATTAATGCGCAATCTGTCCGACGTCGCAGATTCCATCGGCGAGCATTCACAGGACCTGGTGCAGATATTGGATTGGGTCAATCGGCCGTTGGACGGCGCCCTCGACGCCATCGACGAATTCCGGAAATCCGAACTATACGGCCCCGAGTTCACCGACACCGTGGTCCGCTTGATGACAAACCTGGGGTTTCCGCCGGTCTTCAATGCTGCCACGCGTTGGCGGCTCGGACCCGATGCCGCAGTGGATGCTCCCAGCGATATCGATCTGGCGCTCGACCGTGCGATCAGCAATGTCGACAACTATATCGACGCGTTCAAGCTCGTTCCGGTTGTGGCAGAGAATATCCCGGAGCCACCGGAGTCCGGGGCGCCATTCGGGTGCACTCGCGGTCGCTTTGAGCTACCGACGCCCATGGATGTCCTGGTGAACGGCCAGAAGGTGGTCCTGTGCAATCGATGAAGCTGCTGCGGGACCCGACGCTGTGGGGAATCGGGGCGCTGTGCTCGGCCGCCGTTGTGGCACTGGTCGCGGCCATGCTCTACATCAATCCGCCGGGCGAGAAGACCGTCACCTTCTACACCGAGGACGCAGCATCGGTCCGTCCCGGTGATCAGGTCCGCATCGCCGGCATCACGGTCGGCAAGGTCAAGGACCTCGCCTTAGAGCCCGATCGGGTGCGGGTGAGGGCACAGGTCGACCAGGATGCGTTCGTCGGCGACCAATCACAGATCCAGGTGCGAATGCTCACCGTGGTCGGTGGTTACTACGTAGACCTCGTATCGCTGGGTGATTCCCCGCTGGGCGACAAACCCCTTCCGGTCGAACGCGTGACGATGCCCTACAACCTGATGCAGACCCTCGCCGACACACCGAAGATCACCGACAAGGTGGACCCCGAACCCATCAATCAGTCACTGGACCAGTTGCAGCGAGCGCTTACCGGCAGCAACCTCGATTCACTCTCGTCAATCATCGATGCCGGAAACGGTCTCGTGACCACCATAGACAGACAACGTGGTCAATTGTCCGCCATCCTCGACCTGTCCGACGAATACATCAGGTCCCTCAGCAATTACCGCGAAGGCCTCAGAGAGCTTGTCCGCAAAGCTTCTATCGTCGAACAGACTCTCGTGCTGTACGGCGAGCGATTCGGCAACTCGCTCAAGGGTATCGCCGATGTCTTCGATGCGTTAGCGCCGGTCGGTGTCTTCTACGAGAATCATCGGGACGACTTCCTGGAAAAGGTCCGTCACTACCAAGAAACCGCGCGGTACTGGGTCGAACGCAGTGGCGTAATAGTTCGGACGATCAGGTTGGTGCGCCGGAAGCTCGAACAGGTCCTGGAGGCGGAGACTGCGCCGCCAGAACTGCTGGCCACCGACCTGTGCATGCCGGTTCCGGGAGGTGCCTGCTGATGGCCACCGCGGGCCTTCGCCGGGCTTGCCGAACCGCCGCAACCACGGTTGCGGCGGGAGTGCTGGCCGTGGCTGCCGGTTCGTGCGCACTGCGTCCGGACAGTCAGCACACCGGTTATTGCGCGATCCTCCCCGACAGTGTCGGACTGTATGCCGGCAACCCGGTGACGCAGATGGGTTATCGGATCGGCAAGGTCACGGCCATCACCCCCGGGTCGCTAAATGTCCGCGTCGATTTCACGGTGGCGGAACGCCGGCTGTTTCCACACGATGTGAGGGCGATCATCAGGTCGACATCGATACTCGCCGACCGGTCGTTGGAACTGGTCGGCAACTATGACGCGGGGCCGCGGCTCCAAGCCGGCGAGTGCATTCCGATGCAACGAGCGTCCACCCCCAAGAGCCTGTCCGAAGTAATCGGCTCGGCGACAAACTTCATCAACACCGTCAACCCGAACGGATCGACGAACATCGGCGACATCGTGCGCGGGGTCGACCAAGCGGTCCACAACAACGGCGCCGGAATCAATGCGCTGCTGACCACGTCTTCGGCGTTACTGAGCAGCCCAGATCGCGCTATCGACGACATCGGATCGATCATCACCAACCTCGGAAACTTGACGTCGATACTCAAAGAGCTCCGGGGCCCACTGAAGGAGATTCTGCATGATGCAGTACAAACCATGCCGAACATCGACGAGGCGTCCGAGGGTGGCCGACGGATAGTTGAAGGGGTCGTCTGGGTCACCCCGCTTGTGGAGGATCTGGAAGTCAATCTTGGACAGGAGATTCAATTCACCCTCGATGCGACCGGGGTGGCGCTGAGGAAGCTGAGTGAGCACGCGCCCCGCACCGCAAACCTGCTGAATCCGATTCCCTGGTGGATCAACACGGCGGCCAACCATTTCAATAACCGACCCATCAGCACTCTGCGCTACCGGCCGCCGCTGTATCGCATCCACACTCCAGACGGTGTTGCGCTGTGCAACGTCATGAATGCGTCGATGGCCGGCAGCTGTGCCAACGTCCAAGGGCAGCCGTACGCCGTTGACGTCGCGCTGCTCCAGTACGTGCTCAATGCGGCGGCGAACCGATGAACTGCTGGATCCGAATCGCTGCTCTGGTCGCCGCGAGTGCCGTTGCGGTGTCGTCGTGTGCGGCCGTCGACGTCAACGTTCTGCCCCAGCCCGGAGTCTCGTACGGCAACGGCTACGAATTGGTCCTCGAATTCGAGAGCGTGCTCAACCTCCCAGATCGGGCAAAGGTGGTGATGGAGGGCACAACCGTCGGGGTTGTCACCAAGGTGACACTGAACAGCGATCGCGTGGACGTCACGTCTCGAATCGACCCGAACGTGGTGGTGCCGGCCGACATCCGCGCCTCACTGCAACAGGCCACGGTGCTGGGCGACATCTACGTCGCCCTCGAGCGTCCTCACGCCGAACAGTCGGCGACACCTCCGTTGGGGCCGGACTCGATAATTCCGCTCGCCCAGACCGTCTCGCCGCCACAAGTCGAAGACACCATCGCAAGTTTGGCGAACTTCGTGTCCAGCGGGTCCATCCAGCGGGCGCAGAACACCATCATCGGCATCAATCGCGTGACGCCTCAAGCAGAAACCGCGCGCCAGATCGCGTCACGCGTGGCCGCCGACCTCGCCGACCTCTCGAACGGTATCGAGACGGTCGACCAATGGCTCACCGGAGTTGCCGGGACCGCTCAGGTACTGCACAACCGGATCCCGACGTTCCAGGACTGGTTCTCGCCGAAGGGAATGACGGGGTTCGACCGGCTGACGGTCACCGCCGGGTATGTCGGCAAGCTACTGCCATCTGTCGGCAGCATCTACGCGAACGGCTACTGGCTGGTGCCATTGCTGGAATCGGTCGCCGATGCCATGGGCGCGATGCAGCGTGACAAACGGGCGTTCGAAGCAGAAGTGCCGGCTTGGCGGCGGTTGTTCTACGAGAACTTCCTACCGCAGGACAAGTATCCGGCGATCAACATCACGTCCATCCTGGGCCCCGACGGTCGCGAACTGTCCGGCAACGTACAAGACGTGCTGCGAATCATTGGAGCAGCGCCATGAGAGTCCGAGACATTTTGTCGTTCCTGGCTTTCGGGGTGATGATCGCATTCGGTGTCAGCTACATAGGCGCGCTCGGTGTCCGGATCGGACCGCCTTCCCACCGCACCGACATCTCGATGGTGGTGGATGACGTCAACGGACTGGTTGTCGGGTCCAAAGTCCTGCTCCGCGGTGCGCCGATCGGTGTGGTCGATCGTATCGAGTCTGCTGTGGACGGGGCCGTCGTCGATTTCTACATCGGCGACAGATTTCACGTTCCGGTTGACAGTGATGTGCGGCTCGAAAACCTGTCCGCGTTGGGGGAAACCTACCTGAGCCTGGTGCCCCGCACTCAAGACGGGCCAATGATGGGCAACGGGCACCGGATCGCAAAGGAATCCATCGCGGCGCCACCGTCGATATCGGAACTGGCGACTAGCGTCGTGCGGGTCCTTAATCAACTGGACCCCGGGGCACTCGAACGCATCGTCGGTGAGGCCGATAGTGCATTACCCGATACAAACGCGGTGTTGCCCAATCTGTCACGCACGAGCAGGATGCTCAGGAACACCGCTGCGGACATGAACGGTCGCGGACGTGAACTGCTCACCAACTTCCAGATATTGCTAGGTAATTCTGGGTGGCTTGGCCCCGTGCTCGCCGACCTCACCTTCCAGATCGACAGCTACAGCCCGCACCTTCGAACTTTGTTCAGCACTGTTCCGCCCCTTATCGCGGTAGGTGCCCCCGAGCCGCTGGTGAAGTTCAATGCGTTCCTCGCGCGGATTCAGAAGATGTTGGACGACAACGGTGGCGACTTCCAAGTGATAGGTGACAGATTTCTCCCACACATCAAGGGTATTGCCGGTGCGCTGCTGAACTTCGACACCGGTCAGATGCTGGCGAACATCTTGGCCAGCGTTCCCGAGGATGGAGCCGTCACCCTGCATGTCAGCCTTCCAGGGAGCTAGCGGGGCAGCGGTGAACGGTTCTTGCACTCAGAGTCATCGAGCGAAGTGGAGAAGGGGCCCATGACGACGATTGAGGAATCCGGCGTGGATGAATTAGATGTGTCCGGCGAGGTCCTAGCGAATGCGGATACGGAGGAAGTGCCGGCTGATGCGAAACCCATGCGGCAACTGCGATTCACCATCTCGCTGCGCAGTCTGCGGTCCGCTGCGGCGGTCGTCGCGCTGATTGTTTCCATTGGTGTGCCAGTGTGGTTATACGTTGGCGCGGAGCGCAAACTTGCCGCCCAGGCCCACCAGGCCCAGGGCCAAGCGCACGCCGAGAAGGTCGCTCTGGACTACGCCGTCGAGGCTGCAGAGATCAATTTTCAAGACCTGGGTTCGTGGCAGGCGAAACTCACCGCCGGTACCGGACCCGAGCTCAAGGAGAAGCTCACCAAAGCGGGGCGGGAAATGGAACAGATTCTCGCTCCCCTCGAATGGAGCTCGACAGCGCGTCCCCTTGCCGCCAAGGTTCGGTCGGATACCGGTGGGATCTATGTCGTCGACTGTTTCGTCAGCGTCCTGACTAAGACGGTCCAAAGCTCAGAACCGTTGCAGTCGACCGCGACGTACAGCATCACCATCGACAGCAACAACGATTGGCAAATCAGTGATGTTGGCGGGATCGGCGCTGTGGTGGAGCAGAAGTAGGCGAGGCGGGGCACGCGAGCCAAGGAGATACCGATGACCGATAGCCGTTTCCGTTCAACGAGTGTGGGGGATCGCAGCGCCCTCGCCGCCTTCGCAATCACGGTGCTGTCGACGGCGGGTGTCCTAGCTGGGCCCACTTCTCATGCGGATCCCGCGCCCGATGACGAACTCATCCGGCCACTACCTGTGATCGCCCCGGGGCCGTCGAACTGGAAACCGAAATTTCCTTTCCCCTACGACCAAACCAGGGAAAACGTCACCGACGCCGACATCACCGCACAACGGGAGATGTGTCAGTGGTACACCGCCCAGTACGAAACGCTGAGACGTCAGATCGACAGGGTGCAGTTCAACCGGATCACTCCCAACGGACCGGGTGTCATCAGCGGCGCAGGCAGTGACTGGGAGTACAGCGCCAATGGCATCCAAGAGCAGGTTGACATCGTCACTGCAAATATCGACCAGGCGGTCGAGTTCCTCGCCCCAAGGGCGCAGGCGCTGACTCAGAGTCACGACGCCACCGGAGACACCTACTTCCCGATCTACGAAGGAGAAAGCTTCTATCTACTGTGGCAGCACCTTTCCAACGTGAACGATGGTATCAAGGCCCATCAACCCGATTGGTTCACCGGCCCGTCCGTCCTCAGGGTGAAGCGCTGGGGTACCAGGATCAGTCGTTCGCATGTCTGCGACTAGACGGAAACTCGAACACAGGAGAACAAGTGATTCTTACCCGCGCGGTTGACTTTGGCGGCCTTCGCATCCGTGGCCCGATAGGTAGTGGGACCGCTCAACTCGGCGCGGTGGCGGTCTGCTTTGTCGGTCTCGTCCTCGCGCCGCCGGCGCACGCGGATTCGGTGGCGGCGGTGAAAGCTGCGGTCATATCAGCGCGCGATGAAACATCATGCGCGGCCCTGCGATATGACCTGGTTGTTGAGCAGGCTGCCGAGGTCTTCAATCGAATGACGGACGATTACCTCGATCACACCGCAACCCGAGTGCAGAATAAGGATACGCGGCCTGGTTCGATTCCCGACCCCGTACCAGGCCTAAAGGATCTCGGCTACCCCGCCACCAAGGCATTCCTGCTTCAGGGTGCCAACCACAACGGCGCATCCGCGATTAAAGCCGCGCTGCTGCAGGGGTACGCGGCCGGCAAGATCGACGACTGTTCTTACACCGACTTCGGCGTGAGCATGCGCTACAACGAACGGACAGGCTATAACCTGGCCGCGGTGATCCTGGCGGCGCCCCAGCACTTTCACTCGATCGGTTCGGTTGTCCGATCCGATGTTGCTGATATGGAGGAGGATCAATGACCCGCAGCACGCTCCTCGTGGCTGTGTTGGTGGCCGGTATCTCCGTCGTCGCGCCGAATCCAGTCGCATGCGCCGACGACAACGTGACGTACGAGGTTGTTTCAGATTCCGTCACCAGCGCGAATCTGGAGTATTTCGATGGTATGACGCGCAGATCACTCGAAGATGTGCCGCTACCGTGGCGGACCGAGGCTGCCATATCCAATCCGCGCAGCTGGGCCACAGACGGCGCAGAGATTCGGGCGGATTGGCGAAAGAGTATCGCGACTCCAGTGTGGCGACCGGGCAAGTGGGTCACAGTCCGCATCTACATCGGCAATCAACTGCGCTGCCAGAACACCTTGGATGTTGGTAACGCGGCATGCTACGGCAGCACGTCGTTCAAATCGTGACTGTCGGGTGTGGGCGAAGACGGGAGACCGTACGAGAGATGGCGGTGATCGCGATGCGTAGGGCCCGGGGGTGGTCAGTGGGTGCGGGATTGATCGGCTCGCTGCTCTACATGGCGACACCCGCACCGGCCGATCCGGCCGGTGGTGCATTGGCGAGCCCTTTTCCGGAGATCGAGCACATCACCGGGTGGTATGAACACCTCGCAGCGGATGAGTTCGTCGTTGCCGGTCGTCCTGGGATCTGGTTTCTGTCGCCGGCTGGACTCAATTGTGGGATCTGGGTTTGGGGAAGTTTCGGCTGCCAAGGCCAAATCCCGGGTGCGCCTCCAGGCGACAATCACATCGCGTGGTTCAACGGCAACCGATCGGTTCACCACGGCTGGACGGCAGCCATGCAGTTCCCCGCCGGACAAGCGGTGCGGGCGCTGCCGCCCCGAAGCTACGTGACATTCGAGTCGACGACGTGTGCCGTCACGCCCGACGGGAACACCTATTGCGAACATGGTGCGAACAAGTTCATGATCACGTCGCAGGGCACCTGGTTCAAGGGTTGGGATGATCGACGGTCCCAGGCCTGTAATGCTTATGGGTCCTGTGTCCCGGACTGGTGAATCGACAGTGTTCCGCCTCGTTATCCTGGGCCCCAGCCGGTTTCAGGCCGCACCTCAACCGAGAGTGTCCGGGCACAGCTCTGCCTGTGCGGCGGCGATCACCTGCGCCAGGTGGCTCACTGGCAGGTAGCGGTATGCAGTGTCCTCGGGGCCGAGGCCGCGATGCAGGGAGTCGCAGATCATCTGCCCGTCGTGTACTACCTCTCCGGCCGGCAAGGGTATCGAAACTCGTTCTTCCCGTAATCTCGCCAGAAAGTTGGATTCCTCGGCGGTCAGGTAGCCGTTGAATACCCAGCCCTGGTCGTCGGCGCGTGCCGGCGCCGTCGGCGACAGCTGGGCAGTCACCAAAACGGCGGCGAGAGTACAGGCCCGTGCCGGTCGTGCCAGCTGTCTCATGTTCAGTCCTTTCGCCGGCAGCGCTAAGCGGCGTGGCTCGCGTGTCGTTCACACATCATGGTCTGCGCCTACGCCCTCGAGAAGCATCGATGTGATAGCCCTCGCCGTCTCTGCTCGGTCGCGGGTATGCCCACACAGTCGGTCGGCGGTACTGATAAACCACGTCATCCCCACCGTTGACCGCACTAGCAGGTCGACATCGAACTCCTTGTGCCGCCACGCCGAAAAGTTGGCTTGGACGACACGCTCGACGTCCTTCAGTGAGGGGTCAATGCGATTGCGGAAGTACTCCGCAGCACGGTCCGCTTGCCCGAATAGCATCACTCCCAGGAGCGACCCGATCTCGTCCATCACACCAAGCAGGTCGTACAGAAACTGGTAGGTGCGTTCGTACATCACGACGCCACTGACGTCGAATTCCTCCGGAGGGTCACCGGACAACTCGACCAACTTGCCCACTGCTTCTTCGAGAGGTGCAGCAACCGCAGCTTCGAACAGGTCCTCTTTCGACCCGAAGTGGCGGTAGAGCAGTGCCTCGTTTACGCCAGCTGCCGCCGCTAGATCACGGGTACGGGCTCCATCAAAGCCGGATTGCTCAAAGACCTGGCGTGCCGCATTGATGATCTGTTCCCTGCGCTGGTCTGCGGACAGGCGAGATTGCGGGTTTGGGTACGAATCGCGGCCCCCGGCTGATTTAGACGGCATCGGAGCGCGACGGGGTAAGTGAATACTTCACGCCAGTGAGCTTACCCCGCAGCGTCAAGCCATTCCGCGAATGCAGCGCCGGCGACGGGGTAGGACTGGGCATGGGCAAGCGGCTATCCGGCTCTTCCGGTTTCAGAGTGCGTTGATCCGGTCTTGAAGTTGGCCGGAGTGGATCAGGGATCGCAGGATGTAGTGGTTGAGGTTGCGAAATCCCAGTGCGATGCCGCGTAGGTGTTCCAGGCGGCCGTTGATGGCTTCGACGGGGCCGTTGGAGATGCCGACGTCGAAGTAGGCCAGGATTTCGCGGCGCCGCTTCCAGAGACTGCGACCCAGCTGCGCC
>Ga0182736_1000953_pt1 | contig 33929 bp, 33 predicted proteins | sample eDN5th30CKraftBY_FD_128882 | JGI IMG/M metagenome (GOLD analysis project Ga0182736, IMG submission 128882) | Enriched backyard soil microbial communities from Emeryville, California, USA - eDNA 5th pass 30_C Kraft BY (version 2) (version 2) | ecosystem: Environmental > Terrestrial > Soil >...
CCGCGCAACCTCCACTGCGGACGCACGCGCGCCTTCCTCACCGCTTTGCGAAAGCGCCTGCGTCACCGAAGCACCGGGCGCGATTGCCGATGACCGCCGTCTCGCCGATCACCACGCCCGTGCCGTGATCGATGAAAAAGCCCGAGCCGATGCGCGCGCCCGGATGAATGTCGATGCCTGTTTCCCCATGCGCGAGTTCCGCGACGATGCGCGCGAGCAGCGGCAACCCGAGCCGGTAGAGCTCGTGCGCGACGCGATGGTGAATCATCACGAGAATGCCGGGATAGCAGAGCAGCACTTCATCGACGCTGCCCGCCGCCGGGTCGCCCTGATAGGCCGCGAGGATGTCGCTGTCGAGCAGACTGCGAATGCGCGGCAGGGTTTTCGCGAACGCGCGTATCGCATCGCTCGCGCGCGTTTCGACGGCGTGATCGTCGCGCGGCAGATGACGCGCCTTGTATTGCAGTTCGAGCTTCGCCTGCACGAGCAGCCCTTGCAGCGCGAAGTCGAGCGCGTGGCCGACGTAGAAGTTTTCGCTTTCCTGTCGCAGGTCGGGCGGTCCGAGCCGCATCGGAAAGAGCGCGCCTTTCAGTGCGCCGATGATGTCGCCAAGCGCCTCGCGTGCGGGAAGCTCGCGCCCGCCCGGTTCGAGCGAGCGCTTCTGGGCTTCGCGCCACTGCTGGCGGACTGTCTGAAGCGATTGGACGATGTCGTCGATGTCGAATACAGCCACAGTGCAGTCCTTTCCATGTAATGGGTCAGCTCGCGTGGGCGCGCGATGCGCGAGCGGTAAATTCGTCGCGCGCGCTCATCGATGGGAGCGAGCGGTCGACGCGCCGCCTGCATCGCAGCGAAACAGCGGCGGTTCGACCGGCGGCTGAAACATGTCGACCGCATTGCCCATGTTGAAGTAGCCCGCCTGCGCGAATAACGCGATGTGTTCAAGCCGCTCCGCGCGGCTCGCCTCTCCGTCGCCGCGCGTAGAAGTGCGCGGCGCTTCGCACCCGCACGCATTCATCGCGCGTCTGGCTTCACGCAGAAAGCGGCGCTCGCGCGACCGTTCGAAACGGTTGGACAGCATGTGCCAGCAAGACGTCAGGATATGCGCCATGACTCGCTACCTTCGAATGACGATGACATCAATCTAGGCCCGCGCGACGCGTTTCACAAACGAGCTTTTCTGCGTTGCATTGCAGGCATCGTGCGGACCCGGCTGCGCTCTGCGGAGCGGCGCGAGAGCAGTGCGTGCGCGAGCGCTTGCAGCGCACCGCACAGCATCAGATAGACGAAGCCGACGAACAGGAAGATCTGCGCCGGATAGACCATCAACCGGTTGTTGAGCTGATTGGCGAGGAACGTGAATTCCGGCACGCCGACGATATAGGCAAGCGACGTATCCTTGATGAGCGAGACCCATTGATTGACGAACGACGGCATCATCACGCGCACGGCCTGCGGCAACACGACTTCGCGCAGCGCCTGCCAGCGCGTGAGGCCGAGCGACATCGCCGCCTGCCACTGCCCGTTGCCGATCGACACGATGCCCGCATGGACCGAATGCGACAGATACGCGCCGCCGATCAGCGCGAGCGCGCATACGACGGTCGCGAGGCCCGGCACATTGACGTGCAGCAGAATCGGCATCAGAAAGAAGGTCCAGAAAATCAGCATCAGCACGGGAATCGCGCGAAAGAACGCAACCAGCGCGGTCAGCAGGATCTGCGCGACGCCGCGTGTCATCGAAAGCGCGATGCCGCCCGCGAGCCCGATGATCGCCGCAAGAATCGCGGAGGAAATGGAAAGCGCGAGCGTCAGCGCAACGCCGCCGAGCGGTCCGGAAGGAAACGCGCCCAGCAGGAGATAGCGCAGCGACGCGAACCAGTCGACCTCGTTCATGCGTGGACTCGCCGCAGCGCGCGCACGCCGGTGCGCTGCCACACGACCAGCGCCGCTTCGATGACCGCGATGGTCAGCACATAGAACACCGTGGCCGTGCCGAATGCCTGAAATGTCCTGAAGGACTCGGTATCGACCTGACGCGACATGTACGAAAGCTCCGCGACGCCTACCGCCATCGTCAGCGACGAGTTCTTCACCACGTTCATGTATTGCCCGGCGAGCGGCGGCGTCGCGATGCGCAGCGCCTGCGGCAGGATCACGTAGCGCAGCGCGGCATAGCGGCTCATGCCGAGCGCGGCCGCCGCCTGCTCTTGCGCCGCACTCACGCCACGCATACCCGCACGAAACTCCTCGCCGATGAACGCCGTCGTGTAGCAGGTCAATCCGATCCAGCCCGCGAACAGCTCGAAACTCGGCCAACGCAAAACGAACGGCCCGAACGTCGCGGCATGCGGCGTGTTGAGCCACGTCATCCATTCGGACGGCAGCAACGCGGCCGCCCCGAAATACCAGAACAGCAACTGGACGAGCAGCGGCGAATTGCGAAAGACGAAGACATACGATGCCGCGACGCGTGCGAGCGCCGCATTGCCCGACGTGCGCGCGACGGCCAGCGCGAAGCCGAGCAGCGTCGCGCAGATCGCCGCGCAGGCGGACAACATCAGCGTGACGGCGAAGCCCTGCTCCAGCCACGCGAGATATTTCGGATCGAGCCAGCTATGCATGATCGACGGCGATCAACCGTTCTTCTGCGGATCGCCGATCTTGAAGAGGCGCGGCAGCGGCGCGGCGCTCTTCGGGCTGAACCACTTGTCGTAGATGCGCGTCGCTTCGCCGTCCGTTTCGAGTTTGGTGAGCGTGCCGTTCACGGCGTCGAGCAGGCGCGTCTCGCCCTTCGGCACGCCGACGCCTTCGTAATCGTTGGAGATCGTGAAGGCCGGAATTTCGTAGCTGGCCTTGTCCGGCACGCGCGCGAGCAACGCAACCAGCTTCGGTCCGTCCTGCGTGATCGCCTGCACGTTGCCCGTGCGCAGCGCGGCGAAAGCGAACGGCGTGTCGTCATAGGCGACGATGGTCGCGTTCGGGAATTTCGCCCGCACCTGCTGTTCGTTCGTCGTTCCCTTGTCCGCGCCGATGCGCAGGCTGTTGATCTGATCGGGCGATTTCAGCACGCCCTTCTTCGCGATGAACTGCGTGCCCGATGCGAAGTACGGCGTGCTGAAATCGACTTCCTTTTTGCGCTCGTCGGTGATCGTGAAGTTGGCGAAGACGAGATCGACCTTGCCCGACTTCAGAAACGCGATGCGGTTGGCCGGATTGGTCGGCTGCACTTCCAGCTTGACGCCCAGGCTCTTCGCCACCGCGCGCGCATAGTCGACATCGAGACCGACGAGCTGATTGTCCTTCGGATCGACGAAGCCGAACGGCGGATTGCTGTCGAACGCCGCGACGCGCAGCACGCCGGCTTTCTTGATGTCGTCGAGCCTGTCCGCATGCGCGGCATTCGAAGCCACTGCCAGCAGTGCAGCGAGCACCGCGCCCCAGGTCCTGATTTTCATTGGCGAGTTCCTTGTTCGTTGCGCCGGTGTGCGTCGCCGGGCGGCGGCACGATGGCGAGGCTGGCACTCTATCGGTGCCGCCGCTTCGACGGAACGAAGTTTTTGTCACGAAGAAAGCAGGCGTGGAGATTTGGCGCGACGCCCGCATTGCCGTCGCGTGCACATGCTTATGACTTCCGTTGCCATAGCGATATGTGCATCGCTACGTTGGTCCGAATGGGCGCTCGTCTTAGCATCGGAAGCTTTCGCCAACCAGAGCTTCCGCCATGTCGAAAACAAAAACCACCGATCGCCGCGCTTTTCTCTCCCTGACCGCGCGGGCCGCGACGGGCGCCGCCGCGCTCGCGGTCACGCCGGCATCGTTCGCCCAGCAAGCCGCGCAAGCGCAGCCGCGCGTGTTGCGCATCGGCAATCAGAAAGGCTATCTGAACCTGCTCAAGGGACGTGCAACGCTGGAGAAGCGTCTGGCTCCGCTCAACGTATCCGTGAGCTGGACGGAGTTCTCCGCGGGTCCGGTGCAGCTCGAAGCGCTCAATGTCGGCTCGATCGATTTCGGCGACGTGGGCGAAGCGCCGCCGATCTTCGCGCAGGCGGCCGGCGCGCCGCTCGCCTACGTCGCCGCCACGCCGACGCGGCCGCATTCCGAAGCCGTGCTGGTGCCGGCGCAATCGTCCGTCAAAACGGTGGCGGATTTGAAAGGCAAGCGTATCGCGTTGAACAAGGGCAGCAATGTCCATTACTTCCTCGTGAAGCTGCTGCGCCAACATGGCCTTCAGTATCGCGACGTCGAACTCGCCTATCTCGCGCCCGCCGACGCGCGCGCCGCCTTCGAGCGCGGCTCGATCGATGCGTGGGTCATTTGGGACCCGTACTTCGCCGCCGCGCAGCAGTCGCTGAATGCGCGCGTCGTGGCGGACGCGAGCGGCGTCGTGGGCAACCGCGCCTACTATTTTTCGTCGCAAGACTATGTGGCGAAGAATGCCGACGTGATCCGGATCGTCATCGAGGAGATCAAGGCCGTCGATCAATGGGGCAAGCAGCATCCGGACGAACTCGCGAGCGAACTCGCGCGGCTTTGGGGCCTGCCCAAACCTGTCGTCGATCTCGCGGTGAGCCGGCAGGTCTTCGGTACGGAAGCCATCACGCGGGCGATCATCGCGGAGCAGCAGCAGATCGCCGACACCTTCGTCGAGCTCGGGCTGGTGCCGAAACATGTCGACGTGCTGAGGGCCGCGCCGCCCGGTCTTGCCTGACGGCCGTCGATGCCTTGCGCGCCGCGCCTGAAAGCCGCGGCATCGTGTAGCGATCCGCGCAAGACGTCAGAACACGCGCCCTTCGGTCAGATGCGTCGTCACGCCGTTGAGCGCGTAATCGCCGATCACGCGCGCCTTATGCATCAGCGGATTGTGGCTGAAGATCGTGCGCAGATTGCGCCAGTGGCGATCGAAGTTATGCGCGCGCGCCGTCGCCGATGCGCCGCCCGCTTCGAACATGCGCTCCGCCGCGCTCAACGCGAGCTTGCTGACGACGATCTGCGTGCGCGCCGTCGCGAGCGCGCCTTCCAGCACGAGCGCGTCGGCGCCGGCATCGCCGTTGCGAATCGCTTGCGACGATCGTTCGAGCACGCGCGCGTTGTCGCGCACGAGCGCATCGATCGCGTGACTGTTCGCGCTCAATTCGCCCACGACCTGCTGAATGAACGCATCCTCGCGCGCCGACGGCGCCGCGCTATGCAGCACGGGGCGTCCGTGTTTCAGCACATAGCGCTCCGCATCCGCGACGACGTTGCGTACGATGCCCGCCGCCACCGCCACCAGATGCAACTGACGCAGCGCGCCACCGTGACGGCCCGTGAGCGTCGTCTGCACGCGCGGCGTGACTTCGTCCGCGTACACGATCAGATCGTCGAACTCGAGACTGCCGCTCGCGGTCATGCGCTGCCCCATGCCGTCCCAGTCGTCGAGCACGCGCAGCCCCTCGCGTTGAACCGGCACGACGGCTATGGCGGCCTCGCCGTGTTCGTCCTGCACGTTCAGGCGCGCGTAGTCGGAGAACGCGGTGCCCGTCGCGTAATACTTGCGGCCGCTCAGACGAAAGTGATCGCCTTCGCGCCGAAGTTGCGTCGTGATTTCGCCGGGGCGCGACGTGCCCGCTTCGGTCGATGCGCCGCCGAAGATCGCGCCTTCCGCCACGCGCTTGATCTGCAATGCATTGAACGGCGTGCGCGGCGCAAGCAGCAGCGCTTCGGTCTGGTCGAAGTGAATGCGCAACGCGTGCGCGACGTTGCTTTCGTGCGCGGCAAGCGTTGCGATCACGTCGAAGACGTCTTCGAGCGAGCCGCCGAGTCCGCCCCATTCGAGCGGAAAGCGCAACGTCCCGAGGCCCGATCGACGAAACAGCGCAAAGGCATCGAACGGCAGTTCGCGGCGCACCTCGCGCGCGGCCGCATCTTCGCCGATGGACTGTGCCAGTTCAGGCAGCGCGGCGAGCGCGGCTTCGAGCTTCTGATTTTTATTCGACATATGACGTGACGTTCCTATGGTATTGATGCGTGCTCTACGCGGCCTGCGCGTCGAATCGTTTGCCGGGAATCGCTTCGAGCAGCGTGCGCGTGTACGCATGCTTCGGCGCGCGCCATATCTCGCGATGATCGCCGCTTTCGACGATGCGCCCGCCATGCATCACATGGACGCGGTCGGCGATATAGCGCACCACCGAGAGATCGTGCGAGATGAAGAGATAAGCGAGCCCGAGGTCGCGTTTCAGCTCGACGAGCAGATTGAGTATCTGCGCCTGAATGGACACATCGAGCGCGGAGACGGGTTCGTCGCAGATCAGCAGCGCGGGCTCGAGCACGAGCGCCCGCGCAATGCCGATGCGCTGCCGCTGACCGCCCGAAAACTCGTGCGGATAGCGATCAAGCGCGGCGCTCGGCAAACCGACGCGATCGAGCATCGCGCTTGCGCGTCGGCGGCGTTCGCGTGCATCGGCGATGCCGTTCACGATCATCACCGTATCGAGGATGTCGCCGACGCTGCGGCGTGGATTCAGCGACGCATACGGGTCCTGAAACACCATCTGCACCTGCGCCCGCAGCGGGCGCAACGCGCGTTCGCTCAGGGGCGCCAGATCGACGCCGCGCAGGCGGATCGCGCCACCCGACGCCGGCACGAGACGCAGGATCGCTTTCGAAAGGGTCGACTTGCCGCAGCCGGATTCGCCGACGAGACCCACGGTTTCGCCGCGCGCGATATCGAACGACACGTCGTCGACGGCGCGCAACGCGCCCCTGCCATGCCGATGCACATAATCGACCGTCAGATGTTGCACCGAGAGCAGCGGCGCGTCGTTGTCGAATCGCGTTTCCGGCGCGCTGACGGGCGCAAGCGGCGTCACGTTGAACGCGGGCTTGTCATCGGCGCCTTGCACGTGACGAATCTCCGGCAGCTTCCAGTCGCGGTAATGCAACTCCGTCGCCACGTTCAGCGATGCGCCCAGCAGCCCGCGCGTGTACGCATGCCGCGGCCGCTCGAAGAGTTGACGCACCGGCGCTTCCTCGACCTTTTCGCCCGCGAGCATCACGGCGACGCGATCCGCATGTTCGGCGACGACGCCGAGATCGTGCGTGATGAGCAGCAGCGACATCGACAGATCGCGCCGCAATTCGGCAAGCAGTTCGAGAATGCGCGCCTGAATCGTGACGTCGAGCGCGGTGGTCGGTTCATCCGCGATCAGCAGACGCGGACGGCATGCGACGGCCATCGCGATCATCACGCGCTGGCGCTGTCCGCCCGACAGCTCGTGCGGATAGTCGAAGACGCGTCGATGCGGCTCCGGAATACGCACGAGATCGAGCAGTTCGACGGCGCGCTTCATCGCCGCTGGCTTCGACAGCGCTTCGTGCCGTCGCAAGGTCTCGACGATCTGCGCGCCGACCGTGAGCACCGGATTGAGCGATGTCATCGGCTCCTGAAAAATCATCGAGATGTCGCGGCCGCGCACATCGCGCATTTCACGCGGGCTCAGCGCGAGCACGTCGCGTCCGTCGAAGCGGACGCTGCCCGTCACGCGGCCCGGCTCCGGCACGAGCCGCATGAGCGACAGCGCGGTCGCCGATTTGCCGCAGCCGGACTCGCCGACGAGCGCGAGCGTCTCGCCTTCGGCTATGTCCAGATCGATGCCGCGCACCGCGCGATGCGCGCCGAAACTCACGCGCAGATCGCGCACTTCAAGAAGATTCGCCACGGACAGGTCTCGGGTCAGGAACGTTCGCGCATGCGCGGGTTGAGTGCGTCGTTGAGGCCGTCGCCGAGCAGATTGAGCGCGAGCACCGCGAGCACGATCGCCGCGCCCGGCACGGCGGTCAAATACCACGCGGTGCGCAACGAATCGCGCCCCGCGCCGATCATGCCGCCCCATGTGACGACGTTCGGGTCGCCCATGCCCAGAAACGACAGCGAAGACTCGATCAGGATCGCGCTCGCGACCATCACCGATGCGGTCACGATCACCGGCGGCAGCGCGTTCGGCAAGATCTCGCCGAAGATGATGCGCGCGTCGGAAAAGCCCTGACTGCGCGCGGCGAGCACGAAGTCCGACGAACGCAGCGTGCGGAACTCGGCGCGCACGATACGCGCGACCGTCGGCCACGAAGCGATGCCGATGGCCAGCGCGATCACCGTCACGTTCGGCCGCCCTATCGCGACGATCACGATCACGAGCAGAAACGACGGCACGGTTTGAAACAGCTCGGTGACGCGCACGAGAAGATCGTCGATGACGCCGCCGAAAAAGCCGCCCATCGCGCCGACGAGCGTGCCGATGACGAGCCCGATCGCCGCCGCCGATGCGCCGATCAGCAGCGACACGCGTGTGCCGTGCGCGATGCCGGCGGCGACATCGCGGCCGAGCGAATCGGTGCCGAGGCGATACAGCGGGTCGCTGCCCGGCCATTCGAAGGGCGCGGCGACCATATCGAGCGGATCGCCGGGAAAAAGATACGGCGCACTCAGCGCAAGCGCGATGAACGCAGTCAGCAGCACGATGCCCGCGAGCGCGGACGGATTGCGCAGCAGCGCGCGCCACACGCCGCGCGAGGCGCGAGCGTAAGGCGCACGTTGAGCGCGCCGCGCGCCGAATAGCGCACCGGCGAGCTGGCGCCGCCACGCCGAGCCGTGGCCGGATGAAGCGAGTTCGGTGGAATCGGAAGCCATGCGTTTTCAGGTTCGATGAGTCAGACGATGCGTGGATCGAGCCACGCCTGCAGCAGATCGACCGTCACGTTGGCGACGATCACGAGCAGCGACGAAAGCAGCAACACGCCGAGCAGCACGCTGAAATCGCGCGCCATGACAGCATCGAGCGCAAGACGCCCGAGGCCCGGCCAACTGAACACGGTTTCCGTGACGGCCGCGCCGCCGAGCAGCGTGCCGAAGTGAATGCCGACCATCGTCGTGAGCGGCATCAGCGCGTTGCGCAGCACATGACGCACGGTGACGCGCAGCGGATGCAGCCCCTTCGCGTGCGCAGTACGCACGAAGTCCTGGCGCTTCACTTCGAGCATCGCGGCGCGCGTGAGACGCGCGTAGATGGCGACGAAGAAAGTCGCGAGCGTCACGGCCGGCAGCAGCACATGTTTCGCGACATCGGCGGCATACGCGAAGCCGTGCAAGGACGCGCCGACGGTGATATCGCCGCCGCTCGGCAGCCAGCCGAGATGCACCGAGAACAGCACGATGGCGAGCAGGCCGATCCAGAAGCCGGGCGTCGAATACAGCACGAGCGCGAGCACGGACAGCACGCGATCCGGCCACTTGCCCGCCCAATGCGCCATGACCGCGCCGAGCACGATGCCCGCGGCGATCGCGAGGGCGAGCGCCGTGCCCATCAGCAGCAAGGTGTTCGGCAGCCGCGACAGAATCAGCTGCATGACGGGCGCGTCGTAACGCGGCGAATAGCCGAGACTGCCGTGCGCGAGATGCGACAGATACGCGCCGAGCTGATGCAGCACCGGCTGATCGAGGCCGAACTTCGCGCGCAATGCCTGCAGCGTTTCGGCGGTCGCGGAGCCCGCTTCGCCCGCGAGCACATCGGCGGCGTCGCCGGGCATCAGCTTCAGCAGGAAGAAGTTCAGGACCACGATGGCGAGCATCGTCGGCAGGGCCTGCCATGCGGTGCGCCGCGCGATGGCGGCGAAGCGCGTGCGTCGGTTCATCGGCGTCCGTCCTCAGGCGCTCAGCCACACATCGGCGAGATTGCCTTCCAGCCCCTGCGCCGACACCGTGTGATTGCGCACGCGCCGGTTCGCGAGCGTGACCATGCGCGGCGCGACGAGATTCAGGATCGGCAGGTCGCGATACACGATTTGCTGAAACTGCTGATAGAGCGCCACGCGCTTCTTCTCATCCGTTTCGATCGATGCCGATTCGAGCAGCGTATCGACTTCCGCATTGCTGTAGTGCGGCGCGTTCGAGAACGGCACGCCGGGCCGGATGTTCTTCGACCAGTAGAGACGCTGCACACCCACGCTCGGATCGAACAACGTATTCACGCCGATGCTCGTGAAGTCGAACTGACGGTCCGCATACACGCGCTTGAGGAACGAAGGCAGATCCTGCGAACGCACGGTCACGTCGATGCCCACACGCGCGAGCGCCGACTTCACGTAATCGGCCTGACGCCGGTACATGTCGCCATAAGGCAGGAAATCGTGCGTCAACTGGAAGCGCGGGCCGCCGTTCTTGCGCGGATAACCCGCGGCATCGAGCAGCTTTTCCGCGTTCGCGATATCGAATGCGTAAGGCGCGAGCTTCGCGTCGTGATACGGCGAGGCGGGCGTGATCGGCGTCGGAGAAATGTCGGCGTAACCGTAGGCGATCGTCTTCTGCACGATCTGCGGATTGATCGCATGGGCGATCGCCTGACGCACGCGCACGTCCTTCAGGATCGGATGCGCGAGATTGAAATCGATCTCCGAGAGCGGTTCCAGAAAGCGATAACCGCGCGTTTCCACGGCGAGCTGCGGCAATTGCGTGAGACGCGGCAGATCCGAAAGCGGCACCGGATTCTCGCCGCCGAGATCGAGCGCGCCGGTTTCGAACGCGGCGGAGCGCGCGGCGGCATCGGGAATCACTTTGAACACGAGCGAATCGATATACGGCTTGCCCGCGTCCCAGTAATCCGGGTTGCGCTCGTAGACGATGCTCGCGCCCCGCGTCCACGACTTGAAGCGGAACGGCCCGGTGCCGATGGGCGCGTTGTTATGCGGGTTCGTCAGCGGATCGCCGTTCGCGTAGAGATGCTTCGGCACGATCGGCGATTCGCCCGCCGACAGCGCCTTCAGCAGATACGGCGCGGGCTTCGACAGTTCGATGATCGCGGTGCGCGCATCGGGCGTCGATACGCGCGTCACGTTGGCGAAGGTGCTGCGCCCGCGCGGATGGATCGACTTCAACAAGTCGATGGAAAACGCCACATCCGCCGATGTGAACGGCTCGCCGTCGTGCCACTTCACGTTCTGGCGCAGCGTGAACGTGTACTTGAGACCGTCCGGGCTCACGTTCCACGCGGTCGCGAGCTGCGCCTTCGGCTTCAGATCGAAGTCATAGGCGAGCAGACCTTCGAGCACCTTCGAACTCGCGACGAGCGCGGGGCCCGTCGTCTGGAAGATCGATACGAGCACGGGCGGCTCGGGATTGATCAACATGTTGAGCGTGCCGCCACGCCTGGGTGCCGCTTCCTGCGCGAAGGCGAGCGAAGACAGGCCGGCGGACGCGAGCGCCGCGCCTGATGAGACCAGAAAATCGCGTCGGTTGAAGCCTGCCATGTGATGCCATTCCTCTCTGTTCGTTGTTCGACGGCCGAATATGACGCGCCGCGGCGATCACGATAAAACGGCTGCGCGCGCGCGTGAACGAACGGTTATGCATATGGAAAGCATGGCGGCGCGAAAAGCATGTGACGTCGGGTGCAATGCCGAGAGGCGTGTTCACACTATCGAAGTGTTTCCACGACGAGGGCGAAGTTGATAAAGCCGATGAACATCAGAATGACTTTGTCGAAGCACGAGAAAATCCGACGAAAGCCCTTCAACCGACGGAACAGCCGCGCCACTTCGTTGCGACGTTCGTACATTATCCGGTCGTACTACCAAGGCTCGACGCGCGTGCTTAACGGAGGAATACGTTGAAGTTTGTAGATTCGAAGATTTTTTTACCAGCATCCCGTTGAACTTTTCCAACGAGTTCGTATGCTGACGTCACTACTTCAACCGAGTGGCGTCTTTCCAAAAGCCTGAAAACATATGCCAAAAAGCATGAATAACGAAACAGGTAGCAGGGCCCAATCATGATGCGCCGGTTTGCTGTGGTCGGCGATAAGCTAAGTAACAACGGTGAGATTTGCGATTACAAAGGGCCCTTTTTCACGTTGAGCGGCCATCAAGCCGCGCTTATCAACGGTGCCGCATATTGTCCCGTCTGCAAGACAACCGGCTATATCGCGAAGGAAGGCGGTCGGCGCCGCATGACGTTAGGTGCAAGCGAGATAGCGCTAGAAAATGATGTCGTCATATGCGACTGTCCGGACCATCCGCGCATCTTCGCAAGACTCGCGGGGGAAGCTTGGTACGAAGATCTTGTCGAGAGTCTCGGGGCCATCCGTCATTGCGCGACTGGAAGTGACAACATCGCTGCCGCGCCTTTGGCGTCCGTGTTCGATGAAGCGTACGTTCTTCGCAGCAAGATGAACGGCAAGCCACTCTCTAACGTGGCGTATCGCCTGATTGGCGAAAGCGGAACGCTCATCGAGGGCGTGACCGACGCAGCCGGCAGGACGCAACGCATCAGGACCAATGCGGCCGAGCGTGTGACGGTCGCGGTGGAGGATGTGAAGTAATGGCAAAGGAGTTGTTCGAAGTTCATTCGTCGATGACTAACACGGTCGAGGGTTCGTCCGTGGATGTGTATGTCAACACGGAGCGCATTTGCCCGAATATGACGAATGCGGAATTCAGAAAGATGTTCGCTGCGGCGCAGGACGAAGCAGTTCAGAAGATTGAAATGCGCCTGGCTGCGTTAGATGTCTGGAGCGCCAGCGAAAAGGCTCGTGTATGGCGATGGTTCGGCCGCAACGACGAGGCCACTCATAGGCGGCTTCGAGATGGACTCACGAAAGTCCTTGAGGTAGTGCGCGGCTTCGGGCCCGAAAACGTAGTGCGAAGTGGGAGCGAAGCAGACCATGCAACAGGCTGCCTTCCGAACTCACGCACGGATGGCGTTGCGGCGCACGTATGCGCCCCGGATACCGCCACGCACACAATGGCAATCGATCTGAGCTTTTGCACGATGCGGCCGTGGAGCGGCACAGGTGACTCGCAGGCATCAACTATCATTCATGAGGCGACTCATTTTCTCGACACGATGGCAACGGCGACCCTCAGTACACGATAACTTTCAGGCTAAAGGAATGGGGGCAGGCGCATCCGGATCTTGCAATAGTGAATGCTGACAGCGTGGCGGGGTACTGTGTCTTTTCTGAAAATTAAGCTCCTGATTCCGGCGCTCTTGCTCGCGTGGTTCGGTTCAGCACTGGCCTGTGATGGCCCACAGAATCAACGTGGAGAAAATATCGATGTTCTCTTCGCGCGAAATTCTGCGTCGCTCAGTGTCAAGGAATTGGCACGGCTCTCGGCATGGTCCGCAGAAATGCGAAAGTTTGAATACGCGGACGTTATTCAAGTGGTCGGCCTCGCGGAATCAATCGAGGTTATGCCGAGGAAGCTGGCAGAACAGCGTGCCCAAAAGGTGTGGAGCGCCATGCAGCAGTTCGGCTTACAAAGTTCGCATTTGTGGGTAACTGGGCGCGTTTATACCGTGCGTGAGCCACGAAGGTTTTCCGAGCCGGGTGGGCAGCGGGTGGAAATCACGTTCGGTCCCGGATGCCCGAACAACTGTTGCACGCGCTAGAGGCGATCGCTACGCCACGCGCACCGCTCCCCCACCACCCGCCTAATGCATGTCGAGCACCGCGCCCTCGGGCACCGACAACCCCAGATGGCTGCGCAAGGTCTTGCCCTCATAGGCGCGACGGAAAATGCCGCGCCGCTGAAGTATCGGCACGACGCCTTCCGTGAAGGCTTCGAGACCATCGGGCAGCACGTCGGGCATCAGATTGAAGCCGTCGGCGGCGCCGTTCCTGAACCAGTGCTCGATGTCATCCGCGACTTGCTCGGGCGTGCCGACGATCACGCGATGTCCGCCGCCGCCCGCCAGCGCACGGATGAGCTCGCGCACCGTGTAGCCATGCGTGCGCGCCTGCGCGAGCGTCGCGTTGAAGAACGTGTGATTGCCGTTGCCGCCATTGGGCAGCGGCAAGTCGTCGGGCAAACGCCTGTCGAGCGAAAGCGAATCGACGGGCACGCCGAGCGTGCCAGCGATGCGGTTCAGGCTGTACTGCACCGGAATCAGATCGACGAGTTCGTCACGGCGTCGCAGCGCCTCGCTTTCCGTCGAACCGATGATCGTCGTCAGTCCCGCGAGCACTTTCACCGCGTTCGCGCCGCGTCCGTAACGCGCCGCGCGCGCGTTGAGATCTTCGCGATATGCACGCGATTCATCGAACGATTGCGAGGCCGAAAACACCGCTTCCGCGTGACGCGCGGCAAGCTCGCGTCCGTCGCCCGATGCGCCCGCCTGCACCAGAACCGGATGACCCTGTGCCGAGCGCGGCAGATTCAGCGCGCCGCGCACGCTGAAGAATCGCCCACGATGATCGGCCGGATGCACCTTGTCGAGATCGACGAAGCGCCCGCTCGATTTGTCCGCGATGAATGCGTCGTCATCCCAGCTATTCCACAGCGTCTTGACGAGCGCCGCGAACTCGTCCGCGCGTGCATAGCGCGTTGCATGGTCGGGGACCGTGTCGTGACCGAAGTTGCGCGCAGACGGCAGGTCCGCGGTCGTCACGATGTTCCAGCCCGCGCGCCCGCCGCTGATCAGATCGAGCGTCGCGAATCGGCGTGCGATGTTATACGGCTCGTTGTAACTCGTCGATGCCGTCGCGATCAGCCCAAGATGCGTGGTCGCGGCTGCAATGCTCGTGAGGAGCATCGTCGGTTCGAGCGCCGTGATAGGGCGCATGTCGAGCTGATCGGAGATCGCGGCGCTATCGGCGAGAAAGATTGCATCGAGACACGCGCGTTCCGCCAGCTGCGCCAGGCGCACATAGTGGCTCACGTCGAGGAATACGTTCGGATCCGAATCCGGCAGACGCCATGCCGACGGCACGAATCCGGAATGAAGCGCGTTGATGTTCAGATGCAGTTGGCGCGGGGCATCGCCGCTCATGGAAAGCTCCACAGAAAGGGATAACTCTCCATCTTGTACGGGCGACGCGAACGACGCCACGAACGAATTCGACGAAGCATATGAAAAGCGGCGCTAAACGGATAAGGCTTGCGTAGCGCGCGCGTCGATCCTTACCTGATCTGCAACACCGCCTGGCGCACATCGATGCGGCGCGGAATCACCTTCGTATCGAAAGCCAGATTCGCCGAGTCCTGCTGCGCGCCAAGGACGTCGTCGGGAATCGGATAGCTCGCGCCCCACTCCAGGCGCGAGATCGCCCGGTTCCATACGGCGAGCGGCACGCCCGTATTGGCGGACAAAAAGCGCGCCGTATCCTGCGGATGCGCGAGGCTGTCGTTCGTCTGACGTGCAAGCTGATCGAACAGCAGACGCAGCGCGGCGGGATACTTTTGCGCGAAGTCGCGCGTCGCGATATAGAAGCCGTATTGCGGCACCGACAGATCCCCGATGGTGAGAATGGTCCGCGCGCCGGTGGTCAGTTCGGTGTCCGCGTAACGCGGATCGGGCACGGCCCACGCATCGATGAAGCCGCGCTCGAACGCCGAGCGCGCATCGCCATAGGACAGGTACGTGAACTGCGCGGCGTTCGGGTCCATGTGGGCATCCTGCATCGCCTTCAGCACGAACAGGTGCCCTTGCGAGCCCTTGGCGAAGGCGATCTTTCTGCCCTTCAGATCGCGCAGGTCCTTCACGGGCGAATCCTTCGGCACGACGATCGCATAGCTTTTGACGAGTCTCGGCGCATACGCCACATACACGACCGATGGCGCCGCGCCCGCCTGCGCCATGATCGGCGGCGTCGAGCCGACCGTGCCTACATCGACGTCGCCCGCATTGATGGCTTCGACGAGCGGCGCGCCATACACGAACTCGTGCCACGAAACCTTGACGTGATGCGAAGCGAAGGCCTGCTCCAGCTTGCCCGATGCCCGCAGCGCGACGAGACCGTCGCCCTTCTGGATTCCGATGTTGATCTGCGCGGGATAGCCCTCGTCAGCGTGCGCAGCAAACGCGGCGGCGAAGCAACCGGCGGCGATGATGGATTTCAGGAAGCGGATCGGCATCAAGACTTGAAATAAGGATTGGCGGGACGTGCGAGACCGTAGTGACCGCGCAGCGTGGCGGCTTCGTACTCGCGCCGGAACAGGCCGCGCCTTTGCAGAATCGGCACGACATGCTCGGTGAAGTGCTCGAGCTGCGCGGGCAGTACGGGCGGCATCACGTTGAAGCCATCGGCGGCACGGCTTTCGGTCCAGTCGGCAATGACATCTGCAATCTGTTCGGGCGTGCCGGACAGCGTGAAATGCCCGCGCGCCGCCGCGAGCTTCCTCAACAGGCTGCGCAAGGTCGGACGCTCGCGCGCCACCAGTTGCGTGATGACTGCCGCGCGGCTTTGCGCGGCCTGCACCGTCGACGGGTCCGGAAAGTCATCGACGGACAGCGGCTGATCGAGCGGCAGCGTCGAGAAATCGTAGCCGCCGAAGCGGTTCGACAGGCGGCCGAGTCCCACGCTGACATCGGTGATCGAGTCGAGTTCGTCGAGCAGAGCGCTGGCTTCGGCTTCGGTCGAACCGATCGCCGCGCTGATGCCCGGCAGGATCACGATGTCCTGCTCCGAGCGGCCCGCGGCCCTCGCGCCCGCCTTGAGCTCGGCATAAAAGTCGATCGCGGATTGCTTCGTCAGATGCGCGGTGAAGACGGCTTCCGCATGGCGCGCGGCGAACGCCTTGCCCGTCGCCGACGAGCCCGCCTGCACCAGCACCGGATGCCCCTGTGGCGGGCGCGGCAGATTCAGCGGCCCCGCCACGCGATGAAACTTCCCGCGATAGCCGATCTTGCGCACGCGCGCCGGATCGAGAAAGCGTCCGCTCGACGCGTCATCGATGATGGCGTCATCGGCCCAGCTATCCCACAGTTGCGTGACGACTTCGAGAAACTCGTGCGCGCGTGCGTAGCGCTCCGCATGCTCGATCTGCTGCTCGTAGCCGAAGTTCGGCCCCGCGCCGCCGACCCACGAGGTCACGATGTTCCAGCCGATGCGCCCGCGCGAAATGTGATCCAGCGAAGCGAACTGACGCGCGAGATTGAACGGCTCGGTGTACGTGGTCGATGCCGTCGCGATCAGCCCGATGCGCGAAGTCGCCTGCGAAAGCGCCGCGAGCGTGGTGATCGGTTCGAGCGCGCCGGACGCGACGAATTGCGCGCCATCGCCGAGCGCGAGGGCATCGGCGAAAAACACGGAATCGAACAGGCTTTGCTCGGCCCTGACGGCGAGATCGCGAAAATAGTCGATATCGGTCAGCGCCTGGCGCGTCGCGCCGGAATGACGCCAGCCTGCTTCATGATGGCCGCGTCCGTGAACGAAGAGATTCAGATGTATAGGTCGGGGCATGAGCGAATAGTCTCGTTTGCCGGATCAGTCATGCACTTTGGGAAAACCGTGGCGCTCTGCGAGCAACGCGAGAATGCGGCGCGTATCGGTGACGAAGCGTTTCTCGCCGACGGTTTGCGCGTCGGACGGCGCGGGGTACGCATCGCCCAGCACCAGCACCGGCAGACTTTGATGCGCCTCGCTCAGTGCTTCGACCGCGGCCTTGCGGGGACGCTCGAAGGGCACGCGGCGGATATCGAGGCGCGCGTTGCGCGCCGGATCGCTTGCGAGCAGACCTTCGATCGGCGCACCGTCCGGGCAGATGAACACTTCGCCCGGGCGCTTCGGATCGGTGAAGCCCGGTTCCAGCAGAATGAGTAGATCGCGTTGGGTCATGGTCGGCGTCATGCGTGGTTGAGAGCCGCCACAGCGTAACCATCCCGCGCGGAGATTGGAACGAATTGGATCTGCTAACCAAATCTGCGGCGCGCATGACGAAAGACGGATCGCGGGCGCCTTCCGGACCGACAGCTCATGCGGCTATCCGATGCTTCCTCGACGTTATCCGCGCTTCTTGCGCGCGCTGCGCTGATCGATCCACAGCCGCGCCCAGCGTGCCGCATAGGCGATCGCATGATCGCGCTCGAAGAAGTAATCGAGCGCATCGAAAGTGAAGCTTGCACCGTGCGCGTACCGGCGATGTTCGATCGTCAGGTTGGCCGCATACAAGCCGCTCGGCATGGCCTGAGCGGAGGGTGCAACCTCATAACCTTTGTATTGCATGGAGCGAGTCCTCGCGGCAAATTCAGGCAACATTGCCCGAACCGCTTCATGCTAGGGGCCGACGAACGCATGGCCAACCAATCCTTTTACGTTTGCAAATCACCGGCCGCATCGATTCGTCATTACGTCATGCTATGCATGTCAAAGGCGTCCCGGTCGCGGGTCCGGAACGAATCCATCGCGATTCGGCATGCGGATGGCGGCAAGCGAATGCGCATCGAGGCGGGCGTCGTCGGGAACGATGCCGTTCTGATTCAGGATCCACGCGCTCACGGCATACACCTCGTCCGCGCTCAGCGATTGCGGCGCGTTATAGGGCATCGCGCGGCGAATGTAATCGAACAGTGTCGTCGCGTATGGCCAGTAGCTTCCGACCGTGCGCACCGGCTTCTCGCTCGCGAGCGTGCCACGCCCGCCGATCAGCCGGTCGCCCAGCACGCCCTCGCCTTTCGCGCCGTGACACGAGGCGCACTTGGCCGCGAAGATCCGCGCACCGGTCACCACGTCGCCGCTGCCCGCGGGCAGGCCGCGACCGTCAGGCGCGACATCGATGTTCCACGCGGCGATGTCCGCCGCGCTCACGGGCGTGCCGATCGTGCCGATCGTGCCGATCGTGCCGACAGCCGCGCGATGCGTTGCATCGTCCAACCCGGCCTGCGACGCGCGCCCGTCCCGCCACGGCCCCGAGCAGGCGGTAAGACACAGCGCCGTCAGACCCACGATCAGCGGGCGCACGGCGCGAAGTTGTCGAGTTGATTCCCTATGCATTTTTCACGCTGCCATCGGCGTCGACGCGCCATTGCTGAATGCCGTTGTAGTGGTAGTTCGAGTTCAGCCCGCGCGCGGCGACGAGCGCCTCGCGCGTCGGCTGGATGTATCCGGTCGAATCCGTTGCCCGCGAGAGGATCGTGGCCGGTTCACCGTTCCACACCCATCCCGCATGAAAGCGCGTGAGCGCGCGATCGCCGGGCGTGCCATCGAGCCGCGCCGCTTGCCATGAACGGCCACCATCGACGGATACTTCGACCTGACGGATCGCACCGCGTCCCGACCAGGCGAGCCCCACGATCGGGTAGTAACCGTGAGTCGTCAACTTGTGCCCGGGCGATGGCCGCGTGATGACCGATTTCGCATCCATCTCGAACACGAACTGGCGCGCGCGACCATCGGCCAGCAAGTTCGTGTATTTCGACGTTTCCTCTCGCGTTTCGAGCGGCGCGTCGACGAGCTTCAGCCTGCGCAGCCACTTCACGTTGGTGTTGCCTTCGAAGCCGGGGACCAGAAGCCGCAGCGGATAGCCGTTCTCCGGCCGCAGCCGCTCGCCGTTCTGCGCATACACGACGAACGCGCGATCCAGCACGCGATCGAGCGGCAGGCTGCGCGTCATCGCGGCTGCATCGGCGCCCTCCGCGAGAATCCAGCGCGGCGCGTGGCCGTCGTTCGCAGCGAGCCCGCCGGCCGCCTCGATCAACGTCGAAAGCCGCACGCCGGTCCACTCGCAGCACGACAGAAGCCCGTGCGTGAGCTGAACGGGCAGCCCGCTCGGCCCTTTCCATTCGCTCGCGGTGTTGCCCGAACATTCGAGAAAGTGCACGCGCGACTCGGAAGGCAGCCGCAGCAAATCGTCCATCGTGAAGAGCTTCGGCTCGCGCACGAGGCCATGAATCACGAGCCGGTGCTGGTCCGGGTCGATATCCGGCACACCGGCGTGATGGCGTTCGTAGACAAGCCCGTTCGGTGTGATCGCGCCGTGCAGATCGGCGAGCGGCGTCAGCGACGAAGCCGCTCCCGGCACCGGCCACGCACGCGCCGCGCGACGCACGACCTCCGATTCGCGCGGGGATGGCAGGCCATAGGGATGATCGAGAATCGGCGCGCCAGGCATGCGCGTCCACGGCTCGACGCTGAGCGGCTGCAAGCGTCCGGACGCCGCATTCGCGTGAGGCGCCACGACTGCCGACAGCGCGAGGCCGCCCAGCATCCGGCGTCGCGGCGACGCGGGAGCGTGTTGCTCCGGCTTCGCGGGATCGCCGGGCCGTGTGGCGGAAAACGATGAGAAACGCGGGATTTTCGGCATGCTCGATGAGTCGGGCAGAGAAGACAGGCAGTCGGGCGCCCGATTATAGGTCGCGGTTTCGGGATGCCCAATCGCGATTGCGACTATGCAAATGACAAGGGTTGCTTAAGCGCCATCGTCTAACGCGCTCCTGCGAATGCGATGACATCATGAGTCGCTCACGCCGACGACGGCGCGCAGGATCACCGGCTGCCCGCCGCGCAACGACACGGCGCCGAACACCGAGCGCGCGTGCACGCCGGCATCGCCCAGAACCTCGACCAGCAGATCCGATGCGCCGTCGAGCACCTTCGCGTGGTCTTCGAAGGCGGCGTCGGCGTTCACGAAGCCCTGCACGTCGAGCACCTGCTTCACGCGTTCGAGCGAGCCGAGTTCATCGCGCAGCACGAGCAGCAGTTCCAGTGCCGCCTCGCGTGCGAACGAAACGCCGTCTTCGAGCGTGAGCGTGTCACCCAGCCTGCCTTTGGACGGCTTACCGTCGATGGCGGCGCCCGCCGACTTGCCCGACACGAACACGAGATCGCCCCAGCGGGTGGCATTGCGATAGTTCGCCTTCGGGTTGCTCGAAGTGCGTTCGGGGTCGATCAGACGGTCGAGTCTTTCGTCAGCGCTCATGGTGCTCCTGTCGGTATGAATGCGTGACATCACGCGCAGCCGCTCATGTTATGCAGCAACGGCCGGCGCGCTAACCAACGAAGCCTCATATCGATATGACCGGCCTCGCGCGGCGCGAAGCGTTCGTTGCGCGCCTGCTCGCGATTTCTGCATCGCTTCTCCGATGTAATCCGGAATCCAAATCAGACGCTCCGACCATTACAAACGAAAAATCCTTTGTTGGACTTCGGTAAGCACGACCGTAGTATCCGGCTTCCTCGAACTCATGGTTAATACCTAAGGAAGCGAATGAAACGAGTCGCACTCGCCGGCGCCGCTGGCTTACTGGCCGCCCTTCCGGGCATCGTTCAGGCACAGAGTTCCGTCACCTTGTACGGGATCATCGACGCCGGCCTCGCCTATACGAACAATCAGCGTGGCGCATCCAATGTGCAGGCGACGAGCGGCAAGCTCAACGGCAGCCGCTGGGGCCTCAAAGGCGTCGAAGATCTGGGCGGCGGCTACAAGGCGCTGTTCGCGCTCGAGAGCGGCTATCGCGTCAACGACGGCACACTCGCTCAAGGCGGACGCGAATTCGGGCGGCAAGCTTATGTGGGCGTGGCGAAGACGGGCATCGGCACGCTGACGCTCGGGCGTCAGTACGATCCGAACACGGATCTCGTTGCGCTCTTCGCGGGGCCGGGATTCTGGTCGCCCGCCACGCACGTCGGCGATAACGACAATCTGAATCAGACCTTCCGCATCAACAATGCCGTGAAGTTCAAGAGCGATACCTTCGCGGGCGTGACTGTCGATGCGCTCTACGGGTTCAGCAATCAGGCGAGCAACGGCGCGGGCGCGGGCTTCGGCAACAACCGCGCTTGGGGCGTATCGGCGAGCTACGCCAGCGGGCCGTTGCAACTCGGCGCGGGCTATTTGCTGCTCGATCATCCGAATGTCGCGTCGAACACGAGCGGCGCGGTCGGCGGTGCATCGACCACGTCCGGCGACGACTACAGCGGCGCCTTCTTCTATGGCCTGAACGGCGGCGTCGCGCGGCAGCAAGTGGCGGTCGCGGGCGGCAACTATGCGATCGGATCGGTCGCGACAGTCGGCTTCGCATGGAGCCACACGCAGCTCGACTACAACGATGGCTCGTCGCGCAAGTTCAACAACTACGATGTGAACGGCCGCTACAACATTACGCCGGCGACGACGCTGATCGGCGTGTACACCTTCACCGATGGCCGCGCCAACAGTCTGCCCGGCACCGGCGGCGCGACACTCAAGCCGCGCTGGCATCAGTTCACGCTCGGCGTCGACTATGTATTGTCGAAGCGCACGGACCTCTATCTCTCCGGCGTCTATCAGCTCGCGGCGGGCGATGCCTCGACGCGCGTCGGCAACGGCTATCAGAAGATCGCGGCTATCGCCGACGCGGGCACGCCGTCGTCGACGAACCGGCAAGTGGCGGCGTTCGGCGGCGTGCGCGTGCGCTTCTGAGCTGCGAAGAACCGCATCGAACCGGTGAAAATCCCGCGGCGAAAGCGCGGAACGACACCCTCGATACGCTGCGCTCACACCGTTTCCCTACGCGCCCACGAATCGGGCGCATCCGGAAGGCACGCTCGAAGCCTCGTGCTTCGAGCGTCGCCGAGCGCATTCGCGCGACGCGCAATCGCGGTTCTTTCAAATCTCTGAAGGCGACAAGCAAAGCAGAAATCGATCTTTGGCGGCCTTGAGCCGGTTGCTAAGATCGCCGCTCGCTTTCAACGGACCGCCATAACGACAATGACCTTGCACCGCTCGATCGCTACCCGCCGCGCCGCCGTTGCGCTCGCCGTCGCCAGCCTCTTCGCGCTGGCATCGTGCGGCTCTTCCAGCGACAGCTCGCCGACGACCGCGCCGGTCGCCGCCGCCAAACGGCCGAACATCCTGTACATCATGGCCGACGATCTCGGCTACTCGGATATCCACGCGTTCGGCGGCGAAATCAACACGCCGAATCTCGATGCGCTCGTCGCATCGGGCCGCATCCTCACGAACCATCACACCGGCACGGTCTGCGCGATCACGCGCGCCATGCTGATCTCAGGCACCGACCACCATCTCGTCGGCGAAGGCACGATGGGCACGCCAACCGACGAACGCAAGGGCCTGCCGGGATACGAAGGCTATCTGAACGACCGGGCGCTCTCGGTCGCGCAGTTGCTGAAGGATGGCGGTTATCACACGTACATGGCGGGCAAGTGGCACATCGGCTCGGGAATCGTAGGCAGCACCACGGGCGGCGGGCAAACGCCGGATCAGTGGGGCTTCGAGCATAGCTATGCGCTGCTCGGCGGCGCCGCGACGAATCACTTCGCGCACGAACCCGCAGGCTCGAAAAACTACACGGAAGACGGTCAATACGTTCAGCCGGGACAGCCCGGCCAGCCAGGCGGCGCAGGCGGCAGTCCGAGCGTCTTCTATTCGACCGACTTCTATACGCAGCGCTTGATCTCCTACATCGATTCGAACAAGGGCGACGGCAAGCCCTTCTTCGCCTACGCAGCCTACACGTCGCCGCACTGGCCTTTGCAGGTGCCCGAGCCTTACTTGCACAACTATGCGGGCAAGTACGACGCAGGTTACGACGTCATCCGCAATGCGCGGATTGCCCGGCAGAAGGCGCTCGGCATCATTCCCGCCGATTTCAATCCGTATCAGGGCGCGCCGGAAACGCTGACCTCGTCGCCCGCCACGGCGAACAATGGCACCGCGAACGCGAAATACATCAGCGCCGTGCACAACGCCGCGCAAGGCTACAGCGACTATGGTCCCGGCACGGTCAACAAGTCGTGGAACAGCCTGTCCGCCGCCGAGAAGAAGGCGCAAGCGCGCTACATGGAAATCTATGCCGGCATGGTCGAGAATCTCGATCACAACATCGGCCTGCTGATCCAGCATCTGAAAGACATCGGCGAATACGACAACACGTTCATCCTGTTTCAGTCCGATAACGGCGCGGAAGGCTGGCCGATCGACTCGGGCGCGGATCCGACCGCGACCGATACCGCGAACGCATCCGATGCGGTCTATTCGACGCTCGGCACCGACAACGGTCAGCAGAACGCGCGGCGTCTGCAATACGGCCTGCGCTGGGCCGAAGTCAGCGCGACGCCGTTCCGCCTCACCAAGGGCTACGCGGGCGAAGGCGGCGTATCGACACCGCTCATCGCACATTTGCCCGGACAGACGGCGCAGTTGCCCACCTTGCGCGCCTTCACGCACGTCACCGACAACACCGCGACCTTCCTCGCCGTCGCACAGATCACGCCGCCGACGCAGCCCGCGCCGGCTTCGATCAATACGCTCACGGGCGTCGATTCGAACAAGGGCAAGGTGGTCTATAACAACCGCTACGTCTATCCGGTCACCGGACAGTCGCTGCTCCCGATTCTCAAGGGCGACGGCACCGCGGAAGTGCACACCGCCGCGTTCGGTGACGAAGCCTATGGACGCGGCTATCTGCGCAGCTCCGATGGCCGCTGGAAGGCGCTTTGGACCGAGCCGCCGACCGGTCCCGCCGACGGTCACTGGCAGCTCTTCGACCTGCAGGCCGATCGCGGCGAGAACAACGACGTATCGGCGCAGAATCCGTCGGTCATCGACAGTCTCGTGCAGCAGTGGAACAGCTACATGAGCACGGTGGGCGGCGTCGAACCGCTGCGGCCGCGCGGCTACTATTGAGCGCGCGATGAGTCGTCGATGGACATCCGTTGCAGGCGCCGGCGCCGTGACGCTCGCGTTGTTCGGCGCGGGCTTCGGCGGGGCGCTCGCCGTGAACGCGGAGCACGGCTTCGATCCGCGCAATCTCGCGCGCACGCTGGCGCCGCTCGGCTCCGAGCAGCAATGCGAACGCTATTCGGGCATTCCCGCCAAGTGGCGCGACGATCCGCGCGCGGGCATGGTGCACCTGCGCGGCGGCGAATTCGTCTTCGGCAGCACACTGGGTTATGAGGACGAGCGCCCGATGGGCGATGGCAAGACGAAGGTCGGAGCCTTCTGGATCGACCAGACCGATGTAACCAACGCGCAGTTCGCCGCTTTCGTCGACGCGACGGGCTATGTGACCGAAGCCGAGCGTCAGGGCGGCGCTGTCGTGTTCCATGTCCCGACGCGCGAAGAAATGAACGCACGCGATCTCGCGTGGTGGTCGTGGGTGAAAGGTGCGTCGTGGAAGCATCCCACGGGATCGTCGAGCACATGGAAAGGGCGCGAAAATCGTCCGGTGACGATGGTGACGCTCGCCGACGCCCTCGCCTACGCGCACTGGCTCGGCCGCGATCTGCCGACCGAGGCCGAGTGGGAATACGCGGGCAAGGCCGGGCGGGAAGGCGCGCAGCTCGACGCCGCTCCGCGCGATGCGCGCGGCAAGCCATCGGCGAATTACTGGCAAGGCGTGTTTCCCGTGCTCGACTCCGCCGAAGACGGCCATGCGGGTTTGGCGCCGGTCGGTTGCTATGCGGCGAACGATTTCAGGCTGTACGACATGATCGGCAACGCATGGGAATGGACGAAGGATCCTTACACCGGTCCGCGTCAGCCGCATTCGAACGGCGACACGGCGGCGGTGATCCCAGCGCGCAAGCACGACACGGCCATGGTCATCAAGGGCGGCTCGTTCCTGTGCGCGCAGGATTATTGCGTACGCTACCGGGCGTCGTCGCGCGAGCAGCAGGAAGCGGATTTGCCCGCGTCGCATATCGGCTTTCGCACCGTGCTGAGGGACGGCTGATGCGCGCGCGATTCGTTTTCGCGGGGGCGGTTCTGGCAGCCTCCTTCGTGACGACGGCGCATGCCGCGGAGCAGACGGTTCGCATCGGCGTGATGCCGGGCGAGGAAGCGACGATCGTCGCGCATGTGCGTGAAGTCGCCGCGAAGCAGGGCTTGCCGCTCGCCGTCGTGACTTTCGACGATGCCGCGCGCATCGACGCCGCGCTCGCAAACGGTACGATCGATGCCGCCAGTTTCGAGGACGAAGCCAGCCTCGCCGCCCGCAGCGCGCGCAACGGCTACGCGATCGAAAGCGTCGCCGCGACCGTGACCTTGCCGTTGGCGCTCTACTCGCGCAAGCTCGCATCGATCGCCTACTTGCCGCGCGGCGCGACCGTCGCCGTTCCGGCCGATGCCGCCGGCACCGCGCGCGCATTGATCCTCCTGCAGAACTATGCGCTCATCACGCTGAAGGACGGCGCGGGCCTTCATCCGACGCTCGGGGATATCGCCGGCAATCGCTTCGGTCTGAAGATCCGCCGGGTGGAACGTGCGAAGCTCTACGAAGCGCTCGACACGGCGAGCTTCGTCGCGATGAACGCCGACGACGCCGCGCGCAACAAGCTGAAGCCGGGCCGCGACAGCATCGGCATCGAAGATGCGCGCTCGCCTTATCAGCATGTTCTCGCCGTGCGTACGCGCGACGCGAAGGCCGCCTGGGTCGGGCGACTCGTTCGTGTCTTTCATTCCGACGACGTCGCGCATTTCATCCTCACGCAGTATCAGGATTCCGTGCGCCGGCCTTGGTGAATAGCTACTCGTTCGACTGCACCGCGTGCGGCAAATGCTGCAACAGTCCGCCGGCGATGTCGCTACGCGAACTGTTCGAACACCGCGACGTATTCGTCGGCTGCATCGCGCTCGGACGCATGCCGCGAGGCGCAGACACGCCACTGCACGCGTTTCCCGTCGATGAGGCCAGTGCCATCACCATCGCGACGCTTGCGCTCGATTACCCGTCGCTCGGCCGCTGTTCCGCGCTTGCGCATGACGGGTTGTGCGGCCTTCATGCAAAGGGCAAGCCGGATCAGTGCATCGCGGTGCCGCTCGACCCGCTCGTGCCCGATCACCTGCAACATGCGGTGCTTGCGCAGCGCTCGCATGGCGCGGGATGGATCGGCGCGCAATGCATCCGCCCGGGCGAGCATCCGGGTGCGTTGCTCCTCAGGGCTGGCGAGATCGTGGATGAAGAGGCCAAGGCGGCCGTGCAACGCAGACGGCACGCGCTAGGCATCGAGCGCGAGCTATGGGCCGCGCCGTTGTTCGATGTCCTGAGACGCGACTTCGCCGATCCGCGCCGCGCGCTCGCGATGCTTCCTTCCGACGGTTATCGCACCATTGCGAGCGTGCCGGCGCTCATGGGTATCGGCACGTTATCGACGGCGCTCGCGCGCGCGTGCATCGCCTATATCGATGCGCAGACGGCGCTGATACACCGGAACGTCGCGCAGGCCGTGCAACGCCGCCGCCTCGACGACCGGCCGACGACGCAGACACTGCGCGGTTTCTCCGATGCACTTCAGCATGCACGCGCGCATCTCCGCGCGCTGCCCGAACGCACCGCAGCCTCGCCGCTCGCGAGAGACGCCGAGGCGTGGTTTCTCTTCTGAGGCTCGGCGAATGCGCCGTTCGTGCCGACGGGCAGCATACGAATCCGCCTTTTTGCTACGCAGCAATCGGACCGTCCAACGTGCGTCTAAAGAAATTGAGTCAATGCTCTATTTCAACGTATCTCATGCCGATCGCCCCCAGCCCGCAGCCGGTTTCCGGATTTCATCCTGTCGTAAGGTTTACCCCGATTTAAACGCAAACCAACAAAAGGGACATTCTGCCTGCTGCATGTAATCGAAGCGCAACCCAATTGACGTCATTCTGAAGCGCCAGCTCTGCGGCTGGCGTCGTGCATGCCGAGAGGAGAGCGATTTGGTCCTTGAACTGGAGCGGGTCAGTGTCGTTTCTGGCGGGCAGCCGTATCTGTACGGCGTGGATTTGCGCCTTGTCCCAGGCGCCATCAACGTGCTTCTCGGACCCACGCAGGCCGGCAAAACCACGCTGATGCGCGTGATGGCGGGTCTCGACAGGCCGAACGACGGCCGGGTGCTCGTCGACGGCCAGAACGTGACAGGCGTCAGCGTGCGCCAGCGCAATCTCGCGATGGTCTATCAGCAGTTCATCAACTACCCCGCGATGACGGTGTTCGAGAACATCGCCTCGCCTTTGCGTCTGCAAAAAACCGACCCTGCCGAAATCCGCCGGCGCGTGCACGAAGTCGCGGCCCGACTGCATATCGACCATTTGCTGGAGCGGCGGCCAGGCGAACTGTCGGGCGGACAGCAGCAGCGCTGCGCGCTCGCGCGTGCACTCGTGAAGCGCACGTCGCTGGTGCTGCTCGACGAACCGCTCGTCAATCTCGATTACAAGCTGCGCGAGGAATTGCGCCTCGAACTGGCCACGCTTTTCGCCGACGGCAAGACGACGGTCGTCTACGCGACCACCGAACCGCTCGAAGCGCTGCTGCTGGGCGGCCATACGGCAATCGTCGATAAAGGCCGGGTTCTGCAGTTCGGTCCCACGCTCGATGTCTATAACGCACCGGTCAACGTCGCGGCCGCAGCCGTCTTCAACGACCCGCCGATGAACATGCTGACGAGCGACTGCGGCAACGGCCGCGCGCGTCTGCCGATCGGCGTCGAGGTTCCGGTCCGGCACGGTCTCGCCGCGAACGGCGCATGCCGCATCGGCATCCGGCCGGGGCACGTGCGTCTCGAGGCGAATGCCGCTCATGCGATCGCCGTTGCGTGCCGGCTCGAACTCGCTGAACTGAGCGGCTCGGAAACATACCTGCACTTGCGCACGCTGACCGGCGCGGTCGACCTGGTTGCGCAATTGCAGGGCGTGCATCAGATCGAGCTCGGCACGCAGCTCGATGTTTTCATCGACCCTGACGAACTGTTCGTGTTCGGCGCGGATACCCAACTGGTGTCCAGCCCGGAGGCAGCTCATGGCGTGCATTGAGTTCCAGAATCTCGGGCACGCGTACGGACCGGCCCCCGCGACGCTCGACGACTACGCGCTTCAACCCATGAGCATGGTCTGGGATGACGGCGGCGCTTACGCGTTGCTCGGGCCATCGGGTTGCGGCAAGACCACGCTGCTGAATATCGTGTCGGGGCTCGTCAAGCCGTCGGAGGGCAAGGTGCTGTTCGACGGACGCGACGTGACTGCGCTCGGCGCACGCGAGCGCAACATCGCGCAAGTGTTCCAGTTCCCCGTGGTCTACGACACGATGACCGTGTTCGACAACCTCGCGTTTCCGCTGCGCAATCGGGTGATGTCGACCGCCGAGGTCACGAAGCGCGTGCACGAAGTCGCGGAAATCCTCGATATGACGCGCGATCTGCCGCTCAAGGCGAGCAATCTGGCCGCCGACGCCAAGCAGAAAATATCGCTCGGGCGCGGCCTCGTGCGCAAGGACGTGGCGGCGATTCTCTTCGACGAACCGCTCACCGTGATCGATCCCGCGATGAAGTGGATGCTGCGCCGGCAGTTGAAGAAGATCCATCAGCAACTCAAGCTCACGCTTATCTACGTGACGCACGATCAGGTAGAAGCGCTGACTTTCGCGGATGAAGTCGTGGTCATGACGAATGGCCGCGTCGTTCAGAAAGGCGGAGCCGATGCGCTTTTTCTGCGGCCGGATCACGCTTTTGTCGGCTACTTCATCGGCAGTCCGGGCATGAATCTCTGTCCGATCGAGCTCGACGCAGACGGCGCAAAAATCGGCTCGCAGCGCCTGCCGCTCGACGCGGGCACGCTCGCGACGCTACGGGCCGCGCATCAGCAGACAAACGGCGCGCTCAAGCTGGGGATTCGCCCGGAATTCGTACGGCTTTCGCATGAAGGCGGAGCGGGTGCGCTCAACGCGCGGGTGCTTCGCGCACAGCAACTCGGCAACTATCAACTGGTGACCGCGCAATGCGACGGCCATGTGTTCAATGCGAGGCTCGAACCGCATGTGCGGATTGTCGACGGACCTGCCTGGCTGCATCTGGTTGCGCCTGAGACCGTATTCTTCTGCAACGACGAACGAGTCGAAACACGCATCTCCGAAGAGGCCGCGCGATGAAGCCCGTCAATCAGAAAGCGTGGTTGCTGGTCGTTCCGGTGTTCATCTGCGTCGCGTTCTCCGCGATCCTGCCGCTGATGACCGTGGTCAACTATTCGGTGCAGGACATCATCGGCCCGACGCAGCATGTGTTCGTCGGTACGGAGTGGTTTCGCAACACCATGACCGATCCGGATTTGCGCCAGGCACTCGGCAGACAGGTCATTTTCTCTGCGTGCGTTCTGCTGTTCGAGATTCCATTGGGCGTGGGCCTCGCACTGTCGATGCCGGCTTCGGGATGGCGCGCATCGGCGACGCTCGTCGTGCTCGCCATGCCGTTGCTGATTCCATGGAACGTGGTGGGCACGATCTGGCAAATCTTCGGGCGCCCCGATATCGGACTGCTCGGCTACTGGCTCAATAGTCTCGGCTTCGACTACAACTACACGGCGAGTCCCACCGCCGCATGGCTCACGGTGCTGGTGATGGACATCTGGCACTGGACGCCGCTCGTCGCGCTGCTGTGCTATGCGGGCTTACGCGCGATTCCGGACGCCTTCTATCAGGCCGCGGAGATAGATGGCGCGAGCCGCTTTGCGGTATTCCGCTACATCGAGTTGCCGAAGATGCGCGGCGTGCTGATGATCGCCGTGCTGCTGCGCTTCATGGACAGCTTCATGATCTACACCGAGCCGTTCGTGCTGACAGGCGGCGGACCCGGCGATTCCACGACCTTCCTCAGTCAGTACCTGACGCAAAAAGCGGTCGGCCAGTTCGACCTCGGCCCGGCCGCGGCTTTTTCGCTGATCTATTTCCTGATCATTCTGCTGTTGTGCTTCATTCTCTATAACTGGATGAATCGCGTCGGCAGAGGCGGCCCCGCTGCGCAAGGAGACGACCATGCAGGATAAGCGCCGCTGGATGCGGACGTTGGTGCTCGTCGTCTATATGCTGTTCGCGCTGATTCCGCTTTACTGGATGTTGTCGATCTCCCTGCGCACGAACGAGGAGACCATGTCGACGTTCGCCACGCTGCCGCAGCACGTGACGTTCGACAACTACAAGGTGATCTTCACCGATCCCTCGTGGTACTGGGGCTACATCAATTCGATCATCTACGTGCTGATGAACACGGTGATGTCCGTGCTGGTCGCGCTGCCTGCCGCGTATGCGTTCTCGCGTTATCGCTTTCTCGGCGACAAGCACATGTTCTTCTGGCTGCTCACCAACCGCATGACGCCGCCCGCCGTGTTCCTGCTGCCGTTTTTCCAGCTCTATTCGAGCATCGGCCTGACCGACACGTACATTGCCGTCGCACTCGCGCACATGCTGTTCAACGTGCCGCTTGCCGTATGGATTCTCGAAGGCTTCATGTCGGGCGTCTCGCGCGAGATCGACGAAACCGCGTATATCGACGGTTATACGTTTCCCGCCTTCTTCGTGAAGATCTTTCTGCCGCTCATCAAGTCGGGCGTCGGTGTCACGGCTTTCTTCTGCTTCATGTTCAGCTGGGTCGAACTGCTGCTCGCGCGCACGCTGACTTCGGTCAACGCGAAACCTATCGCTGCCGTGATGACGCGCACCGTGTCGGCCGCCGGCATGGATTGGGGCGTGCTGTCGGCGGCGGGCGTGCTGACGATCGTTCCCGGCGCGCTCGTGATCTACTTCGTGCGCAACTACATCGCGAAGGGCTTCGCGATGGGGAGAGTGTGATGTTCACGTGGATGTACTGGACGCCCGAGGTGGCGATTTTTTTCGGCTGCATCGTCGTGATGCTGGGCGGCATGACGGTATGGGAACTGTGCTCGCCGACTCATGAACGCAAGGGTTTTCTGCCTATCGCGACGACTCGCGGCGATCGCCTTTTCATCGGCCTGTTGACTGCCGCTTATGTGAATCTCGCGTGGCTTGCGATCAGCGCGGAGGGCTCGAGTTCGTGGCCGGGCTTCATAGCCTCGGTGCTGGTGCTGCTCGCGATCATGTGGAAAGGCTAGCAAGCCGACGCATGCAGCGATGACTGACAACTGCCGGTTCCGCTGATGCCCCCAGCGGGCGCCGACAAGATCGAAGGGGCACGGAAGACACAGGAGAAGACCATGCATCAGAGGAGACGGATCGTCGCGCTGGCAGTGGCAAGTATCGTGTCGGGTGCCTTCGCGAACCAGGCTCTGGCGGGAACGCCCGAGGCGCAGAAATGGGTGGACAGCGAGTTTCAACCCAGCACGCTGTCGAAACAGCAGCAGATGGACGAGATGAAATGGTTCATCGATACCGCGGCGAAACTCAAGTCGCAGGGCGTCAAGGAGATTCATGTCGTGTCGGAAACCATCGACACGCACACCTACGAATCGAAAACGCTAGCGAAAGCGTTCAGCGAAATCACCGGCATTCAGGTGAAGCACGACATCATTCAGGAAGGGGACGTCGTCGAGAAATTGCAGACCTCGATGCAATCCGGCCAAAGCATTTACGACGGCTGGATTTCGGACTCGGACCTGATCGGCACGCACTATCGCTATGGCGTGATCGTTCCGCTATCCGATTACATGGCGGGCGAAGGCAAGGAATACACGAACCCCGGTCTTGACCTGAAAGATTTCATCGGCACGAGCTTTACGACCGCGCCGGACAAGAAGCTCTATCAGCTTCCCGACCAGCAGTTCGCGAACCTTTACTGGTTCCGCGCGGACTGGTTCGCACGCAAGGACTTGCAGGACAAGTTCAAGGCGAAATATGGCTACGAACTCGGCGTGCCGGTCAACTGGTCCGCGTATGAAGACATCGCCGAGTTCTTTACGAACGACGTGAAAACCATCGACGGAGAAAAGGTCTACGGCCATATGGATTACGGCAAGAAAGACCCGTCGCTCGGCTGGCGCTTCACGGACGCGTGGCTTTCCATGGCGGGCGAAGCCGACAAGGGCATTCCGAACGGCATGCCCGTCGACGAATGGGGCATCCGCGTGACGCCTGATGGCTGTCATCCGGTAGGCGCGTCGGTATCGCGCGGCGGCGGCACTAATAGCCCGGCAGCGGTCTACGCGACGACCAAATACATCGACTGGCTCAAGAAATACGCGCCACCGGAAGCGTCGGGCATGACCTTCAGCGAAGCGGGCCCGGTGCCCGCGCAGGGACGCATCGCGCAACAGGTGTTCTGGTACACCGCGTTCACGGCGTCGATGCTCAAGCCGGGCAACGTCACGAATGCGGATGGCACGCCGAAGTGGCGCATGGCGCCCTCCCCGCACGGCGCCTACTGGAAGGAGGGCATGCAAAACGGGTATCAGGACGTCGGCTCGTGGACCTTCTTCAAGTCGACGCCGCCGAATCAGCGCGCTGCCGCGTGGCTATACGCGCAGTTCGTGACGTCGAAGAGCGTGTCGCTCAAGAAGTCGATTGTCGGTCTCACGTTCATTCGCGACTCCGACATTCATAGCGACTACTTCACGAAGAACGCGGATAAATACGGCGGCTTGATCGAGTTCTATCGCAGCCCGGCGCGCGTCGCGTGGACGCCGACCGGCAACAACGTGCCCGACTATCCGAAGATGGCGCAACTCTGGTGGAAGAACGTCGGCACTGCTGTCGCCGGTGAGAAGACGCCGCAGGCTGCGATGGATAACCTGGCGAAGGAAATGGACCAGGTGTTGTCCCGTTTGCAGCGGGCGGGGATGAAGGTTTGCGCGCCGGAGCTGAATGCGCAGAGCGATCCGTCGAAGTGGCTGTCCGACCAGCACGCGCCGTGGAAGGCGCTTGCCAATGAGAAGCCGAAGGGGGAAACGGTGAAGTATGAGCAACTGCTGTCCGCGTGGAAGGCGGGTAAGGTGCGGTAGGGGTTTTGATTTTTGGATTGGCGGCACTTGGTTGTGCCGCCTTTTTTGTGGGTTGCTGGACGGGCGCGGTGGGGCTGGAAGCAGCAGCGACGATTCGATGCGGATGCAATCTCTGACGGCCCTTGATGACCATCAGCCGAAATTCGCGGATTACCGCCTCGTTGTTCTGCTACGACCGTGGTCCGAAGGGCTGAAGCCAACCCCTTTCCGCCATTGAGACGGTTGGTCTATGACTGGCTGCTGATGGGCCGGGTACGGCCTATCGTGGAGACCTCGGACGGGTCTTTCGCGCGCTCCTGACAAACTGATCGGGAGCGTCCGAACCTCTGCCAAGCACCTTCCCAGCGACGAGCGGCCATGTCGCCTTGATTGACGGCCTTGCGTCAGCCGCGTATACCGTATGCGGTCAATTAACGACGCCCATCAGGGTTATTGAACTGGGCAATGACTTACCGCACTTCGGCGGGCATATTCCAAGGAAGGAGCGCGGCGTAGTCGTCGACGGTCTGCGCGAGCGGCAG
>Ga0182736_1000954_pt1 | contig 33902 bp, 30 predicted proteins | sample eDN5th30CKraftBY_FD_128882 | JGI IMG/M metagenome (GOLD analysis project Ga0182736, IMG submission 128882) | Enriched backyard soil microbial communities from Emeryville, California, USA - eDNA 5th pass 30_C Kraft BY (version 2) (version 2) | ecosystem: Environmental > Terrestrial > Soil >...
CGACTACTAGTAAATGAGTGATTTGTTCGTTCACCTCGGTCGGTTGGGTGCTTTTTCGGCCTTGTGTCTTATTTGCGCATAACGCTGACAAGAGACCAATTTCTCGCAACAGCGTGTGCGTCGAAGCACTGGCGGCGACGAAGTGGGCTCGTAGCCTGTCCTGTTGCTTCCGCTTTCCAGCGTTGATCGGCCCGCCTTTGGGCGTGCAACCGCACCAAGTTCATCGAAGCGTTTGGTCCTGAACCGTCGAACACCTCTTAGGGATGCTCCGGCGACTGATGCTGCGTTTGATTGTGGCAGATGACTATTCGTAACGCCTTCCAGTCGCACCGAGATTATTATGCAAGTGGTTCTTGCCTCGAATTGAACTGATTAAGCGCTTCGGGAAATCAAAGGCAAATTTTATAGCATGACAAAATTTGATACGAATGAGCCGCCGGCGAACAACAAAGATAATCCAGAGGATCGTGAGGCTGATCTTGCAAAACATGACTACAGGGTTGAAGCGCTAAACCGGATTCTATCCAGCGGACATTTCCGCGCATCTGAGCGCAACAAGCAGTTTCTGAAATTCGTGGTTGAGGAAACCGTTGCGGGACGCGCGAGCCGCATCAAGGCGTTCACCGTTGCCGTCGATGTTTTCGGCCGGGATTCTTCCTTCGATGCGTCTGTTGACCCGATCGTCCGCATTGCAGCCGGTCATCTCCGGCGCTCCCTTGAGGAATATTACGCCGGCTACGGTAAACATGATCCGGTGAGGATTGTTCTGCCGCTGGGGACCTATGCGCCTGTTTTCGTGAAGCAGGAGGGTCTACCGGGAAGGGCAGTCTCCCGTTTTCGGCAGATTGTCTCCGATCGCCAGCGCAGTCTGCAAAGCGGCGCTGTGAGCGTGAGCGTGGCACTCTTTGGCGCGGCGCTCGCAGGAACCTATTATTTCGCCTCCTACAAGGATACGAAGGACCACACGCCGGTCATCGTGGTGGCAAGGGCTCAGCCCTATCCTCCTGAACTGGCTGCGGAGACGGTCGCGGATCTGTTCAATCAGTCGCTGTGGGGCGCCTTGGGCGAAAATCACGGTTTCCGCGTGGTCGGCGTCAAGTCTGACGAGAACTTCAATGAGGTGCTCGCGCGAACGCAGGCAATGTTCGGCAGCTCAATGCCGCTCTATCAGCTGCTATCGACGGTGCGTCGGAACGGAGACGAGCTGCGTGTCTATTGGCATGTCCTGGATGGCCGATCGAACGAAAACTACCTGTCGGCCTCTACGATGAGGGAAGTTGACGAGCCTATCGCTGCGTCGCTTCCGAGCGAACTGGCCCAGGAAGTTGCAGCTTCCATCAAGAAGTTCTCGGAGGATGGCGGCAAGTGAGGCAAGGCCTCGGATGCCCGACGTCGTAAGGGGGATTGGGCCTCCGAGTGAGGTTTTGCTGATCGGCTGCGATGTAGCGGAACCACGCGGGTTTTTTTGCGTGCATGCTCGCCGACAGTGTGGGCGCAAGGCTGGTTGGTCACGCAATTCGTCCGAAGGCTTGGAGTAGCTCAGACTTTCACTGAAATTCTGAGCTGCTCTAACAGCTTTTTCCAGCTATTCCGGGCAGAAAACCGGTTCCCAAGTCTCCTGGAACCGCTCCAGTTCTGCCGCGCGTAAAGAGCACCGAAGCAGCGCCTTGCACTTTGCTTAGTGAGAAGGGGAAGGTGCTTCAGGTCTAGCGGGGGCGGAGAGGTCTGTCGCCCATTGGTGGAGTTGCGGCCTGGCGCCCGTAGAAGGGATGTTCGCGCTTGCATTCGGCCAACAGGTCGAGATCGACCGGGCCATCCCGCACCAAGGTAAGGTCAACTTCCTCGTCGCTAAGTCTGTATTCAGCCAGTTCGTCGAGCAGACGCATAATGAGCGCCTTGTCTACCAGCGGATGTGCAGGCATCGAGGATCTTGTCTCCGCGTGAACGGTGAACTGGGGTCTTACGCGCACGCGGGAAACTGGAGACCCAAGGCCCCACCGCCGAAGCGATGAGACCTTGGGGAGCCGGTCCGGGGGGCGGGAGGACCGGCTTTTCAGAAGCGGTCAGGTTGCGACCGCAATTCCGGGCTGTGATTGGTGCCCTGAAAGATAGTTCTTGCAAACCATCCTGTCTAAATGTTTACCATAAATGGCGACGTTTGCAATAGGTATATCATAAACAATGTAGAGTTTTGATATGCCTCGTCCAATCACTTAATGGCAGCATCTACTGAAGGATAAATAACTGTTATTTCGGTAGATTGGTAATGTGTCAGATTTGTCTTGCTGCCAACGTTGCGTCGTTTGTTGAGGCTAATTTCGCATGAGGTTGGCTTATATCCAAATAGATATATGGGGGTGTTTGCAGGTAAACAGGGTCGGGATCTACAATCTTATCCTACGCGGAACGGCGGTTTTGCTGGATATTGAGACGCAGCAACATGGACAAGATCGTCCAACTCGTTTGATCACAAATATGTCAACTGAAGAAATTTTCGGCAGGGGGCTGGCCGCACAAGACAGCTGGAAGCCCTTCGTGCGTGAGTAGGGAACCGATTCTCGTATTCTGCACCGGCCGAAAAAATGCAGTCGCGCTTCAGACCAGTGCAAGTATGAGCGTGATTGTGATGAAGCTCAGCGATGTGGCGATGAAGAGTGCGGTTGCGGAAAGTGCTTCCAGTTTGAAGCGGGCCCCGATGATCGGATAGATCGACAGCATGGGCGAGGACGCAAGGACGATGCCCGTTGCCCGAAGTTCATCAGGAACGCCGCTCATGAGCATGAAGCACAATGCTACAGCGATTGGATGCAGTACGAGCTTGCCGATGCTGATCCAGATGGGCTCAAGGTCCAGAGTGCGTGCTTTCGTATTGGCGAGAATTCCACCAATGATGAGGAGCGCGCAAGGAATAGCGGCGGCGCCAAGAAGCGAGATCGTCTTGGCTACCGGTGCAGCGAACTGGATGCCAAGTGCGGAGAGAATTGAGCCGGCGATGATCGAGAGCAGCAGAGGCGAACGGATCAGGTTCCTGGCCGTGTCCCGGAATACGGCATGGAGAGCGTGATCCTTCTTGCCGCCCATTTCAGCGAGGATCAGGGCGAGCGGCATGATCAGCAGCACCTCCACAACGAACGTCATGGAGACGGCTGCCAGCGCCGTGCTGCCGAAAACGAGCGTGACCACCGGGAGCCCTACAAAGCCCGTGTTTGACGCCGCGCTGCCAAAGGCGGCGATGACCGCATGGCTGAAAGGCTTGCGCAGGACCTGCAGGAAGAAAAGCAGGATGGCGCCGAAAACGGCGAGGGAGCCGATTGCATAGGCAAGCACGTAGCCCAGATTGAACGCCTCGGTCAGGTTCTGGCCCATCAGCGCATTCAGCATCATGGCCGGCAGGGCGATGTTCATGACGAATCCGCCAAGTGTCGGGATTGCCTCGGGGGCGAGGAGCTTCGTGCGCATGGCAAAGAAGCCGATCGCAATGAGGAGGTAGAGCGGCAATATCAGCAGAAACAGATCGATCATGTAGTCAACTACGATGTGCCGCGGCCAAGCGAAGCCGGCTGCGCGCAAGGAAACCCGAGACTGAAGGAGCCTTACACCCTGCCTCTGCAGCTGTGAAGTGCTGTATACAGAGCAAACGCGCGGCTTTGCTGCCCAAGCGCGAGATTTCCGTTGTTGAGATGAGTTTCCTGTGCGCGGTTAATTAAGGATGCGCCGCCACTGGGTGCATTGGAAAACGAATTGACCCCTTGGCTATCTGTGCGAGCTATGTATACATATTGGGAAGTTGGCAGAGGTGTGGAGGCCTCTGTTCAATCCATTGGGAGGGAAGCATGGCTTTAAGAATCGCAGCAATCGTTGCGCTGGGGCTGAGTGCGGCATGGACCACGGGAGCCATGGCGCAGGAGACCGTCAAAGTTGGACTTATCTTGCCGTATTCAGGGCCCTTCGCGGATGCCGCCAAGCAGCTCGAGGCAGGTGTTACCCTGTACATCCAGAAGCACGGCGACGAAGTTGCCGGCAAGAAGATCGAGCTCATCCGCAAGGATACAGGGGGCCCGAACGCCGACGTGGCACGCCGGCTGGCGCAGGAACTGGTGGTACGCGACCAGGTCGACATTCTCGCGGGTTTCGCGCTGACGCCTGAGGCTGTCGGTGTCGCAGAAATTGCTACGGAGGCCAAGAAGCTCACCGTTCTGATGAACGCGGCAACTTCGAGCATCATCGACCTGTCGCCCTACATGGTGCGCACGTCCGTCACGATCCCGCAGGTCAACTATGCGTTGGGCAAGTGGGCCGTTGAAGAGGCCGGCGTGAAACAGGCCTATACGCTTGTGTCCGACTACGGTCCGGGTCATGACGCGGAAAGCTCGTTTGCCAAGGGTTTTACCGAAGCAGGTGGCACAATCCTCGGTGCAGACCGTACTCCGGTCGCCAACCCGGATTTTTCCGCTTACGTTCAGCGCGTGAAGGACAGCAATCCTGAAGCCGTCTACATCTTCGTGCCAGGTGGCGCGCAGCCGGCGGCAATCGGCAAGGCGCTGGCCGACCGTGGTCTTTCTCCGCCCGACACCAAGATCTTCGCACAGGGCGAGTTGACGCATCCGGAAGCGCTCGAAAGCATGGGTGAGACAGCGCGTGGCGTCATCACCACGTTCCACTACACGCTTGAGCGCGACGATCCGCTGAACAAGGAGTTCGTGGACGGCTATCACGCCGCCAACAACGGTCGCTCCCCGGACCTGTTCTCGATCGGTGGCTATGACGGCATGCATCTCATCTATGAGGCGCTGAAGAAGACCAACGGCGATGCCAGCGGCGACGCGCTCATCGAGGCCGCGAAGGGCATGTCCTGGGACAGCCCGCGTGGTCCGATGTCGATCGATCCTGAGACGCGCGATGTCGTGCAGACCGTCTACATCCGCGAAGTTCAGGAAGTGGACGGCAAGCTGCAGAACGTGGTCATCCACGAGATCCCGGAAGTGAAGGATCCGCTGCACGGCGCAGCAAAGTAAGCAGCAAGGCGTCTCCGGCTGTTTCAGCGGAGCCGCCAGCCAAGAATGCCTCTCCGGCGCCAGTCTCATCGGGGACCGGTGCCGGACCGGCAGCTTGGGGCCCTGCAGGTTCACTGAAAATCAGAACGGCTCTGAGTTTTTACTTTTCGCAGTTCAGTCGGAAACCGGTCCCACTTTCCGCGAACTGCTCCAAGAATGCCTCTGCGGATGGGTTGAGGGCTCGTGATCAATAATATCGTCATCGTCCTGTTTGACGGCTTTGCGTTCGGGATGTTGCTGTTCGTTCTTTCAGTGGGTCTCACCGTGACCCTCGGACTGATGAACTTCATCAACCTCGCCCATGGGGCGTTCGGCATGGTCGGCGGGTATGTCACCGTCATGCTCATGCGCCAGTACGGCGTTCCGTTTCTCCTGACGCTGCCGCTCGCGTTTCTCGGTGCGGCCTTGGTCAGCGTGGTGCTGGAGCGCATTTTCTTCCGCCGGCTTTATCGGTCAGGCGAGCTCAACCAGGTGCTGTTTACCATCGGGCTTGTCTTCGTTGCGGCCGCTGGCGCTACCTATTTCTTCGGCACGGGGCAACAGCCCATTGTTCTGCCGAGCTGGCTTCGCGGTTCGGTCGAACTGTTCGGCATCCGCTTCGGCGTCTATCGCATGTTCCTGATCGCTGTTTCGCTCGCGATTACGGCCGTGCTGTTCTTCACGCTGGAACGGACCCGCTTCGGCGCGAAGATCCGGGCATCGGTGGACAACCAGAAGGTGGCGCAGGCGCTAGGCCTCAACGTTGAGCGCATCTTCGCCATCACCTTTGCGCTGGGCAGCGGACTGGCGGGACTCGGCGGTGCTCTCGCAGTGGAAATCGTCGGCCTTGATCCGTCCTTCGGCTTCCACTTCCTGGTCTATGTGCTGATCGTGGTGAGCGTCGGCGGATTGGGCTCCATTGCGGGCTCTTTCCTGGGCGCAGCGCTTCTCGGCATCGGGGACGTTGCCGGAAAATATCTCGTGCCCGAGCTTGGATCGTTCCTGATCTACCTGCTGCTCGTCGCCATCCTCCTGGTCAAGCCGACCGGCTTGCTTGGCAAACGATAGGAGGGCGCGATGACCCACAATCAGACCTCCGCGATCGTTGAAAGCCCGGCCCGCTGGATCCGCAGCCGCAACCGCTGGACCATCTTCGAGATCCTGTTCTGGATCGCGACGCTCGCGCCCCTCTATTTCTTTCCAGCCTATCTGAACCTGGCGAGCCAGGTGGCGATCACCGCGCTTTTTGCACTCTCGGTCGACCTGGTGCTGGGCTACGCCGGCATCATCACGCTCGGCCATGCCATGTTCTTCGGGCTTGGCGCTTTCACGGCCGGCATCCTCAGTTCCCGCTATGTCTGGGGCGAGCCGATCAGCGGGCTGCTGCTGGGTGGAATGGTTGCCGCGCTGGCGGGCTATGTCACCAGCTTCCTGATCGTGCGCGTACAGCATCTCGCGCTGATCATGGTGACGCTCGGCCTCGGGCTTTTGACCTTCGAACTTGCCAACAGCCTCAGGTGGCTGACGGGCGGCACCGATGGTCTCACCGGCATCAGCACCTGGAAGATCTTTGGTTATTTCCGCTTCGATCTCTGGGGCTACACGAGCTACGCCTATTCGCTGGCGGTACTTTTCCTCGGCTTCCTCATCTGCCGATTGGTGGTGAGTTCTTCCTTCGGTCTTGCGCTTCGCGGTATCCGCGAGAATGTTCAGCGCATGCCGGCCATCGGTTCGGACTACAAGTGGCACCTGCGCAAGGTCTACACGATCTCGGCCGCCATCGCCGGCATTGCAGGCGCCCTGCTGACGCAAACGACCAATACGGTGACGCTCGAAGTTCTGAGCTTCCAGAGGTCGGCCGACGTCGTCGTCATGCTCATCCTTGGTGGGACGGGACGGCTCTATGGCGCCATCATCGGCGCGGTGATCTTCCTCGTCGCGAAGGACCAGCTGGCAGGCATCAATCCGCAGTACTGGTTCCTGTGGATCGGCATCCTGTTGATGGCCGTCGTGCTGTTCATGCCCAAGGGCATCCTGGGTGGCCTGTCGCGGCTGATCCGGCGCGAAGACTAGGGGGAAGAGCATGGTTCTTAGCACCCAATCCCTCTGCAAGAAGTTCGGCTCCCTTGAGGTAGCAAGGGACATTTCCATCAATCTGCCGGCCGGCGCGCGCTATGCGCTGATCGGGCCCAACGGCGCAGGCAAGACAACCTTCATCAATCTTGTCACCGGGCAGCTGAAGCCCGATTCCGGCCGCATCCTGCTGGACGGCCAGGACATCACGCGGACCGGGACCGCCGATCGCGTCCGCAAGGGGCTGACACGCACGTTCCAGATCAACCGGCTTTTCCCGGAGCTGACACCGCTTGAGTCGGTAACTCTCGCAGTCTGCGAGCGGGAAGGGGTCTCGGCCAATTTCTGGCGCGGGCTATCAGCGCATCGCGATGCGATCGAGGAGGGTTTCGCGATCCTGAGCCGCCTGGGACTGGCCGACGTTGCAACCCGTCCGACGCGGCAGCTTGCCTATGGCCAGCAGCGTCTGGTGGAGATCGCGCTCGCGCTGGCCACCAAGCCGAAGGTGCTTCTGCTGGATGAGCCGGCGGCGGGCGTACCGAAGGATGAGAGTGCGATGCTCTTCAAGGTAGTGGCGAACCTGCCGGAAGACATTGCCGTGCTCTTCATCGAGCACGACATGGAGATCGTCTTCAGCTTTGCAACGCAGGTGATCGTGCTCGTCGGCGGAGCGGTGCTGCTGCAGGCGGGACCCGATGAGGTGAAGGAAGATCCGCGCGTGCGCGAAGTCTATCTGGGAAGCGCCCATGTCTGAAACGCTGCTTGAACTCAAAGACGTGCGCTCCGGCTATCATGAGGCCGTCGTTCTCGACCGGATTTCCGTCAGCATTGCTGCGGGCGGCAGCCTCGCCGTGCTTGGGCGCAATGGCGTCGGCAAGACGACCTTCCTGCTGACGATCATGGGCATTGTGCGGCCCATGCGCGGGACGATAACCTTCAAGGGGACCGAAGTCTCCAGGCTGACGCCGGACAGGCGGGCACTGCTGGGCATCGGCTGGGTTCCGCAGGAGCGCGAAGTCTTCAAGTCGCTGTCGGTGGAAGAAAACCTGACGGTGGCGGCGCGGCCGGGAAGGTGGGATCTCGATTCGGTCTATGCGCTCTTCCCGCGCCTGAAGGAACGGCGCAGGAACATGGGCGACCAGCTCTCGGGCGGCGAGCAGCAGATGCTCGCGATTGCCCGCACGCTGATGACGAACCCGTCGCTTCTGCTGCTCGATGAGCCGCTTGAGGGGCTCGCTCCCATCATCGTCGAAGAGCTGACGGCAGCCATCCGGCGCATGGCGCAGGACGAGGGGCTTACCCTCGTTCTTGTCGAGCAGCATGCGGACGTGGCGCTGAAGTTGACCGACCGGGCGATCATCCTTGAGCGCGGGCTCGTGGCCCATGAAGCACCGTCAGCCGATCTGCTCGCCGACCGGAAAACGCTTGATCGATATGTGGGGCTGAAACTTGACGCGCCTGCCGCAAACGCCGGTTGAAATAATATTCCACAACCGCTTTTCGCATCGTCATATTTAATCGATCCAATTTCCCGGCGGCGCTTCTGCGGGTTTGCAAAACCCGCTCTCTTGGCGCATATGGCAGAACCAAATCCCGTGCAGTGAGAGCGCCATATGAACACCCGCACTGAAACCGATACCTTTGGTCCCATCGAAGTTCCGTCCAATCAATATTGGGGCGCGCAGACGCAGCGTTCGCTCACCAATTTCAAGATTGGTACCGAGCGGATGCCGATCCCGCTGGTGAGGGCGCTCGGCATCATCAAGCAGGCTGCTGCCGAGGTGAACATGCGCCTTGGCAAGCTGGACGCGAAGGTCGGCGAGACGATCGTTGCAGCTGCCCGCGAAGTGGTAGATGGCAAGCACGATGGCGAATTCCCGCTGGTCGTCTGGCAGACTGGTTCGGGCACCCAGACCAACATGAACGCGAACGAGGTGATCTCCAACCGCGCGATCGAGATGCTGGGTGGGGAGATGGGCTCGAAGAAGCCGGTTCACCCGAACGACCACGTCAACATGGGTCAGTCGTCCAACGACACCTATCCGACAGCGATGCACATTGCCGTTGCGCGCGAGGCGGTTGCCGAGCTGCTGCCGGCGCTCGACCATCTGACCGCCGCGCTTGAGGAAAAGGAGCGTGCGTTCGGTGACATCGTGAAGATCGGCCGTACACACACGCAGGACGCAACCCCGCTGACGCTGGGCCAGGAGTTCTCCGGCTACGTCGCGGCTCTGAAGCTCGGCCGTGTTCGCATCGAGGCAGCCCTCAACGACGTCTACGCGCTGGCACAGGGCGGCACTGCCGTCGGCACCGGCCTCAACGCGCCGATCGGCTTCGACAGGGATTTCGCGGATCGCGTTGCTGCCATCACTGGCCTGCCTTTCCGCACCGCCGAGAACAAGTTCGAGGCGCTGGCAAGCCATGGCGCGCTCAACACGTTCCACGGCACGCTGAACTCGCTCGCCTCCGACCTGTTCAAGATCGCCAACGACATCCGCTTCCTGGGCTCCGGTCCGCGCTCCGGCCTTGGCGAGCTCAAGCTGCCGGAAAACGAGCCTGGCTCGTCGATCATGCCGGGTAAAGTCAACCCGACCCAGTGCGAAGCGCTGACGATGGTTGCGACGCAGGTCATGGGCAACCAGACAATCGTTACCGTTGCTTCCAGCCAGGGCCACTTCGAGCTCAACGTCTTCAAGCCGGTCATCGCCAATGCCGTGCTGCAGTCGGTTCGCCTGCTGTCCGACTCGATGCGCTCATTCGCCGACAATTGCGTGAAGGGGATCGAGGCTGACGAAGTTCGCATCGCCGACCTGATGCAGCGCTCGCTGATGCTGGTCACCGCGCTTGCTCCTGCGATTGGCTATGACGGTGCGGCAAAGATCGCGAAGACGGCGCACAAGAACGGCACCACGCTGCGTGAAGAAGCGCTGAAGAGCGGCCTCGTGACAGCCGAGGACTATGACCGTCTGGTCCGTCCGGAGCAGATGATCGCACCGCAGTGATCGTCTCTGGCGGCTACGCCTGTCACATTGCCGACAAGCCTTACGATCCCCCGCCTTGTGCGGGGGAATTTTTTTGTCCGCCAGGGTCAGGCGGTCACATATGCTATTGGCTGGTAAATGGTCCCATTTTCAGAGTATTTCAGATAACTATGCAGTTAAGGAACCAGATCGGTTCCCGACAGAGTGACCGGAGGCTCTGAGGACCGTATGGGTGGCATGTTCGCGGACCGGAGTGATCGTCTCCATTCAGGGCATGCATTGGTGGGTACCGGCGTTGGAACGACGTGATGCTGAAATCAGCGCAAGTCTCAGACGGAGATGATCGGGAGGTGCCCCTGACCCGGGGCCTTTCCACGAAGCTGCTGTTTCTCACCATCCTGTTCGTGCTTGCCGCAGAACTGCTGATTGCCATTCCTTCAATCGCCAATTTCAGCCGCGGGTGGATGGAAGGGCGGCTGCGAACAGCCGCTGCCGTGGCAGTTGCCGTCATCGAAAGCGGACCGGGAAACCTCAGCATGCAAGGCAGCAATCGTGTGCTGATGGCTGCAGGTACGCGGGCGATCGCGGTACGCGATGAAGGTGTGTCGCGCATGCTGGTGGTTTCGCAGGTGCCCCCAGCTGTGGACCAGCACATCGATCTCGACACGATCGGGCTTACCGGCTCGATCAGGCAGGCGTTCGACACGCTGCTTTTTGGCGGCAAGCGGGTGCTGCGCATCTTCGGGCGGATCGATGACTCGAACACGCAGTACGAAATTGTGCTGGCCGACTGGGGCCTGCGGGCTGCACTTCTCGACTACTCGCGCAACATTGCCCTCCTGTCGCTTGGCCTTTCGCTCTTCACGGCGATGCTGGTCTTCTATGCGATCAATCGCATCATGATCCGCCCCGTCCGTCGCATGACGCGATCCATGCTGGCCTTCGGAGAGGCGCCGGATGACGCCACGCGGATCATCCAGGCGGACACCAAGCGCGATGACGAGCTAGGCATTGCCGAGCGCGAGCTTGCGGAAATGCAGAAGGCGCTGCACCGGACGCTGGGCGAGCGGCGCAGGCTTGCCGATCTTGGCCTTGCGGTCTCCAAGATCAACCATGACATGCGCAACATGCTGGCCGCCGCACAGCTCATCTCCGACCGCCTGGCCGAGGTGAACGACCCGTCGGTGCAGTCGCTGGTGCCGAGGCTGCTGCGCACGCTCGACCGCGCCGTCGCCTATTCCGAGGGCGTGCTCGCATACGGGCGCACGCAGGAGCCGCCGCCGCGCCTCAGACGGCTGAAGCTTCAGGAGCTGGTGGACGATGTGATGAGCACGATGGCGCTTGCCGAGCGCAGTGGCATCGAACTCATCAACGCCGTGCCGGCAGGGTTCGAGATCGATGCTGATTCGGATCAGCTTTTCCGCGTTCTCTTCAATCTTGCGCGCAACGCGGTGCAGGCCATGTCAGGCGAGAACGAATCGGTGCTTGTGAAGCGACTCACCATCAGCGCCGAACACGACGGTGCTTCGGTGCGGGTTCGCGTTACCGATACCGGTCCTGGCTTGCCCGAGAGGGCTCGCCAGAACCTGTTCACGGCCTTCCATGGGGCCGCCAAGAGCGGTGGCACCGGCCTCGGGCTTGCGATCTCGCAGGAACTCGTTCGCGCGCATGGCGGCGAGATCAGGCTGGTGGAAAGCGGGAACGGCCGCACGGTGTTTGACATCCGCCTGCCTGCGAATCTGTCGGACACGGAATCCTCGTCGGGCAGGGGGCGCCAGCACGTCAGCAGCTAGGATTGGCGCTGCGACAGGTTGTCAGGGGAGCAGAAACCAGGTTTGGGAGAGCTAAAGGCTCCGCCGCGGAAATCCGCCGTTTCCGGGCTCTCCCGTGATTGAGCCATCAATTTCGGATGGGGTATCCACTACAATGGATGTGATTTTTTGCATTTTGTTGGCGATGCCCGCTTGCATTTGGGGAACTCACCCGTTAGGTAAGCGTCATTCCAGCGCTGGCCACAAACCAGCGACGAAAAACTGCCTCAAGGCAGACAGCGCACCCGTAGCTCAGCTGGATAGAGCACCAGACTACGAATCTGGGGGTCAGAGGTTCGAATCCTTTCGGGTGCGCCATTTATCCTTCAAACTCAATGATTTGGCGCTTAGCGGGACGGCATCGTTCCAGTAGCCTGTAACCTCCTGTCTTGTCGTACCGACCGCGCATTGGACGATTCCAGAGCATAGGCCGCAGCATGATCCTTGTCAGACCTGCAACCCAAAACGACGTCGGCCTGCTGCCTGAAATCGAGCGTAGCTCCGGTGAAGTCTTTCGGCAGTGGCCCGGGCTGGAGTGGATTGCCGAAGATGCTGTTCAGTCGGAAGAGCAGCACCGCGCCCTGATAGGGAACGGCATCTCATTCGTTGCAGAAGTGGACGGATGGGGCGTTGCAGCCTTCCTCAATGGCGAGATGACTTCCGACGCCCTGCACATCTGGCAGATGGCCGTCCATGAGCAACAGCAGCGGCGCGGCATTGGGCGTAGATTGATCGCTGCAGCCGAACACTCTGCCGTCTCTAACGGCGTCAATGCGCTGACGCTAACCACCTTCCGTAATGTCCCCTGGAACGAGCCATTCTACCGCAGCCTCGGCTTCATTCCTCTCCACCGCCATGAACTCAATTCAAGGCTGAGGCGTGTTCTCGATGCAGAGGAGAAAGCGGGACTCCCCATAGGTCTGCGTTGCGCAATGAGGAAGCTGGTGTAGCGTATCTCCGCGTACAGCCCGCTGCCTATCATCAGCATCCGGTTCAGTGACGTACATCTTCTGCCGAAATCGGGACTACCCTGCTGCTCGCCTTCACGCAAATCCAATGCTGCATCGCTTGAGCGTGTTTTTGCCCATAAACTTAACGTATTCTGTATCGATATCCACAGCGAAAATTGTTCAATTATAATATAATCAAAGAGTAATCGGTCATAACGCTTTGCTAATCGGCCTGAGTCCCGTAAATTCCCGAGGTTGGGAATACGGGGCTTCGGGGCAAATGATTGTAGTCAATACTTTGGTTGGCGCGGGATATGAACGAGAGGTTTATCTCCATCCAGCGCGCGATGACATTGTCATCAAGATCAGCAAGAAGGGCGCAGTGGATCGGAATCATCTCGATCATGCTTACCTTACCAGGATAAAATCGCACCCTATCCTGCCCAAGATGCACGGTTGGGTGGATACACAGATGGGGCCGGGGTTGATGTTCGAACGGGTTCGCGATGCGAACGGGGAAACGAGCATGAACCTGAAGATGGCACTGCGCACCGGGCGTGTGTCACCGGAGGAGGGGCGGTCTCTGTTGAAGGGGGCACTGTCGGCCCTCGGCAAGGACGCGATAATTGTCCACGACGACAAGACCCTGGACAATTTCGTGGTCGAGGAAGGTCCTTCATCTCGGCGTCTGGTCATGGTGGACGGATTTGGGCCATCCTTCATGACATACAAGACGCGGCTTCGGCTACGCTATCCACTGTTTGCGCGCGAGAAGTTGCTGCGTTGCTCATTCAAGCTGAATGCGTTGCTGAAGAAGGAGGTCAAGGCTCTGAATCGCAACCGCAAGCTCATCGAAGGCGCCACTCTGCAAGCTGGCTGATCGCAGCTGGTCTTCTCCATTGTGCGTTGGGGTGCGCAGTGGGGAAGGTAGTGCGCCGAGGTCCTGCGCGTCAGATCGCTCTGCCAGGCACGGCGAAGCGTGGAGCGAGGATGCGGCCGGCGATTGCGCCGCCCATGGATTTGGACAAGGGGAGTGGCGTCGCTCTATCGAGCGCGCCGAAAACGGATTCGACAAACGCCTCTCTGAGCGCGCTGTCCTTGCCAAGCCGCGAATGACGGACGATCGGTACGCCGATCAGCGTACCATTGCTGCGGACTGAGAAGGTCAGGGTCAGACTCATCCCTTCGCTGCCCGCCGGCGGTTCCCAACAGGCATAGATGGCGTCGAACATTTCATTGATCGTTTCGATCGGGTCCCCACTACCGCATTCCCGATCTTCCGCTAAGGCCAAGCTGACTGAGCCAAGGATCAGCGCGGCGGCGATGGCGGCCTTTGTGGTCGGTGTCTTCAAGGTCTTGCTCCTGTCTAGCTCCGGTCGTGATTAGCGTTCGTGCATGGCGCCGGCGGCAATCTCGGCGAGCGGCGAGAACAGGTATTCCAGAATGCGCCGTCTACCTGTCTTGATCTCGACAGTGACGGCCATGCCCGGTCTGAGAGGAACGCTACGGCCATCCGCCACGATTTCATAGGTCGCGGGCGCAATGGTTATAGGGAACACCAGGTTCTGCACCCGCTGGGCGTTGCTGACCGGCACTATGGCGCGCAGCTCTGCTGCCGCCTGCTGCTCGCTTTGTTGGGCGTCGGGCTCGGGAATGGCGTCGCGCGCAACGTGGGTGACCCTTCCCGGTAGAATGCCGTAGCGCGTAAATGGAAAGGCCTCGATCTTGATGGCCGCTTCCTGGCCGACGCTTACGAAGCCAATATCCACGTTGGGGAGATAAGCTTCGATTTCGAGCACAGAGTCGTCTTGCACAATCCGCATCAATTCCGATCCGGCGGATATCACCTGACCTGGCGTGGTGACGGCAGAGGCCTGGATCGTCCCCGACACGGGGGCCAGGATCGTCAGAAGCTCCAGCTGCCGTCGAACCTTGATCGCTGACTGGGTTTCAGTATCTACCCGTCGTTCTGTTTCTGAAAGCTTGCCCACGTTGTCCGCGATGGCCGCGTCGATCAGCTTTACGGCCTCACGCTCAATCGCACCGACGGCTGCCCGCGTTTCCTGAAGTCTACCCTGTTTTTCCGAAAGGTCTGCCATTTCCTTCTGCTTGATCTCGAGCGCATCGAGGACGCGTGCTCGAGAGCCTGCAGGGCCGTCGATCAGAGTCGAACGCATGGTTACGCGCTCTGAAAGTGTTGCGAGCAGTTCTTCACGGGCGCTGATGTTCCCGGTCAGGCTATCAACCTCCGCCAGGTGGCGTGCACGTTGAGCGTCCAGCGCGCGCAGGGAGGAAACCAGAGCAGCGAGATCGGCATGGAAGGCGAGCATCTCGCGCCTTCTGATCTCAATGGGTAACTCTTCGCCGAGCCGATCCAGAAGGCAGGTTGGGTCAGGATCCATATCCTTAACCGCATCGAGGCTCAATTTTCGGAACTCTTCATCGACTGCCCGCCTCCGAATGGATTCAGCCTGCCATGCGGCAAGGCTGGACTCGATGGCGGAAAGTTCCGCGCGCACTTGCGTTTCATCGAGCTGCAGGAGCTGTTGCCCGGCTTCGACATGCGTGCCGTTCGGCAGCGGGTTTGATACGATCTTTCCGGCTTCGACAGACTGGATGATCTTGACGCGGCCGGCTGGCTGGACCTTGCCCTGTGCTGTGGCTACGACATCGATCCTGCCAAACCAGGCCCAGGCCAGGACCGAAACCGCGAGCATGCAGATGAACCAGATGAAGGCGACGCGCACAGGTGAGGCAGGCGTATCGAGGATCTCAAGGGCAGAAGGCAGGAAGGCTGTGTCATCCCGGCACGGTGAGGATGAACGCCAGCGTTTCAATGAAACCAACTTCATGCGAGCTCACCATGCTGCAGCTGCCAGAGCCTGGAATAGAGGCCGTTGGTTTGAACGGTCAGGCTCTCGTGTGTGCCTTCCTCGACGATACAGCCGTCTGTCATGCCGATGATGCGGTTGCAGCCGCGCACCGTTGCTAGCCTGTGGGCAATGATGATCACCGTTCTGCCGCGTACGATCTCACGCATGTTGGCGAGAATTATCCGTTCGCTCTCATAGTCGAGCGCGCTGGTGGCCTCGTCCATGATGAGGATCGACGGGTTGGTGGCGAGCGCTCGTGCTATCGCAAGCCTTTGACGCTGTCCGCCGGAAAGATTGGCCCCGCGCTCCTCGATCATCGTGTCGTAGCCGCAGGGCAGTTTGACGATGAATTCATCTGCGCCCGAGAGCTTTGCCAGCTGGATGACCTGCTCGCGAGACATGGCCGGGTTGGTGAGCGCTATATTGTCGTGGATGGTGCGGTTGAACAGCAGGTTCTCCTGCAGCACGACGCCGATATTGCTGCGCAACCATGCGGGATCAACCTGCGCGATGTCTTGTCCATCAACCAGGATCTGGCCTGCGCTCGGCACGTAGAAACGCTGCAGAAGTTTGGTCAGCGTCGACTTGCCAGAACCGGAGGGGCCGACGATGCCTATTACTTCTCCCGGCCGGATCGTCAGTGAGACATCCTGCAGGACATCGCGTCCGGCAGCGCCATAGCGAAAGGTCACATTCTGGAAGGCGATGTGACCTTTCGGCGCCGGCAGGGCCTGAGGCGAGGTTGGCCGAAATTCGGCTTGCGCATTCAGAATGTCGGACAGGCGGGAGACCGAGATCTGCACCTGCTGAAAATCCTGCCAGAGCTGCGACAGGCGTAGCACAGGCTGCGCAACGTGGCCGGCGATCATGTTGAAGGCGATCAGCGCGCCGACTGTCAGCTCGCCCTTGATAACGGCCTGTGCGCCGAACAAAAGTAGCAACGCGCCGGTCACCTTGCTGACAAACTGGATCGCGTTCTGACCCTTCGCAGCCATCATGGTGGCGGCGAAGGAGGAGCGCACATAGGCGGCGAAGCGCTCTTCCCACTGCGCCGCCACGATAGGCTCCACCGCCGCCGCCTTCAGAGTCTGCGCCCCGACAATGCTCTCGACCAGCAATTGCTGGCTAAAGGCGCCGCGATCGAATTTTTCATCGATGCGTTCCTTCAGGAACGGGCGGATCAAAAAGCCAATTGCCAGGTAGCAAGGAATGGAAGCGACCACGATCCAGGCGAGCGTTGTGGAATAGGCAAACAGCACGGCTATGAAGACGCCGGTGAAGATGAGATCGAGCCCACTGAAAAGCCCCTGGCCGGTGAGAAAATCGCGGATTGTTTCGAGCTCGCGCATGCGCGCCACCGTCTGACCGGCCGCCCGGGTTTCGAAATAGCTGAGCGGCAGGTTGAGCAGATGGCGGAACAGCCGTCTCCCAAGCTCGACATCGATACGGTTCGTCGTGTGCGAGAGGGCGTAGGTGCGCAGATACTGCAGCAAAACGTCGAAGAGCCCGACCGCTACCAGTCCGACCACGAGCACGATCAGTGTCGAATAGCTGCGATGTGCCAGAACCTTGTCGACCACGATCTGGAAGAACAGGGGCGTGACAAGGGAAAAAATCTGGATGAACAGCGATGCCACGAGGACATGGGCGAAGGCGCGACGATACTTCCAGATAGAGGGTAGAAACCAGCTGAAGCCGAAGGCTTTCTGCGCCGTACCTGGTCCGAGAAAGCGACGCTGAACGAGCAGGAACCGGCCCTCGGTCAACTTCTGAAGCGCCGCGAAATCCATATCCCTTGCCGTAAAGCCCAGCGGATTGATCAGGCGGAAATGACCGTCGTCGACTTGGCCAGCGAAGATGGCGAAGGTGCCGTCGAGCAAGACAGCGATCGCCGGCCTGGGCAGTTTCGCCATCCGCTCCTCTTCGCTCACGTTGACGATGCGGGCCTTGAGGCCGATGGCTTTCGCGGCAAGCAACAAGTGCTCGCAGGTTGCTCCTCCTGTCAGGGCGAGTTCACGGGAAAGGGCCTCCGGACGGGCCGGAATGTGATAGTAGGATGCGATGGCGACAAGCGCCGTCAGACCACTCTCCGCCTGTTGTGGATCGCAGGTGGCATCCGGGTTGAGGCCGGCATCACGGCACTCTTCGTTGAAGGTTTCCATGCAGTTTGTGCTTTCGTCCAGCAGCAGTCCGGGCGGCATTACTGCCACCCGGAGGTGCCGGAATATGGTTGCTGGAGTTTCTTGGATGTCTTGTCAGGCTGCGTGCTGCGCAAGAACGCCCGGGCGAGAGGCCAATGCCACGTCGCCAGCCAGCATGCGGGTGCCATCGTTCATCTCGGCATAGCTGGTACCGCTGATGGATGAGCCGTCGGAAAATGCCCTGGCGCCCTCAGACGCGGGCATCAGGCTGATGAGTTTGATCCCGACATCGGCCATGGTACGCAATTCACCTGCATCCGCCACGCCATTCTGGTTGGCGTCGCGCCAGACGCGGAACTCGCTCCAGCGGTAGTCGGCCGCATCCAGTACATTGTTGCGGTTGGTATCGAAGTAGCGCCGCAGCCCTTCAAGGTCGGTGAGGCGAGCTCCATGGCTGCTGCCGGCGTCGGCGTTTTCTGAGGCGATTTCCTCTTCCGACTTCCAGAGCGCAAAGGCAATCTCCTTGGCCTGATCGATCTTTCCGTTAGCGCCGGCAGAGCCGTCAATTGCCAGGTCGATGGCCAGCAAACCATCATTTGGCCCAACCCAGGCCGTGGGATCAGGGATGCAATCGCTGTTCCAGTCGAAGCGGGCGGTGGATGCAGGGGCTTCTGCTTCCGCGCCCTGGTGCGGAACGCTAGCGGTTGCAAGCGGGCGAACATCGATTGTGCCGTCAGCATCGAGGTCGAGTAGGACGGGCACGCCAATGAATATGCCTGTTCCCGATCCGGTTCGAGAACCGGATCCTGGCGAAGGTGCTGGCTTATAAATCGGTACATCCAGATTGGGCCGTGGCTGCGGTATTGGGGCAATGGCAGGCAAATTGACATTGCCGCCTCCGCTGAAGTTGCCTTGGCCAGGCTGTCCGAACGCGATCTTGAGCTTCGGCTCTGGTGCAGGTGGCTCTGGTGGCTTGTAGACAGAAATATTCAGGCTCGCCGGCTGGTCGAGTGAAATGCCATACTGGCTGGATGGCCGTTGTGTCGCAACCGATCCAAGATTGATCTGGAGAGGAGGTGTCTGCAGTCTCTGGTTCAGCTCACGTTGCCGTGCCTCCGCAAGACGTTGGTGCTCTTGCTCGCGCTCCCTGGAACGGCGTGCCTCTTCGGCCGCAGCAATTTGGGCTGCAGCCCTTTCAGCTTCTGCCTTTTCGGCCGCAGCTCTTTCGGCTGCAGCAATTTGGGCTGCTTGGCTTTCAGCTGCCACCCTTTCAGCTTCTGCCTTTTCAGCCGCAGCTCTTTCGGCTGCAGCAATTTGGGCAGCTTGGCTTTCAGCTGCAGCCCTTTCAGCTTCTGCCTTTTCGGCCGCAGCTCTTTCGGCTGCAGCGAGTTCCGTCGATGATGTATAGGAACCATCATCGAGGTTCTTCCTCTCCTCGGTCATGTGCCCGTGAGCATCATATGTGCGTTCGTAACGCGGCTTCTTTTGTCCGAGGGCGCTGTTTGGTTGATACTCGCGGTCAATGCGGGAACCGTCAGCCTTCGTCACGGTAGCTGATGTCTTCTTCCCGTCACCGTCGAGATGCAACGCGTAGGTGTTTCCGTTAGATGCCGCGAGCTTGAGGTCTGAGGAGCCAGCCTCCGACTTCTGCCAGTTTTCGTCGGCACCTTTTTCGAGGCGAATTTCGCGCCTCTGGTTCAGTTCTTTGACCTTGTCGGGGTCAGTTACGTATGTTCTCTTGAGATCCTTATCCAACTGATACCAGCTGACTGATCCATCGTCGGCCTCACTGGCCCGGAAACCATCGATCCGTTCCGGATCCCCTGCCAGGCTAATCGTTGAACCATCCATGTAGTCAATGACGCGATTTACCAGCTCGCTGACCACTTCAGCGGGTAATTGGGCCTCAAGGGCTGTCAACGCCTGCTCTGCGGTAATACCGAACTTTGCAGCAGTGTCGAGCATCGCTTTCGAAGTGACGGAGAGGAATTTCTCGTATTCCGCAGGATCTTTAAGGATCGAATTGCCGACCGTATCACCTGGCTGCTCTGAAAGTTTCAGATTCCAGTAAAAGGAAGAACCGCCCCACATTGCGATGGGTAAGCCGCCTTCTTTCATAGCTGTTTGGACGTCGTGCTGGATCAGATTGGGGAGGTCAGGAATACGAGAGTTTGCTAAGACGTCGTGAACAACGGCCTTCCCGATGAGGTCAGACATCCTCTGAAGCGTGTCAGGCCCCGCTTCTTTATTGTCATACCGCCGACCGGTTCGGGCCGTGCCTCGTATGAAAGCATTGCTCTGGCTACTGGCATCATTCCGATTGATTTCGGCTGCATTCTTCAGCCAGAAGACCATTTTTTCATAATCCTGCCGGTTGGGGTCTCCAGCATTGGTAGGATTATCAAGGAAATTCTGCATCTCTTGGCGCAAGAATTCGTAGCCATCTGCATAATTTGAAGTGCTATTTTTTGTGATCTCCGACAAGCGTTGCTTTTGTAATTCGTTCAGTTGAAATTCGCTCGACATAGATGTTCCTCCAACAATAAGAAAATGTTACTGTTTGATCAAGTGTTGACTTGCCAGCGCTTCAGGAGGGTACGGGCTCCTTGTCCTATTTCTTTCCAGTGAGGGAGGGCGTCCAGGGGAAACTGAACGAACAACCCGAGGTTGATGTCGTTCAAATAGATGTCCGCTCTGCATGAAGGATTCGGTAGATTCACATCTTCTTTTGTACAGAAGATATGATATTGTTCGTCCGTACTAGAAAGATCGAAATAGTCATCAAAGGCGCTATTGTTTTCGTCGAAGAGTACGTGGAGAAGCCCATCTTCAAAGTCTAATCTGTAAGGCTTCTCGAACCGTCCGACATGAGCTGTAAACCGGGTCGATAGATCGGCATGCTTCCGCGGAGTTGCTGAGATGACGCTTATGATATACTCATCCGCGACAGGCTCTGGTCTTCCAGGCTCCTGTACTCGATAGCTTGGTTGAGACCACATATCATCCTGCGGGGCGCGAAGATCCGGCATCCAGAAAGCGAAAGCGAGTTTATCGCCAGGGCAATTGACGAACTCTGGGGACGGTCGACGAATGATGTACCCGTAAGGTATGTCGAACCGAAATTGGCCTAGTGTGTGCCTGACAATATATTTATGATCGATAGAACCGCTTTTCTCTGACATCCCTGTGCTAGATCTCTGATCGGCTCGACAGGGGTACTTTTCATCCGCACTCGCTGCGTCACAGAGGAGTGCCCCAAGTATGAGGCTGCACAGGATTAACGTGGCGTTCATGGAAAACAAAAAATCCTCTGGATCGGGCATTCCATTTTATACGATACATAAAATTAAATTATAGACTATTATTTTTACTCAATACAGAAGTTTAAAGTAGTCAATAAAGAACAGATATATAGCATCAAGTATTCTGTCATTCTATTTGAAGTATTCATTTTAGCAAGACTCAAAATGGCCCGGTGGAAATTATTTATCGGTGTTCTGAAAAGAGCCGCTGGAATGGCTGCCTGGCGAATGGGGGGGGGGGCAGCTTGGCAGGGGGCGGAAGGTCAGCGCGTCAGATCGCTGGTGTTGGCGGCGGTCTTCATTATGGATGGGGCGTGAGCTGCTCTGCACGCCAATGGATCATTTTCCTGGACGCCGTCGGCAAGTGCGGGAGATGCAGGGTGTGCCAAGGAGATTGACGATACGAAGCCAGGATATATCCGCCAGAGATCCTTGGTCTCTCCGCCGTACTCTGGTCCCGCAGCATGGGTGCGGGCAAGCTACGCCGCAATGTCGTAGCGAATAGCACATACTATTGGTTGCAATTCCAATCTACTACAGTATGCGGACAATAGCGGATATCGCTCGGGGGATTCGGGGTGGCTGTCAAGAATGTGGTTGTAAGGAGACGGATCGGATCCGGGGTGGAGCGCGTCGTTTACCTTCATCCGGTTTGGGAAGACATTGTTATCAAGATCAACAGGGACGTGCCCATAGATCGGAACGATATAGACTATACCTACCTGAGCCGGATCGAGACGATACCGGTTCTGCCGAAGATGTACGGATGGGTTGAGACGCAGCTCGGACGTGGTCTTATGTTCGAACGCATCCACGACGATGACGGCAAGACAAGCCTCAACCTGGTCGAGGCGTTGCGCTGGGAGCGCATAACGATCGAGGAAGGGCGGTCCTTGCTTCAGGAGGCGCTCGCCGCGCTGCTCAAGCACGGGATAATCCTGCACGACGACGAGAACGTGAACAACTTCCTCGTTCAGAATACAGCGTCCGGCCGGCAGTTGATCCTCGTGGACGGGTTTGGACCCTTCGTCATGACAGCCAAGGCCCGATTGCGCATGCGTTTCCCTCGGCTGGGACGTGAAAAGGCGCTGCGCAGCTCGTACAACCTGCTTGCTGCTTATGAAAAGGAAGTCCAGAAGCTTTGGCTTGAGAAAACCCTGCTAGAAGACGCTTAGCCAACCCAGGAAGAACGGGTTCCTGCTTTTTCTTGAATTGCCCTTTAACAAAAAGGGCGGCATCGCTGCCGCCCTTTCCGTAAACACTGGGTGGACTGATTAGAAGTCCATGCCACCCATGCCGCCCATGCCGCCTGGCATTGCCGGAGCTGCGTCCTTCTTCGGAAGCTCGGCAACCATCGCCTCGGTGGTGATCAGCAGCGAAGCAACCGAAGCTGCGTTCTGCAGAGCCGTGCGGACAACCTTGACCGGGTCAACCACGCCCATGGCGATCAGGTCGCCGTACTCGCCCGTCTGAGCGTTGTAGCCGAAGTTGTCGTCGTTGACGTCAAGCACCTTGCCGACAACGATCGAAGCTTCATCACCTGCGTTGTCAGCGATCTGGCGAACCAGCGACTGCAGAGCGCGGCGGATGATGTTGATGCCTGCGTTCTGGTCGTCGTTTGCACCGGTGACGGTGATCTTCTGAGCCGAACGGAGCAGAGCCGTACCACCGCCAGGAACGATACCTTCCTGAACAGCCGCGCGGGTTGCGTTCAGAGCGTCGTCGATACGGTCCTTGCGCTCCTTGACTTCGACTTCCGTCGAGCCGCCAACGCGGATCACGGCAACGCCACCAGCGAGCTTGGCAAGACGCTCCTGGAGCTTCTCGCGGTCGTAGTCAGAGGTGGTCTCTTCGATCTGGGCCTTGATCTGGCCAACGCGACCTTCGATCTCGTCCTTGCTGCCAGCACCGTCAACGATGGTGGTGTTTTCCTTGGAGATCGAAACGCGCTTTGCACGGCCGAGCATTTCAAGGGTAACGTTCTCGAGCTTGATGCCGAGGTCTTCGGAGATGACCTGGCCGCCCGTGAGGATCGCGATGTCCTCGAGCATCGCCTTGCGGCGATCGCCGAAGCCCGGAGCCTTGACGGCAGCAATCTTCAGGCCGCCACGCAGCTTGTTGACGACGAGCGTAGCAAGAGCTTCGCCTTCCACGTCCTCAGCGATGATGAGGAGCGGACGACCGGACTGAACGACGGCTTCCAGAACCGGCAGCATGGCCTGCAGGTTGGAAAGCTTCTTCTCGTGCAGGAGAATGTACGGGTCTTCCAGTTCGGCGACCATCTTCTCTGCGTTGGTGACGAAGTACGGCGACAGGTAGCCGCGGTCGAACTGCATGCCTTCGACGACTTCGAGCTCGGTCTCGGCGGTCTTGGCTTCCTCAACCGTGATCACGCCTTCGTTGCCGACGCGCTGCATTGCTTCAGCGATGTCGCGGCCAACCTGCTCGTCGCCGTTTGCGGAGATCGTGCCGACCTGCGCAACTTCAGCGGAGGTAGAGATCTTCTTGGCCTTGGCCTGGAGGTCCTTGACGACTTCTGCAACAGCGAGGTCGATACCGCGCTTCAGATCCATCGGGTTCATGCCGGCAGCAACCGCCTTGTTGCCTTCGCGAACGATCGCCTGGGCCAGAACGGTTGCAGTGGTGGTGCCGTCACCTGCGATGTCGTTGGTCTTCGAAGCAACTTCGCGGACCATCTGGGCGCCCATGTTCTCGAACTTGTCGTCCAGTTCGATTTCCTTGGCTACCGATACACCGTCCTTGGTGATGCGCGGAGCGCCAAAGGACTTGTCGATGATGACGTTACGGCCCTTCGGGCCGAGCGTTACCTTCACGGCATCAGCGAGGATGTCGACGCCCTTGAGCATCTTCTCGCGAGCGGTGCGGCCAAACTTAATTTCTTTAGCTGCCATGTTCAAATTCTCCTGGGATCAATTCCAGCCCGAGGCCGAAGCGATCCGATGTTTTCATTTACCGTACGGGTTTCGGCTGTCGCTCGCCCACCACTCACGGGATGTTCGAGCGACGAACGTTGGTTCCGTGGTGGATTAGGCGATGATGCCCATGATGTCGGATTCCTTCATGATCAGAAGGTCTTCGCCATCAATCTTGACTTCGGTGCCCGACCACTTGCCAAACAGAACGCGGTCACCAGCCTTCACGTCGAGAGCGATGTACTTGCCGTCCTCGTCGCGTACGCCAGGTCCTACAGCGATGACTTCGCCTTCCTGCGGCTTCTCTTTTGCGGTGTCCGGAATGATGATGCCGCCGGCAGTCTTCTGCTCGGACTCAACCCGGCGAACGACTACGCGGTCGTGAAGCGGGCGAAAATTCGTTGTGGCCATGTCTTGAACCCTTGATTCCCAAATTGAAATGAGCTTTTCCTCGGTTCGGGCAGAGGAAGACCTCTGTTAGCACTTCCCCAATTCGAGTGCTAACGAAGAGATAAGGAGGGTGCCCGACAGAGTCAAGAAGGGGTGCCCTCCATTGGTGCAGCAAGGTAAGTCCATTGATCGTCCGCTTCTGGGCGTTCTCCTCACGATCTGCTTCGGCATGATCATTCCCTTCAGCGACGTTTTCGCGAAGATCCTGACGGGCTCGGTGCCGCTCGTCACCATCCTGCTCGCCCGTTTCACGGGGCAGGCGCTCATGTCCGCGCCGGCGCTTCTGCGCAACGGCATGAAGATGAGCGGCCGCCTGTGGATGCTCACAGGTTTCAGAACCGCGCTCCAGCTCTATTCACTGGGGCTCATCTACATAGCTTTCCGCTACATTCCGCTGGCCGATGCCATTGCGATCGGCTTCATCTCACCCTTCCTGCTCATGCTGATGGGGAAGTTCTTCCTTGGCGAACAGGTAGGGCCAAGGCGCATCTCGGCCTGCGGTGTCGGGTTCATCGGGACGATGATGGTGATCCAGCCCAGTTTCTCGGAAGTGGGTGTGGTCGCACTCATCCCGTTGGCAAGCGCCTTCACCTTTGCGCTTTATTCGCTCACCACGCGCCAGCTCGTGCGCGAGGGCGATCCTGCCCTGATCCAGGGAATCAGCGGCGTGCAGGGTGCGGCCATGATGGTGCTGGTGGCGCTCCTTGCAGGCAGTTCGTTCGAAGATGCCAGGATCGTCGTTCCTTCCGTGGACGAAGCCTGGCTCCTGTTCGGCATCGCCTTCGTCGGCAGCTTTGCGCACATGCTGATGACCTGGGCGCTGCGCCTTGCGCCGGCGGCAACGCTCGCGCCCGTCCAGTATGCGGAGATCCCCTTTGCCACGCTCATGGGCTGGTTGTTTTTTGCAGAATTCCCGAATGACGTGGCGGCCATGGGCATGATGCTCATCGTTGGAGCGGGGCTCTACATCGTCTACCGCGAACGGGTCGTGGCACGACAGAAGGCGGTCGAGGCTGCACAAGGTGCGCAGCCGGTTCAGGTAACGCCGCCCGACCCACAGGCGGCCACCACCCCGGCGGGTTGAGCAACTCCTCGTGATCTAGACCGGGCGTTTCAGCGACGCCCGGGCAGCCTCGACCTCGTGGCGGACGCAGCATCCGTGCAGGTGGTCGTTCACCAGCCCCATGGCCTGCATGAAGGCGTAGACGGTGGTGGGGCCGACGAAGGACCAGCCGCGCTTCTTCAGGTCCTTGGAGATCTTCGTGGAGACCTCGGTTTTCGCCATTGCCCGCAACGTCGCGAGGTCCACCTGCGAAGGTCGGGCCTCCAGCTGGGGCTCATGCCGCCAGAAATAAGCCGCAAGCGAGCCTTCCTGTTCGCAGAGTTCGATAGCGCGTTGGGCGTTGTTGATCACCGAGCGGATCTTTCCTCCATGGCGCACGATGCCCTTGTCTTGCAGCAGACGCTCGACATCATCCTCAGTGAAATGCGCAACCCTGCGGAAGTCGAAGCCGGCGAAGGCCGCGCGGAAGTTTTCCCGCTTGCGCAGGATGGTCAGCCAGGAAAGCCCCGACTGAAAACCTTCAAGGCAGATCTTCTCGAAAAGGCGGATGTCATCGACGACCGGGCGGCCCCACTCGTGATCGTGGTAGTGGAGATAGTCTGGCAGGTTGCCATGCCAGAAGCATCGAAGCTTTCCATCCGGCCCCTCTATCAATCCGCTTTCACTCATGCCGACCCCCGATCATCACTTCAAATAATTCGTTTACCAAGATGCTCAACCCAAAAATAACCAAGAACTCAGATTCGCCTAAAGTATTGCATCGGGCGAATAGTTATTCACCATTTTGTTGCTTCTTCGGAGCAGTCTACTGACATGACCGGGGGCGATGAACGGTCTGAGGATAGTTGAAGCGCCTCCGATGACTGTCTGTCAAATCCGGTTCGGGTATTGCTGAGTATTAAGTACAGAGAGTGTTCCATGACGTATTTTTTACGAACTGCCGGACTGCTGTTTTTTGCTGCTCTGGTCACACCTGCAGGCGCACAAGGCAGATATGTAGAGCCGCCACCCGTGGTCGTCAGTCCCGATCTTTCGGCTCCGTGGGTGATGCAGCTGCGGAATAACCAGCGCACCGTGGCGCAACCGCGATATGGGCAGCCCCAGTATCGGGGCGTACCCCAGCAGCCGCAAAGCCTGCCAAGGCTTAACGTGCATCCTGTTGGGGCCACCCAGCAGATGCGACAATACCAACCGCCCCAGGTCCAGGGGCGCAGGCCAAAGGACTATTCACACCTCCAGATCGACCCGCGCTTCCTGCCGCAGGAGGTGCAGTATGAGGGGAACCACGCCGTCGGCACGGTCGTCGTCGATACGAAGCAGAAGTTCCTCTACCTCGTTACCGCACCCGGCCAGGCGCGCCGCTATGGCGTCGGTGTCGGCAAGGAAGGGTTCGGTTGGACCGGCTCGCACAAGATCACCAACAAGCGGGAGTGGCCGGACTGGCGACCGCCTGCGGAGATGATCGAGCGCGAGAAGAGGCAAGGGCGCATCCTGCCGGTTCACATGGCGGGCGGTCCGCAGAACCCGCTGGGAGCGCGTGCGCTCTATCTGGGCACGACGCTCTACCGCATCCATGGCACCAACGCTCCGTGGACGATCGGCCAGAACGTATCTTCCGGCTGCATCCGCATGCGCAACGAGGATGTCATTGATCTTTATGAGAGAGTAGGCGTCGGCACGAACGTTGTCGTGATCTGACGGCAGAGTTACGGGGGACGGGCTTGCTTGAGGGGAAGCTGCTCGTCACGCAAAGGCAGCGCTTCAACAGAGGCGCTGCTTTTTTGTTTTAGACTATAGAAGTCAGGCCTTCCGGCTTGGGTCCGCCAAATGCCCAGTCCAGCAGCTGCACGGTGTGAAGCACCTGCAGGTTAGAGCCCGACGCGATCTGCGTCATGCACCCAATATTGCCGGTCGCGACGATGGAGGCGCCAGTGCGCTCAAGGTTGCCGACCTTGCGGTCGCGCAGACGCTTTGAGATATCCGGCTGGAGGATGTTGTACGTTCCGGCCGAACCGCAGCAGAGATGGCCTTCGGCTGGCTCCTTCACCACGAAGCCTGCTCGGGTCAACAGCTGGCGCGGTTCACGCGTAATCTTTTGCCCGTGCTGCATGGAGCAGGCGGAATGGTAGGCGACTTCCAGTCCCGGGGTGAGCTCCGGTTCGGGAAGGTCGATGCTTGCGAGGTACTCGGTAATGTCCTTCGCAAGTGCCGACACGCGGGCCGCTTTCTCGGCGTAGGCCGGGTCAAGGCGCAGCATGTGGCCGTAGTCCTTGATCGTCGTGCCGCAGCCGGAAGCCGTGATGATGATCGCGTCGAGGCCGCCATTGTCGATGAGCTGGCACCAGCCGTCCACGTTGCGGCGGGCAAAGTCGAGGGCATCATCCTCACGGCCCATGTGGTGGACCAGCGCGCCGCAGCAACCTTCCCGCTCCGGCTTAGCGACCTCAATGCCGAGGCGGTTCAGCAGGCGGACGGTGGCCGCGTTGATCTCCGGGTCCAGAACGGATTGCGCGCAGCCCTCGAGGATCGCCACGCGCCCACGCGGAGAGGCAATCTGCTGCGACGGCTGCGGACGCGGCGAGGGCAGGGAGGCGGGCGCCAATTCCAGCATGGCCGCGACAGGCTTCAGCGCCGTGCTCATGCCGAAGAGCTTGCTGAACGGCTTGCCGATGCGGGCAAGCTTCAGGGCAGCGCGGAAACGACTCGGGTAGGGCAGGATGTTGGCGAGCAGCGCACGGTTCAGCCGGTCGAAGAACGGGCGCCTGTAGGTCTTTTCGATATGCGCACGGGCATGATCCACGAGGTGCATGTAGTTCACGCCGGAGGGGCAGGTGGTCATGCAGGAGAGGCAGGAGAGGCAACGGTCAATGTGCGTTGTCGTCTCCTTGTCGGCAGGCCGGTCATTCTCCAGCATCTCCTTGATGAGGTAGATGCGGCCGCGCGGGCTGTCGAGCTCGTTGCCGAGCTCGACATAGGTAGGACACGTCGCCGTGCAGAAACCGCAGTGGACGCATTTGCGCAGAATGGTTTCCGAATGCGCGACCGCCGGATCTGCAAGTTGGGCTGACGTGAACCGTGTCTGCATGGTTTAGAGAATCCAGCTCGTGGGGTTCTTGATCGGCTCGCCGCGGCTTGCCGCCTGCAGGCCGATGACGCAGCGGACGACAACCCAGATCGCGACCACGAACATGAGCAGGAAGCCTATGCCGACGACCATCAGCAGCATCGAAATAAAGCCGTAAAGCACACCAATCCAGAAGGTGCGGATCGCCCAGGTGTAATGGGTTTCAACCCAAGCTTCAGAACGCCCGCGGTTGATGTAGGCGAGGATAATGCCGACCAGACCGGTGATGCCCACCACGAAGCTTACGATGTAGAGCACATAGATGAGCTGGACATTTGGAATGCCAGGATCGAACCAGCCAGCCTGCCTGGCAGGAGGCGTTCCCTGAGGATAGTTATTGTCAGTCATAAAGTCTCCCCCTCTAGGTTGTTGGCGAGGCCGGTTGGATCATCCGCCCCGGATTCAGGATATTCCTTGGATCGAACTGTTCTTTCAAGCGGGCAGACAGTGCCGCAAGGGGCGCTGGCTGCGGATGGAACACATCGACCTGACGGCGGAGCGATTCCGGCGCCCGGACGAGCGTAGCGTGCCCTCCGCCAAAGTGGGTGATCAGCTTGCGCAAAACTTCAGCTTCGGGATCCGATTCCATGCGCATCCAGATCAGTCCGCCTTGCCAGTCATAGTAGGCGTTTGCCCCAGCGGCACGGCGGAACGTATCGACCAAACGTGGCCCCATCATGGGCGCGACGGACACGCGCCACACGGGAGAGGGCGTGGCGTCGCAGAACGGGTGGCAGTCGCGGATTTCGCGCCAGAGAGCGCAGGATTGCTCGGCTTCCAGAACATCGCCTACGCCGTGACTGCGCAGCAGGCGCGTCAGGTGATCGACTCGGTACTCGACCGAGGGAGCCACGCCTTCGATGCGCAGAGCTGTCTTAGGTCCGCCGATGAGCGCGCGATCCAGAAATTTCGAGATCACGCCTTCCGGAAGGTGCGCCGCTCCAGAGACTTCGGCGCTCGATCCCATCGCCTCAGCCATGGCTTCGGCGGCCTGATGATCGTCCAGACCGTTCAGGAGCAGCGTCTTCTCGGTTTCGGGCGCCGGAAGGACCTTGAACGTCACGTCGGTGACGACGGCGAGCGTGCCCCAGGAGCCGGCGAGCCCCTTGGAAAGATCATAGCCGGTGACGTTCTTCACCACGCGACCGCCAGACTTGAAGGTCTCGCCACGGCCTGAAACGGCCGAGATGCCGAGGATGTGGTCTCGCGCAGCACCGGCCTTGAGGCGGCGGGGGCCCGAGAGGTTGGCATTGAGCGTGCCGCCAATGGTGCCCCGACCGGCCTCAGCTCCAAGCAACGGGCCGTAGTCCATGGGCTCGAAAGCAAACTGCTGGTTGTTGACGCCAAGCAGCGCCTCGATCTCGCTTATGGGCGTACCGGCGCGGGCGGATAGCACCAGTTCTTCGGGCTCATAGAGCGTAATGCCGGTGAGCTTCGAGAGGTCGAGCAGATGATTGGCTTCAACGGGCCGGCCGATGCTGCGCTTCGAACGCTGCCCCACGATTTCGAGCGGCGCTTCCTCGGCGACAGCCCAGCGAACCGTCTCCAGAACTTCCTCTGGCGTGGTTGGAGTAAACGATTGGATGTCAGCCATCAGAAGCGCTCAAGCTCGGGGAAGGGGACTTGGCCCCGATGAATATGCATGCGGCCCAGCTCGGCGCAGCGGTGCAGTTGCGGGAACACCTTGCCGGGGTTCAGCAGGTGACTGGGATCGAAGGCGCATTTGACGCGGATCTGCTGGTTCAGATCGCTCTCATCGAACATTTCTGACATGAGATCGCGCTTCTCGACGCCTACGCCATGCTCGCCCGTCAGCACTCCGCCGACCTTGACGCAAAGGCGAAGGATATCCGAACCGAAAGCTTCGGCCTTGTCCAAATCGCCCGGCTTGTTCGCGTCATAGAGAATGAGCGGGTGCAGATTGCCGTCGCCGGCATGGAAGACGTTAGCGACACCGAGGCCGTATTTCTCGGAGAGCTCGCGCATGCCCGCCAGCACGCGCGGTAGTTCCTTGCGGGGGATCGTGCCGTCCATGCAGTAATAGTCGGGCGAGATACGGCCGACCGCCGGGAAGGCCGCCTTGCGGCCCGCCCAGAAGGCTAGGCGTTCGGCGTCCGAGGTCGAGATGCGGCTTGTCGTGCAGCCGTTCTGAGCGGCGATTTCGCTTACACGCTCGATCAGATGGTCCACTTCGGCCATGGGGCCGTCGAGTTCGACGATCAGCAGCGCCTCCACATCCAGGGGGTAGCCGACCTGGACGAAGGCCTCGGCTGCATGGATCGCGGGGCGGTCCATCATTTCCATGCCGCCCGGAATGATCCCGGCACCGATAATGTCCGCCACGCACTGGCCGCCCTGTTCACTGGTCGGGAAGCCGATCAGCAGGGCGCGGGCCGTCTCCGGCTTCTTGAGGATGCGTACGGTGACTTCGGTCACGACGCCGAGCAGACCTTCCGAGCCTGTCATCAGGCCCAGCAGGTCATAGCCTTCGGCATCCAGATGCTTGCCGCCAAGGCGGATCACCTCGCCGGTCATCAGTACCATCTCGATGCCGAGCACATTATTCGCTGTGAGACCGTATTTCAGGCAGTGCACGCCGCCGGAATTCTCCGCCACGTTGCCGCCGATTGAGCAGGCGATCTGCGAGGAAGGATCGGGCGCGTAGTAAAAACCCTGGTGCTCGACCGCATGGGTGATGCCGAGGTTGGTCACTCCCGGCTGGGCAACGACAACGCGGTTGGCGTAGTCGATTTCCAGGATACGGTTGAAGCGACTCATGACGAGCAGAACCGCGTCCTTCAGCGGCAGCGCGCCACCGGAAAGCGACGTGCCAGACCCACGAGGTACCACGCGGATGTTGCGATCATGGCAATATTTCAGGATGCGCGACACCTGCGCGACGGTCTCGGGCAGGACGACGACAAGAGGCAGCTGGCGGTAGGCGGTAAGACCGTCTGACTCGAAGACGCGCATGCCTTCTTCTGAATCGACGACGCCTTCGCCCGGAACAATGATCCGCATGTCCGCAACAATCTCGGCACGCCGCGAGAGCGTAGCGGCCTGGGGCTCGGGCATCTTCAGTCCGGACATTTAAACCAGCCTCGTCTTGGTTGGTGCGCGTCACGTGCACGGTTGTCGCACAACTGGTTAAAACAATTGACCAGTCATCGTCAACGGCGTTATGTACCCATCATTGTCGCATGAAATGGTTACTACGGTGCAGCCTGTTTTCACCACGATCGATCACGGACGGACGTCAGACGCCGTCGTGCGCCAGATCGAGAGCCTGATCCTGGAAGGGGTCTTGCGGGATGGCGACCGGCTGCCGGGTGAACGCGACCTTGCTGCATCCATGAATGTGTCACGGCCCGTGTTACGGGAGGCGCTCAAGGCACTCGAAGCGCGCGGGCTCATCGTGGCGCGTCAGGGAGGCGGCAACTATGTTGCCAATGTGGTGGGCGAGGTGTTTTCCGCACCAATGCGGGAGTTGATCGCCGCTCATCCCAAGGCGACAGCGGACTATCTGGAATATCGCCGCGAGATCGAGGCCATCACGGCCGAGATGGCGGCCCGCCGCTCCACCAGCGGCGACCGCCAGATGATCGCCAGCATCATCCAGCGCATGGAAGAGGTCCACGCAGCCGGAGACTTCGATGCCGAGGCGGAAATCGACGTCGAGTTTCACAACGCGGTGGGTGAATGCGCGCACAACTTCATCCTCCTGCATAGCCTGCGCTCGTGCTACCGCCTTCTTTCGGATGGAGTGTTCCAGAGCCGCGCGAAGCTCTATCATCTGCGCGGGGCAAGAGAAGCGCTGCTGGCCCAGCACAGGAGCATTGCCGGTGCGATCCTTGCCGGCGATGCTGCGGCGGCACGGGAGGCAGCCATGGCGCATATCGACTTTATCATTCAGGCAACCGCGGAATCTGAACGGGCTGACGACTGGCAACGCGTCGCCCAGCTGCGGCTGCAGCATCGCCTCCAGGGCAGGACGTCGTCCGCACCGGAAGCACTCTCACCAGGCCTCGGCGGCGAGGCAGACGGGGAATAATCTTGAACCAGCAAACACCACAATCGCGCCGCGTCGGCCTTTTCGTCACCTGTCTCGTGGACCTGTTCCGGCCCAGCATCGGCTTCGCCTCGGTCAAGCTCCTCGAAGACGCCGGCTATACGGTGGACGTGCCGATGGCGCAGACCTGCTGTGGTCAGCCCGCCTATAACTCGGGTGACCGCGAGGACACGATCGCCATCGCGCGCAAGACAATCGAGACCTTCGAGGACTACGATTATATCGTCGCGCCGTCGGGCTCGTGTGCCGGGATGCTGAAGAAGCACTACCCGGCGCTTTTCAAGGATGGCGACTGGGCCGAGCGCGCGAAGGCCTTTTCGGCCAAGGTCTATGAGCTGACCAGCTTTCTCACGGATGTCGCCGGTGTGGATCACGTGGACGTGGTGCATCCAGGTAGCGTCACCTATCACGACTCCTGCTCCGGCCTCAGGGAGCTTGGCATTCGCGAGCAGCCGCGCAAGCTGCTGAAGTCCGTGGATGGTCTGGAAATCAAGGAGATGCCGGAGTCGGATGTCTGCTGCGGTTTCGGCGGCACGTTCTGCGTGAAGTATCCTGACATCTCCAATCGCATCGTGGAAGACAAGACGGATTCAATCCGCCAGTCCGGAGCCAAGACGCTACTTGCGGGCGACCTCGGCTGCCTCATGAACATGGCGGGCAAGCTGCAGCGGCAGGGCAGCGACGTTGAAGTGCGCCACGTGGCGGAAGTGCTGGCGGGGATGTGTGACACACCCGCCATTGGCAGGAGGAAAGACTGATGGAAATCCGGTCACCTGCGTTCAAGGAGAATGCTCGCGCCGCGCTTGATGATCCGCAGCTGCGCCACGCGCTGGAGCACGTCAAATCGGGCTTTATCGTAAAGCGTGCGATGGCGGCGGAGGCTCTGCCCGAGTTCGAGAAGCTGCGCGATTCAAGCAAGGCCATCAAGGACGAGACGCTCGCCAATCTCGACAAGTATCTGGAGGCCTATGAGACGAAGGTCACCGAAAGTGGTGGCCATGTGCACTGGGCGGAATCGGCCGCGGATGCGCGCGACATCATCCTGAAGATCTGCCAGTCCGTCGGCGCCAAGACCGTGACCAAGGGCAAGTCGATGATC
>Ga0182736_1000955_pt1 | contig 33881 bp, 33 predicted proteins | sample eDN5th30CKraftBY_FD_128882 | JGI IMG/M metagenome (GOLD analysis project Ga0182736, IMG submission 128882) | Enriched backyard soil microbial communities from Emeryville, California, USA - eDNA 5th pass 30_C Kraft BY (version 2) (version 2) | ecosystem: Environmental > Terrestrial > Soil >...
TCGGCGTACGCGAGCGATCGACCGTGCGCGGTGGGGGTGTGGCCGCTCGGTCGCCTGTCAGGCGAGTTTCCGGACACACCCCCACCAACGCGCCAACGCAAACGCTCGAACCTGACCGGTAAGGGCCAGCCAGGACGACGGACGACCGCTACCGATCACCCACCCTCTCCGGTGCCCGTACCTCGACGGTGTCCCGAGTCCGGGCCCCGAACGCGCAAGGCCCACGTACTACGCCGACGGCGGCCAGACCCGACCAGGCCCAGGCACCGCAACCGCCTCCCCCCTCGATGCCTGCCGTTCACGCCACCCCGCGAACCCGGGTGACACCACCGACCAGAGCACTACCGGGGCCGCTCCGCCGGACGACGGAGCGGCCCCGGCCGGCGGTTAGCGCCGCGCCTTGACGGTGCGGCGCTTGGTCTTGCCGACCTTGACGACCACCTTCGGCGCGCGCTTGAGGCGCTTGCCGGTCTTCAGCCGGACCTTCACGCGGCCCTTGCCGCTCCAGCTGCGGGTGGTCTTGGTTCCGGCGATCCGCGCGGTGCCCTTGAGCTTGAGCTTCGAGCTGGTCGGGGGGACCGCGCTGATCGTGCAGACGACCGAGCGGCCGTCGGAGGACAAGTCGCAGGTGACGCGCACGTTCGGCGTGTCGCCCTTCTCGCCCTTGTCACCCTTCGCGCCGGCGGGACCCGCCGGGCCGGTGGCGCCCGTCGCGCCGGTCGCGCCGGCGGGGCCGGCCGGGCCGGTCGCGCCCGTCGGACCCACGGGCCCGGTCGAGCCGGCGGGACCCGCGGGGCCGGCCGGACCCTGCGGCCCGGTCGCGCCCGCGGCGGACACGTACAGGCCGTTGGTCGTCGCGTCGCCCTCGCCGTCCGCGTTGCCCGCGTACACGCGCGCGCTGACCAGGTGGCCGAGGTCGGCCGCCTGCAGCGTGTAGGTCGCGCGGTCGGCGCCCGCGATCGCCGCGCCGTCCCGGAGCCACACGTAGCGGAACGCCGTCGGCGTGTTGACGAACGCGATGTTCGTGATCGTCAGCGCCGAGCCGACCGTCGGCGTGCCCGACAGCACGGGCTTGCCGACCGCGATCGGCGTCTGCGCGATCGCCTGCGCCGACACCACGCGCACCGGGCGCGTGATCGTGGTCACGTTGCCGGCCTTGTCCTCGGCCTCGGCCTTGAACGTGATCGTCGAGTTCGCCGGGGCGCTCGCCGGCACGTAATAGCGGAACTGGAACGGGAAGGAGCGCTTGGCCTTCACGAGCGCGTCGTTCGCGTACAGGCGCACCTCCTTGATGTCCCCGCGGTCGTCGTAGCCCTTGACCTCGAGGTCCACCGGGTCGACCGACGTGACCTCCTTGAGCTCTGCCGGTACGTGAACGAGACGGCCGGCGGCGTCGTGTCCGCCGTGCTCGGCCTTCTCCTGGCGCAGCGGCTGCTGCAGCGACGCGTTGGAGAGGATCCCGGTCAGCGTCCGCAGGCGCGTGACCGACTTCGCCCGCGGCGTCGCGTTGCCGTCGAGGTCCTGCGTCGGGTCGTTGCCCGCCGCCGTGTCGACGGTGAACGGCGGGACGCCGGCGAAGATCGAGCCCGCCGTCGGCGCGATCGGGGCCGCGTCAGGCTCGTGCTCGAGCTGGCGAACGTCTGGTGGGCGTTGCGGCCGGACAGCACGACCTTGCCGCCCTCGTTGAGGTAGTCGCGCAGGTTGAACCAGCCCTTCGCGCCCCACTGCGAGATCAGCGTGCTGCCGGTCAGCGACGTCGCGCTGCCCAGCCGCCGCGGGTTGGTCTCGGCCGCGTCCTGCGGGACGAGGTCGTCGCCGGTCTCGTACAGGACGGCGTCGAAGTGCGAGAGTACGCCCAGGAACGTCGGGTACTTGATCTGGCCGCCCGGGGCGTCGACGTCGAACGTCGCCGTCTCGTAGCCGGCGGCCTGCAGCGCGTCGACGTGCTGCTGCAGATAGCGCGGCGCGCTGGCGTACGGCGTCGTGTTCGGCGCCGTGCCCGTGTAGTCCTCGGCCGCGACCACGAGCACGCGCTTGCGGCTCGGGTCCTGCTGGGTGGCGGCGACGCGGTAGCTGAAGTCCTGCTGCTGGCCGCCGGCACGCACGATCACGCGCACGGTGTCGCCGGTCGTGATGCGGCGCGTGCCGATCTGGGCCGGGATCGTCGCGCGGACGCGCCCGAACCACTTGCCGGGGACGTCGCCGTAGCGCTCGCCGCCCTGGTAGTCGGCGCCGCGCAGGATCGTCGACGCGTTGCTTCCGCCGGGGCCGGAGACGCTGACCGCGAAGTCGACGGGGCCGAGCGAGCGGCGCACGACCGCTTCGACGAGCTGCTCGCCGCCGTAGGAGACGTCGAACGCGGTCGGCTGGATGTCGAGCGTCGCCTTGACCTTGTAGCGGCTCTCGTCGTCGAAGAAGTTGCGCGGACGGTCGAAGTCCTTCTGCGCCGCCGACCACGCCAGGTTCAGCGCCAGCGGCAGGTTCTTCTCGAACACCGCGTTGACCTTGTCCTCGTCGTCGGGGAAGACGAACGAGCTGCCGCTCGCGCCCGCCGTCGCGGCGGTGTCGAGCTCGGGCGTGAAGCCGATCGTGCCGAACTGGAAGTACGCCCAGTCGACGGTCTCGCCGTGCGTGACGTAGAGGTCGGACGCCTGGTCGGGCTGGTACGGGTCGACGGCGGCGTCGCCGTCGGTGCCGGTCAGCGAGCGCGACAGGGTGTCGTCGTCCGCCGGGCGGTTGGTGATGAACCCGAACGAGCTGTTGAGCAGCTGGGCGGCCGAGTGGTAGTTGAGGTTCGCGGTCGGCTTGATGCGGCGCAGCAGCCGGTCATAGGCGAAGTTCTCCGGCTCGGAGTTCGCGTACGGGCCGCGGTAGTCCTCGCCGCTCGGGTTCGCGCTCGAGCCCTCCTCGTCCAGCGCCCACTGCTCGGGAAAGTTGCGGTTCGGGTCGACGCCGTCGCCGCTGTTGCCGTAGATGCCGTCGTTGTTGTTGTCGCGCAGCGTCTTGCGCCAGAGGCGGTTCGACGCGGCCTCGCCGGGGCCGCACGTGTGGTTGGCGGTGCCGGTGCCGCAGGTGAACGTGTAGTCGTAGCCGTCCGGGTTCTGGACGGGGAGGACCCACACCTCGGTCTTGCGCAGGATCTCCTGCACGCGCACGTCGTCGCGGTTGTCGACGATCCAATGCGCCTCGCGGCGGGCGACCTCGGGAGCGATCCACTCGCGCGCGTGGTTGGTCGCGGCCAGCAGGATCGAGCGGCGGCTGCCGTCCGGCGTGTTGCGCGCGTCGTCGGTGATCTTGACGGCGAGGATCGGCTTGCCGAGCAGCGACTTGCCGATCTCGACCAGCTTGACGATGTCCGGATTGTCGCGGGCGAGCGCGCGCAGCTCGTCGGCGATGCCGCCCGGCTCGGAGTAGCTGCGGAAGACGTCGTAGTACGGGTTCGGACTGTCGCCGCCCGTCAGGCGCTTGGCCTTCGGCGCGAGCTTCGGCAGCGGCTGCTCGGTCAGGTCGATGCCCTTGGACTCGAGGTCCTCGGCCTGGGACGGGAACAGCGCGAGGCTGAGGTGCTGCGTCGACTGGTCGCCGTCGAAGCCCGCATGGTCGAGCTCGAGGCCGACCTGGTCGGCGATGAACTGCGCGTCCTCGGTGGACACCGTGGCGGTGTACGCCTCGAGGTGCTCGTCGGCGGCGAGCGCCGGGCTCGCCGAGGCGAGCGCTACGAGACCCACGGACAGCGCGAGTGCGCGTCTGCGCAAGGTGATGACCCCCTGGTTGCTCTAATGAACAGTGCAGGGGAGACTACGTAATTCTGATCAGGAAATAGGTAATTAGGTGTGGAGGTCCCTCAACGGGCACGCCGGCGTGCGGGCGGCGTGCGCCGTCGCCGGGTGGTCGGCGGCGATCGTGCTCGCCGCCGGGCTGGTGCTCGCGGTCATCACGCCGGACAACTCGATCCTCGGGGCCGCCGGCGTCGACGTCTCGCTGATCACCGAGGCCTTCCGGCAGGCGGTCGGCACGCTGCTCACCCCGATGTACGACCCGGGGCGGCTGCTGCTCGGGGGATCGCGCCGCCTGCACCCGTTGCTGGCGCTCGCGATCCCGCTGACCGCGCTGATCGTGATGACGCGCCGGGAGCTGCACCGCACCGAGGGCGCCAAGCCGCTCACCCGGCTGGCCTGGGCGGCGGGCGCGGCGGTGCCGTTCGGCCTGCTGATGCTGCTGTTCGCGGTCCTCGGTGGCCACACGCCCGAGACGCGGATCGATCCGTCCGCCGGCAGCGCGTTCGCGCTCGGCCTGCTGTGGGGCGCGGTCGGCGGGGCGATCGGCGCGGCGACGAAGCTGCGGCTGGTCACGCGGGTTCCGCGCGCGGTCCGGGCCGCGCTCGCCACGCTGCGTCCGCTGGCGGCGGTGCTCGTCGTCTTCACCGCGCTGGCGCTCGCCGGGTGGCTGATCCAGGTCGCCCGCGACGCCGGCGGCGTACGGGCCGGGCGGGGGACGCTGACCGCGCTCGTCGAGGAGGCCGCGTTCGCGGGCGAGCACGGCATCCACCTGACCGGGCTGGCGGCCGGCGGGCGCTTCCGGGCCGACGCGGACGGCGCGCTCGGCCTGCCGTTCCCGGTCGCGGACGCCGAGCGGCTGCCGGGCCGCGACGGCACGTTCCGGATCTTCGACTACGAGGGCGCCCTGCCCGGATTCGTGTTCGTCCCCGCGCTGATCGTGCTGATCGGCCTGCTCACGCTCGCCGCGCTGGCGGCGGGGTTCGCGGCGGCGCGGGCCGCTCGCGCCGGCTCGCCCGGCGCGGCCGTGGCCTGGGGCGCGCTGACCGGTCCGGCGTGGGCGCTGGCGATGGCGGTCCTGATGGCGCTCGCCGGCGGGCTGTTCCACGGCGACGCCGACGATCTCTCCGTGTTCGGCCTCTTCCTGGCCGGCGGCGCGGCGCTCGGCGCGGCGGGCGGCGCGTTCGCGGTCAGCGCAGGAAGTCCCGCGGCGTCCGTCCGAGCTCGGCCCTGAACGCGGTCACGAACGCCGACGGCGTGCTGTAGCCGGCGGCCAGCGCGGTCTCGGTGACCGACGTGCCGGCGGCGAGCAGCTCGAGGGCGCCGAGGATGCGCGAGCGGCGCCGCCAGGCGCCGAGCGTGAGCCCCGTGTCGGCGGCGAACGCGCGCTCGAGCGTCCGGCGGCTGGCGCCGATCGCGCGCGCGACGCGCGTCAGGTCGGCGGCGGGGTCGGCCGCGATCAGCCGCGCGGCGTCCGCCGCCCGCGGCTCCGTGGGCAGCGGGAGCCACAGCGGCGCCGCCGGCAGCCGGTGCAGCTGGTCGAGCAGGACGGTCAGCAGTGCGTGGTCGACGCGCGCGGCCGCGTCCAGCGGGCAGGCGCGGACCGTGTGCAGGAGCAGCTCGCGGACGAACCCGGTGACCTCGATCGCGCGCGGCCCGGGTGGCAGCGCCCGCAGCGCCGCGGCGAAGTAGAGCGAGCGCACGCCGACCCGGAACCGGTTGCCGACCGTGACCGGCGCGCCGTCGGGCACCCACAGCGCCCGGCGGGGCGGGACCGTCCACGACCCGACCGCGGTGGACACGGTCATCGTCCCGCTCGCCGTGTACAGGAGCTGGTCCCAGCCGGGCTCGATCGGCAGCTCGGCGCGCCCCGGCGGATGGGTCACGGCGTAGCCGCGGACCGACGGCTCGTGTCGCTCGCTCGACATTTCCCGGCAGAAATTACGTCGCGCGACACGCGGGCGCGGTGAGACGATCGGCCGATGCCAGCGAACCTCTCGCACTTCGCCCTCAACGCCGACGACGTCCCGGCCACGCGCGCCTTCTACGAAGCCGTGCTCGGGTGGACCTTCAGCGCGTGGGGGCCGCCCGGGTTCTTCCGGATCCGGACCGGGACCTCGGAGCACCCGGGCGTCCAGGGCGCGCTCCAGCAGCGCCGCTCGCTGATCGACGGGACGCGGACGGTGGGCGCGGAGTGCACGTTCGCGGTCGAGGACGTCTCGGCGACGCTGGCCGCCGTGCGCGCCGCGGGCGGGACGATCCTGCTGGAGCCGTACACGATCAGCGGCGTCGGGCACCTGATCTTCTTCGCCGACCCGTCCGGGAACGCGGTCGGCGCGATGCAGTACGACGCGGCGGCCGACTGAGTCAGCCCGTGCCGGCGTCCTCGTCCTCGTCGAGCCGGGCCTCGAGCGTCTCGAGCGCCCACCTGGCCTGCGCGAGCGTCTCCTCGGCGTCCGCGAGCAGCTTGCGGATCTCGCGCACCTGCTCGCGCGCGCTCTTGGTCTGGGAGGACATGCGGAGACGCTACCGGCGGGCGGCGGCGATCGCCACCGTCGTGCGAGCCGGTCGCGGACCGGCCTCGGCGACCTACGCGCCCGGCAGGATTCGAACCTGCGACCTCGCGCTCCGGAGGCGCGCGCTCTATCCACTGAGCTACGGGCGCTCGGGGCCGGTAGCTTAGCGCCGCGTGATCGTCGCGGTGATCTCGGACACGCACAGCCGCGCGCTCCCGCGAGCGTGCATCGAGCGGCTCGAAGCCGCCGACGTCATCCTGCACGCCGGCGACGTCGCCACGCTGGACGACCTGCGCGCCCTCCAAGCGCTCGGCAAGCCCGTCCACGCCGTCCACGGCAACGTCGACGACGCCGGCGTCCGAGCGCGCCTGCCGCTCCAGCGCACCCTCGACCTCGACGGCGTGACGATCGGCATGATCCACGACGCCGGCCCGAAGACCGGGCGGCTGCCGCGCCTGCACCGCCGCTTCCCGGCCGCCCACGCCGTCGTCTTCGGCCACAGCCACATCCCGCTGCACGAGCAGGACCCCCGCACCGGCTTTCAGATCTTCAATCCCGGCTCGCCCACCGACCGCCGCCGCCAGCCCCACCACACGATGGGGATCGCGACGATCGCCGGCGGCGCGATCGCCTTCAAGGTGATCACGCTGGACGACGTGTCAACCTCTCGCGTCTAGATGGGTGACCATTTGATCGTGATGCACTCGGCGGTCCGCGCGCTGCCGGGCTACAGCCGCCACGAGGCGCCGTCGATCCTGATGGACGGCTCCTCGCTCAACCGCGCCAGCGAGCACGGTCGCGCCGTGACCGCGCAGCTCGAGCGCCCTCAGAACACGCTCGACGAAGCGCTGCACGCCGCGATCGTCGGCCTCTCCGCGGCCGGCATCCCGCGCGCGATCCGCGGCCAGGCCCGCAACGCCATCGAGGACTACTTCTACTCGCGCCTGGAGCTCGACCCGGCCCGCCCGCTCGACCCCCACGCGCCGCTGCCCCACAGCCTCGAGCCGCTGTCGGACGGCATGTACCGCGCGCTCGCGGACGTCGTCGAGCTGGTCGTGGACGGCGACTACGAGACGCTGCACGAGCTGTCCGGCAACCACCTGGCCGTCGAGGACCTGCGCCGCCGCGTCGAGGACGAGTGCCCGGAGGCGCTCGTCCTGCCGCCGCGCGAGCACTACGGGGTCGAGGCGATCACCCGCTCCGAGGACCTCGAGGATGAAGGCTGGGCGTTCTTCTTGGACCTCTGGACCGAGGACGGCCCCGCGCGCCTGCACATCGAAGGCGCGCTCGTCCTGACGGCCGAGGAACGCTTCCTGGTCGCCCTCTCCGACATCCAGCCATGATCACACTCCACCAGCACCCGTTCGCGTCGTTCTGCCAGAAGGTCACGACCGCCTTCTACGAGCTCGGCGTCCCGTTCGAGACGGTCCTCGTCGAAGGCCGCGAGGAGCACGTCAAGCTGTGGCCGCTGAACACGATCCCCGTGCTGGTGGACGGCGACCTCGTGCTGCCGGAGTCGACCACGATCATCGAGTACGTCGACGACGGCCGGCTGCTGCCCGGCCTGCTGGCCCGCCTCTGGGACCGGCTGGCGGACAACCACCTCGAGCGCCCGATGCAGAAGATCGTCACCGACTCCCTGCGCGCGCCCGGCGAGCACGACGCGGTGGGCGTCGCCGAGGCCCGCGCACAGCTGGACACGGCCTACGACGTCTTCGACCGCCGGCTGGCGAGCCACCGCTGGCTGGCCGGCGACACGTTCACGATCGCCGACTGCGCGGCCGCCCCCGCGCTGTTCTACTGCCGCGCCGTGCACCCGTGGACCGGCCGCCCGAACCTGACGCGCTACCAGCAGGCCACGCGCGAGCACCCGGCGTTCGCGCGCGCGGTGGAGGATGGGCGCCCGTTCCGGGGCGTCTTCCCGCTGCCCTGGCCCGCCGACCTCGACTGAGCTGACCCGATGGACCTGTCGCTGTTCTTCGCCGGCACCGCGGGCTCGGTTCCGACGCCCAGCCGCGGCCTGCCCGCGCTGCTGCTGCGTGCCGGCGGCGAGCGGATCCTGCTCGACTGCGGCGAGGGGACCCAGCACCAGCTGCTGCGCAGCGTCGGGCTCCCGGAGCTCGACGCGATCTTCATCACCCACCTGCACCTCGACCACTGGCTCGGGCTGCCGGGGATGATCAAAACGTTCGACATGCGCGACCGCGAGCGCCCGCTGGACGTGTTCGGGCCCCCGGGTCTCGCCGGCCTCTACAAGCAGGTGCTCAAGCCGATCATCGGCCGCACGCGGTACCCGCTGGACGTGATCGAGCTCGAGCCGCACGAGGAGGTCGGCTTCGACGACTTCGTGATCGCGGCGTTCCCGGTCAGCCACCGCGTCGAGGCGTACGGCTACGCGTTCGTGGAGGACGACCGCCCGGGCCGCTTCGACGTCGAGACGGCGAAAGCCCTCGGCGTCACCGAAGGCCCCGACTTCGGCCGCCTGCAGCGCGGGGAGACCGTCAACGGCGTCGCGCCCGAGCAGGTGGTCGGCCCCGACCGGCCGGGCCGCCGGATCGTCTACTCCGGCGACACGGCCCCGACCCAGACGCTCGAGGGCTACGCCCACCGGGCCGACGTGCTCGTGCACGAGGCGACGTTCTGCGAGGACGAGCGCGCCCGCGCGCGCGAGACGGGGCACTCGACCGCCCGCCAGGCGGCCCAGCTCGCGCTCGACGCCGGCGTCGAGCTGCTCGCGCTGACCCACGTCTCCACGCGCTACTTCCCGCGCGACATCCGCGCGGAGGCCCGGCAGGTCTTCGAGAACACCGTGGTCCCGCGCGACTTCGACGCGATCGAGGTGCCGTTCCCGGAACGGGGGGAGCCGCACCTGGTCAAGCCGGATTCCGTCCCGGCCTCCTGCTAGAACACTCACGGCAAGTCCTTTAACCCGGTCCAGCGAGGCCAGGAAGGAAAACGCATGTCAGACGCAAAGGTCGTCCTCGACGAGGACGACATCCGGCGCACGCTCGTCCGCATCGCGCATGAGGTGGTCGAGAAGAACAGCGGCCGTCCCGTCGCGATCGTGGGCATCCACCGGCGCGGCGCCCACCTCGCCACCCGCCTGCACCAGCTGGTCTGCGACCTGCTCGAGACCGAGGTCCCGCTCGGCGACATCGACATCGCGTTCTACCGCGACGACGTCTCCACGCGCGGCACCGACCCGGCGGTGCACGACTCGAACCTGAGCTTCCGGCTCGACGAGTACACGGTCGTCCTGGTCGACGACGTGCTCTACACGGGGCGCACGGTCCGCGCCGCGATCGAGGCCCTGTTCGACTACGGGCGCCCCGCGCGGGTGCAGCTCGCCGTGCTGGCCGACCGCGGCCACCGCGAGCTGCCGATCCGCCCCGACTACGTCGGCAAGAACCTGCCGACGGCGCGCTCTGAGCGCGTCAACGTCCGCGTCCGCGAAGTGGACGGGATCGACGAAGTGACCATCACGGAGCTCGAGGAGGCCTACGCCTGATGCGGCACCTGCTGTCGATCGAGGACCTCGACCGCGCGGCGATCGAGCGCATTCTCGACCGCGCGAAGACGTTCACCGAGGTCTCCGAGCGTGAGATCAAGAAGGTCCCGGCCCTGCGCGGCCGGCGCGTCCTGAACCTCTTCTACGAGGCCAGCACGCGCACCCGCAGCTCGTTCGAGCTGGCGGCCAAGTCGCTGTCGGCCGACGTCATCAACTTCGCCAGCAGCGGCTCGAGCGTCGAGAAGGGCGAGTCGCTCAAGGACACGGTGCAGACGCTCTCGGCCTACCGCCCGGACCTGATCGTGATCCGCACGCCGCACGTCGGCGCCGCCGCGCTGGTCGCCGGCTGGACGACCGCGGGCGTGGTCAACGCCGGCGACGGCAAGCACGAGCACCCGACGCAGGCGCTGCTGGACGTCTACACGCTGCGCGAGCGGCTCGGCTCGCTCGACGGCCTGAACATCTGGATCGTCGGCGACGTGCTGCACAGCCGCGTCGCCCGCTCGAACATCCTCGCGTTCACCAAGATGGGCGCCAAGGTCACCGTCTGCGGCCCGCCGACGCTGATCCCGCGCGGGATGGACGCGCTCTGCGACGTCGCCTACACGCTCGACGACCTGCCCAGCGCGGACGTCGTCTACGCGCTGCGGATGCAGAACGAGCGCATGAGCGACTCCTTCGTCCCGTCGCTGCGCGAGTACGCCGCGCAGTACCAGATCGACGGCCGCCGCCTGAACGCGCGCCAGGTGCTGATGCACCCGGGCCCGGTCAACCGCGGCGTCGAGCTGGCCGCCGAAGTGATCGACTCGCCGCAGGCCGTGATCGGCCAGCAGGTCGAAGCCGGCGTCGTCGTGCGCATGGCCGTCATCTACGAGCTGCTCGCCGGACGCAACGCGCCGCAGCCCGCCATCTCGACCCCGATTCCCGCCTGATGCTCGATCACCGACCCACAGCGCCCGCCGACGTCCTGATCCGCGGCGCCCACGTGCTGGACCCGCGCACCGGGCTCGACGCGCGGCTCGACGTCCTGATCCGCGGCGGCGAGATCGCCGAGATCGGCAGCGGCCTGCAGTTCGACGGCGACGTCGTCGACGGGACCGGCAAGCACCTGTTCCCGGGCTTCGTGGACCCGCACGTGCACCTGCGCGTCCCGGGCCAGGAGCACAAGGAGGACCTCGAGTCCGGCACCCGCTCGGCCGCGGCCGGCGGCTTCGTCGCGGTGGTGGCGATGCCGAACACGACCCCGACGGTCGACTCCGCGCCGGTCCTGCGCTCGCTGCGCGACGCCGCGCGGCGCGAGGCGCGCGTGCCGGTCGGCTTCATGGCCAGCGTGACGCTCGGCCTCGACGGCGACGCGCTGACCGAGATGGCCGAGCTGCGCGACGCGGGTGCGCTCGGGTTCACCGACGACGGCAAGCCGGTCTACCGCGCGGGCATCCTGCGCAAAGCGCTGCAGTACCAGAAGCTGGCGGGCGGGATCATCGCCCTGCACGAGGAGGACCCGACGCTCTCCGGCAAGGGCGTGATGCACGAGGGCGAGGTGTCCGCGCGGCTCGGGCTGACCGGCATCCCGAGCATCTCCGAGTCGACCCTGATCGCGCGCGACGCCGCGATCGCCGGCTACGAGGGCGGCCGCATCCACATCCAGCACCTGAGCGCGCGCGAGTCGGTGGAGGCGATCGCCGACGCCAAGGCGCGCGGCGTGCGGATCACCTGCGAAGCGTCCCCGCACCACCTGACGCTGACCGACGCGGAGCTGCTGCGGCGGCTCGATACGCGGCTGAAGATGAACCCGCCGCTGCGCACCGAAGACGACCGCCAAGCGCTGATCGAGGGCCTCAAGAGCGGCGTCATCGACTGCATCGCCACCGACCACGCGCCGCACGCGCGCGAGGAGAAGGAGGTGCCGTTCGAGGAGGCGCCGATGGGGACGACCGGGCTGGAGACCGCGTTCGCCGCGGTCTACACCGCGGACGTCCTGCCGCTGGCGCTGGTGGTCGAGAAGCTGTCCGCGGGCGCGGAGCTGATGGGGCTGCCGACCCCGCGGATCGAGGTCGGCCGCCCGGCCGACGTGGTCCTGATCGACCTCGAGGCGGAGTGGGAGGTGGGCGAGGCCGGCTACGAGAGCCGCTCGGAGAACTGCTGCTTCGCCGGCCGCCGCCTGCGCGGCAAGGTGCTGACGACGATCGCCGCGGGCGGGATCGTCTACCGGGAACGGAAGTTGAGCGTCGTATGAGCGCCTACGTCCTGCTCGAAGACGGCACCCGCTTCGACGGCGAGGCCGTCGGCGCGCACGGCTCCGTCACCGGCGAGGTCGTCTTCACGACCGGCATGTCCGGCTACCAGGAGTCGATGACCGACCCGAGCTTCGCGCGCCAGCTGATCACGTTCACGACCGCGCACGTCGGCAACTACGGCGTCTCCGAGGCCGCGATGGAGTCCGACCGCATCCACGCCGCGGGCGCGATCATGCGCTCCGCGGTCGACTACGACGACGCGCCCGGCGCCGAGCAGGGCTGGCTGAGCTGGCTGCGCGCGAACGGCGTGCCGGGGATCGCGGGCGTCGACACGCGCGCGCTCGTCCGCCACATCCGCTCGGCGGGCGCGCTGCGCGGCGGGATCTTCGCCGGCGACGTGCCGGAGCGCGAGGCGCGCGAGCGCGTGCACGCGGAGCCGAGCATGGTCGGCCGCGACCTCGCCCGCGAGGTCACCACGCCGGAGCCGCGGATCTTCGAGGGCGACGGCGGGCCGCGGATCGTCGCGCTGGACACCGGCATCAAGCGCTCGATCATCCGCAACTTCACCGAGCGCGGCGCGACGCTCGAGATCCTCCCGTGCACGAGCACGGCCGAGGAGCTGCTGGCGCGCGACCCGGACGGGTTCTTCCTGGTCCCCGGGCCGGGCGACCCGGCGGCGCTCGACTCCATCGTGGAGACCATCCGCACGCTGCTGACCAGCAAGCCCGTGTTCGGGATCTGCCTCGGCCACCAGCTGCTCTCGCGCGCCGCCGGCCTGGAGACCTACAAGCTGCCGTTCGGCCACCGCGGCGCCAACCACCCGGTCAAGGACCTGCGGACCGGGCGGATCGCGATCACGTCGCAGAACCACGGCTTCGCGGTCGCCGGCGTCCCCGGCGAGATCATCGACTCCGAGCTGGGCGCCGCGCAGCTCACCCACGTGAACCTCTACGACAACACGATCGAGGGCATCCGCCTGCTCGACGTGCCCGCCGGCTGCGTCCAGTACCACCCGGAAGCGGGCCCGGGGCCGAACGACTCGCTGGACCTCTTCGACGAGTTCCTTGGGGCGTTCAGTGCCGCGTAGGGAGGACCTGCACAAGATCCTGGTCCTCGGGTCCGGGCCGATCGTGATCGGCCAGGCCGCCGAGTTCGACTACTCCGGGGCGCAGGCCTGCAAGGTCCTGCTCGAAGAGGGCTACGAGGTCGTGCTCGTCAACTCGAACCCGGCGACGATCATGACCGACCCGGAGTTCGCGACCGCGACCTACGTCGAGCCGCTGCTGCCGGGCACCGTGCGCCAGGTGATCGAGCGCGAGAAGCCGGACGCGCTGCTGCCGACGCTCGGCGGCCAGACGGCGCTCAACCTGGCCAAGACGCTCTACGAGGACGGCACGCTGGAGGAGCTCGGGGTCGAGCTGATCGGCGCGACGTACGACGCGATCTGCCGCGCCGAGGACCGCGAGCGCTTCGACGCGACGATGCAGGCCGCCGGGCTGCGGACCGCGCGCAACACGATCGCGCACTCGCTCGAGGAGGCACGGGTCGCGCTGGACGCGTTCGGGCTGCCGCTGATCATCCGCCCGGCGTTCACGCTCGGCGGGCGCGGCGGCGGGATCGCGCGCACGCCCGAGGACTTCGAGCGGATCGTCGCCACCGGCCTGGCGGCGTCGCCGATCGGCCAGATCCTGATCGACGAGTCCGTGCTCGGCTGGGGCGAGTACGAGCTCGAGGTGATGCGCGACCACGCGGACAACGTCGTGATCGTGTGCTCGATCGAGAACATCGACCCGATGGGCGTCCACACCGGCGACAGCGTCACGGTCGCGCCGCAGCAGACGCTCTCCGACCGCGTCTACCAGAAGCTGCGCGACCAGGCGATCGCGGTGATCCGGGCCGTCGGCGTCGAGACCGGCGGCTCCAACGTGCAGTTCGCGGTCAACCCGGCGACCGAAGAGATCGTCGTGATCGAGATGAACCCGCGCGTGTCGCGCTCGAGCGCGCTGGCGTCGAAGGCGACCGGGTTCCCGATCGCCAAGATCGCCGCCCGGCTGGCGGTCGGGTACACGCTCGACGAGATCCCGAACGACATCACGCGCGCCACGCCGGCCTCGTTCGAGCCGGCGCTCGACTACGTCGTCGTCAAGTGGCCGCGGTTCGCGTTCGAGAAGTTCCCGGGCGTCGACGCCGGGCTCTCGACGCACATGAAGTCGGTCGGCGAGGTGATGGCGATCGGGCGCACGTTCGGCCAGGCGTTCGGCAAGGCGCTGCGGTCGCGCGAGCTGGACGCGCAGCCGGCGCTGGACGGCACCGACGAGGCGCTGCTGGAGCGGCTTCAGACGCCGAGCGCGGACCGCTTCGACGTGCTGCTGGAGCTGCAGCGGCGCGGCGTCGCGGACGGCGAGCTGCGCGCCCGCACGGGCATCGACCCCTGGTTCCTGCGCGAGCTGCGGCAGCTGGACACCGCGTTCGAGGGCGTCCGGACGTTCAAGGCGGTCGACACGTGCGCGGCCGAGTTCGAGGCCGAGACGCCGTACTACTACTCCGCCTGGGAGCGCTCCGGCGCCTCCGAGGTCCGCCGCGGCGACCGGCCGAGCGTGATGATCCTCGGGTCCGGACCGAACCGGATCGGCCAGGGGATCGAGTTCGACTACTGCTGCGTGCACGCGGCGATGACCGTGCGGGAGTCCGGGCGCGACGCGGTGATGGTCAACTGCAACCCGGAGACGGTCTCGACCGACTACGACACGTCGGACCGGCTGTACTTCGAGCCGCTGACGCTGGACGACGTGCTGGCGATCGTCGACGTCGAGCAGCCGGAGGGCGTGATCGTGAGCTTCGGCGGGCAGACGCCGCTGAAGCTGGCGGCGGGGCTGGCGGCGGCGGGCGTGCCGCTGCTCGGCACGCAGCCGGAGGCGATCGACCTGGCCGAGGACCGCGGGCGCTTCGGCGCGCTGCTGGAGCAGCTCGGCCTGAAGGCGCCGCCGTACGCGCTGGCCGCCACGCCGGCGGAAGCGCTCGAGGCGGCGCCGCGGGTCGGCTTCCCGCTGCTCGTGCGGCCGTCCTACGTGCTCGGCGGCCGGGCGATGGAGCTGGCCTACGACGAGGCCATGCTCGCGGACTACTTCGCGCGCGTGCGGCCGGGCGGCGAGATCTTCCTCGACCGGTTCCTGGAGAACGCGATCGAGGTCGACGTGGACGCGATCTGCGACGGCGAGGACGTCTGGATCGGCGGCATCATGCAGCACGTCGAGGAGGCCGGCATCCACTCCGGCGACTCCGCGTGCGTGCTGCCGCCGCACTCGCTCGGCGTCGAGATGCTGGACGAGATCCGGGAGGCGACGCGGGCGCTGGCGCTGGCGCTGGGCGTGGTCGGGCTGATGAACGTCCAGTACGGCGTCTACGGCGAAGATCTCTATGTGATCGAGGCGAACCCGCGCGCGTCGCGGACGGTCCCGTTCGTGTCCAAGGCGACCGGGCAGCCGCTGGCCAAGATCGCCTGCCGCGTGATGCTGGGGGAGAAGCTGGCGGCGCTGGGGCTGCCGGACGATCCGGCGGGCAACCACGTCTCGGTCAAGGAGGCGGTGATGCCGTTCGACCGCTTCGCGGGGACCGACGCGCTGCTCGGGCCGGAGATGCGCTCGACCGGCGAGGTGATGGGCGTCGCGGTGGACTTCCCGACGGCGTTCGCGAAGGCCCAGGCCGCGGTCGGCACGCGGCTGCCGGCCGGCGGCACGGCGTTCCTGACCGTGACCGACTCCGACAAGCCGGCGGTGATGGGGATCGCCGCGCAGCTGCACGACGTCGGCTTCCGGATCGTCGCCACGCGCGGCACCGCGGCGGCGATCAAGCGCATGGGCATCCCGGTCGAGGCGATCAACAAGATCCAGGACGGGCGCAACAACGTGGTCGACTGGATCGAGCGCGGCGACGTGGACCTGGTGATCAACACGCCGACCGGCACGGCGGCGCGGTCGGACGGCTACGAGATCCGGCGCGCGGCGATCGCACGCGGCGTCCCGAGCATGACCACGATCGCGGGCGGGATGGCGGCGGCGCGGGCGATCGCGGCGGCGCGCGTCGGCGAGCCCGCGGTGCACTCGCTGCAGGAGCTGCACGCGAACGGGGGTGTGCGGGCATGAGCCGGGTGCTGGCGCCGCTGGGACGGCGGTCGGTGTCGGTGGCGTCCGCCGAGCGCGTGGGCGCCTACGACGTGCTGGCGTGCACGGACCCGGACGGTCCCGCGCCCGCTCCGGGCCAGTTCTACATGCTCGCCGCGGGCGCGCGGTGGGGCGGAGGCGCGGACGAGCGGCCGTTCCTGCCGCGCGCGTTCAGCGTCATGCGCGCGGCCGCGGGGCGGCTCGAGTTCATGCTCGAGAACGTCGGGCCGGGAACGGCGCGGCTGGGCGAGCTGCGGGAAGGAGACCCGCTCTGGCTGACCGGCCCGTTCGGGAACGGGTTCAGCGCCCCGCGCGACGGCCGGCGCCCGCTGCTGGTCGGCGGCGGCGTGGGCACCGCGCCGCTGGTGAGCTGGAGCGACGCGTGCGCGGGGGACGTCGCCGCGCCCGCCCGCCCGGTCGCCCTGCTCGGCTTCCGCGACGCGGCGCACGCCGCGGGCGCCGCGCTGCTGCCCGGCGTGCGGGTCGCCACCGACGACGGCTCGGTCGGCCATCAGGGCCCGGTCACGGACCTCCTGCTGGCCGAGCTCGGCCGCGACGCACACGTCGAGGTCTACTCGTGCGGCCCGCCCGGCATGCTCGAGGCGGTGCGGGCGCTCTGCGCCGAACGCGAGATCCCCGCCCAGCTCGCGCTCGAGTCGGGCATGGCGTGCGGCTACGGCGCGTGCTTCGGCTGCGTCGTCCCGACCCGCGAGGGGTATCTGCGGCTGTGCGTCGACGGACCCGTCCTCGACGCGTCAATCCTCGATGACGTGACGCATCCATGACCTTCCTCGGCCTCGACGACCCCGTCGTCAACGCGTCCGGCACGTTCGACGCGATCGCCGCCCGGCGCGCGTTCGGCGACGCGTTGCTGGACTCGTTCCCGTTCGCCGCGTTCGTGACCAAGACGGTCACGGTCGCACCGCGCGACGGCAACCCGGCGCCGCGGCTCTACGAGCTGCCGTCCGGCCTGCTGAACTCGATCGGGCTGCCCAACAAGGGCCTGGACGGGTTCCTGCAGCACGACCTGCCGCAGCTGGCCGAGCTGCCGGTGCCGCTGATCGTCAACGTGATGGGCAACGCGCACGACGAGGTCGCGCGGCTGGTCGAGACGGTGGGCGCGCGCGAGGAGGTGACCGCGCTCGAGCTCAACGTCTCCTGCCCGAACGTCAAGACCGGGCTGATGTTCGGCGCCGACCCGAACGAGGTCGCCGGGCTGCTCGACGCGGTCCGCGGGCGGACGGGCAAGCCGCTGATCGTCAAGCTCACGCCGAACTGCGCCTCGCCGGCCGCCGTGGCCGCGGCCGCGGAGGCCCACGGCGCCGACGCCGTCTCGCTGATCAACACGCTGCGCGGCATGGCGCCGCACCCGCACCGTCCGGGCGAGCCGTGGCTCGGCGGGAAGACCGGTGGGGTGTCCGGTCCGGCGGTCCGCGCGGTCGCATTAGCCCAAGTTTCTGAGGTTCGTGGACGAATTGCCCTCCCCATCATCGGAATGGGTGGAGTACAGTGCGGCCGTCACGCCGACGATCTTCTGCGTGCGGGCGCAGATCTGGTCGCGGTGGGCACCGAGAGCTTTCGGGATCCGCTGGCCGGGCTGCGCGTCCGGAAGGAGCTCCAGGACCTGCGTCCTGGACGCTCGTCAGTGTCCCGTTGAGACGTCCAAAAGTCCTGCAAACGCAAGATTTGCTACCGGACGGCCGCAACAGCGGTGAACCTCAACTTCAGGTCAAGGTGAATTCCCTCACCTGGGTCTTGTCGGAGCCTCCAAGCGCTGTAGACTCGCCGCCCATGCCGCCAGCGACGAAGACGCCCGCCAAGCCCACCTCGGCTGCCCCTGAGCGTTCCCTCGTCCAGCGCATGGAGGCGCTCCAGCGCGCGAACGAGATCCGGACCAAGCGCGCGACACTCAAGCGTGATCTGAAGGCCGGCCGGGCCAGCATTCACGACCTCCTGCTCGAGCCGCCGGAGTACGTGCACTCCGCCAAGGTGTTCGACCTGCTGCTCGCGGTCCCGAAGTACGGGCGCGTGAAGGTCAACAAGGTCCTGGTGCAGTGCCGCATCTCGCCGTCGAAGACGATCGGCGGCCTGTCGCCGCGCCAGCGCACCGAGCTCGTCTCGATGCTGCGCCGATAATTGAAGGCGGCACATCCCCACCACCCCGCCCCGATCATCCGACCTTAAATGGCGGGTCGCGTCTTCGTGATCACCGGCCCCTCCGGGGTCGGCAAGGGCACGCTCATCCGCACGCTGCTCGAGCGCGTTCCGGAGCTCGAGCTCGCGGTCTCCGCCACCACGCGGGCGCCGCGGCCGGGGGAGGAGCACGGCGTGCACTACCACTTCCTCGACGACGCCGAGTTCGCCCGGCGGGTCGAGGCGGGCGACTTCCTCGAGCACGCCGAGTACTCCGGCCGCCGCTACGGCACGCTGCGCTCCGAGCTCGAGCGCCGGACCGCCGCGGGCGCGTCCGTCGTACTCGAGATCGAGGTCCAGGGCGCGCGCCAGGTGGCGGACACGATGCCGGACGCGATCCGCGTCTTCATCGCCCCGCCGTCGGAGGACACGCTGCGCCTGCGCCTCGTCGGCCGCGGCCACGAGACGCCCGAGCAGATCGACGCGCGCCTGCGCGTGGCGCGCTCCGAGCTGGCCGCGGTCGGAGAGTTCCCGCACGTCGTGCTCAACGACGACCTGGCCACCGCGGCCGACGAGCTCGAAGCGATCGTGCGCGCCGCGCTCTGAAGCCGGCGAGCCGGCGGGACGTGCTCGCCGAGACGTTCCTCGAATACGAGCTGCCGCCGCTGAGCCCGGAGACCGCGAAGCTGCTTGCCCTCCCACCGCAGTAGCTAGACTGAACGGGTGATTTCTCCCCGCGTAGACCGCCTGCTCGAGCACGCCGACTCCCCGTACGCGAGCGTGATCGTCGCCGCCAAGCGCGCGCGTCAGATCAACTCGTACTACCACAACCTCGGCGAGGGGACCTTCGAGGAGTTCCCGCCCCCGATGGTCGACACGGCGTCCAAGAACTACCTGACGATCGCGCTCGAGGAAGTCGCGTCGGGCAAGGTCTCCTACCACTACCGGTAGGGGTGTTTTGCCGCGCATCCTGCTCGGCGTGTGCGGGGGCATCGCGGCCTACAAGGCGCTCGAGTTCACGCGCCTGGCCACGAAGGCCGGGCACCGCGTGCGTGTGGTCCAGACCGAGACGTCCACGCGCTTCGTCGGCTCCCCGTCGTTCGCCGGCATCACCGGCGCGCCGGTGCTCATCAGCGAATTCGAGCCCGACCCGCTGCGCGGCGCGTTCCCGCAGGACCCGCTGCCCGATCACGCGCCGCTGTCGCACCTCGCGCTGGTCGACAACGCCGACGTCTACCTGATCGCGCCGGCCACCGCGCACACGCTCGCCAAGCTCGCCGCCGGGCAGGCGGACAACCTGCTGACCGCGGCCGCGCTCGCGTGCCGGCGACCGCTGATCGTCGCTCCGGCCATGAATAACGCGATGTACGAGCATCCCGCGACGCAGGCCAACCTCCAGACGCTGAAGGCCCGCGGCGTCACGGTCCTGGAGCCGGGGACCGGCCCGCTCGGCTCGCCCGGCGAGTTCGGGATCGGCCGGCTGCCGGAGCCGCCCGAGCTGCTCGCGGCGGTCGAGGCCGCCCTGGCCCCGCGCGATCTCGAGGGCACCCGCGTGCTGGTGACCGCCGGCGGCACGCGCGAGCCGATCGACGCCGTCCGCTTCGTCGGCAACCGCTCGTCCGGCCGCATGGGCCTGGCGCTCGCGCACGCGGCCCGGCGCCGCGGCGCCGACGTCACCGTCGTCGCGGCCAACGTGGCGATCCCGCGCCCGCCGGACGTCGCGTACGTCGACGTGCGCACCGCGCAGGAGCTCGCCGACGCCACCGCCGCGCACTTCGCCGCGGCCGACGTCCTGCTGATGGCCGCGGCCGTCGCCGACTACCGCCCGGCCGAGCCGCACGCCGGCAAGCTCAAGAAGGACCGGACCGGCGGGGAACTGAACCTGCGCCTCGTCCGTACCCCGGACGTGCTCTCCTCGCTCGCCGACCGTCGCCGCCCGGGCCAGCTCGTGGTCGGCTTCGCCGCCGAGCACGGCGACCAGGCCCGCGCCTACGGCCGCGACAAGCTCGTCCGCAAGCAGCTCGACGCGATCGTGGTCAACGACGTCGGCGGCGACGGCGTCGGGTTCGAGTCGCCGGACAACGAGGTCTGGATCCTCACCGCCGGCGACGAGCGGCACGTCCCCAAGGCGTCCAAGGCCGACGTCGCGAACGCGATCCTCGACGCGGTCTTGAGCCGCCGTTCATCAAACGACACAAAGGTTCGACGCTGAATGGAACCCTTGGAGGAGGCCGTCCCTGAGCGGCTCGCGCCAGCGCAGATCGCCGCCGCCGTATCGGTCGCCCGCCGGGTGACGGAGAACGTCCGCCGCGCCGTCCAGGTGCGCGACGAGGTCCTCGAGCACGTGACCGTGGCGCTGCTCGCCGAGGGGCACATCCTGGTCGAGGACTACCCGGGCGTGGGGAAGACCGCGCTCGCCCGCGCGCTCGCGCGCTCGATCGAGTGCCAGTTCGCGCGGGTCCAGTGCACGGCCGACCTCCTGCCGGCGGACATCGTCGGCTCGCAGATCTACAACCAGCGGGAGGCGCGCTTCGAGTTCCGGCCCGGGCCGATCTTCGCCAACGTCGTCCTGGTCGACGAGGTCAACCGCGCGTCGCCGAAGACCCAGTCCGGCCTGCTCGAGTGCATGCAGGAGCGCCACGTGACCGTCGACGCCACGTCGCACGAGCTCGCCCGCCCGTTCCTCGTCTTCGCCACCCAGAACCCGGTCGAGTACGAGGGCACGTACCCGCTGCCCGAGGCGCAGGTGGACCGCTTCATGGTCCGGCTCTCGCTCGGCTACCCGGACCCCGAGGCCGAGGCCGGCATGCTGCTCGGCCACGAGTCGCACGACCGCGTGCTCGACCTCGACTCGGTCGCCGACCGCGCCGAGATCGTCCAGGCGGTCGAGACCGCGCACCGCGTGCACGCCTCGCGCGCGCTGCGCGACTACATCGTCGCGCTGCTGCGGCGCACTCGGTCCGACGAGCGCGTCGAGCTCGGCGCCTCCCCGCGCGCCGGCCTGATGCTGTTGCGCGCGGCCAAGGCGCGCGCGCTCGTGCACGGGCGCGACCACGCGCTCCCGGACGACGTCCAGGCCCTGGCCGACGCGGTCCTCACGCACCGCCTGATGCTCGCCCCGGAGGCCGCGGGCGTGCAGCGGTCCGAGATCGTCGCCGACGCGATCGCCTCCGTTCCCGCGCTCTGATGCGCTCGGCGGTCGGATGTGCCGCGCTCGGGCTGCTGTTGCTGCTCGTCGCCGGCACGTTCGACGCCGAGCCGCTGTACGTCACCGGCGCGGCGCTGCTGCTGCTCGGCGCCGGCGCGGCCGCGTGGATCGGGCTCGGCGGCGTCGGCGCCAGCCTCGAGCGCCAGATCAGCGTCCGGACGGTCGACGAGGACCAGCCGCTGCAGGTCAAGCTCGCGATCGCCGGCGGGCGACTGCCGCTGCCGCCGGGCTGGATCGACGAGCCGCTGCTGCCCGAGCCGATCCGGCTCCCGGCCGGCCGCCGCCGGGCGCGCGTGCGGATCGAGGTCACGTTCAACCGCCGCGGCCGCCGCCGGCTGCCGCCGCCCGCGCTTGTGCTGCGCGACCCGTTCGGGCTCGCCCAGCGCGTGATCGCCGGCCCGTCCACGGACGAGATCCTCGTGCTGCCGAAGATCCATCCGGTGGCGCTGACCGCGGGCGGGGGGGACGCGACCCCCGCGCACGCGCGCGCGTCACTGCTGGCCGCGGCGGAGACCGAGATCGACGGTCTGCGGCCGTGGCGCGAAGGCACGCCCGCCTCGCGCATCCACTGGCAGTCGCTGGCGCGCGGCGCCGGGCTGATGGAGCGCAAGCTGATCTCGGAGGCCGACTCGCGCCCGCTGGTCGTGCTCGACCCGCGCGCGCCCGCGTCCCCGGAAGCGCTCGACGCCGCCGTGCGCGCGGCCGCGTCGCTGGTGATGCACTTCGCGCGCCGCTCCGGCTGCTCGCTGCTGCTGCCCGGGGACCGCCGCGCGGCGGTCGTCGACCACGACCTGATGACCTGGCCGTCCCTGCACGTGCGGCTCGCGCTGCTCGACGACCGCGCCGGCCCGTCGCTGGCCGCCGCCCAGAACCGCCGCGGGCTCGTCGTCTACGTGGCCGCGCGCCCGGTCGACCGGGCCCCGCGCGGGCTCGGCCGCACGCCGGGCGGCTGCCTGGTGGTCGTGCCGGGGGAGATCGCCAACCGCCGTCCGGTGCTCGAGGTCGCGGGCTGCCACGGCTACCTGTCCGGCCGCCAGAGCGGCACCGCGGCAGTGGCCGCCCTGGAGGGCGCGACGTGACTCGGGCGGAGCCCCCGCACGTCGTGCGGGAGCTCGCCTGGCGGCTCGCTCCCGCCGTCAACCTGGGCGGCGCGCCGTGAGCGCGCTCGCCGCGCCGCGTCCGACGCTGCGGGCGATCGCGGAAGCGCCCGTGCTGCCCGTCGCCGCCGCGCGCGCGATCGCGTTCGTCGCGCTCGCCGGCTGGGGCGCGCTGCACTGGATGTCGATGCTCGAGCCGGCCGAGCCCGGCCGCGGCTGGCGGGTGCTCGGCGTCGGCGTCCTGGCCGTCGGCGCGATGCTCGGCGCCGGGCGCCTCAAGCGCCCGCAGCTCGCGGCGGCGCTCGCGATCGTCCCGCTGGCGGCGCTCGCCCTGCTCGCCGGCCGGATCGCCGACGAGCTGCTGCTGCCGCCCAACTGGGGCGAGCTGGCCGGCGGGATCGGTCGCGGGATCTCCGACCTGCCCGGCGTGCGCGTGCCGTACCGCGGCCTCGACGACTGGGTCCGGACCGTGATCCCGCTCGGCGGCTCCGCGCTCGTCCTGCTCGCCGCGCTGCTCGCGTTCTGGCCGCGCCGGCGGCAGCGGCTCGGCTTGCCCGGCCTCGCGCTGGTCGCGCTGATCGTCCTCTACGTGGTCCCGGTCGTGGCGCTCGAGTTCGACGCCGAGTTCGTCCGCGGCGCCGTGTTCACGCTGCTGATGGTCGCGTTCCTGCGCCTGGAGCGGCTGCGCCGGCCGGACGCGCTCGCCGCCGGCGCGCTGGCCGTGCTGGCCACGCTCGCCGCGTTCGCCGTGGCGCCCATCCTCAACCGCGACGCCCCCTGGTGGGACTACGAGACCTGGGCGGCCGAGACGTCCGCGTCGAAGTCGACCTCGTTCACCTGGGACCACAGCTACACGGGGCTCAACTGGCCGCGCGACGGCCGCGAGCTCGTGCGCGTGCGGGCCAAGCAGGGCGCGTACTGGAAGGCCGAGAACCTCGACGACTTCGACGGCCAGGTGTGGCGGCGCTCGCAGGTCAGCTACGGCGTCGAGGAGGTCCCGCGCCACAACCGCCGCGCGGTGCGCGACTTCACGATGAAGATCAAGGTCTCGATCCGGAACCTGCGGACCGACGAGTACATCACCGCCGGCTACGCCTCCGACCTCGAGATCCCGCGTCTGGACAACGTCCAGACGCTCGACGGCATCTACCTGCCGCCGCGCACGCTGCGCCGCGGCGACGCCTACACCGCGACCGTGTACGTCCCGCGCCCGACCGAGCGCCAGCGCCAGCGCGCCGGCACCCGCTATCCGTCCGACCTGGCCGCGTACACGACCATCCACACGGCGGTCCTCGGCGTGCCCGGCGCCCAGTCGGTGCGGATGACGTTCCCGTTCTTCGGCACCGACCCGGACGACATCACCTACGGCCCGCCGAGCACGCCGCACGGCGCGGTCGACGTGCTCAACCAGGCGGGGCTGGGCCGCATCTACGGCCTCTCGCGCCAGCTCGCCGACGGCGCCCGCACGCCGGACGCGTACGTCCAGCGCGTGATGGACCACCTCGCCGGCGAGCAGTTCACCTACAGCGAGATCCCGCCGAAGTCCGCCGGCACGCTCGACGGCTTCCTGTTCGACGCGCGCCAGGGCTACTGCCAGCAGTACTCGGGCGCGATGGCGCTGCTGGTTCGGATGGCCGGCATCCCCGCGCGCGTGGTCACCGGCTTCACGACCGGCGCCTCCGACCTCAAGACCGGCGACTACGTGGTGCGCGACTTCGACGCCCACTCCTGGGTCGAGGTCTACTTCCCGAACTGGGGCTGGGTCACGTACGACCCGACGCCGGCGGCCTCGCCCGCGCGCAGCCAGCCGGCCGACGCCGCCCGCAGCACCGGCAGCGCCTCCGCCACGCCGCGCTCGTTCGCCGGCGACCCGCTGTCCGAGCGCGGTGCGAACACGCCGGTCGCCGCGCCGGGCGCGCCCTGGTGGCGGATCCCGGCGCTGGTCGCCGTCGCCGCCGCGCTCGCCGGGCTGCTCGCGCTGGCGCTGCGCCGGCACCGCCGCGGCGCGCCGCCCGCCCTGTCGGAGCTCGAACGCGCGCTCCGGCGCACGCGCCGCGAGCCCGCGCCCGGCACGACGCTGCGCGCGCTCGAGCTGCGTTTCGCCGGCACGCCCGGCGCCGCCGCCTACGTGCGGGCGCTGCGCGAGAGCCGCTACGGCGGCGGCGCACCCACGCACCCGACGCGCGCCCAGCGCCGCGGCCTGCGCGCCGAGCTCGCCCGCGGCGGCGGTCCGCTCGGCCGCCTCCGGGCGTGGTGGGCCCTGCCGCCGCGATAGCCTTCCCCGGATGGACGATGTCTATGACCTGTACCAGCGCGGGATGGCGCTGCTCGGGGACGGACACTTCCACCAGGCCACGATCCCGCTGTCAAAGGCGCGTGACCTCGAGCCGGACAAGACCTCGATCCGCGAGGCCCTCGGCCGCGCGTACTTCCGTTCCGGCGGTTTCGAGGAGGCGCGGGCGGAGTTCGAGGCGGTGGTCGAGCGGGCCCCGACCAACGACTACGCGCTGTTCTGCCTGGGCCGTTCGCTGATGATGCTCGGGCGCGACGCGGAGGCCCGCAAACCGCTCACTTTGGCCGCCAATATGAACCCGAAACGACGGGACTACCGCATCTATCGCGACCGGGCCAGCAAGGCGGCGTAAACCCCGCAAACACTGCTACTCTGCTCAGACAAGCTTTTCGCGGCCGGTAGGCCACTCGGGGAAGCGGGCGAAGAGCCCGCTTTTTTGTTGAATAGGAGGTGAAATGAGCACGATCCAGGCAGACATCGAGGCCCGCCTGTCAGAGGTGGAGCCTGAGGTCGAGGTTCTGCTCGCCGAGGTCGTCCATGGTGACCTCGTCCGCCTCTTCATCGACCATCCGCAGGGCGTGTCGCTCGACCTCTGCGAGCGCGTGACCCACCACCTGCCCGAGGTGCGCGAGCGCTACGCGCTCGAGGTCTCGTCGCCCGGCCGGGAGCGCCCGCTCTCCAAGCCGGAGCACTTCCGCCGCTACGTCGGCCGTCGCGCGCGCGTCCGCACGCGCGGCGAGCACGACGGACACCGCTCGTTCACCGGTGAACTTCTGGACGCCTCGGAGGACGCGGTGACGGTCGCCGCCGACACCGGCGTCGTGTCGATCGCCTACGCCGACATCCACCGTTCGAACCTCGTGGGAGACTGAGGAACATGTCCGCAGAGATCGTCGAAGCCGTCAAGACTCTCGGGCGCGAGAAGGGCATCTCCGAGGAGAAGCTGATGGGCGCGCTCGAGGATGCGCTCCTGTCCGCCTACAAGAAGCAGCCCGGGGCCGCCCGCTACGCACGCGTGCGCATGGACCGGGACTCCGGCGACTTCATCGTCGAGGAGTTCCTGCTGCCCGAGGAGCTCGAGGACCAGCTGCTGGACGAGGCCGAGGAGCAGGCCACGGGCGCGCTCGAGCGCCGCGTGGACCCGGAGACCGGCGAGGTCATCATCCCCGAGGCCCCGGACATCGATCCGGCCCGCCTGAGCGACTTCGAGGACCAGATCGAGATCCGCGACGTCACCCCGCACGACTTCGGGCGGATCGCCGCGCAGACCGCCAAGCAGGTGATCCTGCAGCGCATCCGCGAGGCCGAGCGCGACATGATGTTCGAGGAGTACCGCGACCGCGTGGGCGAGCTGATCACCGGCATCGTCCAGCAGTCGGACTCCCGCTACACGCTCGTGCAGCTGCGCGAGCGGGTGGAGGCGCTGCTGCCGAAGTCCGAGCAGGTCGACGGCGAGCGCTACGACCACTCGCAGCGGATCAAGGCCGTGATCAAGGAGGTCTCCTCGAGCACCCGCGGCCCGAGCATCATCGTCTCCCGGCGCGACCCGGAGCTGATCAAGAAGCTGTTCGAGCTCGAGGTCCCGGAGATCGCGGACGGCCTGGTGGAGATCACCGGCGTCGCGCGCGAGCCCGGCTACCGCTCGAAGATCGCCGTGGTCAGCCACGCGGACGGGGTGGACCCGGTCGGCGCCTGCGTCGGCCCGCGCGGCAGCCGCGTGCGCATGGTCGTGTCCGAGCTGCGCGGCGAGAAGATCGACATCATCCCCTACAACGACGAGCCGGCCCGGTTCGTCGCCAAGGCGCTCAGCCCCGCGCGGGTGCGCGAGGTGCTGGTCGACGACTCCAACAAGCAGGCGACGGTGATCGTCCCGGATGACCAGCTCAGCCTGGCGATCGGACGCGAGGGGCAGAACGCCCGGCTCGCGGCCCGGTTGACCGGCTGGCGCGTCGACATCCGGTCCGAGACCGAGTTCGCCACCGAGGAGCAGGACACCGGGTACGGCGAGGAGGAGGAGACCGGCGGCCGCTGCGCCGCGATCCTGGCCAACGGCCGTCGCTGCCCGAACGCCGCGCTCCCCGGCTCGCGCTACTGCGGCCTGGACGCCCACCAGGCACTGGCGAACAAAGACACTGATCGCGTCGGAGCGTAGGAGAAGGCGGGACATCCCCACCGCCCCGCCCCGATCATCCGACCTTCTGGGCACACCGCACAGACGTTGCGTCGGCTGCGGAGGGGTGGCGCCGCGAGCGCAACTCGTCCGCTTCGCTAACGTGGACGGCCGCGCGGTGCCGGACCCGCGTGCTTCGCAGCCGGGACGGGGCGCCTGGCTGCATCCTGCCCGCGATTGCTTCGAGGCCGCGCTCGCCCGTCGCGCCTTCAACCGCGCCTTCCGAGCGCCCGTATCCCTTACTCAGGACTCCGTAGACTTAACGAAAACATGGCCAAGAAGCGCGTCCACGAGCTAGCCAAGCAGTACGACATGCCGACCTCGGAGGTCATCAAGCGCCTGAAGGCGTATGGCCTCGAGGTGAAGGCCGCCGCGACCGCCGTGGACGAGAAGCTCGCCGACGCTGCGCTCACCGGCAAGCCCAAGCCCAAGGCCGCGGCGTCCAACGGCGCCGCCAAGAAGCCTGCGGCGCCCGTCCTCCAGCAGCGCGCCGGTTTCGGTCACGGCACGGCCCGCGCACCCCGCGCGGAGAACCTGCAGCCGAAGACCCCGCCGAAGCCCAAGGCCAAGCCGAAGCCCAAGCCCGAGGCGGGCAACGGCGCCGGCCAGCGCCGGCCCACGCGCTCCTCGCTGCAGGGCGAGCGCGCCCCCGGGTCCGCCGGCGGCGTGCGCCGCGTGGTGATCGACTCGCAGGCGTCGCGGCGCCCGGGCGGTCCCGGTGGCCCGGGCGGCGGCCCCGGCGGCGGTCCGCCGCAGCGCCCGCCGCGCCGTCGCGGCGGCCGGCGCCGTCGCGGCACCTACGAGGAGCCCGTCGCGCAGGACGTCTCGTCGCTGAAGGCCGACGTCATCCGCGTCAACTCCGGCTCGACCGTCAAGGACGTCGCCGAGTCGCTCGGCGTCGCGGTGCCGGAGATCATCAAGAAGCTGATGGGCCTCGGCGAGATGGCGACGCTCACGCAGACGCTGTCCGACGACGTGATCGCGGTCCTGGCCGACGAGTTCGACAAGGAGATCGAGATCGTCACGGCGGCCGAGGACGCCACCGCGGCGCCCGAGATCGTCGACGCCGAGGAGGACCTCGAGCCGCGTCCGCCGGTGGTCACGATCATGGGCCACGTCGACCACGGCAAGACGTCGCTGCTGGACGCGATCCGGCAGACCGACGTGGCCGCGGGCGAGGCCGGCGGCATCACGCAGCACATCGGCGCCTACCAGGTCCACACCGACGGCGGCAAGACGATCACGTTCCTGGACACCCCGGGCCACGAGGCGTTCACCGCCATGCGTGCCCGCGGCGCCCAGGCGACGGACATCGCCGTGATCGTGGTCGCCGCCGACGACGGCGTGCGCCCGCAGACCCGCGAGGCGGTCGACCACGCGAAGGCGGCCGAGGTGCCGATCCTGGTCGCGGTCAACAAGATCGACAAGGAAGGCGCGCAGCCCGACCGCGTGCGCACCGAGATGACCCAGCTCGGGCTCCAGCCCGAGGAGTGGGGCGGCGACACGATGTTCGTCGACGTCTCGGCCAAGACCCGCGACGGTCTCGACGACCTGCTCGAAGGCCTGCTGCTGATGGCCGAGGTCGAGGAGCTGACCGCCAACCCGGACACCGAGGCCTCCGGCACGGTGATCGAGTCCAAGCTCGACCCGGGCCGCGGCGCGGTCGTGACCGTGCTCGTGCAGCGCGGCACGCTGAAGATCGGCGACGCGCTCGTCGCCGGCGCCCACTGGGGCCGCGTGCGGGCCATGTCGGACTACACCGGCAAGCGCGTCAAGCAGGCGCTGCCGGCCGAGCCGGTCGAGGTCCTGGGCTTCGACAGCGTGCCCGAGGCGGGCGAGTACGTGCGCGTGGTCGAGAACGACCGCCGCGCCCGCTCGCTGGCCAACGAGCGCGCCACCCGGCTCAAGCTCGAGCAGCAGGCGCGCCGGCGGGGCATCAAGCGCTCACTGGCGACGATCTTCGACCAGCGCGGCGACCTCAAGGAGCTCAACCTGGTCCTCAAGGCGGACGTGTCCGGCTCGCTGGAGGCGTTCGAGGACGAGATCGCCAAGCTGCCGCAGGAAGAGGTCCAGGTCTCGATCGTGCTGTCCGGCGTGGGCGGCATCACCGAGTCCGACATCAACCTGGCCGCGGCGTCGGACGCCGTCGTGCTCGGCTTCAACGTCCGCCCGGTGGGCGACGCGGCGGCGCTGGCCGACCGCGAAGGCGTCGAGATCCGCACGTACTCGGTCATCTACCGCGCGATCGACGAGCTGCGCGACGCCATGCAGGGCCTGCTGGCGCCGGAGACCGTCGAGGACGTCGTGGGCAACATCGAGGTCCGCGAGATCTTCCGCGCGTCGCGCATCGGCGTGATCGCGGGCTGCATGGTCACCGACGGCAAGGTCACGCGCGGCGCCAAGGTGCGTCTGATCCGCGACGGCGCCGTGATCCACGAGGGCGAGATCGGCTCGCTGCGGCGGTTCAACGACGACGTCCGCGAGGTCGCGGCCGGCTTCGAGTGCGGCGTCACGCTCGCCAACTACATGAACATCGAAGTCGGCGACACCATGGAAGTCTTCGAGACGCGACAGGTGGAGCGAACGCTGTCGTAAGGCAGCACATCCCCACCACCCCGCCCCGATCATCCGACCTAAACCGTGGGCACTGCCTTCGTCGTACTGATGCGCGTCCACCTCATCTTTCCGGAGTCCGGCTCGCTGAAGGCCAAGCGAGCCGAGCTCAACCGGGTCAAGGCGCTCCTGCGGGAGCGCCTGCACACCTCCGTGGCCGAAGTGGATCATCAGGACTCCTGGCAGCGCTCGACGCTCGCGGTGGCGATCGCCGCCCGTTCGGCCGCGCTCGCGCAGCAGACGGTGGACACGGTGCAGCGCGCGCTCGACGCCCGGTTGCCGCAGGGCGTGCGGCTCGAGCACCGCCTGGCCTCGTGGGACGACCTGGAGTCACTAGGATGACCTCCGATCGGATGCGCCGGGTCGACGAGGCCATGAGGGAGGTCTTGTCCGGCGCGATCACCTCAGAGCTGAAGGACCCAAGGGTCGGATTCGTCACCGTGACCGCTGTCGAGACATCGCCGGACCTGCGCCATGCGCGGGTCTACGTGTCTGTGCTGGGCAACCCGGGCGAGCGCCGGCGCACCCTGCAGGCGCTGCAGTCCGCGCACGGGTTCCTGCAGCGGCGCGTCGGCGGCGAGCTGCGGATGAAGAACACGCCGCAGCTGGAGTTCGTCTACGACGACACGCCGGAGCGCGGCATGCGGATCACGCAGCTGCTCGAAGAGGAGGACGAATGACGTCGGGCAACGGCGCGTCGTCCTCGCGCGAGGAGGCACTGCGCGCGCTGCGCGAGCACGACCGCTTCTGCCTGACCACGCACGAGCGCCCGGACGGCGACGCCGTCGGCTCGCTGGCCGCGATGCAGCAGGTGCTGGCCGCGCTCGGCAAGGACGCGGTCGCGTACCTGCCCGCGGAGGAGTTCCCGCTCCCGTACGAGTACCGGTTCATCACGCTTCAGGGCCTGGTGACCGCGCCGCCGGCGGACATCGGCGAGCGCACGCTGGTCTTCCTGGACTGCGGCAACGCCGACCGCTCCGCGGGCAAGCCGCTGCGCGCCGCCGCGGCCGCGATCCTCAACATCGACCACCACCACGACAACACGCGCTTCGGGACGCTCAACCACGTCGACCCGCACGCGTCGTGCACCGCCGAGATGGTGTGGGACCTGATGCACGGCCTCGGCGTCACGCTGACCGAGCCGATCGGCGAGGCGCTGTACGTCGGCCTGGTGACCGACACCGGGCGCTTCATGTACGAGAACACCGGGCCGCGCGCGCACGAGATGGCGGCGGAGCTGATCGCGTCGGGCGTCGACACCCATGCGGTCTACCGGCACCTGTACGAGGGCATCCCGCAGGGCAAGCTGGAGCTGCTGGCGCGCGGCCTCACCAACGTCGAGCGCTTCGACGGCGGCCTGCTGACCGTGACGCACCTGACCCGCGCCGACTACGCGTCCGCGGGCGCCGACGAGAGCTACTCCGAAGGCGTCGTCGACCACCTGCGCTCGGTCGAGGGGACCGCGGTCGCCGGCCTGGTGCGCGACCAGCTGGGCGGCGGCCCGGCGCGCAAGGTCTCTTTGCGCGCGACCGACAACCGCATCGACGTGTCGCAGATCGCCCGCGCGCTGGGCGGCGGCGGCCACCGCCGCGCCGCGGGCTTCTCGACCGACCTCGAGTTCCCGGAGCTGGTTCGGATCCTGCGCGAGCAACTTGCCGCCCAGCTCTGAGATGGGACCGGCGGGAGGACGCGCCCGCCAGACGAGCGACGGCATCCTGCTCATCGACAAGCCGGCCGGGATCACGTCCCACGACGTCGTCGCGCGCGTGCGGCGGCGGCTCGGCAAGGGCGTCAAGGTCGGGCACGCCGGCACGCTGGACCCGTTCGCGACCGGCCTGCTGATCGTGCTCGTCGGCCGCGCCACGCGCGTGCAGCGGTTCCTGATGGAGCTGCCCAAGCGCTACATCACGGTCGCCCAGCTCGGCGCCACGTCGACCACGGGCGATCCCGAGGGCGAGATCGCACCCGGGCGGATGCCGCCCGAGGCGCTGGTCCTGCCGACCGGCCGGATCCGCCAGCGCCCGCCGGCCTACAGCGCCGTGAAGATCGACGGCAAGCGCGCGTACGCGCTCGCCCGCGCCGGGCAGGAGGTCGAGATGCCCGAGCGCGAGGTCGACGTCATGCGCTTCGAGCTGCTGTGGCGCGAGGCGGACCGGGCCGCGTTCCAGATCGTCTGCTCCTCCGGCACCTACGTCCGCTCGCTGATCGCCGACCTCGGCGACGCGTACTGCGCCGAGCTGCGGCGCACGCACATCGGCGGCTTCGACGTCGAGGACGCCGACGAGGAGCGGCTGATCGGGCTCGACGAGGCGCTCTCGTTCCTGCCCGCCGTCGACCTCGACCCCGAGGCGGCGCGCAAGGCGGCGCACGGCGTGACCGTGCCCGGCCGCGGCAAGGGCATCGTGCGGCTGCGCGACGCGGACGGGCTGATCGCGCTCGCCGAGCCGCGTGGCGGCGCCACCCTCAAGCCCGTCGTAGGCTTCCGCGGCTGATGCAGACGCTCTGGCTCCCCGACGCGACGCCGCGTCCCCGCCGCCTGGCGGTGGGTGAGTTCGACGGCGTGCACGCCGGCCACCGGCAGGTGATCCGCGGCGCCGACAGCGTGCTCACGTTCGAGCCGCACCCGCGCACGGTGGTCGCGCCGCAGGCCGCGCCGAAGCTGCTCACGTCGCTGGCCGAGAAGGCCGACCTGATCGCCGCGCTCGGCGTCGACGAGCTGATCGTGATCCCGTTCGACGGCTCGTTCGCCGCCCAGTCCCCGCAGGCGTTCATCGACCACGAGCTGATCGGGCGGCTCGGCGCCGTCGAGGTGTCGGTGGGCGAGAACTTCCGCTTCGGGCACCGCGCGCAGGGCGACGCCGCGCTGCTGGCCGCCCAGGACGCGTTCACGACCCGCGTCGTCGAACTGGTCGAGGTCGACGGCGAGATCGTGTCCTCGACGCACATCCGCGGGCTGATCGCCACCGGCGCGGTGGCGGAGGCGGCCCGGCTGCTGGGCGCGCCGTTCGGCCTGCGCGGCGTCGTCGCGCACGGCGACAAGCGCGGCCGGACGCTCGGCTTCCCCACCGCGAACCTGGTCCCCGACCCGGCGCACGCCGTCCCGGACCACGGGATCTACGCCTGCCGCGCGGCGGTGCCGGGCGTGGGGGCGTGGGCGGCGGCGGTCTCGGTCGGGGTCCGCCCGACGTTCGTCACCGGTCGCGGCCTGCTGGTGGAAGCGTTCCTGCTGGGCTTCGACGGCGACCTCTACGGGCGCGAGCTGCGGCTCGAGTTCGTGGAGCGGATCCGGGGCGAGCGCCGCTTCGAGTCCGCGGACGCGCTGGTCGAGCAGATGCACCGCGACGTCGCCGAGATCGCGCGGGTGCTCGGTTAGGCCCAAATCGGGTACGCCGGGCCCATGCGCGTGCTGCTGGTCGGAGCATCCTCAGCGCGACGCGGGCGGTTCGCCCGCGTGCTGTCCGACGCGGCGCACGAGGTGCGGGAGGCCGACGACCCCGAGGCGGGCTTGCGCGCCGCGCGCGAGTGGCTGCCGGCCGTCGCGGTCGTGCACGCCGCCAGCGCCGGCGCGTTCGTCGGCGCGCTCAAGGCCGACCCGGACGCCTACGGCACCGCGGTGCTGGTGATCGAGCGGGCGGGGCTCACGCCGGCCGAGGCCCGCGAAGGCATGCGGCGCGGCGTGCAGGACTACCTGATCGAGCCGGTGGCCGAGGGCGAGGTGCTGACCCGCGTCGAAGCCGCCGCGCGCACGCAGGCCCTGCAGCACGAGCTGGTGACCCAGAGCACGCGCCTGGAGTCGCTGCTGCGCGAGGACGCGCTGACCGGGCTCTGGAACCGGCGCGCGATCCTGGCCGCGCTCAGCGGCATGGTGTCCGCCGCCCGCCGCCACGGCCGGCCGCTGTCGATCGCGGTTCTCGACCTCGACGACTTCAAGCGCGTCAACGACACGCACGGGCACACGCACGGCGACGCGGTGCTGGTCGAGGCCGCGCGGATCCTGCGCTCGCGTTTGCGCGCCGAGGACCAGATCGGGCGGCTCGGCGGCGAGGAGTTCGTCGTCCTGCTGCCGGACGCGGACGCCCGCGCCGCCCGGCTGGTGGCCGAGAAGCTGCGCGCCGGGGTCGCGGCGGCGCCGGTCGCGGTCACGGTCAGCATCGGCGTGGCGACGTGGAA
>Ga0182736_1000956_pt1 | contig 33848 bp, 34 predicted proteins | sample eDN5th30CKraftBY_FD_128882 | JGI IMG/M metagenome (GOLD analysis project Ga0182736, IMG submission 128882) | Enriched backyard soil microbial communities from Emeryville, California, USA - eDNA 5th pass 30_C Kraft BY (version 2) (version 2) | ecosystem: Environmental > Terrestrial > Soil >...
AAACCATTCAAGCTCGCAATGGTCGCAACCATTCGAAAGCTCATGACAATCCTCAATGCAATCGCCCGATCCCAAACAGCCCTCTCTCAATGACTCCACGGTTGCTTGACCCGAGGATCCACCCCCGCGGAACCGCTTCGCTTTGTGGCGTGGATCCTCGGGTCAAGCCCGAGGATGACGGCGGAGAGGTGGGAGGTGGGAGGTATGAGGAAAGAAGGAGCGAAAGCGAAAGCCAAGGTGAGGGAGCGGTAAAGGGGGAGACGGCGAGGGCGGTGAAGGCGAGGGCAGAGTGCCGAGCCGGACAGCCGCGCCGCCCAAACAAAAACCCCGGGGCGTTGCCGCCCCGGGGTTTTCCGTTTCCGTCTCAGCCGGCGCTTACAGCTTGTTGCTGCGCTGCTGGATCATCATGAAGGTGTCGTAGTTGTATTCGGCGATCTGCGCATTGAGGTAGAACTCGCCGCGGAAGGCCTTGATGGAGTCCCAGATCTTCTTGAAGGTCGGGTTGGAGGCTTCCATCTCGGCATAGACCTCGTTGGAGGCGTCGAAGCAGGCCGAGAGGATTTCCTGGCTGAACGGGCTCAGCTTCGCGCCGGCGGCGACGAGACGCTTGATGGCCGAGGGGTTCAGGTAGTCGTACTTCTGCAGCATGTCGGCGTCGGTCGCCTGGCAGGCCGTGCGCAGCAGCGACTGGTAGGCCTTCGGCAGGCCGTCATAGGCCGCCTTGTTGAACATGGCGTGGACCGTCGGGCCGCCTTCCCACCAGCCGGGATAGTAGTAGTAGGGCGCGACCTTGTAGAAGCCGAGCTTCTCGTCGTCATAGGGGCCGACCCATTCGGCCGCGTCGATCGTGCCCTTTTCGAGCGAGGGATAGATGTCGCCGCCGGCGATCTGCTGCGGCACGACGCCGAGTTTCTCGACGACCTTGCCGGCAAAGCCGCCGATGCGCATCTTCAGGCCCGCCATGTCCGCGACGGTCTTGATCTCCTTGCGGAACCAGCCGCCCATCTGCACGCCGGTATTGCCGCCGGGGAAGCCGACGAGGCCCTGGGTGGCGAGGAATTCGTTGAAGAGGTCGATGCCGCCGCCGTGATACTGCCAGGCGTTCATGCCGCGCGCATTGAGCGCGAAGGGCACGGCCGCGCCGAGCGCCCAGACCGGGTCCTTGCCCCAGTAGTAATAGGAAACCGTATGGGCGGCTTCCACGGTGCCGGCCGCGGCGGCGTCGGCGGCCTGGAGGCCCGGAACGAGTTCACCGGCCGCGAAGACCTGGATCTGGAAATTGCCGTCCGTCGCCTCGGACACGTATTTCGACAGCACCTCGGCGCCGCCGTAGATCGTGTCGAGCGACTTGGGGAACGAGGAGGCGAGGCGCCAGTTGATCTTCGGGTTGCTCTGCGCGAGCGCCGGGGCGGCGAGCACCGAGGCGGCCGCGCCGCCGATGCCGGCGACACCGGCCTTCTTGATGAATGAACGACGATCCATATTTTTCCTCCCAATGGCGGACGGCTTGCCCGTCCTGGTATCATCGCGGAAACCTAACCATGTCGGGAAGAGGCTTTCAAGCCGGGAAGGGGATATCGCCGGAAAGGCCCACTACGACTTTCGTCGTAGAGGGGAACGCCCGGCTATCTGCCTGTTTTCTGTGCGATTCTTGCAAAAAGCATCGTCCGGCGCCGGCCGGTCACCCGGCCATCGCCTCTTCGTATTGCGCGGAAAGCTCCAGCCATTCCTCCTCGGCCTCGCCGAGCTTTCCGGCAGCCGCCGCCCGCAGCTTCGCCTTCTCGGCGGCCTTGGCCGGGCTCTTCTCGTAGAGCGCGGGGTCTGCAAGTTCCGCATCAAGGAGCTGAATCTGCTTCTGCAGTTTTCCCGTCAGCGATTCGATTTCGTTGATCTTTTTGCGGAGCGGGGCGAGCTGGGCGCGCCGGTCGGCATTCGCCTTGCGCAGGTCCGCCTTGCTGGCCTCGCCGCCGGCTGCGGCCGGCTTGTCCCTGTCGTCCCTGCGGGCGGACTGCACGATGAGGCTGCGGTATTCCTCCATGTCGCCGTCGAAGCTCTTCACCGTGCCGTTGTTGACGAGCCACAGCCGGTCGACGGTCGCCTCGATGAGGTGGCGGTCGTGCGAGATGAGGATGACGGCGCCCTCGTAGTCGTTCAGCGCCTCGATCAGCGCGCGGCGGCTGTCGATGTCGAGATGGTTCGTCGGCTCGTCGAGGATGAGCAGGTTCGGCGCGTCGAAGGCGGCAAGGCCCATGAGAAGGCGCGCCTTCTCGCCGCCGGAGAGGTCCTTGGCGGCGGTCGACATCTTTTCCGTGGCAAGGCCCATCTGGGCGACGCGGGCGCGGACCTTGGCTTCCGGGGCCTCCGGCATCAGCCGGCGCACATGCTCGACGGGCGACTGGTCGGGGATGAGGTCGTCGAGCTGGTGCTGCGCGAAGAAGCCGATCTTGAGGCCCGGCGCACGCTTGACGGCGCCCGCCTCCGCCTCCAGCCGGCCGGAGATGAATTTCGCGAAGGTCGACTTGCCGTTGCCGTTCGAGCCAAGGAGGGCGATGCGGTCGTCGTTGTCGATGCGAAGGTTGATCTGCCTGAGGATCGGCTTGCCGGGCACATAGCCGACCGCCCCGCCTTCGACGGCGACGATGGGCGAGGCCGGCTGCTTTTCCGGCTCGGGGAAGGTGATCGGCTGCACATGGCTTTCCACGACGGCGGCGACCGTGCCCATGCGCTCCAGCGCCTTGATGCGGCTCTGTGCCTGCCGGGCCTTGGTGGCCTTGGCGCGGAAGCGGTCGATGAAGCTCTGGAGATGCTTTCGCGCCGCCTCGTTCTTGGCCTTCGCCTTCATCTGCAATTCGTCGGCCTCGGCCTTCTGGCGCTCGAACTGGTCGTAGGAGCCGCGGTAGAAGGTCAGCTTCTGCTGGTCGAGATGGACGATCGAATTGACGGCGGTGTTGAGAAGGTCGCGGTCGTGGCTGATGACGATGACCGTGTGCGGATAGCGCCGCACGTATTCTTCGAGCCACAGCGTGCCTTCGAGGTCGAGATAGTTGGTCGGCTCGTCGAGGAGCAGGAGGTCCGGCTCGGAGAAGAGCACGGCGGCGAGCGCCACGCGCATGCGCCAGCCGCCGGAAAAGCTCTTGGCCGGCCGCTGCTGCGCCTCGTGGTCGAAGCCGAGGCCGGCAAGGATGCTCGCCGCGCGCGCTTCGGCCGAATGGGCGCCGATATCGGTGAGGCGGGTCTGGATCTCGGCGATGCGGTGCGGATCGCTCGCCGTTTCCGCTTCCCTGACGAGGGCGGCGCGCTCCTTGTCGGCGGCAAGCACGATCTCGATGAGCGGATCGTCCGTGCCGGGCGCTTCCTGCGCCACCTGGCCGATGCGCGCGTTCTTCGGTAGCGAGATCGTGCCGGCCTCGGGCGCAAGGTCACCGGTGATGATGCGGAACAGCGTGGACTTGCCGGTGCCGTTGCGGCCGACGAGGCCCGCCTTCGTGCCCGCCGGCAGGGAAACGGAAGCATTGTCGATGAGGAGACGCCCGGCGACGCGGGCGGTGAGGCCGGAAATGGTGATCATGCCGGCTCTATAGAGCAATTCCAGCAAAAGTGCGAAGCGGTTTTGCGTCCGGAATTGCGCCGGACGAAGAGGGGGCAATTCCAGCAAAAGTGTAAAGCGGTTTTGCGGCGGGGATCGTCAGGCCGCGTTGCCTGAACGATAGAGCCGGCCCGACCGTTCGGCGACCTCGGCCGAATAGATGCGCAGCGCAATGCCGCTGTCGGCGGCATAGGCGAGCGCCCGGTCGGCCTGCTCGTAGAGCGCCATCGGCGTTTCGGCCGAATCGGTCAGCGAGACGCCGGCGGTCAGCGTGAGGAAGCCGGCCGGCAGCTCGCGGTCGAGGAAGGGGAAGGGCCGTTCGGCCACGCGCCCGGCGACACGTCTTGCAATGGTGACGGCGATCTCGCGGTTGACGTCGCAGAGCAGCAGGCAGAAGAGGTCCGGTCCCGTCCGCGCGACGAAATCGTTCTTCTTGACCGACTGGCGGAAGATCGCGGCAAGGCGCTTCAGCGTCTTTTCCGCCGCCCCTGCCGGATGCGTCTCGGCGAATTCCTTGAGCTGCTCGACCCGGAAAAGGAGGAGGGCGGCGGTATTGCCCTCGGCCTCCTCCTGGAAGAAGCGCTTCAGGCGGCCGATGAGCGCCGCCTGGTTGGCAAGCCCGGTGACCGGGTCGTGGGTCAGCGCCTCGCGGCTGACGGCAAGGCCCGAGCGCAGGCCGTCGAGATGGGCCTGGAGGTCGCCCATTTTCGCAGCCGTGGCCCGGTCGGCGCCGAGAATGCCGCGCACGAGTGAGAGCAGGCGGCCCGTGTCGGTCGAAAAGTCGGAAATGCCGAGCACCGGGTCGTCCTTCATCCGCCCGGCGATCTCCTCCAGTTCCTGCACCGCGGCGGCGCGCTGGCGCTGGTTCTCCTCTGCCGTGCGGGAGATTTCGGAAAGCACGCGCACCGCTTCGCCCGCGGCCTGCCCGGCGGCGAGCACGTTATGGCTCGGCAGGGAATGCCTGAGGGCGATCGAATCGAGCATCGCCTGGTCGGGCGCCTTGCCGAGCGTCGCGATCTCGCGCGCGACGCCCGCATTGCCGTTCAGCGCCTCGAACAGGAGTTCGTAGTTGCGCGGCAGCGCGGCAATGCCGAGGCTGGCCATGGCATGGGCGATGCGCGCCATGATCGGCGGAACCGCCGGTTGTATGTCCCTGGGGGCGGAGGTGGCTTTGCTGCTCATGAAACGCCATTGGATGAGCGCGGCGGAACGCCTGCGCGGGGGTCGGATCGATTGGCGTAACTATCGGATTGCGCGGTTAATTTTACGTGTGCTGAAGAAAAATTCGAGACAAATTGACGAACGGCAATTCTGGCCGCCTCAGGCCATGCGGCGGGCGAGCGGGATTGCACGCATGACCTGTCCGATCACCGCCAGTCGGCGCGGGCTCTCTTCGCGAACCTGCCGGTTGTGCTGCAGGTCGCGCATGGCGGCGGCATAGCCCTCGGCGCGTGCCTCGGCCAGCGCCACGTCGAAGGTCTTCTCGATCACCGGATAGCACTCCTCCGGCAGGTAGGCATCGGGGGCGTCGGTGCCGTGGACGCGCGCCATCTTGCAAAGGGTGCTGCCGAGCAGGGCGGCCCATTCCTCGGTCGTTCTTGCCATTGTTCGTCCTCTCTCCGGGCAAGGCGGGCCCTTCGGCGCCGGCCTCGATGGCAGCGACTATCCCAGCATCGGCCTTTCCTGCCTGTCACCTGGGTGACAGACGGAGCCGCCCCCGCGCCCCGATGCCGGATACTCCCGTAGCAGAAGAGTGTATCACCGCTATTGCAGGAATCGAAGCGGCCGCTCGCCGCTAAATCGCCAGGAAATCCGGCCTCTCGCTGCGCAGGAAAAAGAGAAGGTCGAGCGCAAGGCTCGGGCCGCCGAGCGCCGTCAGCATGGCGTGGCACTGGCCGCGGTGATGGGTCTGGTGGTTGAAGATATGGGCGAGCGCCGGGCCGAGGGGATGGGTGATGCTGCCCGGATTGGTGATCGGGCTATAGGTGAAGTTAGCCGCGATCTTCTCCTCGGTCAGCGAATCGACGAAGGCGGCGAGACGCGCGTCCTCTTCCTGCCGCGCCTGGCGAAGGCCGGCGAAATCCTCGAAAAGGATGGCATCGAGGCTTGTCGGCGCATCCCCGGCGCCCGTGAAGCGCTTCATCCAGATGCGGTCGGCCACCAGCAGATGGTTCAGCGTGCGGTGCAGCGAGCCGAAGAAGGCGCCGAGGTCCTTGCGCCGTGCCTCGTCCGAAAGGGCGCCGACCGCCTCGTAGAGCGTGCGGTTGGCCCAGGCATTGTAGGCGGTGAACATGCGGTATTGATTGAGCATCGTGGCCTCCTGATTCATCCGGACTATAGAACGGGGCTTCGTCAGCGGCGTGAATGCCATCCATGAAATTATCTGATTTGCCACGCGCGCAATGCTGCGGTCCAATGCGGCATATCAGCAAACGAGGCCTTCATGACGCGACTGCTCTATGCCCTTTGCGCCGCCGATCCGGCGCGCCAGTTCTCGCCCCATGTCTGGAAGACGGTCATGTCGCTCGCCCACAAGGGGCTCGACTACGAGACGGTGCCGGTTCCCTTCACCGATATCCCGGCCATCGAGGGCGGTTGCACGGCGACGGTGCCGCTCCTGCGCGACGGCGAGAGGCTGGTGCGCGACAGCTTCGACATCGCGCTCTATCTCGACGAGGCCTATCCCGACCGGCCCTCGCTGTTCGGCGGGGAGGGCGGCAAGGCCATGGCCCGCTTCATCGAGAACTGGTCGCAATCGGCGCTGCACATGGCCGTAACCCGCATCGCCATCCTCGATATCCACGACATGCTCGCGCCGAAGGATCAGGCCTATTTCCGCCGCAGCCGGGAGGAGCGCCTCGGCGCCTCGCTGGAGGAGATCGCGGCGGCCGGGCGGGCCGAGGTCGATGGGTTTGCCAAGAGGCTCCAGCCGCTGCGCAACATGCTGAAGGCGCAGCCCTTCATCGGCGGCGACGGCCCGCTCTTTCCGGACTACATCGTCTTCGGCGCGCTGCAATGGCTGCGCACGACCGCGGGCACGAAGGTGCTGGCGGAGGACGACCCGGTCGCCGGCTGGTTCGCCCGTTGCCTCGATCTCCACGGCGGCATCGGCCATCGCGTGACGGCGGCATGAAACTTTGCCGCTGAAGTCGCCAAACGCCGCCACCCCCTTGTTTTGCCGGGCGTTGGCGGCTATTGAACCGCCACTTTCACCGGAAAACCAAGGGAAACGGGAAAATGGCGATTGAACGCACCTTTTCGATGATCAAGCCGGACGCGACGAAGCGCAACCTGACCGGCGCCATCACCAAGATGCTGGAAGACGCGGGCCTGCGCGTCGTTGCTTCCAAGCGCGTCTGGATGAGCCGCCGCGAAGCCGAAGGCTTCTACGCCGTCCACAAGGAACGTCCGTTCTTCGGCGAGCTGGTCGAAGGCATGACCTCCGGCCCGACGGTCGTCCAGGTTCTCGAAGGCGAGAACGCCATCCTGAAGAACCGCGAAGTCATGGGCGCCACCAACCCGGCGAACGCCGACGAAGGCACCATTCGCAAGACCCACGCGCTCTCGATCGGCGAGAACTCCGTCCACGGCTCCGACGCCCCGGAAACGGCTGCCCAGGAAATCAAGTACTGGTTTTCCGACACCGAAATCGTCGGCTGATCCGCGCGCTTTTGACATGAAAAGACGGGGCCGAAAGGCCCCGTCTTGCTTTTGACCGGGCTGCCCCGTCCGCGGCTGTGGATCCTCGGCTCAGGGCCGAGGATGACGGCGTGCAGGCGGCGATGCCGGCCATCAAACCGGAACCGTCGTTCCGCAAACCTCTCCTTCGTCATGGCCGGGCTTGACCCGACCATCCATGCCTCTCGGCCCTGCCTCAGACGGGGCACTTCGCCGTTTCGAAATGTGCGGGGGGCTTGCCGTCCTTGAAGACTTCCGGGTTCTTGTCGTAGCCCGGGCCGACGATCAGGGGCTTTGCCGGCAGGATGTCCTGGTCGGCGCTTGAGGTCACCTTCGTCTCCAGCGCTTGCAGGCGCGCGCCGTCCGGGCCGATCACGGCGATGGCGACGGAATAGGGCCGGTCCTTCTTCACGCAGGTTATGTCCGGGCTTTCCAGCACGACGCGCGTCTGGTTCGCAAAGATCTTCCGCTCCAGCAGCAGCGGGTCGCCGCCCGCCGGGTTCTCGAATTCCGCCTTCACGACGGACCCGTCCGGCAGCGGCTGCACCTTGTCGAGCGTGACGATATAGGTCGCGTAGGCGAGGCGGTAGTTGAAGACGAACATGCGGCCCGTCAGCTTCAAGGGGTCCGGCCCGCTCTCGCGCTGGCAGGCGGAAAGGGCAAGCGGCAGCAGGATCGACAACAGGACGCGCTTCATGGCCGGGGCTCCTCCCTCGTGCGGCGATAATGGCGGCTCGCCTTCACTCGGTTGCCGCAGACGGCCATGTCGCACCAGGCGCGCGAGCGGTTGCGGCTGCGGTCGAGGAAGAGCCAATGGCAGTTCGGGCAGATCTTCAGCCGTTCCGGCTCCGGCCGGGACAGGAGCAGGAGGGCGGAGCGGGCCGTTGCCGTATCCAGCGCCTGCGGCCGCTCGCCGGAGCGCCGGAGCGTCGCCGAGATGGCGTCGAGGAGGTCGGCGAGCAGGGCCGGCTTGCCCGCGCCGAGGATTTCCGCGCGAAAATGCCGGTCGATGGCCTCGCGCAGCGCAAGGAAATCTTCCCGCGCGTCCTTTCGCACCGGCTCCAATGCCCCGAACAGGCCGTGTTCCGCGCCGTGCCGGGCAGCGCCTGCCGGGAAGGCGTCGAGCGTCGCCGGGTCGGCGAAGCGGTCGATCCGGCGTTCCGGATCGGCGCGCAGCACCACGGAATTGGCGACGTCCAGCGCAAGCGCCCCGCCGGAGAAGCGATGTCGGGTCCAGGAAAAGGTCATGCGATATTCTAACTGGTAAAAGCAATTTTGCCAGTTATAATTTCACACACGAAACGCCGCCGGAAAGCGCCATGGCCTATTTCCTCCAGCAGATCGCCAATGCCCTGCCTGTCGCCGCGCTCTATGCGGCGCTCGCCTTCGGCTATTCGATCGCCTTCGCCGTGACGCGCCGGGCCGATGTCGCCTATGGCGCGCTCTTCGCCTTCGCCGCGCAGATGTTCGTACTCTTCGCCGGCTACGGCTGGAGCAGGCTCTGGCTGGTGCTGCCGGCCGCGCTCGTCCTCGGTGCGGCGATGGCGCTGGTCTACGGCGTCGGTGCCGGCCTCGTCGTCGGGCGCCACGTCATGCGCCCGCTCGCCTTTTCCTCGGACAATACTGTGGTGGTGGCCGCGCTCGGCGTCGTGCTGGTGCTGATGGAGACCGCACGGCTTGCCTCCGAGACGCGCAGCCTCTGGCTGCCGCCGCTGCTCGGCACGCCGGTGCGGCTGTGGGGCGATCCGGCCTTTCCGGTCGTGCTGACGGTGCTGCAGCTCCTCAACACGGCGGCGATGGTCGCGCTCGTCGCCGCCGGCCATCTCTTCCTCGTCCGCTCCGCATGGGGGCGGCGCTGGCGCGCGGTGTCGCAGGACCGGCAGGCGGCGGAACTGTGCGGAGTGGATGCGGCGGGCGTCTATCTCGGCGCCTATGTGCTTGCCGCGCTCATCGCCAGCATCACCGGCATCCTCGCCGTTTCCTACTACGGCAACATGGATTTCGGTGCGGGCCTCGTCTTCGGCGTGAAGGTGCTGTTCATCGCCGCCATCGGCGGGGCAGGGGCGCCGCTCCTCTCCGCCCTCGGCGGCGCGGCGATGGGGCTCGCCGAAACGCTCTGGAGCGCCTACGGCGATTTCCTCTGGCGCGATCTTGTCATCTTCTCCGCGCTGGTGCTGCTGCTGGTGATCTTCCGCCGGGAGCGGCCGGTGCCGTAGCGGCGTGCCGTGCGGGTGGATCCTCGGGTCAAGCCCGAGGATGACGGAGGGGGGGAGAGATTGCCTGCCTCTTGAACGGTGCGGCATGCGGAGCCGTCGCTTTGGTCGCACCCCTCTCTTCTTCCGTCATCCTCGGGCTTGACCCGAGGATCCACGCCCCACGGCACAACGCGAACGAGGCCTAAGACCACTTCTCCCGCGCCCGGTCGTCGCTGTCCTTGGCGTCGACCCAGCCGCCTTGGGAACCGTCAGCGAAGTGTTCCTTCTTCCAGAAGGGGGCGGAGGTCTTGAGGTAGTCCATGACGAAGGACACGCCGTCGAAGGCGGCGTGGCGGTGCGGGGCGAGGGCGACGACGAGGACGATGTTCCCGCCCGGCGCGATCTTGCCGACCCGGTGGATGGCGGCAATGCCGAGGAGCGAGAAACGCTTCACCGCCGTACGGCAGATGCGGCCGATCTCGGCCTCGGCCATGCCGGGATAATGCTCCAGTTCCAGCGCGGAAAGCCGGCCGCCCTCGTCGCGGCAAAGGCCGGTGAAGGTGACGACGGCGCCGGCGGCCGCGCTTCCGGCCGTCAGCCGCGCGGTCTCGGCGGCCGCGTCGAAATCCTCGCGCTGGACGCGCACGACGACCGGAGCCGGAACGCCGCCGGCCACGGTCAGCCTCCCGTCATCGGCGGGAAGAGGGCGATCTCGCGTGCGCCGGTTATCGTCTCGTCGTGCTCGACATGTTCCTGGTCGACGGCGATGCGGATGACCTTCTCATGCTCCAGCGCATGGGCATATTCCTCGCCGCGCGTCTTGAGGTGGCGCAGCAGGTCTGCCCCGGTCTTCACCGCGGCGGGAAGGTCGATCTCCTCCTCGCCCTTGCCGATGCGCTCGCGAACCCAGGCGAAATAGACGAGCTTCGTCATGCTATTCGTCCACGATATGCTTGAGGCCCACGCGGAAATAGTCGTAGCCGGTATACATGGTGATGAGCGCGGCGACCCAGAGCAGGCCGATGCCGATCTCGGTCGTATAGGGCAGGACCTTGTCACCGGCGGGGCCGGCCAGCAGGAAGGCGATGGCGAACATCTGGATCGTCGTCTTCCACTTGGCGATGCGCGTCACCGGCACGGAGACCTTGAGGTCGGCGAGATATTCGCGAAGGCCCGAGACGAGGATCTCGCGGCACAGGATGATGATGGCCGCCCAGATCGACCAGCCGGCAATGGTGCCGTCGGCGGCCATCAGCAGCAGCACCGAGGCGACCAGCAGCTTGTCGGCGATCGGGTCGAGCATGCGGCCGATGTTCGACGTCTGGTTCCAGATGCGGGCGAGATAGCCGTCGAGGTAATCCGTCACAGAGGCGGCGACGAAGAGCCAGAAGGCCGTCCAGCGGGCGAAATCCGACGATTCCAGCCGCCCCTCGATGAAGAAGCACAGGACGATCAGCGGAACGGCGATGATCCGGCCATAGGTGAGGAGATTCGGGATGCTGTATGCGCGGGAAGCCATGGAATCTTCAGTCTCTACGATTTTGGGTTAGATGAGGTCTTTGTGACTGTGCCGTCAACCTTTGTTTCCGGCAATTCTTGGCGAATTTACGGAGCCGCGCGTATTGTCGCGGTTTCCGACGCCTTTTGTCCGAAACGGACCGCCCGGGTCAGGTCGGCGGCTTGCCGTCCGTGGTGAAGGTGGCCGAGAAGGCCCCGCCGCTGGAAAGCCTGCCCTCGCAGGAAACGGTCATCGGCCCCTGCATGGGATTGCCGAAGCGGCAGGTGCCCGTCGCGGAAAGGACGTCCGGCTTGTCCGGCGTATCCTTGCGGGTCATGATCACCTTGTCGAGATCGACCATGTCGGTGTCCGGCGTCGGATTGTCGCCGTCCATGCCGCTGAAGGTGACGATGCGCCCGTCCGCCAGCACGAAGTAGAAGCCGGTGCGGCCATCGGGATAGGTGACGTTGAGGAGCTTGCCCGTGCAGGTATCGGTCAGCGTCCTTTTGCCGACGACGAGTTTGCCGCACCGGCCGCTCACGCTCACCATCTGCGCGTCGCCCACCGTGGTCTGTGCGTCGGCGGGGGCTGCCAGGAGGAGAAGGCCGGCGGCAAGGGCAGGGGTCTGGTAGGGGCAGGCGGTCATCGGCTTCTCCCGGTGAGGACGTCCACCGCCATGCTAGCACCCGCCCCGGGTCCGGGCCAGCTAACCCGCCGCATCCTCGTGAAAATGGTTGTAGACGAGGCGGGCGACGCTCTCGGAAATGCCGGCGACGGCCATGAGGTCGGCCATCGCCGCGCGCGAGACGGCCTTGGCCGTGCCGAAATGCTGGAGCAGCGCGCGCTTTCGCGTCGGGCCGATGCCGGCGATCTCGTCGAGCGGGTTCCTGACCATCTCCTTCTTGCGCTGCGCCCGGTGCGAGCCGATGGCGAAGCGGTGCGCCTCGTCGCGCAGGCGCTGCACGAAATAGAGCACGGGATCGCGCGGCGGCAGCGAGAAGTCGGCAATGCCCTTCATGAAGAAGCGCTCGCGCCCCGCCTCGCGGTCGGCGCCCTTGGCGACACCGATGGCGATCACCTGGTCGGTGATGCCGAGCTCCTCGAGGATGGCGCGCACCGCCGTCATCTGCCCCTGGCCGCCGTCGATGAGGATGACGTCCGGCCAGGCGGGGAAGGGCAGGTCCGCCGCCTCCGCGCCCTGATCGGCCTTGCGGTCCGGCAGGCCCTCTTCCTTGATGAGGCGCGAGAAGCGCCGGGTCATCACTTCCTTCATCATGCCGAAGTCGTCGCCCGGGGTGATCTCGGTCGACTTGATATTGAACTTGCGGTACTGCCCCTTCACGAAGCCTTCCGGCCCCGCCACCACCATGCCGCCGACGGCATTGGTGCCCATGATGTGCGAGTTGTCGTAGATCTCGATGCGGCGCGGCACGTAAGGCAGCTTGAAGGTCGCGGCGAAGCCTTCGAGCAGGCGCGACTGCGAGGCGGTCTCGGCGAGCTTGCGGCCGTGCGCCTCGCGGGCATTGGCCACCACATGGTCGACGAGGTCCTTCTTCTCGCCGCGCTGCGGCACGGAGATCGCGACCTTGTGGCCCGAGCGTTCGGTGAGCGCCTGCGAGAGAAGGTCGATCTCCTCGACGGTTTCGGAAAGGAAGATCTGCCGGGGGCAGGGCTTGTCGTCGTAGAACTGGGCGAGGAAGGCGTTGAGCACCTCGGCGCCCGTAAGCTGCGGGTCGGCCTTCGGGAAATAGGCGCGGTTGCCCCAGTTCTGCCCGGTGCGGAAGAAGAAGACCTGGATGCAGGAAATGCCGCCCTCGTGGTGGATGGCGAAGACGTCCGCCTCCTCCACGCCCGCCGGATTGATGCCCTGGTGGCTCTGGACATGCGAGAGCGCGGCCAGCCGGTCGCGATAGACGGCGGCGCGCTCGAAATCGAGGTCCTCGGCGGCGGCGTTCATGGCCTCGGCCATCTGCGCCTTCACCTTCTGGCTCTTGCCGGACAGGAAGTCCTTCGCCTCCTGCACCAGGCCGGCATAGCCTTCGTCGCTGATCTCGTGCGTGCAGGGGGCCGAACAGCGCTTGATCTGGTAGAGCAGGCACGGGCGCGTGCGCGTCTCGAAGACGCTGTCCGTGCAGGTGCGCAGCAGGAAGGCGCGCTGCAGCGAGTTGATCGTGCGGCCCACGGCCCCCGCCGAGGCGAAGGGACCGAAATAGTCGCCCTTGCGGCTGCGCGCGCCGCGATGCTTGAAGATGGCCGGCGCGCGGCTGTCGCCGGTCACGAGGATATAGGGGAACGACTTGTCGTCGCGCAAAAGCACGTTGAAGCGCGGCCGCAGGCGCTTGATGAGGTTCGCTTCCAGCAGCAGCGCCTCGGTCTCGGTGCGCGTGGTGACGAACTCCATGTTCGCCGTCTGCCGGATCATCTGCGTGATGCGGTTGGAATGGCCGCGGCCCTGCGCATAGTTCGTCACGCGCTTCTTGAGGCTGCGCGCCTTGCCGACATAGAGCACGTCGCCGTCGGCATTGAACATGCGGTAGACGCCGGGGCTGTTCGGCAGGCGCTTGACGAAGAGCTGGATCAGCTCGGCGCCGATGAGGCCCTGCGGCACGTCGCCGCCTTCGTTCCAGTCGATGCCGGGCGTGGCGAGGCCGGATGCGGGCCCGCCTTCGGCCGGGCTTTCGACAAGCTCGTCCTCGTCGTCCGTCTCGTTCTCGTCATAGAGGATGCCGCCATCCTCCACCTTCCGGCTGTTCATTCCGCGATCTCCGCGACGTCGGGGGTTTCCCAGGCGAGATGCTGCCCGCCGTCGAGCGCTATCATTTGCCCCGTAATGGACGGCGTGTCGAACAAAAAGCGAACCGTGCGGCCGAATTCCGCAAGATCGGGCCCGCGGCGCAGGATCAATCCGTCGAGCTGGGCCTGGAAATCGGTGTCGCTCTGCCGCTCGTTCGGCAGCGACGGGCCGGGGCCGATGGCGTTGACGCGCACCGCCGGGGCAAAGGTCTGTGCCATGGTGCGCGTCGCCATCCAGAGCGCCGCCTTGGAGAGCGTGTAGGAATAGTATCGCGGCGTCGGGTTCCAGACGCGCTGGTCGATGATGTTGACGATGGAGCCCGCCGTGCCCGCGGGAAGCTGCCCCACGAAATCGCGCGCAAGGACGGACGGCGCCTTCACATGCACCGCCACATGCCGGTCGAGCAGGGCCGCGTCGAAGGTCTCGACCGTATCCGGCTTGAAGAGGGAGGCGTTGTTGACGAGAAGGTCGAGCGGGCCGACGGCGGCCACCGCCGCCTCGATCAGCCCGGCGGTCGCCGCCTCGTCCGCAAGGTCGCAGGAAAGGGCGGCCGCTTTCACGCCTTGCTCCCGCAGCGAACGGGCGAGGGCTTCCGCCTCTTCGAGCGACGTGTTCGCGTGGATGGCGAGCGAGAAACCATGCGCGGCGAGATCGTCCACGATGGCCTTGCCGATCCGCTTCGCGCCGCCCGTCACGAGGGCCGTCTTTAGGGGCTGCATCAAGAAAAGTCCGTCCTGCCGATTCACTTGGTTGACCGGCCAAAGATATAGACATTCGCGCGCAGGCTTAAACTCCCCCGGAGAAAAGGTTTCGGAAAATTTAACCTGAAAGCCATGGAAGAAGTAGATTTAAGTATATTCTGCCGGTTTCCTTCAATATTTGAATTATGGTTAACAAATTCCATGTTGTGGAAAAGTCACATCCAATTTGTGCCGCCTCGCTGCCACAATCATATCACAATTTGGCTCTTCCATTTCCTCAATCTTTATTCAATTTCCCCTCAACCGGGCGGGACTGAATTGGAATGACGATGCCCGATCGCCTCCCAGAAAAGGGCGTCGTTCAGTAAAGGAGAATATCATGCGTACACTCATCGCAACCCTCATCGCTTCGACCGTTTCCCTGGCCGCCTTCCAGGTCGCCCAGGCTGCCGACGCCATCGACGAAGTTCCGCAGGCTCCGGCCGCCGACTATTCCGAGCCGGTCGCAAGCGGCAACTGGGCCGGTGCCTATGTCGGTGGTACGGCAAGCTGGCAGCGCGCCAAGATGAACGACGCCAAGGGCAATGCCATCGGCGGCGGCGTCTACGGCGGCTACAACATGCAGAGCGGCCAGATCGTCTACGGCGGTGAAACCGACCTGAACTACTCGGGCGTCGACACCCACAACGGCGGCATCACCACCCAGCAGGGCCTCAACGGCTCGCTGCGCGGCCGCGTCGGTATCGACCTCAACCCGGTCCTTCTCTACGGCACGGCCGGTCTTGCGGCCTCCAACATCGAAGTGAAGGGCGCTGGCGGCGCCAGCGACGACCACACGGCTCTCGGCTGGACGGCCGGTGTCGGTGCGGAAGCCTTCGTGACCAACAACATCACGGCCCGCGTCGAATACCGCTACAGCGACTACCAGAAGAAGAACTACGACCTCGGCGCCACCACGGTTCGCGCCGACGACAAGGACCACGCCGTCCGCGTCGGTCTCGGCGTCAAGTTCTAAACCGAACGGCTCCGCACGACAGGAAAGGCCCTCCGCTAGGAGGGCCTTTTTTCGTTCGGGCTCAGGCCTTGAATTTGGCGTAGTCCGGGAAGACGGCCTCGAAGCGCGAGAGATAGCGCTTCAGCTTCGGCCGGCCGCGCTGCCACTGGCCGGCAAAGCGCAGCTCGATGTAGCGCAGCATGGCGGCAAGCGCGAAATGGCCGCCGTTCGGCTTCTTGCCGAGGCGCGGCATGTTGGCCTCCAGGTGATCGAGCGCCCGTTCCACCTTCTGCCACTGCCGGTCGATCCAGCCCTGGTGGATCTTTTCCTCCGGGCGCATGCGCCGCTCGTAGACGATGGAGAGCAGGCAGTCGCAGATGCCGTCGGCCGTCGCTTCCAGGATGTCCGCTTCCGTGCGCTTTGCGGCATTGCGCGGATAGAGCGCGCCGCGCGTCTGGCGATCGATGTAGTTCATGATCGCCCGGCTGTCGTAGACGGAAAGGCCCTCGTCGGTGACGAGGACCGGGATCTTGCCGAGCGGGTTGACGGCGGCAAGCTCCGGCGGGGTCGTCGAGGTGTCGACGGCGACGGCCTCGGCGGGAAGCCCCGCATAGAGCGCGGCCATGCGCACCTTGGTGGAATAGGGCGAGGCGTCGGAATAGAAGATCTTCATGGTTCGGCTCCTGAAAGAGGCGGCTAGCGGATGGGCGGCTGCTGGATGGACCCGGCGCGGCAGCCGGCCCGGTCGACGGCGGGGCAGGGGCGGAAGGCAAGGTCGGCCGTCATGCAGATACGCACCTCCTCCAGCTGCCCGTCCGCGCAGGTGACGGCAATCCCGTTGCGTGCAAGGCCCCGATTGGCGGCGGCAAAGGCCTCTTCCACCGCATCGGGCGAAAGGCGCGCGGCCTTGCGCGCGGCATCGAGCTCCGCCGGGACGCGGACGCGCTCGAAAGCCGCGCGGGCGACGGTGAAATATTCCTTCTGCGAAAGGCCGGAGCAACTGCCGTGCTTGCGCCATTCGTGGCCGATCAGGCCCATCGAGGGGATGATGTCGAGCAGCGTGCGGCCGAGGCTTTCGGGCACGCGGTCCGGTTCGCGCGTCGGGCAATATTCGGGGTAGCCCCGGTCGTTCTGCGGCCAGAGCCCGTGCAGGATGAAGCCGTGATCCTCGCCGCGCCGGCATTGCTGCGTGCGGCCGCCGGCATCGTTTTCCGCGCACCAGGTCGGCGACCATGAGAGCGAGAGGACGTAGAAGTCGAAGCCTTTTCCGCGTGGAACCTCCGTCTTTGCCAGCGGCGCCTTGCGGCTTGCCTCCGTCTTCGGCTTTTCCGCCGGCTTCTCCTCGCTGCAGGCGGCCAGCGCGGCAAGGCCGGCGGCGAGCAGGCAGAAGAGGCGGGCGGAAAGCGGCATTGTCGAGGTCTCCGGTTCGGCGGGCGATTGTTGCCGCCGCCGGGCAAAGGTCAAGGGGCCTTCGCCTCGCCCGCGATCCAGAAGCTGCGCGCCGAGGCGAAACGGTCCTGCGCCAGCCGCTCCTTGAGGAACGGCAGCAGCACGTCGAGTTCCTGCTTGAGCGTATAGGGCGGGTTGACGACGATGAGGCCGGAGCCCGTGAGCCCCGTCGTCTCGCGGTCGCTCCGCACGACAAGCTCGGCGCAGAGCATCTTGGGAATGCCCGTCTCCTTCAGCGCCTTGTGGAAGGCGGCGACGGGCGCTCCCTTCTTCAAGGGATACCACAGGCAATAGACCCCGCCGGCAAAGCGGCGCACTGCCTTTTCGAGGCCGTCCACCAGCCGCTCGTACTCGCCCTCGATCTCGAAGGGCGGATCGACCAGCACGATGCCGCGCTTTTCCTTCGGCGGCAGGTGCGCGCCGAGCGAGAGCCAGCCGTCGAGATGGGTGATGCGGCTCTGGAAGTCGCCGTCGAAGAGCCGGTGCAGCGTCTCGTAGTCGTCCGGATGCAGCTCCATGGCGGAGAGCCGGTCCTGCGGGCGGAAGAGCATGCGGGCAAGTTTCGGCGAGCCGGGATAAAGGGTTAGCCCGCCTTGCGGATTCAATGTGCGAACGGCTTCAAGATATGGTGCAAGGATCGCGGCCGCCTCGGCCGGCATGTCGCCGTCCAGCAGCCGGCCGATCCCGTCCTTCCATTCGCCGGTCTTCTGCGCCTCCTGGCTGGAAAGGTCGTAGAGGCCGATGCCGGCATGGGTGTCGAGCACGCGGAAGGCCTTGTCCTTGCCCTGCATATAGAGGACGAGGCGGGCGAGGACGGCGTGTTTCAGCACGTCCGCGAAATTGCCGGCATGGTAGATGTGGCGATAGTTCATGCGGGATAACGCGCCCTGATACGACGATGAATTGTTGCGATGGCCGAACGTTTTGCCTTTTGGCCGTTCCGGCTCTGTCCTATAGAAAAGCCATGAACGTTGCGACCCCCAATCTCGGAAAACCGCGCATCGGCCATTCGGCCTGTCCGCACGACTGTCCCTCCACCTGCGCGCTCGATGTCGAGATCAGCGCGGACGGCCGCATGGGCCGCGTCAAGGGCAGCGCCGACAACAGCTACACGGCCGGCGTCATCTGCGCCAAGGTCGCCCGCTATGCCGACCGCCTCTACCATCCCGACCGGCTGATGAAGCCCTTGGTGCGCCGGGGCGAGAAGGGCAGCGGCGACTGGGCCGACATCTCCTGGGAGGCCGCGCTCGACGCCATCGCCGAGAACTTCGTCAAGGCCGAGCAGAAACACGGCAGCGAGGCTGTCTGGCCTTATTTCTACGCCGGCACGATGGGGCTCGTGCAGCGCGATTCCATCGAGCGGCTGCGCCATGCCAAGCGCTATTCCGGCTTCTTCGATTCCATCTGCACCAATCCCGCCTGGACCGGCTTCACCATGGGCGCCGGCACCCTGCGCGGGCCCGATCCGCGCGAGATGGCGAAGTCCGATTGCGTGGTGATCTGGGGCACCAACGCCGTCTCCACCCAGGTCAACGTGATGACCCATGCGGTGAAGGCGCGCAAGGAGCGGGGTGCGAAGATCGTCGTCGTCGACGTCTACGACAACCCGACGATGAAGCAGGCCGACCTCGCGCTGAAGCTGCGCCCCGGCACGGACGCGGCGCTCGCCTGCGCCGTCATGCACGTCGCCTTCCGCGACGGCCATGCCGACCGCGCCTATATGGAAAGGTTCGCCGACGACCCGGCCGGCCTCGAGGCCCATCTTGCAAGCCGCGATCCCGTCTGGGCGGCGGCGATCACCGGCCTCTCGGTGGAGGAGATCGAGGCCTTCGCCGCATTGGTCGGGCGCACGAAGCGCAGCTTCTTCCGCCTCGGCTACGGCTTTTCGCGCGGGCGCAACGGCGCGGTCTCCATGCACGCGGCGCTTTCCATCGCCACCGTGCTCGGCTCCTGGCAGTACGAGGGCGGCGGCGCCTTCCACAGCAATTCCGGCATCTTCCACCTGCGCCGGTCCGAGTTGATGGGCCTGAAGCTCGCCGACCCGGATATCCGCCTGCTCGACCAGTCGCAGATCGGCCCCATCCTGACGGGGGATCCCGTGGCGCTGCGCGGGCGCGGGCCCGTGACGGCGATGCTCATCCAGAACACCAACCCGGCGAATGTCGCGCCCGAACAGCGCCTCGTGAAGCGGGGCTTCCTGCGCGAGGATCTCTTCGTCGCCGTCCACGAGCAGTTCATGACCGATACGGCGAAACTCGCCGATATCGTGCTGCCCGCCACCATGTTCGTCGAGCATGACGACATCTACCGCGGCGGCGGCCACCAGCATATCCTTCTCGGGCCGAAGCTCGTCGAGCCGCCCGCGACGGTGCGCACCAACCTCTTCGTCATCGAGGAACTGGCAAAACGCCTCGGCGTCGCCGACATGCCGGGCTTCGGCCTTTCCGAGCGTGAGCACATCACGCGCATGCTGCCCTATTACGAAACGGACTTCGACGGGCTGAAGGAACAGAGGTGGATCGACTGCCAGCCGGATTTCGAGGCCTCGCATTTCCTCAAAGGCTTCGGCTTCCCGGACGGAAAATTCCGCTTCCGCCCGGACTGGACGGGAACGCCCGCGCCCAACAAGCCGCCCAAGGTGCTCGGCGCCTTCGGCCCGCACGCGGCGCTGCCGGTCCTTCCGGATTATGTCGAGGTCATCGAGGCGGCGGACGAAGAGCATCCCTTCCGCCTCGCCACCTCGCCGAACCGCTCCTTCCTCAATTCCACCTTCAGCGAGACGAAGGTTTCGCGTGAGCGCGAGGGCCGGCCGGAGGTGATGATCCATCCCGAGGATGCGGCGGCCAACGGCATCGAGGACGGCGCGGTCGTGCGCCTCGGCAACACGCGCGGGGATATCCGCCTCCATGCCCGCATCACGGGCGAGGCCAAGCCCGGCGTGCTGATCGCTGAGGGCATCTGGCCGAACTCCGCCCATCTCGACGGCGAGGGCATCAACGTGCTGACGGGGTCCGATCCCATCGCGCCCTATGGCGGCGCGGCCTTCCACGACAACCGCGTCTGGCTGCGCAAGGCCTGAGGAGTTTTCATGCCGGCCGAAACCGTTTCGCCCATCCGCATCGTCGAGCAGAACACGGTGTGGAAGCGCTTCATTCACCTGCGCACGCTCGTTCTGGAACAGACCCGCAAGGACGGACGCGTCGAATGGCTCGACCGCGAGGTGCATGACCACGGTGCGGCCGCGGCGATCCTGCTGGTCGATCCCGTGCGCCGGTCGGTCGTCCTCGTGCGCCAGTTCCGCCCCGGCGCTTTCTTCGGCGGCCACCCGGACGGCTTCCTCCTGGAGGTGCCGGCCGGCCTTCTCGACGACGACAGCCCGGAAGACGCCATCGCCCGCGAGGCGATGGAGGAGACCGGCTACGCCGTCTCCGACCTCATCCACCTCTTCGACACCTATTCGAGCCCCGGCACGCTGACGGAGCGCGTCTCGTGCTTCGCCGCGCATATCGACAGCGCGAAGCGCGAGGGCCGGGGCGGCGGCGTCGACGGCGAGGGGGAGGACATCGAGATCGTCGAAATGCCGATCGACGAGGCCTGCGCCCTTATCGCCACCGGCGGCATCGTCGACGCCAAGACGATCATGATGCTGCAATGGCTGATGCTCAATCGGGAGTTTGCCGGCAGAGGGGGGTAAATCCGCGACGACGCGCTTTGCTTCCGCAGGCGAATACCCCTCAAGCCTTGACAAACGAGCCCGGCCATGCGCTTTTCCGCGCGATTTTCTTGGGTAGCTGCGCCGGGTTCCTCCCGCGCGGCCCGTCAGCATTTCAGGATACCACGATGCACCGTTACCGCAGCCACACCTGCGCCGCCCTTCGCAAGTCGGATGTCGGCGAGACCGTCCGCCTTTCCGGCTGGGTCCACCGCGTCCGCGACCATGGCGGCGTGCTCTTCATCGACCTGCGCGACCATTACGGCATCACCCAGGTCGTCGCCGACCCCGATTCGAAGGCGTTCAAGCTGGCCGAGGCCGTGCGCGGCGAATGGGTCATCCGCATCGACGGCCTCGTCAAGGCGCGCACCGAGGAGACGGTCAACAAGGCCATGCCGACCGGCGAGATCGAGCTTTACGCCCACGAGATCGAAGTGCTGTCCGCCGCAAAGGAACTGCCGCTGCCAGTGTTCGGCGAGCCGGACTATCCGGAAGACGTGCGCCTGAAGTACCGCTTCATCGACCTTCGCCGCGAGACGCTGCACCGGAACATCGTCAAGCGCACGCAGATCATCTCCGCCATGCGCCGCGGCATGGGCGAGGCCGGCTTTGCCGAATACACGACGCCGATCCTGACGGCTTCCTCGCCGGAAGGCGCGCGCGACTTCCTCGTGCCGTCCCGTATCCACGAGGGCAAGTTCTTCGCCCTGCCGCAGGCCCCGCAGCAGTACAAGCAGCTCCTCATGGTCGCCGGCTTCGACCGCTATTTCCAGATCGCGCCGTGCTTCCGCGACGAGGACCCGCGCGCCGACCGCCTGCCGGGCGAGTTCTACCAGCTCGACGTCGAGATGAGCTTCGTCACGCAGGAAGACGTCTGGGAGACGATGGAGCCGATGATGACGGCCGTCTTCGAGGAGTTTGCCGAAGGCAAGCCCGTCACGAAGAACTGGCCGCGTATTCCCTACGACGAGGCGATCCGCAAGTACGGCTCCGACAAGCCGGACCTGCGCAACCCCATCGTCATGCAGGCCGTTACCGACCACTTCGCCGGCTCCGGCTTCAAGGTCTTCGCGAACATGATCGCGTCGAACCCGAAAGTGGAAGTCTGGGCGATCCCGGCCAGGACCGGCGGCTCCCGCGCCTTCTGCGACCGCATGAACGCCTGGGCGCAGTCGACCGGCCAGCCGGGCCTCGGCTACATCTTCTGGCGCAAGGAAGGCGAGAAGCTGGAAGGCGCAGGTCCCCTTGCCAAGAACATCGGCGAGGAGCGCACGGAAGCCATCCGCACGCAGCTCGGCCTCGATGACGGCGACGCCTGCTTCTTCGTCGCCGGCGACCCGGCCAAGTTCTACAAGTTCGCCGGCGAAGCCCGCACGCGCGCCGGTGAGGAACTGAACCTCGTCGACCGCGACCGCTTCGAAATGTGCTGGATCGTCGACTTCCCGTTCTACGAATGGAACGAGGACGAGAAGAAGATCGACTTCGCGCACAATCCCTTCTCCATGCCGCAGGGCGGCCTTGAAGCCTTCGACAGCAAGGATCCGCTGGAGCTCAAAGCCTATCAGTACGACGCCGTCTGCAACGGCTTCGAGATCGCCTCCGGCTCGATCCGTAACCAGTCGCCGGAACTGATGGTCAAGGCCTTCGAGAAGGTCGGCCTTTCGCAGGCGGACGTCGAAGAGCGCTTCGGCGGCCTCTACCGGGCCTTCCAGTACGGCGCCCCGCCGCATGGCGGCTGCGCCTTCGGCATCGACCGCGTGGTCATGCTGCTCGTCGGTGCGAAGAATCTCCGCGAGATCTCGCTCTTCCCGATGAACCAGCAGGCGCAGGACCTCCTGATGAATGCGCCGTCGCCGGCAACGCCGACGCAGCTTCGCGAACTCGCGCTCCGGGTCGTTCCGTCCAAGAAGGACTGAGCCCGCGAAAGGCTGGGCTTGCCCGGCCTCATGCCCCGGCAAGACAGGAAAAAGCCCGGAGCGGCGACGCTCCGGGCTTTCGTGTTTTCGCGGGGTGCCGGAAGGCTTATTCGGCGTTGGCCGTGACGGAGACGCCGAGGACCTGCGGAATGGTCTGCGGCGCGCCCATGGCGGCGCCCATGATCATCGGGAACGGCACCGGCTCCTTCGGCTCGGCGCTGATCTTCAGGCTCTTCGGGTCGTCGAGATAGGTGTTCACGGCGGCCGAGATCTGGTTCTGCAGGTCGGGCATGTTGAGCTGGGCGATCATCAGCGGCACCATGCCCTTCAGCGACTGCGCGAGCTGGTCGCCCGTCACGCCCTGTTCCTTGCCGGCATAGTCGAGCAGCTTCTTGGTGATGGAGGCGTCCTCGAAGGTGATGGAGGCGTTGTTGAAGGTGAGCTGCTGGACGAGGCCCATCATGGCCATGCCCATGGCGGCGTTCGCCTCGTCCTTGTTCGGGTTGGCCTCAGCGGTCTTCAGCGCTTCCTGCACGTTCTTCAGGAAGTCGAGCGTGTAGCCGGAGAAGGCAAGGCTGAGGTTCAGGCGGCCGATATCCTTGAAGTCGAAGGCGTATTCGTCCACGGCCAGCTTGCCGCTCGCCAGTTCCCAGCTCCCCGACATGGTGACTTCGCCGTCCAGCGAATGGATGCCGAGCGTGTCCAGCGCGTCCTTGGTCTTGGGGTCCTCGACCGTCGACAGGTCGGCCTTGAGGTCGGAGAGCGTGGCGTCGAATTCGAGGCCGGCATCGTCGTCCATGCGCGAGAGGTTCGCTTCCACGCCGGACATGGAGAAGACTTCCTTGCCCTTGGCGGTGACGCTGACCGGGCCGGTGGTGGCCGATTCGTACATCATCAGCGAATCGAGCGTGCCGGGGACGACCTTGCCGGGAATGGAAACGCCGCTTACCGAGATATCCTTGGCCGAAACCGTGGTGTCGGGTTCCGTCACGTTGATGTCCTCGAAGGAGACCGTCTCGATCGTGTAGCCGCCGTCGTCGGCTTCCTCGACGCCTTCCATGGTGACGGTGCCGAGCTTGAGCGGCGCCTCGGAGCCCGTGGCCTTCAGCTCTGCGCCTTCCAGCGTGACGGTCGAGCCGTCGACGGCGACGTTCGAGGAGGTGACGGTGACGCCGCTCGTGGCATAGGTCGCATTCAGCTTGGCCAGCAGGTCCGCACCGTCGAGTGCGAAGGCGGGGCTTGCCAGGGTGGCGAGCGCGGCGCCCGCAAGAAGGGTGCGGAAGTGGGAGGTGCGCATCATGGATAGGCTCTCTTTCTGATTTCTTGGACGGCTGCCTTGCCGTTACCGCTCCTAGACGGGCGGTGCGGCAAATATATTCATGCCGCATGGACTTTCCACGGGATTCTCTGCCCGCCGCGACAGTTTTCGAACAGCCTTTATAAACCGCTATCCACAGCCCGATCGCCCGGATTCCTTGCCGCGAATCGGCAGGAGGTCTAGTCAAGACCCATGGGACAAAACACTTTGCCGCCCGATGGCGGAGACGACCACATTCAACCCGTCGACCTCAAGGCGGCGCTGGAAGAGCGCTACCTCGCCTATGCGCTGTCGACGATCACCCAGCGCGCCCTGCCGGACGTTCGCGACGGCCTGAAGCCGGTGCACCGCCGCATCATCCACGCGATGAGCGAAATGGGCCTTCGGTCAAATTCCTCCTTCAAGAAATGCGCGCGTATCGTCGGCGACGTCATCGGTAAGTTCCACCCGCACGGCGACCAGTCGGTCTACGACGCGCTGGTGCGCCTCGCGCAGGATTTCTCGCAGCGCTATCCCATCGTCGACGGGCAGGGCAACTTCGGCAATATCGATGGCGACAATGCGGCCGCCTACCGATACACCGAGGCGCGCATGACCGAGGTCGCCTCGCTGCTGCTGGAAGGCATCGGCGAGGACGCGGTCGATTTCCGTCCGACCTACAACGAGGAGGACGAGGAGCCGGTCGTCCTGCCGGGTGCCTTCCCGAACCTGCTGGCGAACGGTTCCTCCGGCATCGCCGTCGGCATGGCGACGTCCATTCCCTCGCACAACGCGCATGAGCTGTGCGACGCAGCGCTCCATCTCATCCGCAACCCGGAGGCGGATGTCGAAAAGCTCGTCGAATTCGTGCAAGGCCCCGACCTTCCGACCGGCGGCATCATCATCGACAGCCGCGAAAGCATCATCGAGGCCTACAAGACGGGCCGCGGCGGTTTTCGCGTGCGCTCGAAATGGGTGACCGAGGACCTCGGCCGCGGCGGCTACCAGATCGTCGTCACCGAAATCCCTTACCAGGTGCAGAAGTCGCGCCTGATCGAGAAGATCGCCGAGCTGCTGATCGCCCGCAAGCTGCCGCTGCTGGAGGACATCCGGGACGAATCGGCCGAGGACGTGCGCATCGTGCTGGTGCCGAAGAGCCGCACGGTCGATCCGACGATCCTGATGGAATCGCTCTTCAAGCTCTCCGAGCTCGAAAGCCGCATTCCGCTCAACATGAACGTGCTCTCGATGGGGCGCGTGCCGAAGGTCATGGGCCTCAAGGACGTTCTCGTCGAATGGCTCGCCCACCGGCGCGAAGTGCTCCAGCGCCGTTCGCGCCATCGCCTTGCCGCCATCGACCGGCGGCTTGAAATCCTCGGCGGCTACCTCGTCGCCTATCTCAACCTCGACGAGGTGATCCGCATCATCCGCGAGGACGACGAGCCGAAGGCCGTCCTCATGGAGACCTTCTCGCTCACCGACGTGCAGGCCGAAGCGATCCTCAACATGCGCCTGCGCTCGCTGCGCAAGCTCGAGGAATTCGAGATCCGCACCGAATTCGACAACCTGTCGAAGGAGAAGGCGGAGATCGAGGCGCTGCTTTCCTCCGACGAGAAGCAGTGGCAGACCGTCGCCTGGGAGATCGGCGAGGTCCGCAAGACCTTCGCCAAGGCGACCGAGATCGGCCGCCGCCGCACGCAGTTCGCGAGCGCGCCCGAGGCCGATGTCGAGGCCATCCAGCAGGCGATGATCGAGAAGGAGCCGATCACGGTCGTCATCTCGGAAAAGGGCTGGATCCGCGCACTGAAGGGCCATATCGCCGACACGTCCGGCCTCCAGTTCAAGGAGGGCGACGCGCTGAAGGTGGCTTTCCCGGCACAGACGACGGACAAGGTGCTCGTCATGACGACGGGCGGCAAGGTCTATACGCTCGGCGCGGACAAGCTGCCGGGCGGGCGCGGCCACGGCGAGCCGCTGCGCATCATGGTCGACATGGAGAACGACCAGGACGTGCTGACGGCCTTCGTCCACGATCCCGCGCTCAAGGTCATCGTCGCCTCGCAGGCCGGCAACGGCTTCGTGGTGGCCGAGAGCGAGATGGTCGCCAATACCCGCAAGGGCAAGCAGGTGATGAACGTAGGGATGCCGGATGAGGCCAAGCTGGTCGTGCCGGTGCGCGGCGACCATGTCGCCGTCGTCGGCGAGAACCGCAAGATGCTGATCTTCCCGCTCGCGCAGCTTCCGGAAATGTCGCGCGGCAAGGGCGTGCGCCTCCAGCGCTACAAGGACGGCGGCGTTTCCGACATCCGCTGCTTCACGCTGGCCGAGGGCCTTTCCTGGGACGACAGCGCCGGCCGCACCTTCGTGCGCACGAAGGACGAGCTCACCGAATGGCTCGCCGACCGCGCCGGCGCCGGCCGCACCGTGCCGAAGGGTTTTCCGCGCAGCGGCAAGTTCAGCGGCTGATCAGCCGGAATAGGGGACACTGACGTCGCGCAGGAAGCGCGTCGTTAGTGCTTTGCAAGTTCTCGCAGAGCTTCCTTGTACTTCTCCATGAAAAACCGAGCCGCTGCCAGTTGCCTTTCCACATCCTCGTCAGCGGCAGGTGGCGGAGGATCGCGCTTTTCGTCTTTCTGCGTCACGGTCGCACCTCATGTTGGCGGCGGAACCGCAGCTTACCACCTCATCCCGTGAACGGAAACTCCGCCGCCGCGTCGCTTTCGCGGGCGGCGCGGGCTTTCGAGCGCATCTGCCAGAGGGAGTGGACGAGGAGGGCGAGGATGAGGATGGAGCCGCCGATGAGGGTTTGCGTGGTGGGCGTCTCGGCAAAGACGATCCACACCCAGATCGGCGCGAGCACCGTTTCGAGCAGGTAGAACATGCCGACTTCCGGCGCGGAGAGGTAGCGCGGGCCCGTCGCCAGGCAGAAGAAGGCGAACGGGATCATGACGAGCCCGTTGAACAGGATGAAGCCGGGATGGGCGATCTCGAACCCGGTATCGGGCAGGAGGAACAGCGCGGCGATGCCGGGAACGAGGGCGGTGACGAGCGGCACGAAGCCCATGTCGAGGCCGCTGCGGCGGCTCAGCGTGATGGCGGAGGCGAGCAGGAAGGCCGAACAGGCCGCCATGGCATCGCCGAAGATGTTGCCGCTCGCAAGGCCGTCATGGACGATCAGCGCCACGCCGGCGACCATCGCCGCCATGGTGAGGAGCGTGGCGTTGGCGGGCCGCTCGCCGAGGAAGACCCAGGAGAGGATCGCCGCGAACATCGACGTGAAGGCGAGGATGAAGACGACGTTGGCCGTCGTCGTGTTGAACACCGCCAGCATGAAGGTCAGCGAATTGATGCCGTAGAAGATGCCGATCAGGAGGCCCATCGGGCCGGGGATCAGCGCCGTGCGCCTGCCCAGCACGAAGCGCAGGACCGACCAGGCGACCATGGCCGTCACGAAGGTGGCGATGCTGCGGGTCGCCAGCACCGACCAGACCTCGCCGGCGGCGGAGCGGATCAGCGGAATATCGAAGGAAAGGGCAAGGCCGCCCATGGCGGTGATGAGAAGGCCCTTGCGGTGCAGGGCGGGGTCGTTCGTCTGGGACAAGGCGGGGACCGATTCTAGGGCTGGGTTTCAGGCGTTTCCCCGTCATAGCGCTCCCAGCCACGCGGCATCAGGTGCTCCTGCGGCAAAAACTTTGTTTTGTAGTCCATTTTGCGCGATCCCTTGACCCAGTAGCCGAGATAGACGTGCGGCAGGCCGAGCGCCCTGGCGCGGCGGATGTGGTCGAGGATCATGAAGGTGCCGAGCGAGCGGTGGTCGAGGTCGGGATTGTAGAAGGAATAGACCATCGACAGGCCGTCGCCCATCCGGTCGGTCAGCGCCACGGCCATGAGCTCGCCCTGCGGGCGCTCCTTGAGGCCGGAGCCTTCCTCGCGCAGGCGGTACTCGATGATCTTGGTGTGGACGTGCGTGTCCTCCACCATCATCGCATAGTCGAGCACGGACATGTCCGACATGCCGCCCTTCTGGTGGCGGGCGTCGAGATACTGGCGGAAGAGCGAATATTGCTCGCTGGAGGGCTCGGCCGGGTATTCGCGCGAGACGAGGTCGGCATTGGCGGAAAGCACGCGGCGCATGGTGCGCCGCGGCTCGAACTCGTTGACGAGGATGCGAACGGAGATGCAGGCCCGGCAGGTCTCGCAGGCCGGCCGGTAGGCGATGTTCTGCGAGCGGCGGAAACCGCCCTGCGTCAGGAGGTCGTTGAGCTCCGGCGCGCGCTCACCCACGAGATGGGTGAACACCTTCCTCTCCATCTCCTGCGGCAGGTAGGGACATGCCGCCGGCGCGGTGAGATAGAACTGGGGAGAGGATGTTGCCTGCGTGTTCATCGGCCGTGGGGCGACTCCGTCGCTGTATGACGTTTCTCTGCCAATACCATGGCGCAGTTCGGCAAAAGGTCAACTGGAGGATTTCGCCCGCGGCTTTTGACGGTCCTCAATACCGGCCGCGGCGAACCATCACCGTGCCGAGCAGGAGGTCGTGCAGCAGGCGGCCGCGATCCGTGAAGAGGCCGATGAGCACGATGAACGGCGTCAGCAGCGCATTGCCGATCCAGAACAGCACGAGGTGGACGATGGCCGTCAGGAAATCGACCGGCCGGCCGTCGACGCGCGCAAGGGCAAGGCCCATGACGTTCATGCCGGCGCTCGCCTGGCTCGGTCCGCCCATCGTCAGGCCGAAATAGAGCATGGCGACGATGGCGAAGAGCGCCGGATAGAGGAAGAAGCCGAGACCGAAGGTCAGGATGCCGAGGAAGAACACGACCACGGCCGCGGGGACCCACAGGAGCGCGATGATGGCGTAGTCGATCAGAAAGGCGAAGATCCGCCGCGACAGCACGCCGCGATAGGCCTGCCAATCCGTCGTCGGAACCCGCGTCTCGTTGAAGTCTGCGCTCATCTCATTGTCTCCGAAATGGAACATGGCTCACATATGGGGATGTTTTAGGGGAAAACAACGGGTGAGGGTGTGGGGCCACGAAGACCCTCTCTGCCTGCCGGCATCTCACCCACAAGGGGGGAGAAAGGCTGGCGGCTTGCTCTTCCTTCCCCATTTTCCCGCAGAGGGTGCCGCGATGTAAGTCCCTCTGCTTACCCCTTCTTCGCCAGCAGCCGCGCCACCTCCATCGCGAAATAGGTGAGGATGCCGTCGCAGCCGGCGCGCTTGAAGGAGAGCAGGGTTTCCAGCATGACGCGCTCGCCGTCGATCCAGCCGTTGAGGGCGGCGGCCTTGATCTGGCTGTATTCGCCCGAGACCTGATAGGCGAAGACCGGCAGGCCGAACGCCTCCTTCATGCGCCAACAGATGTCGAGATAGGGAAGGCCCGGCTTGACCATCATCATGTCGGCGCCTTCCTCGACGTCGAGCGCGGCGTCGCGCATCGCCTCGGTGCCGTTGGCGGGATCGATGTAGTAGGTCTTCTTGTCGCCCTTGAGCAGGCCGCCCGTGCCGATGGCATCGCGATAGGGGCCGTAGAAGGCGGAGGCGAACTTCGTCGCATAGGACATGATGCCGACGTCCTGGTGCCCGGCGGCGTCCAGCGCATGGCGGATTGCGCCGATGCGCCCGTCCATCATCTCGGAGGGGGCGATGATGTCCGAGCCGGCATCGGCCTGGAGGACGGCGGCCTTGGCCACCAGCTCGACCGTCTCGTCGTTGACGATGACGTCGCCGCGCAGCACCCCGTCATGGCCGTGGCTGGTGAAGGGGTCGAGCGCGACGTCGGTGATGACGCCGATGTTCGGCACGGCCTTCTTGATCGCCCGCGTGGCTTCGTTGATGAGGTTGTCGGCCGCAAGACTGTTGGAGCCCGTCTCGTCGCGCAGGTTCATGTCGATATTGGGGAAGGTGGCGATGGCCGGGATGCCGAGATCGGCCGCTTCCTTCGCCGCCTCCACCAGCCTGTCGACGCTCATGCGGTCGACGCCCGGCATGGCGGCGACCGGATCGACGATGTTTTCGCCCGGCACAACGAAGACCGGCCAGATGAGGTCGTCCACCGTCAGGCGGTTTTCCTGCACCAGCCGGCGCGTCCAGTCGGCCTTCCGGTTGCGCCGCATGCGGCGATGGCCGGTGATCTCATCGACGATGTTCATGATGCCATTTCCTTGCATGGATGTTTTTTCGCCTCCTTACCATGCCGGGCCGGCCAATCAAATCGCGTGGGGGAGGGAGCGCTGCGGCATATGGCCGTGCATGACGCGCTTTGAAGGCTTTATGCGCGCCGGCCTTGCCCTTACTGTCCCCGGATGGTTGCTGATTCTGCCAAGGGCCCGAGACCAAGCCTGACCGAAACGCTGTTCGCGCTGTTCCTGCGGCTGGTGGCGGTGGCGTCCCTGTGGTTCGCCCTGCAATACTGGGCGATGCTCACGGGCTTCTCCTTCGACGGGCGCGGGCGGTTCGATCTCCTGCCGCCGGCCTGGAAGGCGGCCTCCACGGTGCTGGCCGTGCTCTTTCCCGTCGCCGCCGTGGGCCTCTGGCTCCTCGTCTCCTGGGGGCCGGTGATCTGGCTGCTTGCGGCCGCCACCGAGATCGCCATGCACGAGGTCTATCCCTCGATCTTCGGCATCAACCGGCTGCTGGTCGTGACGCACCTTGCAGTCGCCGCCGTCTTCGTCCTTTTCCGCATCGCGCTCTTCCTCCAGCGCCGCCGGCAGGCCCGCACGGTAAGGACTGATTCACCCTGAGACAGGGTCGCCTTCCGGTAAGGCGCTGTTAAGGCTGCGGTTTAAGTAGAATTTTAGATGCATTCGCTAGGTTCTCACTCAAGGCGGGAAACAAACCAACACCGCCAAACGAAACAGTGAGGCAGTAACATGAACACCAAGATCAAGCCGCAGGCGGCTCCCGCCATCGATCCGCAGGAAGACGCGATCCGCAACCTGTACCTCGAATCCCTTCACCTCGTCGAACGCCTGCACCGCCGCCTGCTCGACGTCATCAAGGACGAGTTCGACCGCGCCGGCCGCTCCGACGTCAACGCCGTCCAGGCGCTCCTGCTCTTCAACATCGGCAACTCGGAACTGACGGCCGGGGAACTGCGCTCGCGCGGCTACTATCTCGGCTCGAACGTCTCCTACAACGTCAAGAAGCTGGTCGACCTCGGCTTCATCAACCACCAGCGCTCGCGCATCGACCGCCGCTCCGTCCGCATCTCGCTCACGGAAAGCGGCCAGGAAGTCGCCGAGACGGTCGCAGGCCTCTACGAGCGCCATATCGGCTCGATCCAAAAGGTCGGCGGCATCGGCGAGGGCGAGTTCAGCCAGATGAACAAGCTGCTCCAGCGCCTCGACCGCTTCTGGAACGACAGCATCCTCTATCGCCTGTAATCCCGGGCGTTTTTCCGACCTCCTCCAGAAAAGCCGGCCGCGTTCCCTGCGCGTCCGGCTTTCGGCGTTCTGACCCCGCCTCCCGGGCCCGAGACACGAATTGGCCATATTGCTGTGACACCCGGACCCTGGGCTTAAGGTATGCGCGGGCGGCGGGGCCGGTTTGCGTTTATTAACCCTGTTCGTGATAGCTGCATCGGGTAAGGACCCCTTGGTCGCCGTGCTGCATGCACCGCGCCGCCATAGCGGCGTTCAGGAGATGGTAGGATAGATGTCTCGCAAAACCGGAATTGATGTGTTCTCGCGCCGCGCGTTCCTGCGCTCTGCCGCAACCTTCGGCGCTGCCGCCGTGGCCGGACAGGCCTTCGCGCAGTCGACACTCGACGACATTCTCAACGCTCCGCGCCGCGGCAACTGGGACGACCAGTTCGACGCCAAGGCCTCGCGCGCCGCCGCCGCCGTCAGCTCCAACAATCCCACCCTCGGCGCCGGCGCCGTGCCGAACATCCAGCAGGCGATCGCCGACTACCAGCAGATCGTCTCCGCCGGCGGCTGGCCGCAGGTCGGCTCCGAGCAGAAGCTGCGGATCGGCGTGGTCGATCCGGGCGTGCAGGCGCTGCGCCAGCGCCTGATGATCTCCGGCGACCTCGCGCGCTCGGCCGGCATTTCCGATTCCTTCGATTCCTACGTCGATGGCGCCGTGAAGCGCTTCCAGGCCCGCCACGGCCTGCCGCAGGACGGCGTGCTCGGCGAATACACGCTGAAGGCCATGAACGTACCCGCCACCACGCGCCTCAGCCAGCTCAACACCAACCTGGTGCGCCTGCAGACCATGTCCGGCGATCTCGGCCAGCGCTACGTGATGGTGAACATCCCGGCCGCCTCCGTCGAAGCCGTGGAGGACGGGCGCGTCGCGCTGCACCACGTCGCCGTCGTCGGCCGCAGCAGCCGACCGACGCATATCCTCAATTCCAAGATCTACGAGGTCATCCTCAATCCCTACTGGACCGCGCCGCGCTCGATCGTCGAGAAGGACATCGTGCCGCTGATGCGCAAGGACCCGACCTACCTCACGCGCAACAATATCCGTCTTCTCGACGGCAATGGCCAGGAAGTGGCGCCGGAGACGGTGGACTGGTTCGCCGACAAGGCGCCGAACCTGATGTTCCGCCAGGACCCCGGCAAGATCAATGCCATGGCCTCGACGAAGATCAACTTCTACAACCAGAACAACGAATACATGCACGACACGCCCCAGCAGGGCCTGTTCAACAAGCTGATGCGCTTCGAATCGTCCGGCTGCGTGCGCGTGCAGAACGTGCGCGACCTCGTGACCTGGCTCCTGCGCGACACGCCCGGCTGGTCGCGCCAGCAGATCGAGAAGGTGATCGGCGAGCGTGTCAACACGCCGATCAAGCTGGCCGTCGAGGTCCCGGTCTATTTCGTCTATATCTCCGCCTGGTCGGCCCGCGACCGCATCGTCCAGTTCCGCGACGACATCTACGGCATGGACGGCGCCACGGAACTCGCGCTCCAGACCGGCTACGGCATGGAAAAGCCCGCCGGCTCCCCGGACGAGGACCTGCTGCCGCAATAAGGCAGCCCCAGAACGGCTTTCCGGGCCGCGCCCTCGGCAACGGGGGTGCGGCCTTTTGATTCTGTCGCCGCTTGAAGATATGTACTCCATGGAGTACATATGGGCGATGTTCACGCTAATCGCGAGCAGCCGGTTCGAGACATGGTTCGGTGGTCTCCGCGATCACCGTGCCAGCGCCCGCATTCGCCAGCGGCTGGCACGGCTCGAACAAGGACATGCGGGTGATGCAAAGCCCGTCGGCGACGGTATCAGCGAACTGCGCATCGACTATGGGCCGGGCTATCGCGTGTATTTCATGCGCCGCGGTGCGGTGGTCGTCCTCCTTCTCTGCGGTGGGCACAAGGCAAGCCAGCCGCGGGACATCGAAGAGGCCAAGCGGATCGCCCGGGAATGGAAGGAATGAGGATGGAAGAGAAGATCACGTTCAAGCCGTTCGACCTGGCGCAAGGCCTCGATACTGAAGAAGAGATCGCCGAATTCCTCGCTGCCGCCTTCGAGGAGGGCGATGCGGCCCATATCGCACATTGCCTCGGCATCGTGGCGAGGGCGCGCAACATGGCGCAACTGGCCCGCGATGTAGGCATGAGCCGGCCGGCGCTCTACAAGGCGCTCAGCGGCGAAGGCAATCCCGAATTCGCCACCGTGATGAAGATCATGCATGCGCTCGGCTTCGGTCTCGCGCCGGTGCTGCGGGACGGGGGCGAGGCCGCCTGAGAAGGCCATGGGTGCGGCAGCGGCCATGTCGTTTTTATCTCATAAGGCACGCGGAAATGGCGCAAACCGTGGAGCGGATATTGCCCTTGCCATGCGAGGACGATAAACACCGTGCCACCTACCCTTAAGGAGCCTCGAGGATGAGCCAGTCTTCCGCCACCGACGTTTTCTTCACGCGTTCCCTTGCCGATACCGATCCGGAGATTTTCGGCTCGATCCAGAAGGAACTCGGTCGCCAGCGCCATGAGATCGAGCTGATCGCCTCGGAGAACATCGTCTCGCGCGCCGTGCTCGAAGCCCAGGGCTCGATCATGACGAACAAGTACGCCGA
>Ga0182736_1000957_pt1 | contig 33823 bp, 21 predicted proteins | sample eDN5th30CKraftBY_FD_128882 | JGI IMG/M metagenome (GOLD analysis project Ga0182736, IMG submission 128882) | Enriched backyard soil microbial communities from Emeryville, California, USA - eDNA 5th pass 30_C Kraft BY (version 2) (version 2) | ecosystem: Environmental > Terrestrial > Soil >...
AAGCAACTTTATCTAAGTTTGTATCCAATTTGTTTTTGGAAAAAACACCTTTTAAGCTGAGAAATGGTGGTAATTTTTAATCTATTCACCGCTTAATGAGGTTTAAATAAACCCTTAATGATATGGAGTTTGAACCAGGAACCTTATTAAAGGGAATCACGAGCCCCGCTGATCTTAAGCGACTGAAAGAAGCTGATCTAGAGGAGGTTTGTAAGGAGCTGCGACAATATATTATTGATGTTGTTGCTGTCTATGGCGGGCATTTCGCGGCAAGCTTAGGTGTTATAGAATTAACTGTGGCATTACACTACGTGCTTAATACCCCCTACGATCAATTGGTTTGGGATGTAGGTCATCAAGCCTATGGTCATAAAATCCTTACGGAAAGAAGGGATGTTTTCCATACAAATAGGGTATATAACGGGATTAGTGGTTTTCCTAAACGTGCAGAAAGTATTTACGATACTTTTGGCGTAGGGCACTCATCTACTTCTATTTCTGCTGCCCTTGGGATGGCTGTTGCTTCCCACTATAAAGGGGAAACTGACCGGCAGCATGTAGCTGTAATTGGTGATGGTGCCATGACCGCTGGGATGGCCTTCGAGGCGCTCAATCATGCGGGCATAGAGAAATCCAATTTGTTGGTGATTCTCAATGATAACTGCATGGCTATAGATCCTAATGTAGGTGCATTGAAAGAATATCTTACCGATATTACGATCTCTAAACCATATAACCGTTTCAGGGACGACATTGCTAATGTGCTGAGTAAAATTTCGCAAATTGGGCCTGATGCTTTAGGATTGGTAAAGAAAATAGAAAAAAGCATTAAGGGCACTTTGCTGAAAAACAGCAATCTATTTGAATCTTTGAAGTTTAGGTATTTTGGACCGGTAGATGGGCACGATGTTAAACGGTTGGTCAAAATTATTGATGAACTCCGTCATATCCCAGGTCCTAAACTCCTGCATTGCATCACCGTTAAAGGAAAAGGTTTTGCTCTGGCAGAAAAAGATCAAACCAAGTGGCATGCCCCCGGATTGTTCGATAAGATTACGGGAGAAATAAAAAAATCGGTTAGCGATAGACCTGTAGCACCCAAATATCAGGATGTTTTTGGACATACTTTAGTAGAGCTTGCAGAAAAGAATGCAAAAATTATGGGTGTTACACCTGCCATGCCTTCGGGTTCTTCTATGAACATCATGATGAAGGCCATGCCCAACCGCGCCTTTGATGTAGGTATAGCCGAACAACATGCGGTCACTTTTTCTGCTGGTCTAGCTACACAGGGAATGGTACCTTTCTGTAATATCTATTCTACCTTTATGCAAAGGGCTTACGATCAGGTTATTCATGATGTAGCATTGCAAAAATTAAATGTGGTTATGTGTCTCGATCGGGCAGGGATTGCTGGAGCTGACGGCCCTACACATCACGGTGCATTTGATTTGGCGTATATGCGCTGTATTCCGAATTTACTGGTTTCTGCCCCTATGAATGAGGAAGAGCTACGCAACCTGATGTATACCGCTCAATTGGAAAATATGGGCCCCTTTGTAATCCGTTATCCGAGAGGGCAAGGCGTAATGCCTGATTGGAGAAGGCCGTTTAAGGAGATTAAAATTGGTAAGGGCCGTAAGATCTGTGATGGCGAAGAGTTAGCTATTCTTAGTATCGGGCATATTGGGAATGAAGTAGTTAAAGCCTGCGTTTCCTTAAATTCTGACGGAATTTTTCCTGCACATTACGATCTAAGGTTTGTTAAACCCTTAGATGAAGAGCTGCTGCATGAGGTTTTTCGTAAATTCGATAAGATCGTCACGGTAGAAGATGGTTGTATCCAAGGGGGGATGGGAAGTGCCATACTGGAATTTATGGCTGATCATAATTACCAGGCAAAAGTAGTTCGATTGGGTATTCCCGACCAATTTATTGAACATGGTGAGCAAAACCAATTATGGGCAGAGTGTGGATATGATACCCAGCATATCATTGCAACGGTAAAGCAGTCTACCGCTGGTAGAAAAACGAATTCCATGGCGGGGTAACTTTATTAAGTATAAGTTTTAAGTAGTACCTGCCCCCGCAGGCAGGCGTTATAAGGTCTACTTACGGGCAATAAGAAGTATGAGATTGCTTTTCTGCCAACTGGCGGATCTCACTGACACCTGTAGTCTTGTGTTTTTTACTTTTTACTTTTGAATTTTTACTTAACGTAGTGTTTTTTATTTTTTACTTTTGAATTTTTACTTAACACGAATACATGTATAGAACACATACTTGCGGAGAACTTACATTAACTGATCTAGGAAAAGAAATCACATTATGTGGCTGGGTACAGAAGTCGCGTGATCTAGGTGGAATGACCTTTATTGATATGCGCGATCGTTACGGCTTAACGCAACTGGCCTTTAATGCTGATGATGATGAAACATTACGATCCCGGGCTCGAGATTTGGGGAGGGAGTATGTAATTCAGGTAAAAGGAACCGTTATTGAACGTTCAAATAAAAATCTAAAAATCCCAACAGGAGAGATCGAAATAAAAGTTTCTTCCTTGGTTGTTTTAAATGCGGCTAAGCTGCCACCCTTTTTAATAGAAGACGAAACAGACGGTGGAGAAGATCTACGGATGAAATACCGCTATCTTGATTTGAGGCGGAATCCTGTTCGTAATAACCTGTTGCTCCGCCATAAAATGGCGCAAGCGGTACGCTCATATCTGGATAAGCAAGGCTTCATTGAGGTAGAGACACCAGTATTGATTAAATCAACGCCGGAAGGGGCAAGAGATTTTGTAGTGCCGAGTAGAATGAATCAAGGAGAATTTTATGCCTTACCCCAATCTCCTCAAACGTTTAAACAGCTTTTGATGGTTTCTGGATTTGATCGCTATTTCCAACTGGTAAAATGCTTTAGAGATGAGGATTTACGAGCCGATAGGCAACCTGAATTTACCCAGATCGACTGTGAAATGTCTTTTGTTGAGCAGGAAGATATTTTAAATCTTTTTGAAGGACTGATTAGGACCTTATTTAAAGAAGTAAAAAATGTTGAAATAGGTGAGCTGCCGCGCATCACTTATGATGATGCCATGCGTCTATATGGTTCTGATAAGCCCGATACGCGTTTCGGAATGCAGTTTATTGAACTTAACACGGTATTAAAGGGAGCTGGCTTTCCTGTATTTGATCATGCAGAACTCGTTGTTGGTATAAAGGCCGAAGGATGTGCCTCTTATACACGGAAGCAACTGGATGCCTTAACAGATTTCGTTAAAAAACCACAGATTGGGGCGTCTGGATTGGTATACCTTCGGGTAAATGAAGATGGATCATTAAAATCATCGGTCGATAAATTTTATAGCGCGGAGAAATTAGCCGCATGGGCAGAAGCTTTTGAAGCAAAAGCCGGTGATTTGTTATTGGTTATGGCCGGAGAAACTGCTAAAGTGAGAAAACAGCTGAATGAGCTGCGTTTAGAAATTGGTAACCAATTAGGTTTACGCGACCGAAATAAATTTTCGGCTCTTTGGGTTGTAGATTTTCCTTTATTGGAATGGGACGAAGAGACGGCCCGTTATCATGCTATGCATCATCCTTTTACCGCCCCTAAACCGGAAGATATCGATTTGTTGGATACAAAGCCTGGCGAAGTGCGGGCAAACGCTTATGACATGGTAATAAATGGTACGGAAGTAGGAGGAGGATCCGTCAGAATCCATGATAAGCAGCTACAGCAACTTATGTTACGCCATTTAGGATTCAGCGAAGCTGAGGCACAAAAGCAATTCGGTTTCCTGATGGAAGCTTTTACCTATGGAGCACCTCCACACGGCGGGATTGCATTTGGTTTTGATAGATTGGTGTCTATTTTTGCAGCATTAGATACTATTCGGGATGTAATTGCATTCCCGAAAAATAACGCCGGAAGAGATGTAATGATCGATTCGCCTAGCACGATTTCGCAAGAACAACTTAATGAATTGAAAATTGCAGTGAAATAATTTGATCAGGGTTTTGCCAATCCCTCCCGCCAACGCGCTGGTATGGTAGGAGGAATTGCTTTTGATTTTTTACTTTTGATTTTTGAATTAAAAAGGCAAATCATCATCCTTATTCTCCTTAAAGTCTACCGTGGTTGAGGTGGGGTCATTTGTGTTTTCTGGAGCCTGAGGCTTGTTTTCGCCATTAGCAGGCGCTTCAAAATCGCTTTTTCTTCCAAGCATGGTGAAATTCTCTGCCACGATTTCTGTTGTATATCTTTTTATGCCTTCCCGATCTTCATAAGAGCGCGTGCGCAATTTCCCTTCGATGTAAACAAGTTTTCCTTTTTGAAGGTATTTGGCGGCAACGTCAGCAAGTCCCCTCCACATTACAATGTTATGCCATTCTGTCTGTTCAACTTTTCTTCCGTCTTTATTAAAGGTTTCTGATGTTGCTAAAGGGAAACTCGCGACAGATACATTGCCTTCTAAGTGGCGAACCTCAGGATCCTTGCCTAAGTGTCCAACCAGAATAACTTTGTTAATTCCAGACATAGCTTATAAGTGTTAGTTGTTGCAAATATGATAATCTCTTAAAAATGTGAATATTAATTTAGGTTTAGCTAATGTATCTAAATCTTTTAATAAAACATAATTCCAAGTATTTTTTTTGTTACACTGTTGTGCGCCCAATAGCTCAATAAAAGTTGCATAGATGTTCTGATGGCTCAATACGTGCTTCTTGGGCTTGCTTAATAATTTCAGTTCAACCTCTCCTAGAAAGAACGCTTTAAAAATATCCTGTTCTTTTAGTGCAGCAATTGTTATTTCTTCAGGCATTTCAAGCATTGGAAACTCATACATGTTTTCCCAAATGTCTTTAGGTCCCCTTTTTTGCATAGCTATACGATCTTCGTCTTTAATGATGAAATAATAGAAATAGCGGTCTTTTGAGGCCTTTGCTTTTAGTTTAACAGGTAAAAAATCAACTTTGTTTTCTTTTATTGCATAACAACTTGGGCATAAAGGGCAAATTTGGCAGTCAGGTTTCCTTGGCTTACATAACCTTGCCCCAAATTCCATGATTGCCTGATTATATACAGCAGGATTTGTTTCGTCAAATACCTCATTGGCTAGTAGCTGAAACGTTCGTTTTCCTTTAGGCGTATTTATTGGCTCGAAGACACCGAAATACCTGGAAAGTACCCGAAAGACGTTTCCATCTAAAACGGCCTTTGCTTCATTTGCTGAGAAAGAAGCTATGGCGGCAGCTGTATATTCTCCAATTCCCTGAAGTTTAATTAACGCCTTATAAGTGGTTGGAAAGATACCTTGATGTTGTGCTATTATTGTCTTCGCCGCTTTATGCATGTTCCTCGCTCTTGAATAGTAACCGAGGCCTTGCCATAATCGCAACAACTCGTCTTCTTTTGCGTTCGCAAAATCTTGTATAGTTGGATACTTAGCCACAAAACGATTAAAATAGGGGAGGCCCTGCTCTACACGGGTTTGTTGTAATATAATTTCAGATAACCAAATAATATAAGGATCAGTTGTATTGCGCCAGGGTAGGTCTCTCTTGTTATGATGGTACCAGGCGATGATTTCTTGTGCAAAAGCCATAAGGCAAAGGTAGGGATTCGTAATCAGTAATCGGTATAAAGCTTAAAGCGGAAAGCACTTTCATTAATAAGTTATACATTTTACATTATAAGCACCCTTATACTTATGTCTTGATACTAAAAAGTAACGAGTGATGAACTATACAGGTACTCATCACTCACAACTCATCACTCATAACTAAAAAGGCAATCCCCTAAAAATTAGCCCAGTAGTTTAATTTTTTGCCTTAAAAGCTTGGCCAATAGATATTTTACATAAAAATTGATGTTTTATTTTTGTAAATCATTTAAAAGCAATACTTTTGCATCCCCAAATCAGGTGATCTGGCGAAAATTAACGAACAAACAATTAGAAGAATATAACATGACTAAAGCAGAAATTATCGCAGAGATTTCTAACAAGACAGGTTTAGAAAAAGTAGATGTACAGGAAACTGTTGAAGCATTTTTTAAGGTAGTTAAAGGTGCCATGGTCGGTGGCGAAAATGTTTATGTTAGAGGATTTGGTAGCTTTGTGGTAAAAAAACGAGCTAAAAAAACCGCGCGTAACATTTCAAAAAACACCGCAATTATCATTCCCGAACACTTTGTGCCAAGTTTCAAGCCAGCAAAAGTTTTTGTTGAGAAAGTAAAGAACGGTAATAAATAATCTGCTTTATTTATTAAGTAATCCTTATCATGCATAAAAATAAACAAATAATACTTATTACGTTGGTTATAGCGTTAATGGGAGTATTATTTGCGCAGCCAATTAAAGGGTTGATTAAGCATGATAAAACTGAGGAAGCTGGACATGCAGCGAATACCGATGCGGGCAACGCAGAACAGGTTAATTTAGTTTCTGTATCTGCAGTAGCCAAGCAAGGGTTGAACGCAAGCCTAGTGGAACAGATTACAGCAACCGAAGCAGCCTTGCGCCAAAGCGAGGGAGAAGAGCGATTAAACCTTCTAAAGAAGTTGGCCGGTCAATGGGATGACGTCGCTAAACCTGCACCTGTAGGTTTTTCTTATGAAGAGATTGCTAATTTAGAACCAAACTACAACAACTGGATGAAAGCAGGAGACGCCTTTACTGCTGCTTTTGAGAATCTGCAAGATACCCTTGTAGCTCCTGTATTAACCAGGCACGCTCAAAGCGCCTATCAAAATGCACTTAATCTAAACGCGAACAGCTTGGAAGCAAAAACTGGTTTAGGGGCTGCTATTGTAAATGGAGGTGGTGCACCCATGCAGGGAATAGCGTTGCTTTTGGAGGTTGTTAAAGAAGATCCTAAAAATTTAAAGGCAAACATGAACCTTGGATTGTTTTCTATGCGTTCACGCCAATTTGATAAAGCAGTAGACCGGTTCAAAACCGTGATCGACGTTAAACCGAGCGCTGATGCTTGGTTTTACTTGGCTACGAGTTATGAAAATATTGGCTTGAAAGCTGACGCTATAAAAGCTTTTCAACAAAGTAAGGCAATAGCGGCAGACCCAAGTTTATCTCAATTTATTGATCGGAAGATTGATGAGTTATCAAGTAATTAACAAATTCATTCAAAACATTTTAAAAAATTTAAGCTATGCCAAGCGGAAAAAAAAGAAAAAGACATAAAATGGCTACTCATAAACGTAAGAAACGTTTAAGAAAAAACAGACATAAGAAAAAGTAAGCACTTTTAATAGGGCGTACCAAAAGGTAGCCTGCATCTTACTACAAGATGCAGGCTATTGTGGTTGCTGGTGAAATTTTTTGCACTTGCTATTTGCGAATGGCGTGGTGCTATGTTTGTTTTTGATTTAAACAATCTATGGTTTAACTGAAAGTTACGTAAGGGCTCTGATATTAACCCATTCGTGCTTTATAAAGAAAGTAGCTGTTGGTAAAGGAATTAATAGTAGATTCTTCCCCAGAAGGGGGTACAACTATTGCTTTACTACAGGATAAACAGCTTGTTGAGTTAAATAAAGAGCAAGTAAATAATAATTACGCAGTTGGCGATATTTACTTAGGCCGGATAAAGAAAATAATGCCCGGTCTTAATGCTGCATTTGTGGATGTAGGTTATGCTAAAGATGCTTTTTTGCATTATTTAGATTTAGGCCCGCAGGTGCAATCGCTCATCAAGCTTACCAAATTAGTAAAGAATGGCAGTTATAAAGATAAACTGCTTAATAGTTTAAAATTAGAAAAGGATATCAATAAAGCTGGCAAGATTTCAGAAATCTTGAATCGCAATTTATTGCTCCCTGTACAGATTGCAAAAGAGCCAATCTCTACTAAGGGGCCTCGATTAAGTTCCGATTTATCGATTGCGGGAAGATTTGTTGTATTGGTGCCTTTTTCTGATACGGTTTCCATTTCTAAAAAAATTAAAAGTAATACAGAAAGGAACCGATTGAAAAAGATTGTAGAGGGTATTAAACCGCTCAATTTTGGCGTTATCATCCGAACGGTTTCTGAAGGTAAAGGGGTGGCCGAATTAGAAAAGGATCTCAGGGATTTAATTACTAAATGGGAATCTTTTACTAAGCGTTTGGCTCCTACAGAACCTGGTAAAAAGGTATTGGGCGAAATGGATAGAACATCCACTATTTTGCGCGATATTCTAACGGATGAGTTTTCTCATATTTACATCAATGACCCACTGATATACGAAGAAACCCGTTCTTATATACAAGACATTTCTCCGGATTTAGAAAAGATTGTGAAGCTTTATAAGCATAAAGATCCAATTTTTGAGCACTTTGGTGTAGAAAAACAAATAAAGGCTGCGTTTGGAAAAATTGTTAACTTACAGGGGGGGGCGTATCTTGTTATAGAACATACAGAAGCGTTACACGTGATCGATGTTAATAGTGGGAATAGAACCGCCAACAAAGAGACACAAGAAGACAACGCCTTGTTGGTGAACAAAGAAGCAGCCAAAGAAATAGCTCGTCAATTAAGGTTACGGGATATGGGTGGCATTGTCGTGGTGGATTTTATTGATATGCATAAGCCGGCAAACCGCAAAGAATTGCACGATTATTTGAAAGAATGCATGGGAAATGATCGGGCTAAGCACACTATTTTACCGCCAAGTAAATTTGGATTGGTACAGATTACGCGGCAGCGCGTACGGCCCGAAATGACGGTGGTAACCAATGAGAAATGCCCTGCTTGTGGGGGTACCGGCGAAATCAGAGCTAGCATCGTTTTGATGGATGATATCGAAAGTAATTTAAGTTATGTGCTTCATGAACAAAATGAAAAACACATTACATTATGTGTTCATCCTTATATAGAAGCATTTATAAGAAAAGGCTTTATATCCAGGCGTGTTAAATGGTTTTTTCAATATGGTAAATGGATTAAAGTGAAGGCAATCTCATCTTATTTTATGAATGAGTTCCATTTTCTCAATGCTAAGGAAGAGGAAATAAAGCTTTAGTTATAGGGTTATACGTATTAAGTAATAAGTTTTGAATTAGGAGTACTTATAACGCCTGCCTGCGGTAGGCAGGTACCACTTAAAACTTATTACTTATAACTGTAAAAGCGATGGCTAAATCAAAAATAACGTACTTCTGTCAAAACTGTGGTTACGAATCCGCTAAATGGTTAGGGAAATGCCCTTCATGCAGCCAGTGGAACACTTTTGTTGAAGAACTTGTTGAAAAAGGGGGAAGCAAGGTGCCCGATTGGCGAAGCGGAACAACACCCTTGGCAAAAAAAGTAAATAAAGCAGCGGTTATACATGAAATAGTTTATGAGGAAGAACTTCGGATAAAGAGTCGGGATAAAGAGCTCGATAGAGTATTGGGCGGCGGAATTGTAGCGGGCTCCCTAATTCTCATTGGTGGTGAACCGGGGATAGGAAAGTCAACATTAATGTTGCAGCTGGCTTTAACTATGCCTGGCATCAAAACATTATATGTTTCGGGTGAGGAAAGCGAGCAGCAACTTAAAATGCGGGCAGAGCGCCTATTGCAATCTTCTAAGGCAGATTGTTATATTCTTACAGAAACTTCCACGCAACAGATCTTTAAACAGATCGAGGTAGTCGAGCCGGACTTAGTTATCATCGACTCAATTCAAACGTTACATTCTTCTCAAATTGATTCTACGCCAGGAAGTGTATCGCAGGTAAGAGAGTGTACTGCAGAGTTGCTGCGGTTTGCCAAAGAAACTTCTACACCTGTCTTTATCATCGGACATATTACCAAAGATGGTACAATTGCGGGACCAAAAGTGCTTGAGCACATGGTAGACACGGTATTGCAGTTTGAAGGAGACCGGCATCATATGTATCGTATTTTGCGTACTGTTAAGAACAGATTTGGCTCCTCTTCAGAACTTGGTATCTACGAGATGCATAATGCCGGTTTGCGCGAGGTTTCAAATCCATCTGAAATTTTATTATCGCAGCGAGACTCGCCACTCAGCGGGATTACGATAGCAGCCATGTTAGAAGGAGTCAGGCCAATGCTGATAGAGGTGCAGGCGTTGGTGAGTAATTCTGCTTATGGTACACCTCAACGCTCTTCAACTGGTTTTGATACCAAGCGCATGAATATGCTTTTAGCAGTGCTGGAAAAACGCTTTGGTTTCAGATTGAGTACGCAAGACGTGTTTTTGAATATTGCTGGCGGACTTCGGGTGGAAGATCCAGCAATTGATCTCGCCGTTATAGTGGCCATTATATCCTCGCAGCAAGATATTGCGGTATCTACCAATTTAGCCTTCGCTGGTGAAGTGGGATTATCTGGAGAAATTCGAGCTGTTAACAGGATCGAACAACGTATAGCTGAGGCAGAAAAACTCGGGTTTAAACAGATTTATCTCTCCAAGTATAACAGTAAAGGGATGGACGCTGCCAAGTACAAGATCGAAATTAAATGGGTAGCTAAGGTGGAAGAAGTTTTCGAAGCCATATTTGGTTAATTTATATCATTATACCCGCCAGGAATCACTTCGGCAATGATAATTTTACAAAATTATTAATCGTAGCTTATGCTCCAGAATAATTAAATTGTTACTTTTGCCATAATGAGCTTTTTTAAGGTATTAAATATTATTGTTCTATTAGGGTTTGTTAATACCATTAGCTATTTCCCTTCTTACCTGAACGGTAACTCATTTTATCAAGAGCAAACATCCCATGAGGGTAATTCCATGGACTTTGATGGAGATACTTTATTGGAGTGTTTTTTTGATGATGTATTAGATCTCCCAATGACCGGCAAGGATATTGGCCGCAAGATCTTTTACGATAACTTCAATTTTTTAAACCATATAATATCGGTCGCTATAAAGGTTTTGGATAGCTTTATTTTAACTATCAAACCCTTTACGTTTTCATTAATGAGCAATGAAAACCACTTCGTCTCTAAGACAACCCCCCTTTTAGGTTATCATGTATTCTTGTTTAGGTTCAAACCCTTTTAGTTGAAATTTCAATTGGTATTTCGATTAGGCTAATAATTGTAGTACCTCCTCCCCTTGAAAGAAATAATTAAATGAAATAAGTGGCAATTTTGTTGATTACAACTGATTGCTTATTGCCATCATTTTCAAAACAATCAACTATTACAACAACATACATATTAAATGAACGCAACTTTTTATATTGGGTTTTGTGGCATTGCTTTGACTACGTTGGCAGCATGTACCTCAGGCAACGGAAATAATGGTCAAGAAGACGAAAAACGAGCCGTACCTTATTTAACGCTTAAGGCAATAGATACTACACTTTATACAGATTATGTGGCCGATATACAGGCGGTTAGAAATGTGGAAGTCCGATCTAAAGTAGCGGGATTTTTAGAAGAGATTTTTGTAGATGAAGGTGCCTTGGTACAACGCGGACAAGTTCTCTTCAAGATCAATGATGATGAGCAGCGGGCTAATATATCCAAGGCGCAAGCCATGCTGAATAATACCATTGCCGATGCAAAAACGGTACAGCTGGAATTGGAGCGGGTAAAGATTTTGGTAAAGAAAAACATTATTACGAAAACCGATCTGGATGTGGCCGAAGCACAGCTACATGCAGCTGAAGCTAGTGTGCAAGAAGCGAGATCAGATCTGCAACGTGCACAAACCGAATTGGGTTATACCAACATCCGGGCGCCTTTTACAGGAAGAATCGATCGGATTCCTTTAAAGGTGGGGAGCTTATTGAACGAGGGAGCATTGTTAACCAGTGTTTCTGATGTAAATGAGGTGTACGTCTATTTTACGCTTTCTGAAACCGAATATCTAAAAAATATCGCTGGAAAATCTTCTGAAAATAGCATTTTATCTAAAAAAGTTAGGCTTACTTTGGCTGATGGACAGCATTACCCGCACTCAGGGAAGATAGAACTCGCAGAATCAGCATTTCAAGAAGAGACAGGCACGATATCCTTGCGCGCACGCTTTCCCAATTCCGATCACATTTTAAAGCATGGCGCTACAGGTAAAATCCACTTGCCTACCCAAATTTCAGCTTCTATAATCGTGCCGCAAAAGTCGGTTTTTGAAATACAAGATAGAGCATATGTCTATGTATTAGACAGTGCAGCTCATGTAAGTATGACAAATGTGGAGTTGGGAACACGTTTCGGACACTTTTATCTTGTCAATTCAGGCCTTAAAGCCGGACAAAAAATCGTATTTGAAGGGACACAAAGCTTAACCGATGGGGCAGCGATTGAACCAAAGCAGGTTTCTTTAGACAGTTTACTACATAGTCCGAATCAGGGCTTAAACTAATTTTTCTTTGTTGCTTTAAGCTATTTATCATGTTTGAAATATTTATAAAAAGGCCGGTGCTTTCGCTGGTCATCTCTTTATTTATCACGCTCTTAGGACTTTTATCGCTGTTTACCTTACCTGTAACGCAATTTCCGGATATCGTACCTCCGTCTGTGGTGGTAAATGCCAATTATACCGGGGCCAATGCAGAAGTAAGTACCAACGCTGTTGCCATCCCATTAGAGAGAGCAATCAATGGTGTGCCAGGCATGACGTACATGTCTTCTGTATCTACCAATAATGGTAATACCTTGATTCAGGTTTTCTTTGAAGTGGGAACAGACCCTGATATCGCTGCCGTGAATGTACAGAACCGTGTGACAACGGTATTGGACGAATTGCCGGAAGAAGTAATTAAATCTGGAGTTACTACCGAGAAAGAAGTAAACAGCATGTTGATGTATCTCAACATCTATAGTGATGATGAGACTGCCGACGAGCGCTTTATCTATAATTTTACCGATATTAATATATTGAAAGAGCTAAAGCGCATTCAGGGTGTGGGCTTTGCGGAAATCATGGGGTTTAAGGATTATGCCATGCGCGTGTGGTTAAAACCCGATAGACTTACGGCATACCGGGTTTCGAGTGATGACGTCATTAAGGCCATTCGAGCACAGAATGTAGAGGCGGCACCTGGGCAAACAGGTATTGGTTCTGATAAGAGCGTAAATATGCAACAATATGTATTACGTTATCCCGGAAAATTTGATCAGCCAGAAGAATACGAAAATATTCCCTTGCGGGCAAATCCCGATGGATCTATCCTACGCCTACGCGACGTAGCTGATGTAGAGTTTGGCTCGCTGGAATATGAAATGGCTTCGAAAGCAGATGGACGTCCATCTGCCTCTATTATGATTAAGCAGCTGCCAGGTTCTAATGCTAGTGAAGTAATCGATCTCATCAAGGCAAAGATGGAAGAACTAAAAACCACCTCGTTTCCTCCAGGGATGAAGTATGCCATGGGGTACGACGTGTCGCGCTTTTTAGATGCCTCTATCAGTGAGGTGTTGCATACCTTAGTGGAGGCATTTATCCTGGTGTTTTTGATAGTGTTTATTTTTCTACAGGATTTCCGGTCAACATTAGTACCGGCGCTCGCGGTTCCGGTTTGTTTAATCGGGGCATTGTTCTGCATGCAGCTATTGGGTTTTTCCATCAATTTATTAACCTTGTTCGCCTTAGTATTGGCCATCGGTATAGTGGTCGATAATGCCATTGTGGTTGTAGAAGCTGTCTATGTAAAGATGGAAGAGGAGCATATGGAACCAATGGAAGCAACCTTGGCCGCAATGAAAGAAATCAGTGGAGCTATTATTGCGATAACTCTTGTCATGTCGGCCGTATTTATACCGGTGGCCTTTCTGTCAGGTCCTGTAGGCGTGTTTTATCGACAGTTTTCACTCACCTTAGCGGGCTCTATTCTTATTTCGGGTATAAATGCGCTTACACTTACCCCAGCTTTGTGTGCGATTATCTTAAAATCACCACATAATCGGCCGAAAGCAAGAGGTTCCTTAGCACTGTTCTTTGATAAATTCAATAAGGTGTATAATAGAATTTCAGGGAAGTATGCTGGTCTTATTGGACGGATTGCCGGTAGACGAACAATTACGTTATTGCTGTTGTTGGGGTTTTTTATAGCTACATGGGGAGTATCTGCTATACTACCCTCGGGATTTATTCCTACGGAAGATCAGGGGATGATTTATGTAAATGTAACCACTCCTGCAGGGGCTACCGTACAACGAACAGAAGCTGTTTTGGATGAGATTGATGCTATTAGTCGACAGCAAGAAGCAGTAGAGGGTGTTTCTACCCTGGCCGGATACAGTTTAGTAAATGAAGTTACCGGAGCCTCTTACGGTATGGGGATGATTAACCTGAAGCGGTGGGAAGATAGAAAGGAATCGGTAGAAGACATGGTTGCAAAACTTAAGAAAGAAACTGCAGGTATTAACGATGCTGAAATCGAATTTTTTCCACCACCAACGGTTCCTGGCTTTGGTAATTCGAGTGGTTTTGAACTTCGTTTATTGGATAGGAGTGGTGCCGATGATTTAGGGAAGCTTTCTGATGTATTGAATAATTTCATGAAAGAATTGAGGGCAGCACCAGAAGTGGGAGGTGCCTTTACAACTTTCGACCCTAATTTTCCGCAATATATGATACATGTGGATTATGATGTGGCGGCAAAGAAAGGAGTAAGTGTAGAGAATGCCATGTCTACACTGCAAACCTTAATGGGAAGCTTTTATGCCACCAACTTTATTAAGTTTGGGCAGATGTATAAACTAATGGTGCAAGCTGGTCCGGGATATCGTGAAAAGCCGGAAGATATTCTTCGGCTATTCGTAAAAAACGATACGGGAGAGATGGTGCCTTTTTCCAGCTTTATTAAGATGGAAAAGGTTTATGGCCCTGAACAGCTAACCCGTTATAACATGTTTACTTCGGCCATGATAAATGGCGACGCTGCACCAGGCTTTAGCAGTGGTGATGTGATAGCCGCTGTTGAGCGGGTGGCTGCACAAAGCTTACCAAGAGGCTTTGAGCTAGAATGGTCGGGCATGACTCGGGAGCAAATTCTTTCCGGTAATCAGGCACTTTACGTATTTGCTTTGTGCTTACTCTTTGTTTATTTATTACTATGTGCACAATATGAAAGCTTTTTATTGCCCTTACCAGTAATCTTGAGCTTGCCAGCTGGAGTTTTTGGAGCCTTCTTGTTATTAAAACTAACGGGACTGGAAAATAACATCTATGCGCAGGTAGCCTTAATTATGCTTATTGGCTTGTTAGGTAAGAATGCCATATTAATCATTGAATATGCCATTTTGAAACAGAGGCAAGGTGCCTCTATTTTAAACGCGGCTGTCGAAGGGGCGGTAGCACGTTTACGGCCGATATTAATGACATCTTTTGCTTTTGTTGCCGGATTGATCCCTTTGGCCGTTGCTTCAGGGGCTGGTGCTTTGGGGAATCGATCAATCGGGACCACAGCTATTGGCGGGATGATAATCGGAACCATTGTAGGGGTGATTGTCATTCCAGGGCTATATGTACTATTCGCATCCTTAAGATCTAAAAAGAAAGTTAAACCCGCAGTCGTCGCTTCCGTGCTTGCCGCTTTGTTATTATTAAGCTCCTGCGGCATACAAAAGGAGAAAGAACTGGCACTTCAGGAACCCCCAGCGCACTTTGTTGCGAAAAACCAAAACGATACGTTGATAACGGATACTGCTTCTATGGCTACGGTTTCCTGGCGTGAATTTTTTAAGGATGATTATTTAATTCAGCTGATTGATACTGCTTTAAAGCGTAATTCGGATATGCAAGAAGCGTTATATCGGATAGAAATTGCCCGAGCCAACATGCGTTTGGGGAAAAATGCGCTATTCCCTTCAATAGATGCCGTCGCCGAAGCGGGCTTAAGGAAATTCGGCTTTTATACCATGGACGGTATAGGCAATTATGATACAAACCTTTCTGATAATCTCAAAGCAGATGAAAAACTGCCAGATCCGCTTCCCGATTATTTCCTGGGCCTTCGTGCTTCTTGGGAAATTGATGTATGGGGAAAGCTTAAACACAAGAAGAAAGCAGCATTGGCTCGTTTTCTCGCTTCTTATGAGGGAAAGAAATTAGTGCAAACGCAGCTCGTTGCGGAAATAGCATCTGCCTATTTTGAACTACTAACTTTAGATAATGAATTGACCATCTTGGAGAAGAACATCACCTTACAGCAGGAATCTTATGAATTAGTTCAGGTACAAAAAGAGGGTGGTAGGGCTACAGAGCTCGGTGTACAACAAATGCGGGCGATTTTAATGAACTCAAAAAGCAAAAAAGAACTGGTGCTCCAACAGATTAATTCCACGGAATATTACTTGAATTTCCTCTGTGGTCAGTTTTCTTCGCCTATAGCGCGGGAGAAAAAGTCGTTGGAGAACTACTATACCCTATCTAGTGAAGGCCATATTGGCCTACCTGCTAAAATGTTGGCATGGCGGCCGGATATTAGAGCCGCCGAATTGGAACTGGTTGCGGCCAAAGGCGATGTTAATGCTGCAAGAGCAGCCTTTATGCCTTCTATCCAGCTTTCTCCTTATATCGGTTTTCAGGCGTTTAGCCCCTCAAAGTTATTTGTTGGAAGTCCAAACTCCCTTGCTTACGGCTTGTTGGGTGGTTTAACGGCACCGCTGTTTAATCAGCGTGCAATTCGGTCCAATTATGAGCAAGAATTGGCCAACAAAGGAGCAATTTATCAGCAGTACGGAAAAACGGTACTTAAAGCTTGGCAGGAAGTAGAAACCGAATTAAATGCCCAAAAGCATATTATGGCCAGGAGAGCATACGACAAAAATGAGGTAAACGCACTTCGTTTAGCAGTTGACGCGTCTACCGAACTTTTTAAAGCAGGTAGAGCCAATTATCTGGATGTAATTACTTCTCAACGTAGTGTGCTTGATGCAGAAATCACACTTAATCAAACATATTTGGAATATCTGCAATCAACCATTAATCTTTATAAAGCCCTTGGAGGAGGATGGAGGTAGCATATTTTTTGTTAGTTCTTGGTTGCTGGTTGTTAGCATATTCGAACAACGAGGAACGAACGTCGAATAACGAAATAAAATAAAAGCTCCCGGAAATTCTCCCGGGAGCTTTTATTTTTATATATACCCCCCCGCTTTTTCTTTTTTGGGATATATACTATAAAAAGGTTTATGTCAAACGGTAGAATAACGTATCTCATAGATAAGTTCCATGCTGGTGATTCTTCAAGGGAGGAGCTTATGGAGCTCTTTCATTTGTTGGAAAAAGATCCTGGTAATAAAGTCCTATTGGCAGATGTAAAAAGAAGTTTTCAACAAAATATGCATGAAACCGCAATTGGCGATTTTCAGCGCAATCAAATTCAAGAAAGGTTAAAGAAAAGTATACTTGCTGAAGAGGAGGAGATGAAGAAAAGCGTAGGTGGGCTTTCCTTTAACAGGTGGATGGGATATGCCGCTGCGGTTTTGATTTTATTAGTGGGGGGAGTATTTGCCTATACTTATTTTAAACAAGAACTGGTATGGCAAGAATATACAACGAAAATAGGTGAGAGGAAGAAAATTCAATTGCCAGATAAGTCCACCGTGTTTTTAAATGGAAATTCCTCTTTGCGTTTTTCAAAGTCCTTTATGAAAAGCAAGGAACGAGTAGTGGAGTTGAATGGTGAAGCCTATTTTAGTGTTCAGGGCAATGTTAAGCAACCTTTCTATGTAATCAGTCCTGCTTTTACGACCCGCGTATTAGGCACCTCCTTTAATGTGGATACTGAGTTGGATAAAACTATTGCTGTCAAGGAGGGGAAAGTACAGGTGTTACGGGTAGATATGGAGTTGATGGGCGGGAAAGATGATTTAACAAGCTATTGGGAAAATGGCTCACACGATAAAAGCTATTTTATAACCCTACATGCCAACGAGCAAGCTCATTTTTCGGAGGGAAGCGATGTGTGGGAAAAACAATCAATTGTTGAATTTAATGATTGGGTTGACGGCAAACTATTTCTATTTAATAAGTCGCTCCCTATGATAGCGGCATACTTATCCCGCTATTATGGACAAAAAATAATTGTTGATAAGGAACTCAATGGTCTAATATTAAGCATAACGATAAATAACAAGCCAATAACATCTGTAATGAACATCTTATCGACCATAAGTAATAGTAAACTGGAAAAAGAGCAAGACAACTGGTATTTAAAAAAATTACAATAAAAAGCTAATTATGAAGAAAACCTTTACTACACCTCCAACTTAATAAAAATAACCGACAAGCTTATATACTATGTCGGTTATTACTGAAAATCCGTTGCAAAGCTAGCCTGAGAAACTTCTTGCAACGAACGAATCTTGTATTATTCTAATCAGTTAAAACAAATATGCACAAAATATTAAGATTAAATGATATCCTTAAATATAAACAATTTATGCGTATATCAAGTTTGGTTGTCTTTTTAGTAACGGGTGCGGCCATACTATTGTCAGCAAAAGAGAGCTATAGCCAAAGGCAATTAGAAACAGTTACCAAACTCTCCTTTGTCAACCTAAAATTGAACCAGGCATTAGAGCAGTTGCAAGTCCAAACAGGCCTACCGATGGCGTATAGCGCGTCGTTATTGCCTAATCAAAAAATAAACTATCACGGAAATAAAAAGGTAAAGGAAATCTTGGTAGATATTCTTTCTCCATTAAACTTAGCGTATAGTGTCAAGGACGGCTTCATTCTTTTAGAGAGAAAATCAATATCGAACGTTTCTTCACATATTCAAGATGTAGTTGAGGTTCGTGGAGAGGTTCGCGATTCGACAGGAATTCTACCTGGGGTTTCTGTAACTGTAAAGGATAAGCCTAGTGTGGGAACCACAACAGATATTAATGGAAAGTATATCATAGCTGTTCCTGCTAAATCGACGCTGGTTTTCTCCTTGGTGGGTTACCGTTCCGAAGAACGTTTAATAACCCAACAGGAAGTTGTAAATGTTAACATGGAAACTACCCAAGCTGGTTTAGATGAGGTGGTAGTTGTTGGCTTTGGAACGCAGAAAAAAATCAGTCTGGTAGGCGCACAGTCAACCGTTAGCCCAAAAGATTTACAAATGCCCGTAGCTAATTTAAGCAATTCCCTAGCGGGAAGATTAGCTGGCGTTGTTAGTGTGCAGCGAACGGGCGAGCCGGGCTTCGATAATTCGGACGTTTATATCCGGGGCATATCTACCTTTAGTCAAAGCCTGAGTACTCCGCTGATTTTAGTGGATGGTACGCCAAGAAGCATGGGTAATGTAGATCCCGAAGATATTGAAAGCTTTACGATATTGAAAGATGCGGCCGCGACAGCGGTGTATGGCGTGAGAGGTGCAAATGGAGTTGTTATTATCAATACCAAAAAAGGGATAGCCGGTAAGCCGAAATTCTCTTTCCGTTACTACGAAGGTTTAACGAAATTCACGACACTTCCTGAGTTTGCGGATGGCCCAACTTATATGCGCATGTCTAATGAAGCACTGACCAATAGAGGGGCAGCGCCAATATACAGCGATGAAGCGATTCAAAAGACGGCTGATGGCTCCGATCCAGATCTATATCCAAATGTGAATTGGACGGATGCACTGTTCAATGAATTCGGAAATCAACGCCGTGGAAACATCAATATCAATGGTGGCTCTGATCGTACTACCTATTATGTTGGAGTGAATTATTTGGACGAAACAGGTATGTATAAACAGGGCGATAATACTAACTATAATAATAAAGTGGGCTTTAAGCGGTATAGCATGACAAGCAACTTGACGATAAAGGCCTCTAATAATACCAAGATAGAGTTGGGCATGTCGGGCTATTTAGCAAACGCCAATTATCCTTGGTACAGTCAAGCCGACATCTTCAATGGCATTTATTATATGACCCCGGTAATCCACCCCATTAAATTTGAGAATGGTTTTATTGCCGACGAACGATCAGGATCTTTACAAAACCCTTATGCCAAACTAACAGAGTCAGGCTATGCCAATCAATGGCGGAATCAACTATTTTCCAATCTTCGTGTTACGCAAGATTTGCCGTTTATAACCAAAGGTCTATCCTTAACGGGTATGTTTTCCTTCGATGTATACAATTATACCAGTATGCGTAGAAATAAACGTCCAGATACTTATCTCGCAACGGGTAGAGACGCTGACGGAAATTTAATATTCGAGCAGACCTATCATTCGGATCAGCGGTTCTTGGATTTTTCAAGAAATAGTGAAGGAGAGCGTACTATTTATATTGAATCGGCATTGAACTATAATCGGAGCTTTGGTAAACATGACGTTACAGGTATGCTGCTTTACAATCAGAGCGACAAGCTCAATTCTCAAGCAGGAGATTTTAGTGCTTCTTTACCTTACCGGTATTTAGGGCTCTCCGGCAGGGGGACCTATGGCTTTGATAGCCGATATTTTGTAGAGCTGAATTTTGGATATAATGGGTCGGAGAACTTTACACCCGATCATCGTTACGGTTTTTTCCCTTCCGTCGGTTTAGGTTGGGTATTTAGTGAGGAGAAATTCTTCGGCAATCTGAAAGATGTTATACAGATGGGCAAATTACGTTTCTCACACGGAAAGGTAGGGAATAGCCAGATCGAAGGCAGAAGGTTTGCTTATTTGTCGACAATCGCTTTTGAAAAAAATAAGAATGGTTATCTCTTCGGACGTGATCGGAACAACAATGCCTTTCAGACAGGATATAACATTGGCGAATATGGGGTAGATGTAGCCTGGGAAACAGCAATAAAATCTAACCTAGGCATAGATTTGTATACTGCAAAAAACAGTTTGAATTTTCAACTAGATTTTTTTAAAGAGCGGAGGAGTGGAATTTTTATAACACGCCAAGCCGTTCCGGCATATGTAGGTCTGCAAAGCGCACCTTTAGGTAATTTGGGAATTATTGATAACAAAGGTTTTGATGGTAATATCACCTTTAACAGAAGGTTTAATGATGTAACCCTGCAATTGATGGGAAATATTACCTACAATCAAAATAAAGTGGTAGAGAATGATCAACCGAATCCAACCTATCCATGGCTCGATCAGCGGGGGAGACAATTGAGCCAGCGTTTCGGCCTCATCGCTTTGGGTCTTTTCGAAAGCCAGGAAGAAATTGATAATGGGCCACTACATCCAGGCACCGTTAAACCTGGCGATATTAAGTTCCAAGATATAAACGGCGACGGCATAATAGACAATTTTGATAGGGTACCTTATGGCTATGGTACGATTCCAAAGCTGGTTTATGGTTTTGGCTTTACAGTAGGTTACAAGGCATTCTCCCTGTCTTCTTTATTCCAAGGCGTGGGCAATGTAGATATTCGGATGAATGGCGAAGGATTAATGCCTTTTTCTGTTTCGATGAGTAGGGGTAATTTGCTGAGTAATATTGAGGATCGATGGACGATTGATAATCCCCGTCAGGATGCTTTTTATCCGCGTTTGTCTGACGGCAGCCCAAATAGTAATTACGTAGAGAGTACTTGGTGGGTAAAGAATGGCCGTTATTTGCGTTTAAAGAACCTGCAATTATCTTATGCGTTACCAAAGAATTTTGTAAACCGGTATGGTATTGATAAAGCAAGTGTATTTTTTGCAGGCTACAATCTGGTTACTTGGAGCCCTTTTAAATTCTGGGATGTAGAACTGGGTGATGGCAGAGGCACGAAATACCCCAATATTTCCTCCTACACAATAGGCTTAACATTAGATTTTTAATAATAATTACAGATAAGATGAACATATCGAATTATATATCCTGGCCAAAACTAAAGTTAAAGTTACTGATACCATTTATCGCACTATTAATTATAGTGGCCTGTAAAAAGGAATTTTTTGATCAAGTGCCTGACGATATTTTAACCTTAGAAGAGGTGTTTAATAGAAAGGATTTATCAGAGGGATGGCTAGCTGAAATTTACGGCCAAATTAGAGATGAGGCTCACCGAACAAATAATACGCCTTGGGATGTTCTTTCTGACGATGCTGACGTTTCTCAACGGAATAATCCGTTTCGGGTGAATTTGGGGAAGTGGAATGCTTCGTCGAACTATTGGGACTTTTGGACCCCCTATTATAAAGGCATCCGATCTGCCAATACATTTCTTAATCACATAGATGGGAATCAAGAAATACTGAATGAGCGCGATGGCGAGCGGCTTATCCGACAACGAAAAGCAGAGGCTAGATTTTTGCGGGCATTCTTTTATTCCGAATTGCTGAAGCAATATGGCCCCGTAGTTTTGGTGGGCGATGAAGAGATCGCTCCAGATGCCCCACTGGATGATCCGCAAATGCAATTGGCAAGAGCTCCCTTTGATGAATGCGTAAATTATATTGTAAGTGAACTGGATCTGGCAATGAAAGACTTGCCCATGCATTATGTCAATGAACCTGAGTTAGTGAATGATTTTGGACGGGCCAGTCAGGTACTCTGTATGGCTATCAAAAGTCGCGTACTGCTATATGCAGCAAGCCCGCTATATAATGGTAACCACGATTATGCTGGATTCAATAATCGTGATGGAACACCCTTGATGAATACTACTTATGCTGCCGATAAATGGAAAAGAGCAGCTGACGCGGCAAAGGATTTGATTGATTATGCTGAATCATCGGGAGATCTAGGCTTATATATCAAGTATAAATCAGACGGTAGCATTGATCCCTATTTATCATATCGTGATGTGTTTTTAGATTCTTGGAATAAAGAGTGGATTCTAGCCAGAAACAGCAATGATCTTTGCAGCTATCAGCGTTCCTGTACCCCACGTTTAGCCAATGGCTATGCTAGTATGGGGCCTACTCAACAATTGGTTGATGATTATCGTATGAACGATGGTACCGTTCCTGTTACAGGTTATCAGGCCGATGGTACGCCAATAATCAATGGGGCGTCGGGTTATACGGAGAGCGGATTCAGTTCGTATAAAGCGCCTGGTGCTACGAGGGAGGTGAATACCTTTAATATGTATGTAAATCGGGAACCACGCTTTTATGTGACGGTAGGATATAGTGGTAGCGACTGGATTAACACGACCTCGGGTTTAGGTGTACGCGAGATCCAATTGTATTATACTGGAGAATCAGGAAAAGGAGGTTCGCACGATTATTCTGAAACGGGATATATCTTCCGAAAAAATGTGTCACCTACCTATGATCCGCGTCAAACTTGTGTACAACGTAGTTATGTAATGATGCGCTACGCAGAAATTTTGCTGAATTATGTGGAAGCCCTAAACGAATATGATCCAGGTAATCCTGATATCTTGAAGTACCTGAATCAAATCAGAGAAAGGGGTGGTATTCCCAAACTAACAGCGGGAGCTGGACAGCAGGAAATGCAAGCAGAGATTAGAAGGGAGCGAAGGATAGAGTTAACCATGGAACATTTACGTTATTTCGATACCAGGAGATGGAAAATAGCAGAAAGAACGGATGCAGGACTGTTTTATGGGATGAATGTGGAAGGAGGGACATCCAATAGCGACCCTACCTTCTTTAAACGAACAGCATTCGAAAGAAGAGTCTTTAGAAAGGCATTCTACCTGTTTCCAATTCCGCAGATTGAAGTGGAGAAAAATCCTAATTGTATACAAAATCCAGGTTGGTAATATGATAACACTTAAAAAAATATTTGGGGTAATAGTTTTATTACCGCTATTCTTTATTGGATGTAAAGAAGAAGATTTCGAGGTTCAAGACGCGGACGCTTATGCTAAGGTTTTTTTGCAACAGGCAATTGAAGGTACCGTTGAGAATACTTTTTTTATGAAAGATGAATGGCATAAGATTAATTTAGGTGTGGGCTATGGAGGGGTTAATCTTCCTTCAAACCTTATTGATGTTAAGCTAGTTGTAGATCCCACACTGGTAGATCAATACAACGATTTAAATAACACGCATTATCCTGTTATGCCCGAAGGAAGCTATCGTCTAACGGAGGATATAGCGCATATTAATAGTGGTGAAACGAATAGTCAATATCTATACCTCGAAGTTAACCCCACTAAGCTTACGGGAATAGGGGCGCATATTCTCCCGGTGTCGATAGCAAGTGTTACGGGGGCTGCTCAGATCAATGAAGAGCTAAAAACTGTTTATTATATTGTGAACTCAACCTATGAAAGTAATCCTTATCCAGATATCGAAAGAGATACATGGAAAATAGTAGATTTTTCAACAGATGAAGATGAGGGGGCTGGCGGGGGACGTGTCGTGCACGCTATCGATGGCTTGTATAATACATTTTGGGCCACGCAATGGAGAGCGGCTAAACCTACTCCTCCCCACCATATTACAATTGATATCTCAACTGCTCAGGATTTACATGGATTGAAACTCGCTGGAAGAGTGGATGCCGATGGAAAACCAAGGAGCCAGGGGAATCCAAAGAACGTGCTGATTGAAACAAGCTTAGATAATCAATCTTGGGAAGAAGCAGGCCTCTTTACCTTGGAAAACGTAGTGGAAAGCACCTTGTATTTTGAGTATGCTAAGCATGCACGTTATTTCAGGGTTACCGTATTGGCCACTCATAATAATTTTTACCAAACGCATATTGCAGAAATTAATGCTTTTTAATGATTAACCATCATTTGCTCATGAAGAAAAAAATAATAGTTTTCGTTGTAGACTGGAAATGCACTTTCTTTTTCGTCGGTTTATTCGTTTTGCTCTTGTCTTGCAGCAAGAGTAAAACGGTGCCTACCGAGGATAAGGAGCCAGTTAAAGAAGGAAAGGCCTTTACGGTAATGACCTATAATATCTATGGAGCTAGAAGTGGAGGTATACCAAATTTACAGGTAATTGCTGATGTAATTAATCGGGTAAAGCCGGATTTGGTGGCCTTACAGGAGGTTGATCGGTTTACCACAAGGAATGGTAAGAACGTCGATATTGCTAAAGAGCTTGGGGCACTAACGGATATGGACTATTTCTTTGCGAAGGCAGAAGATATGTATGGTGGCGATTATGGGGATGCGGTACTTTCAAAATTGCCGATTAAGGAAAAGAAGGCTTACAATTTATCGGTAACCCCGGAGTTAGGGGGCGAACGCCGCTCCGTTGCACGCATTTTGGTTGAAGTAGATGGAAAGGAAATTTATTTTATAAGTACTCACTTAGACCATTTATCAAGTGAAGCTAACCGGATACGTCAGGCACATGAGTTAGTCGATCTAGTGAAAGGGTTTGGTAAACCGATGATTACAGCGGGCGATTTTAACGCCAAACCAGATTCTGAAACCATTAGTATTTTAAGGAATTATTTTACGTTAGGTTGCAAGAATAACAATTGTAATCAGTTTACTTTTTCAACCAACAACCCCGATCGCGTAATAGATTACATTATGTATGCGCCATTAAACGCGTTTAGTGTAGCTAATTATAGTACATATACTTGGGCGAATAAGGAGTCTGACCATTTTCCGGTAATTGCCACCATACAGTTGAGTAATGAGTAGACACAAGCATCGCGTGCTAGAATGGAGCCTATAAAGACAAAATCAACAGAAGGCCAAATACCAAGTCGGCGTGTGCTATAAGGTATTCTTTAATGGATTTCATGGCTAATGTCATGTGTTCCTTTACGGTGTAAGAAGATATACCCAATTGATTGGCAGTTTCTTTATAGGTTTTTCCTTCTTGTTTGCATAGCTTAAAAACGCGTTGGCGCTGAGCAGGCAGGTGATTAATGGCTTGTTCGAGTATTCTATTATATTCTCTTGTCTGATAGGTAGTATGAACACAGGCTGATAGTAGTTGGTGATTTTCGTAATCTGTTAGCAATTGCTCTTTTAAATGCAGGTTTCCTTTATACTTTTTAAATTCCTTAAACAACACATTCCGTGCTATGCGGTAAAGGTAATTTATTAAGGGCATTTCGTGATTTATCCGGTCTCTATATTGCCATAATCGAAGAAAGGTATCGTGCGTAATGTCTTCCGCAATTTCTTCATTCTTAAAATATTTTAACGCAAAACAATAGATATTAGGGTGGTATAAGGTATAGATTTGGAAGAAAGCGCGTTCGCTGCCTTGACAAAAGTCAAATACCACCTGCTTGTCTATCGTTGTCTTCATATCAATTAAGGTTATGGTATAAAACTATATAATAGCTATTAATCCATTGTTAAGCGTTGATAAAATTATCAATTGTGTTGGCATATCAATCGTTAGTTCAATTGGTTAATCCAAATATACTGTTTAATTTCGAAAGGCAAAAAAGCAAATAAATAAATAAATGAAACCTTATAAAACATAAGGTGCAGGGAAACGTAAAGATAGGATTGGCAGTGGCGATTTTAATTAGCACATTAATCACCTTGGCTAATATGGCAAGTAAAATTAAAAAGCTCCCGTGAATATTCCGGGAGCTTTTTAATTTTACTTGCTCAAATACATGGACTTCTCTGCATAAAGGTGCCTGAAGTAAGGGTCATCCAGATCCTTGATGAAGCGAATGGCTTCGCCTGTAGAGCGCATTTCTGGTCCCAATTGTTTATCTACATCTGGGAATTTATCAAACGAGAATACAGGTTCTTTAATGGCGTAACCTTTAAGCCTGCGTTCAATGGTAAAGTCTTTCAATTTGTTCACGCCTAGCATCACTTTGGTAGCAATGTTAATATAAGGCACATCATACGCCTTGGCAATGAAAGGAACGGTACGGGAAGCTCTCGGATTGGCTTCTATTACATATACCTTTTCATCTTTTATAGCAAACTGGATGTTAAGCAGGCCTTTTACATTGAGTGCTTTGGCTATTTTTTTGGAATACTCTTCCATTTTATCTTGTACGGTTTGCGAAAGACTAAAGGGGGGCAATACAGCGCTCGAATCGCCGGAGTGAATACCCGCGGGTTCAATGTGCTCCATCATGCCGATAATATGTACCTCTTCGCCGTCACAGATAGAATCAGATTCTGCCTCTTCGGCACGGTCTAGGAAATGGTCTATCAATACACGGTTGCCCGGCATGTTTTTCATAATCTTGATTACAGCTTTTTCAAGCTCTTCATCATTAATTACAATGCTCATCCCTTGTCCGCCCAATACGTAACTTGGACGTACCAAAACGGGGAAACCTACTTCTTTCGCTACCTTAATAGCTTCTTCTGCATTTTCGGCTACACCATATTTTGGATAAGGGATTTCGAGTTCTTTCAGCAAGTCGGAGAAACGCCCACGGTCTTCCGCCAGATCCATGTCTTCAAAGGAGGTTCCGATGATCTTAATACCGGTCTCTTTCAGCTTCTCAGCCATTTTAAGGGCCGTCTGTCCACCTAATTGTACAATTACTCCTTCGGGCTTTTCCAAGTCGATGATTTCGCGCACATGTTCCCAAAACACGGGTTCAAAATAAAGTTTATCAGCCATGTTGAAGTCAGTAGAAACTGTTTCTGGATTACAATTAATCATAATCGCTTCATAACCCGCTTCCTTGGCTGCTAATAAACCGTGTACACAAGAATAATCAAATTCTATACCCTGCCCGATGCGGTTAGGTCCTGAGCCAAGAACGATGATTTTCTTTTTGTTGCTGGGAATAGATTCGTTTTCTTCTTCGAAAGTAGAGTAATAATAGGGCGTTAAGGCTGGGAATTCAGCTGCGCAGGTATCTACCATTTTGTAAACCCGTTTAATACCTAACTCCCTTCTACGATTATAGACATCATCTTCACTTACATTACCCAATAGCCAGGCCAGTTGCCCATCCGAATAGCCTTTTTGCTTTAAGGTTAAAAAGAAATCTTTTGGTATATCATGAAGCGTATAACGCTTTAATTCTGTTTCAAATTCAACCAATTCCTGAATCTGTACTAAAAACCATTTATCAATTAAGGTAGCTTTTCGTATAGATTCTAAGGGCACACCCATTTCAAATGCATCCTTGATATGGAATAAGCGCCCGCTGCTTGGATGCTCTAAGCTATGCATAATATCCTCCAAGTTACGCAGCTGTTTGCCATCCGCACCAAGTCCCAATCGGTTTGTTTCCAAACTTTGGCAGGCTTTCTGTAACGCTTCAATAAAAGTACGGCCAATGGCCATGACTTCACCTACAGATTTCATTTGTAACCCTAATTCCCTATTGGCACCTTTGAATTTTGCAAAGTTCCAACGAGGTGATTTTACGATTACATAATCTAGTGTAGGTTCAAAATACGCAGAGGTGGTTTTTGTGATCTGGTTTTCCAGTTCGTCTAGATTATAACCAATAGCCAGTTTTGCCGCAATTTTTGCAATAGGATAACCGGTAGCTTTAGAGGCTAATGCAGATGAACGGGAAACCCGTGGATTAATTTCAATAGCAATAATATCTTCATTTTCAGGATTTACCGAAAATTGTACATTACATCCACCAGCGAAGTTACCAATGGCTCGCATCATATGGATAGCTTGATTGCGCATTTCTTGATAACAGGTGTCGCTCAAGGTCATCGCCGGAGCAACGGTAATCGAATCGCCGGTATGAATCCCCATGGGATCGAAGTTTTCAATGGAGCAGATAATAATAACATTGTCTTTATTATCGCGCAGCAGCTCAAGTTCGTATTCTTTCCAACCCAGTACGGCTTGTTCTACCAATACTTCATGGGTGGGAGAGGCCTGCAATCCGCGGCTTAAAGCGGCTTCAAATTCTTCTTTTTTATGTACAAATCCACCACCGGTTCCTCCGAGTGTATAGCTGGGACGTATTACCAATGGGAAACCTATTTCCTGAGCCGCCTCTTTGCCTTCTAAAAAGGAGTTGGCGATTTTTGATCTGGCTACGCCAACGCCAATTTCGACCATTAATTGGCGAAATGCTTCACGATTTTCTGTTTTCTCGATAGCTGCTACATCTACACCAATTACATTAACACCATATTTTTCCCAAATACCTCTGTTAGATGCCTCTATACAGAGGTTTAAGGCTGTTTGCCCACCCATAGTGGGTAATACGGCGTCGATCTGACGTTCTTGTAATATCTGTTCAATGCTGTCCGTATTAAGCGGTAAAAGATAAACATGATCAGCAATGACCTTGTCGGTCATGATGGTGGCAGGGTTCGAATTAATAATGGAAACTTCAATACCTTCCTCTTTTAAAGAAAGAGCTGCTTGAGAGCCCGAATAATCAAACTCACAGGCCTGTCCGATAATAATTGGGCCCGATCCGATGATCAGTACCGAGCGAATGGAGGTGTTTTTTGGCATTTTATATGTTCAAAAAGTATGTTTCAAGAAGAACGATTGGATAAAACAGCACAGAAAAGCTCTTAAATTGAGGGGATGAATTCCGACTGCTTTGTCGGAGTGCAAAGATAGGATTTTTTTACTTTAAAATTGAAAAAATTGAAAAAAGTATCTGTCAAAGTTGTTAATCGCAAAATTCGCTGCTCAATTAAAAGGGGGGACTGGTTAGTATTTGTTTTTATGGTAATTTTTATTACGTTTGCTTTCATTGTATTGCGTATAACATTTATGTTACAGTAAACGGCCAATTAACCTACCATGGTATTAAAATATATTCCAGAACCTGAGCTTGCAAAGCGTTTGTCTTCGGGGGATGTTAATGCTTTTCGCGAGATATTCGATAGATTTCACCAAAAAATCTATCATTTCGCTTTCAGCATCCTTAAAGGGAAAGAAGAGAGCGAAGAAATTGTACAGAATACTTTTTTGAAATTTTGGTTATGTAGAGAAATTTTGGATCCTGAAAAAGCCATTGCTCCCTTTCTATTTACTATTGCGCGCAGGACAATAACAGATGTGTGGCGTAGAGAAGCTAAATCAGAAAGCTTTCGAAAGAAGATGCTGCTCAGACTTGAATTATCGCAGAATGATACGGAAGAAAAAGTGCTTTTTAATGATCTTGAACGAATTACGCAGGAGGTTCTTAAACAATTTAGCGAACAACAACGACAAGTTTTTAAGCTCAGTCGATATGAAGGCTTATCTTATGAAGAAATTGCCGAAAGGTTGCATATATCTAAAAATACGGTAAAATACCATTTAGTTAATGGGCTTAGGATGATGAAAGCACATTATAGCAGAAACGGTATTATGTATCTTTACTTTATTTATTTTTATGTCTTAAATTAAGTCTGTCTTTTTTGAACAAGATTTTGTTTTTCGCACAAACCATTCCTTGCATTAGCAGTTTATTCCTTTAGAAATTAATCTTATTTTTAATACATTGTAGTACAGTGTTTTATGTCTTGTAAAAAAATAATTGTCTTTTGCCACTACCCACGGACAGTATTTCGACGTATTAATTTAAACAAGCAACCATAGCGCGTTTGCTTCTTTAAATTATAAATATGCCTATAGAAAAAACTAAGCTCAAAGCGCTTTTAATCGAATACATTTCAGGTACGATCAGTAAAGACGATTTGGTCTTACTACTGGACGAGGTGGCCAATCGGCATAAAAATCCCGAATTGGAAGGCGTTCTGCAAGAGTTGTGGGATGAGATAGAAGTGGATAGCGAAGTTCTTGCCGATACGGAATCGATTTTCCAAAGCATCATCACCCATTCAGCATTCGAAAAACATACTAGTCCGTCAAAAAATAGGCCATTTTGGTGGTTGTCCGGTGCGGCAGCTGTCTTATTCTTAGGCATATGCCTGTCTTTAGGCTATTGGTATGCGGTTGAAACCCCATTGCTACAAAGTGAAACAGCGCTTGCCACTGCGATAACACAGCTTCCTAAAAAAGAGAAAGGGGCAATTTTGCGTCTTGCAAATGGAACAGAAATCGATTTGGATAGTGTATCGAATGGGCCATTGGCTAAACAGGATAATATGCAGATTACGCTTGACGGCACCGAATTGCGTTACGAAGGAAATATGCTGGACCATAATGAACAAATCAGTTGGAATACCATCATAATTCCAAAAGGCAAGCAATATCAGTTAACATTGCCTGATGGAAGCAAGATGTGGCTGAATACAGGTACCACCCTAACCTATCCGATTTGTTTTGATTCAAAAGTGCGTGAGGTAAAAATAGACGGAGAAGCCTACTTCGAAATTAAGAAGGCTAATAAATGGCCTTTCATCATTAAAACGAATAGACAGCAGGTAGAAGTGCTCGGAACGAACCTTAATGTGAGCGCATATGTAGATGATGCTTCTACTAAAACCACCTTGATAACAGGCAATGTGCGGGTCTCATCATATAGTGATGGTAATATGTCGAAGTCAACTACATTAACCGCTCTTTATTCAGAAATTTTGGTTCCTGGCCAACAAGCAACTACCACAGAAGGAGACTGTAAAATAGCGCTATCAACAGTAGACACGGAGGAAATTATTTCTTGGAAGCAAAATCTCTTTGTATTTAATAACGAAGAAATCAGCGAAGTAATGAAAAAAGTAAGCCGTTGGTATGCAGTAGATGTCGAGTTTCACGATGGTATGAAGGGGAAGAGAATAGGAGGTACTATCCCTCGTTTTGAACATATTGACGAATTAATGAAAGCACTTGAAGCGACGGGCGTATTGCATTATAAAATGGAAGGAGGTAGAGTTATCATTATGAAATAATACCATACCAAGAGTTAAGTTAAGGACTGACCATAAGCGTTGCACCGCTTTGGTCAGTCCAAGACCCATAAGGTCTGCTTAGCATTTATCAAAACCAGAACTGTTAATTTTAATAAACCTAATCAAACTTAGATAAACTTTTTTTTATATGAAAGCTTATGAGGGCTGCGCATGTAAAAAGTTATCGATGTGAGATCAATTTCTTAGAGGAAATGTATAAAAAAAATAGGGCAAATAGCTGCGGGAAGGCACTAGCCAATTTAATTAACACTCCAATTGCCATGAGATTATTTTCTATATTACTAATAGTCGGTTTGCATTTTAGTGTTTTTGCGATGGGTCAAAAAATCACGCTTAATAAACGTAATGTTCCTTTAACATTGGTTATTAAGGAAATCAAAAGGCAAAGCGGATATAATATATTATATGATGCGGATGCTATGACAAGTGCCTCAACGGTTAGCATAACTGTTAACGATGTTTCTTTAAAAGAAGCACTTGATCTATGTCTTAATGGCCTACCCTTAGGGTATGTTATTCGCGATAGTAACATTATTATTTCTAAACGTAATTCGCCTATTGTTGCAGCGGTTGTACCACAGCAAGAAGTTCGTGGGCGAGTAACCAATGAGCGAGGCGAGCCGCTTGCAGGAGTTACGGTAAGCATCAAAGGTACATCGATAACTGCATTAACAGACGACCATGGGAACTATAGTATTGCTTTTATGAAGAGCAGCCAAATTTTGACGTTCAGCAATATTGGTTACGCATCTCAGGAATTATCAGTTTCTACTGTATCCAACCTTAATGTAGTACTACAAGAACAAGTAAGCGATTTAGATGAAGTTGTTGTGGTCGGTTATGGCACGCAAAAGGCTGCCACGATTACAGGGTCAATCAGTACCGTAAAAGGGGAAACACTGGCTGCCGCTCCGGCTACTAATTTGTCTAATGCAATAGTTGGCCGTTTGCCTGGTTTGGTGGCTGTGACGCGTTCCGGAGAGCCGGGAGGCGACGGTTCAACTTTTAGGATTAGAGGGGCAAATACCTTAGGAAATAATGCACCGCTTGTTGTGGTGGATGGCGTTGCAAATAGGGGGCTAGAACGTCTTACTGCTGCAGATATAGAGAGCATTACGGTGTTAAAAGATGCATCAGCGGCTATTTACGGCGCTCAAGCGGCCAATGGTGTTATTTTGGTAACTACGAAAAAGGGACAAATAGGAAGACCTATTGTGACGCTTTCTTATAATGAAGGGAGAAGCGCTCCAACCATCATACCTAAATCTGCTGATGCAGCGACTTATTTGCAAATGTTGAATGAAATCAGTGTATATGCTGGCCAGGAACCTAAATATTCAGATGAAGAGATTCAAAAATACAGAGAAGGTGCAGATCCTTGGAGCTATCCCAATACAAATTGGTACGATGAAACCTTTCAAAAGGCTTCACCCCAACGTATGGCAAATCTTAATATCTCAGGGGGGCAAGAAAATCTTAATTATTTCATTTCTGCGGGTACCAACTTCCAAGATGGTATTTATAAGAACAGTGCTACTTACTATAAACAGATGAATTTCCGTGTTAATTTGGACGGAAAGATTTCAGATAATGTGAAATATGGCGTTAATATCGCTGCCAGAGAAGAAAATAGAAATTATCCTACGCGTTCGGCGGCTGATATTTTTGTCATGTTACGTAGAGGAAAACCCAATATGCAAGCTTATTGGCCAAATGGTAAAAATGGACCAGATATAGAGTACGGTAATAACCCGGTAGTGGTAACCACTAACCAAACGGGATATGATCGGAATAAAAGTACCGTTCTGGAAACTAAAGCCAACCTTGATATTAAGATCCCATGGATTAAGGGGCTGTCTGTAAGTGGAAATGCTGCTCTGGATCGGTATATGGCTAACGATAAGCTGTGGAGAACACCTTGGTATCTATATTCATGGGACGGAACGAGCAGAGATGCAAATAATGAACCTATTTTAGCTGAAGGGCAAAAGGGTTATACCAACCCAGAGCTAAGCCAAGATATGAGGGATGCTAAATTGCTTACCTTGAACACCTTGGTAAATTATGAAACTCACTTAGCGGATAAGCATAATATCAAAGTCTTATTCGGAGTTGAACGAATAAGTGGAGACACCATTGAGTTTTCGGCTTCTCGTAAATACTTTGTTTCTAGTGCTATTGACCAGTTATTTGCAGGTGGGGACGCCGAAAAGAACAATTCTGGTTCGGCTAGAACCCTAGCAAGAATGAATTATTTTGGAAGAGTAAATTACGATTTTCAGAATAAATATTTGTTTGAATTCG